>ERZ761602.2567-NODE-2567-length-27971-cov-6.630069_pt1 | contig 27971 bp, 28 predicted proteins | sample MGYA00512165_ERZ761602 | MGnify/ENA primary metagenome ERZ761602 (study PRJEB28899, sample SAMN02445085) | bioreactor sludge metagenome | biome: EBPR sludge; isolation source: Thorneside wastewater treatment plant | place: Australia: Brisbane, Thorneside...
GGGCACCGGCGGCGGGGGCGGCGGCGCGAGCTCGGAGGCGCGGGCCTCGTCGGCGGCCTCGGCGAGCGCGGCCTCCTCGAGCGCGACGAGCTTCGAGAAGCTCTGCTGCTCGGTGAGCTCCGGCCTGGCCGGCGGCGGCCTCGTCGTGATGCGCCGACCCTGCTCGCTGAGCGGCGCGCCTTCGTCGGCGCGCATGGCCTGGGCCTCGGCAAGCACGAGCGCCTCGATCTCGACCGCGCTCACGGCCGAGGTCGACTCGTCGGCGAAGCTCGGGCGCGCGAGCTCGTCGCCGTCGAAGCGCACGAGTGGGCGCTTCTCTCCGCCACGAGAAGGCGGAGGCACGAGGCCGAGCCCGGAGCGTGGAGCAGGATCGGGGTTCGGCTCGCTCGCGACGAGCGGTCGAGGAGCGTCGTTCGTGGGTTCATCGGGCATGGGGCTCAGGTCCGGTGCACGGAGCGCGAAGCGCTCGCCGGGCTCGTCTGCCGAGGTGGCTGGCTCGGCGAGCGCGCCGTCGTCCTGCTCTTCGGAGACGTCGTCGTAGAGGACCTCGTCGTCGGCCACTTCGTCGTAGATCTCGTCGTAGGCGATCTCCTCGCCCTCGGCCTGCTCAGCCGACGCGAGCGGTGGCCCCGACTCGAGCGGCGAGGAGGTGGGGAGCGCGACGGCCGGTACCTCGCTGCGCGCCTCGAGCTCCATCGCTCGGCTGCGCGTGTTCGCTTGCACACGCTCGAGCAGGGCCTCGAGCCGAGCGACCCGCGCCGAGCTCGAGATCTGCCCCTCCGTGACGTCGAGCTCGTCCTCGATCACCCGGCGCCCTCCGGCGTGCCCGGCTCGCCTCCGGCGGCCCCCTCACCACGGTGCAAGGCCTGCACGATGTCGACGAGGCCGACGCCGGATGCGCGCATCTCGGCCACGGCCTCGCAGAGCGAGGCGTGTACGACGAGCACGCGGGCGTGCTGCTCGGAGCGATCGACCACGACGGCGCCGAGGTCGTCGTCGGAGAGGTTGCCGAGCGCGGCCTCGACGAGCCCCTCGAGCAGCTCGTCTGCGCGTGCGTCGAGCGCGCAGGGCTCGAAGACGAGCACGAGTGCGCGGCCCCAGCGCTCCACCGCGAGGCTGCCGAGGCCGGTGAGCGCGAGCTCGCAGCCCAGCCACTCCACGACGGTCTCGAGCGAGGCCTCGCGGACGCTGGAGAGCGTGTCGCTCGGAGCTGCTTCGCCTTCTGCGCTCCGCTGGAGCCGCGCCGCGATGCGCGCGAGCAGCGTGCCTCCGAGCACGCGGCCCACGTCACGCGCGCCCATCGCGCCGGTGGCCAGCGAGACGAGCACCGAGGCCGGCACGAGCAGCTGAGGCTCGTCGTCGCTGAGTAGGATGCGCCCGCGATCGAGGTCGAAGCGCACGGCGGCGCTCGGATCGAAGCTGGGTGCGCTGGCGTCGGCTCGCACGGCGACCGAGAGTATGGGAAAACGCCGCGAGTAGGCGGACAATCCGCCAGCCCCGATGCGCACCCGAACCAGTCCGAGCCGAGCTCCCGAGCGCCTCGCTGCGCTCGTCGTGCTGCTCGGCTGCGCCTCTGCGTCGCTCGCGTGGGCTGGGCCCGAGCAGCAGGCCGAGGGGAGCGCCGAGCCGCGGATCGATGCTTGGGGCCCCATCGAAAGCCTGGACGATCGCGTCCTGCTCACGAGCGAGCCCTCCCGCGCGAGGCTCGCGGAGCGACCTGTGGGCCCGTGGCGCGTGCGCTGCGCGAGGGAGCGCCCGGTGTGCGTACACGCGCGGGACTCGGTCGGCGAAGCCGCGCTCGAGCGCGCTCTCTCGGCGGCGAACGACGGCCTACGCGCGCTCTCGGCGCTCGGGCTTCCTCGCCCGCTCGAAGACGGCTCACGCGGAGGCAGCCCAGCGCTCGACGTCTACCTCGACGAGCGCGTCGAGCGCGCCGAGGCCTACGGCGATCCGGGCCTCTGGGGCACGAGCTGGGACCGCGCGCCGGCCTTCGTCGTGGCGCCATCGCCTCCGCCCGGCGACTGCTCCGGCGAGCTCGAGATCACCCGCGGCCTCGTCGAGGCGAGCCTGCTCGGGCTCGACGCCGCCACCGACCCCTCGGTGCTCGAGGCGGTGTCGACACACCTGGGGCTCTTGCTCTCACCTTGCTCGACGGCCGAGTTCGCGAGGGTCGACGAGGCGCAGCGCGCACCCGAGCGCGCGCTGCTCGAGAGCCCCGCCGCGTTCCTCTACCTGCGCCACCTCGAGGAGCGCTGGGGCTCGGGCCGCCCGGGCGAGCTCGCCTTCTCGATGGTGGCCATCAGCGCGCAGCGCAGCCCCGCCTCGCGCGCGCTCGTCGACGAGCCCGACGTCTACGACGCGCTGCGCGTCACGCTCCGGCAGAACGAGTCCTCGCTGCCCGCGACGGTGCTCGACTACGCGGTCGCGCGCGCCTTCCTCGGCAGCCGCAGCGACGACGCCCACCTCGTCGACGTCGCGCGCTACGGCGATCTCGGGCGCCCGCGCCACGAGTGGGCCGTGCCCTACGACTCGCTGCCCAGGAGGCTCATGCCCGCGCGCCCCGTCGACGCGCTCGGCGCCACCTACGTCTGGGTCGACCTCGCTTCGGCGCCGCTCGACTCCGAGCTCACCGTGGTCGCCGAGTGGGAGGAGCCCGTCAGCTTCCGCTGGGCGCTCGTGCTCGTCGACGGCGGCGGCGCCGAGCTCTCGCGGACCGAGGTCGCGCCCGTCTTCGGCGAGACACGCATGGAGAAGACGCTGCGCAAGCTCGGCGGCGCCGGTGGCGTGTTGATCGTGGGCCTGAACGAGGGTGAGGCGCGCCGCGACGCGCCGCTCGACCCCTCGCGCTCCGGACCCGGGCCGAGGATGTACCAGTTCACGCTCTACCGCTGAGGTCGGGCCGCTCGACGTCGAACCCCCGGGCTCGGCATCGCGCCTGGGCGCGTGCTACATGCCCGCCGTGACCGCCACTCCGCCAGAACGATCTCCACGCGAGGCCCTCGCCGGCATCGCGTGGATGATGTTCGCGAACACGCTCTTCGCGGTGATGACGCTGAGCGCGCGGCTGGCCTCGGAGAGCGCGAGCTGGTCGACCGTCGCGGCGACGCGCGCCTTCGTCGGTGGGCTCTGCGCGCTCGCGCTCGCGTGGCACACCGGAGCCACGCTGCGTACGAAGAGCTCCGGCCTCTCGTGGGCGCGCTCGCTCTTCGGCACGGCGGCGATGATCAGCACCTTCTACGCGCTCTCGGCCCCCGAGCTCGCCGTGGGCGACGCGGTCACGCTCTTCGCCACGAGCCCGCTGCTCATCGCCGCGCTCTCGCCGAAGATCCTCGGCGAACGCACCGGTCGCGCGCTCTGGGCCGTGCTCGCGATCGCCTTCCTCGGGGTCGCGCTCGTCGCGGGGCCGCACCTCTCCTTCGCGAGCCCCGCGGCAGGCGCGGCCTTCGGCGCTGCGGTGTGGAGCGCGCTCGCGATGATGTTCCTGCGCAAGATGCGCTCGCCGCGCGACGGCAAGGCCCCCGAGAGCGCCGAGGCGATCGCGCTGCACTTCTCGATGACCTCGTTCACGATCCTCGCGCTCATCGCGATCCCGAGCTTCCGCGTGCCGAGCGCGCGCGACGCGGCGCTGCTCTTGCTCACGGGCGTCTCGGGCGGCGTCGCGCAGCTCGCGATGACGCGCGCCTACGCGCTCACCGAGGCCGCGCGCCTCGGCGCCGTGAGCTATCTCGGCACGGTGCTCTCCTTCGTGGGCGCCATCGCCTTGCTGGGCGAGCGCCCCGAGCCCACGCAGATCGCCGGCTCGCTGCTCGTCGTCGGCGCGGGTGTGGCGCTCGCCTGGGTCACGAGCCGCGTCGCGCCCGCGGCGCCACCCTCGGCGGTGATCACCACGGTGAGGAGCAGCGACCCTGCCATCGAGGCAGGGGACATCGCGGCGCGAGGCGCCACGCCGGAGCAGGCGGCGCGACCCGGCGACCGCGCGCGCAGCGCGGCCTGAAGCGCCTTCAGCGCCTGCGCTTCGCGAGCACCGCGAGCACCTCGTCGAGGCCGACGCCCGCGGCGTGGAGCGCCACGAGCGCGTGGTAGACGAGATCGGCGCCCTCTTCGGCGACGCGCTCACGGTCGCCGTCGGCGAGCGCGACGACGAGCTCGCTCGCCTCTTCGCCGATCTTCTTCAGGCGGAGGTTGCGATCGCCGAGCAAGCGCTGCGTATACGAAGGTCGCTCGGCCGCCGGCTCCTCGGCGCGCTCGGCGATCGTCTGCGCGAGCTCGCGCAGCGCGTCGACGCGAGGCTCGCCCCAGCACGTGACCGAGCCCGTGTGGCAGGTGGGCCCCGCCGGCTCGACGCGCGCGAGCACGGCGTCGCCGTCGCAGTCGGCGGAGAGCTCCACGATGCGCAGCACGTGACCGCTCGTCTCGCCCTTGAGCCAGAGGCCGCGCGTGCGCGAGCGGAAGTGGAGCAGCCCCGTCGCGAGCGAGCGCTCGAGCGCCTCGCGATCGGCGTAGGCCAGCATGAGCACCGCGTTCGTGCGCGCGTCCTGCGCGACCACGGCCACCGAGCCGCCGCCCTTCTCGAAGTCGAGCGCGTCGAGATCGAGCGCGTGACGCGGCGCCTCGCCGGCGCCGCCCGCCTTCGCCGCGGCGCCGCTCATCGCACGGCTCCGCCGAGCGGCACGCCGAGCATGCGCCGCGCTTCGTCGGCGAGCTTCGCGTTGGTCGCGATGCCTCCCAGGCCGAAGGCCGTGCGCTCGCCGCGCCAGTCGGTGAACACGCCGCCCGCTTCTTCGATGATCGGGATCCAGCACGCCGCGTCCCAAGGCGAGAGCGTGCCGTCGGTCATCAGCTCGGCCCGGCCGGTGGCGACCAGCCAGTAGCCGTAGCAGTCGCCCCAGGTGCGCGCGATGCGCGAGGCCTGGGCGAGCGCGCGCCAGCCGGGCACGCAGGCGGGTGCGTCGGCGAAGCGCTCGTCGGTCGTGAGCACGGTCGCCTCGGCGAGCGCCGCGACCTCCGAGACCCCGGCCTTCGCGCCGATCACCGTGAGCCCCTCACCGACGGCGGCGGCGATCGCCTCGTCGGTCACGGGGAACACCGCGGCGCCCGCGAGCACCTCGCGCCCTTCGACGACCGCGACGAGCGAGCCCCAGAGCGGCGCGCCCGCGAGGAAGCTCTTCGTGCCGTCGATCGGATCGATGCACCAGACGCGCTTCGCGTCGGGCTTCGAGGCGCCGAGCTCCTCGCCGAGGATGCCGTCGTCGGGGAAGCGCTGCGCGAGCCAGGCGCGCGCGGCCTCCTCGGCAGCGCGGTCGGCGACGGACACGGGAGAGCCGTCGCCCTTGCGCTCGACGAGCAGGTGGCGCTCGCGCACGTTGCGTCGGTAGTGCTCGAGCGCGACCCGGCCGGTGAGCTGGGCGAGCTCGAGCGAAGCTTCGAGCAGCTTGGTCATGGAGTCCTCCGCACGGGCACACCCGCCTCGGCGAGCGCGCGCTTCAGATCGGCGACGGTGTAGAGGCCGTCGTGCACGATGCCGGCGACGAGCGCGGCGTCGGCGTGCCCCTCGAGGATCGCCGGCGCGAGGTGAGCGGGCTCGCCCGCGCCGCCCGAGGCGACGACCGGCACACCGACCGCGTCGGCGACGGCGCGCGTGAGCGCGAGCTCGTAGCCCGTGCGTGCGCCGTCGCGATCGATGCTCGTGAGCAGGATCTCTCCGGCGCCTCGGCGCACGCCCTCGACGGCCCAGGCGACGGCGTCGAGCTCGGTCGGCGTGCGCCCGCCGTGCGTGACGACGCGGTAGCCCGAGGGGATCGCCTCGCTCGGAGCCTCGCGCTTCGCGTCGATGCTGAGCACCACGCACTGCGCGCCGAAGCGCGCGCTCGCCGCCCCGAGCAGCGCCGGATCGCGCACCGCCGCGGAGTTGATGCCCACCTTGTCGGCGCCCGCGCGCAGCGCGCGCTCCACGTCGTCGACGCTCGCGATGCCTCCACCGAGCGTGAGCGGCACGAAGAGCACCTCCGCGGTGCGCCTCGCCACGTCGAGCATGGTCGAGCGCCCCTCGGCCGAGGCCGAGACGTCGAGGAAGACGATCTCGTCGGCGCCGGCACGTTCGTAGCGCTGCGCGAGCTCGACCGGGTCACCTACGTCGCGCAGGGCTTCGAAGCGCACGCCCTTCTTCACGCGGCCGCGGTCGACGTCGAGACACACGACCACGCGCCTGAGCGCCGCGGTCACGTCTCGACCTCGTCCGCGTCTTCGATCGTCCACGCGATCGAGCCCTTGGTGCTGAACACCGCGCCCGACTCTTCCATCGCCTGACGCAGCGCGAGCCCGGTGGCCTTGAAGGCCGCCTCGAGGATGTGGTGGCGATCGCTGCCGGCGAGCACCCTGAGGTGCAGCGCCGCGCCGAGCGCGTCGGCGAAGGAGCGGAAGACGTGCGTGTAGAGCTTGCTCGGCAGCTCGCCGACGAAGTACGCCCGACCGCCGACGTCGATCGCCGCTGCGACGAGCGCGTCGTCCATGGGGATGCTGCGCTCGCCGTAGCGAGCCGCCGTCGGCGGCGTGATCTCGCGCACCGCGCGGCCGAGCGTGAGCGCGACGTCTTCCATCAGGTGGTGGGTGAGGTCGCCCGTGGCCTCGAGGCGCAGCGAGAGGCCCGCGTAGCGCGCGAAGGTCGTGAGCATGTGGTCGAAGAAGGGTTTGCCCGTCGCGACGTGGATCTCCGCGCCGGCCACTGCGGCGCGCGCGATGCGGATCTCGACCCTCGACTCCTTCGTCTCGCGCACGACTCGCTTCATGAACCCAGCTCCTCCAGCGCCGCTCCGAGATCGATCTTGCCGGTGTAGAGCGCCATGCCCGCCACGGCCGCCGCGCAGCCCAGCTCGCGCAGGAGGCGCAGATCGTCGATCGTGGTGACGCCGCCCGAGGCCATGACCGCGTGCCGCGTGCGTGGCACGAGCGCGCGGTAGAGCTCGGCGTCGACGCCCTCGAGCTTGCCCTCGAGGTGCACCGCCGTGACGAGCAGCCCCGCGAGCGGCAGCGCGTCGAGCTCCGAGGCGAGCTCGAAGACGCTCTTGCCCGAGCCGCCCTGCCAGCCGCGCACGAGCACCTCGGTGCCGCGCACGTCGAGCGCGACGATCACGCGCTCGGGCAGCTCGGCCGCGACCTGCTCGAGGAAGCTGCGATCCTCGACGGCGCGTGTGCCCACGACGACGCGATCGACGCCGGCCGCGACCAGGCCGAGCGCGCGCTCGACCGTGCGCACGCCGCCGCCGGCTTGCACGGGTACGCCGGCATCACGGGCGATGCGCGCGACGAGCTCGGCGTTGTCGCCCCTGCCGGTCGCCGCGTCGAGATCGACCACGTGCAGGCGCTCGGCGCCCATCGCGACGAAGGCGCGCGCTTGCGCGACCGGGTCGGGCAGGCGCACCCGCTCGTCGGCGTAGTCACCCCCGACGAGCTGCACGCAGGCGCCCTCGCGTAGATCGATGGCGGGCAGGAGCATCATCGCAGCACCTCGCGCGCGAGCGCGCCGAGCAGCGCGAGGCCCTGCTGCGAGCTCTTCTCCGGGTGGAACTGACAGCCGATGGTGTTCTCGTGGCGGACGATCGCCGCGAAGCGCTCGCGCGCGCCGCCCTGCCCTTCGATGCTCGACCACGCGAGCACGACGCGCTCGTCGACCGGCCTGCAGCCGAAGGAGTGCGCGTAGTACACGGCCTCCGGCCAAGGCAGCGGCGGCGCCGAGGCCGCGGGCTCGAGCGGCGTCCAGCCCATGTGCGGCAGGCGAGGCGAAGCGAGGCGCTCGACGCGCCCAGGGATGAGGCCGAGCCCCTCGCCCGGGCCCTCGTCGCTCGCGTCGAAGAAGAGCTGCATGCCGAGACAGACGCCGAGCGCGGGTAGGCCAGCGGAGAGCGCACGTCGCAGCTCTTGGCGGTGCGGCGCGAGGCGCTCGGCCGCACCGCTGAAGGCGCCCACACCGGGGAACACCAGCAGATCCGCGTGCGCGAGCGCCTGGGCCGGGTCGGTGTCGACGTAGAGCGTGGCCTCGGGCAGCGCGAGCGCGAGCGCCTTCTCGAGCGAGTGCAGGTTGCCGACGCCGAGATCGAGCAAGGCGACCCTCACGAGGCGCTCCCCTCTCCTGCGCCGAGCGAGGCGCCGCCCCACGCGGCCCGCTGCTCGGCGCTGCCGAGGCCGGCCTCGAGCAGCGCGAGCGCGGGCTCGAGCACGCTCCACGGCCCGATCGAGATGCGCAGCCCGTCGCCCAGCCCGGGCAGCGCCGTGAAGGGGCGCACGCCGAGCCCACGCTCCCTGAGCCACGCCGCGCGCCCGGCCGCGTCGTCGATGCGCACGAAGAAGAAGTTCGCCTCCGAAGGCAGCGGCGCATGCCCACGCTCGCGGAGCCACGCGGCGAGCCTCTCGCGCGCCTCACGCACCTCGGCGACGTAGCTCGCCACCCAGGCGCCGTCGCGCTCGAGCGCCGCCGCGCCCATGCGCTCGGCGAGACCGGAGAGCTTGTAGGGCCCACGCGCCTTCTCGATCGTGTCGACCAGGCCGCGCGCACCGAGCGCGTAGCCCGCGCGCGCGCCCGCGAGCCCGTAGGCCTTCGACAGGGTGCGCACCACGAGCAGCCTGCCGGACTCGCGCACGCGATCCACGTAGCTCGGGCCCCCGAACTCGGCGTAGGCCTCGTCGAGGATCACGAGCCCGGGCGCCTCCGCGAGCACGCGCTCGATCGACGCGCGCGGCACGAGCGTGCCCGTAGGATTGTTTGGGGAACAAAGATATGTGATGCGGGGCTCGCCCTCGAGCAAGGCGTCGACGTCGAGGTCGTAGCCGCGCTCGGGGCCCGCGAGCTCGACGAAGCGCGGCACGAGGCCGTTGGTCTTCGCGAAGTAGGGCAGCATCGCGAAGCTCGGCCAGAGCATCGAGAGCGTATCGCCGGGCTCGGCGAAGGCGCGGATCGCGCACTCGATGACGTCGTCGCTGCCGCAGCCGGTGACGACCTCCTCCGGCTCGAGGCCGAAACGCAGCGCGGCGGCGCGCTTGAGCGCGTCGCCGTAGTGGCTCGGGTAGCGGGCGTAGACGCTCGGTCCGTCGGCCGCGCGCGCGGCGAGGACCGCGGAGGGCGGCGTGCCACGCAGGTTGGTGTTGTCGCTGAGATCGAGCGCGACCTGGCTCCGGTTGGAGCGGTAGAGCTCGATCGCGCGCACCGAGGCGCGCCCGAGCTCGCTCGGCGGCCTGCGGCTCACGAGCCTCTCCCGAGCGCCGCCGCGGAGCGTGCGGCCTCGGCGTGCGCGTGGAGGCCCTCGCTCTCGGCGAGCGCGACCACGTCGCGCTCCATCGCACGCGCGGCCGCGGGCGACACACGCTGCCAGGTCGTCCAGCGGATGAAGTCGAGCGTCGACAGCCCGGAGTAGCTGCGCGCGGCGCCCGCGGTGGGCAGCACGTGGTTGGCGCCCGTGAGGTAGTCGCCGAAGGCCACGCTCGCGGCCTCGCCGAGGAAGACCGTGCCTGCGTGGCGGACCTGCGCGAGCGCCGCCTCGGGGTCGCGCACCGCGAGCATGAGGTGCTCTGCGGCGTAGGCCTCGGCGAAGGCGTAGGCCTCGGCGAAGTCGTCGATGGAGAGCACCGCACCGCGCGACGAGAGCGAGGCCTCGACGATCTCCCGCCGCTCGGGCTCGATGCGCGCGAGCTCGGCGAGCACACGCGCGGTGAGGGCCTCGCCCTCGCAGAGCGCCACGCAGCTCGCCTCGGGGTCGTGCTCGGCCTGCGCGACGAGCTCGTGTGCGATGCGCGCTGGGTCGGCCTCGCGATCGGCGATGACGAGGATCTCGCTGGGCCCGGCCGGAGCGTCGATGCCGACCACGCCGGCGACCTGGCGCTTCGCCTCGGCGACGTAGGCGTTGCCGGGGCCGACGATGCGATCGACCTTGGGCACGCTCTCGGTGCCGTAGGCCAGCGCGCCGATCGCCTGCGCGCCCCCGAGCGCGAGCACCCTCGACGCACCCGAGATCGCGGCGGCGGCGAGCACGACGGGCGAAGGCAGCCCGCCCGGCCCGGGCGGTGAGGTCACGACCACGTCGCGCACGCCCGCGACACGCGCCGGCACGACACCCATGAGCACGCTGCTCGGATAGGCCGCGCGCCCCCCGGGCGCGTACACGCCGACCGCGGCGAGCGCGTCGGGCCTGCGGCCGACCACGACCCCCGGCTCGCTCTCGACCTCGACGGCCTGCGGTAGGAAGGCCCGGTGGACGCGCTCGAGGTTCTCGGTCGCATGCTCGAGGCCTCGGCGCACGGCCGGATCGAGCGCCGAGAGCGCGCGCTCACAGGCCTCGCGAGGCACGACGATGGCGGGCGCGTCGACGCGGTCGAGCTCCTTCGTCAGCGCCAGCAGCGCGGCGTCGCGTTCGCGGCGCACGCGCGCGAGGATGCCGCGCACGCGCTCCTCGATCGCCGGATCGGCCTCCGCGCGAGCGCGCTCGACGAGCTCGGCGCGCGCCTCGCGCGACAGCTCGGCGAGCTGCCCTCGGTAGCGCGGCGCGAGGCTCAAGGCTGCAGCCTCTCGATGCGCGTGACGAGGATGCCCTGACAGCCGAGCCCCTTGAGCTTGGCGATCGTGCGGTACACGCTCGCCTGCGGCACGACGGCGTGCACGGCGACGAAGGCGCTCGTGCCGGGCGCCTGCGCCCCGCCGAGCCGAGCGTCGTCGGCGACGTCGACCACCGTGGGGCCGTTGAGCCCGGGCAGCACGTCGCGCACGCGCGCGAGCTCGGCGCGCGGCACGTTGGCCATGAGGTAGCGCTGACCTCGCGCGCGCACCACCGACGCGAGCGCGAGCGCGAGCTCGTCGAGCTCTTCGGCGACCTCGGGCGCCAGGGAGGCCCTCGGCCTCGACACGAGGCGCGCGCTCGACTTCACGATCGTGTCGAGCTCGACGAGGCCGTTCACCTTGAGCGTGGAGCCCGTCGACACCAGATCGACGATCACGTCGGCGATGCCGAGGTGAGGCGCGACCTCTGCGGCGCCGCTCACCTCGACGACGTGCACGTCGCGCCCGAGGCCCGAGAAGAAGCGACGCGTGAGCCTCGGGAAGGACGTGGCGACGCGCGTACCGCTCGGCAGGGCGCTCGTGCGCAACAGCTCGGGCGTCGCGCGCGCGGCGACGACCACACGGCACTTGCCGAAGCCCAGATCGAGCAGATCGTCGAGCTCGCGGCCCGACTCGGCGACGCAGTCCCAGCCCGTGATGCCCGCGTCGGCGGCGCCGTCGGCCACGAAGGCCGGGATGTCCTGCGCGCGCACGAAGAGCGCGCCGAACTCGTCGCCGAGCGTCGCCACGAGGGCGCGTTCACTCGCGCTCCTCACCTCGAGGCCAGCGTCGCTCAGCACGGCGCGCACGTCGTCGAACAGGCGACCTTTGTTGGGCAGGGCGATCTTCAGCATGCACGGGCTCCGGAGGCCGGGGCGGCGATGGTAGCGCGTGCCGGCCCATACGCGAGGCGCCGCGAGGGACCGCGCGCGCGGCGCACCCCGACGGCCCAGCGACGCCTCAGGCGAAGGCGCTCCACTCGTCTTCGAGCAGCTTGAGGCCGTCGGCGATCTCGATCGCGACGCGCCGATCGAGCCACTCGTCGGCCGGCAGACCGGCGGCGATCGCGGTGAAGGTCGGCGGCACGAGGCGCCCCGCGAGCTGGTAGATCACGCGGCTCGCGCGCGAGAGGCGGCCGACCCACTCGGAGCCCCGGTAGGTGTCGTCGGCGTGCTGCTGCAGCGACTTGGCGAGCGCCACGAAGCGCGCGCGCAGCACGTCGGTCGGGTCTTCGCGCCGGCTCACGGCGCGGTGCATGTCGCCGAGGCCGCGCAAGACGAGGCCCACCGGCACGCCCGGCGTGACCGGGAGCGGGCCCGAGGCCGCGCGCAGCGCGCGCAACGCGACGAAGTGCACGAGGTGCGGCGCCTCGACGGCGTGCACGAGCTGCGCGCCCGAGGTGTCGGCCGCGGCGAGCACGATCTCGCGCGCCTGCGCCTCGTCGACCTCGAGCACGTCGCCGTACTCGTCGAGCCGCGCGACGCTGCTCGAGCGCAGCACCGGGTCGGACCAGGCCATCACGAGCTCCGACGAGGCGCGCACGAAGCACGCGAGCAGCTGCGCGCGGGCCTCGGCGAGCACGAGACCATCGGCGTCGTGCCATACGAAGCGGCCCTCGCGAAGGTCGAAGCGCCCCTCGGCGGCGCCCGCACCCAGCTCGGCGAGCAGCAGCGAGAGCTTGCGCTGCGCGTGCGGCCAGCCGAGCAGCGGCGACGGCGGCGCCTCGTCGTCGTCTTCCCAGTCGACGTTCTCGATGGAGACCGTGGGCGCGCTCAGCTGCTCGGGCCGCGGCGTGACCGCCGTGCGCACCGGGATGAGCGGGAAGGGCTCGGGCGAGAGCTCCGCAGGCTTCGCTCGCTTCTTGGCGTTCTTCGACGCGAGACCTCCCTTGCCCACCAAGGCGGCCGCGGGCTCCGATTTGAGCACGAGCTTCGCGTCGGCGAGCGACCGGGCGCTCACGCGCACCCTCGAGGGCGTGCGATCGACGGCCCGAGGCTTCGCTCGGCTCGTCGTCTTACCCCCCCGGGTGCCTTGAGCTCTTCCCATGATCAGTTCGTCCCGTGACGCGTGGATGCTCCGGGCGCCTTCGAGGAGCCCATGTGGTGCGTGGCTTCGTTCGGCTCGGCGGGCTCGCGGGCGCGCGGCGGGTCGAGCTTGGCACGTTCCGCGACGGACGCCCGTGCGAAGCTCGAGAGCTTGCGCACGAGCCCCGCGTCCTTGACGTAGAGGTCGTTGTGGCCGGCGCCTCCGACCGCGTGGAGCTCCGCGTTGGGAAAGTGCTCCGAGAGCGCGCGCCCCATCTCGAAGGGCACGACCTCGTCACGGTCGCCGTGCACGACGAGCGTGGGTACGACGACGCGCGGAGCCTTGGCGAGGTTGTCGAAGCGATCGCGCAGCAGGAGATCGAGCGGGAGGAAAGGCGCGAAGCGGCGCGCGACCGCGGGGATCGACGTGAAGGGCGCGATCAGCACGAGCCCCGCGCCGTGACCTCGCGCGGCGAGCTCGGTCGCGACGCCCGAGCCGAGCGACTGCCCCACGAGCACGACGCTCTCGGCGCGCACCCCTCGGCGCTCGAGCTCCGCGAGCGCGACCTCGGCGGCCGCGTAGAGCGCGGGCTCGCTCGCCTTCTGCGCGCGGGAGAGCCCGTAGCCCGGATACTCGACCGCGCAGAAGCCCACTCCCGCGTCGAAGAGCTCACGCCCGAGCAACACGGTGTCGGCGAGGTCTTCGCCGTTGCCGTGGAAGAACACGATCGTGGGCTCGCCGGGCTTCGCGCTCGCGTGGAGCGCGACGACCTCACCGTGCTCGGACGGGATCCGGTAGAGCTCGGCGCCCGACAGCGCCGGCTCGATGACGGCGCGAGGCGCGGGGAAGAGCAGCGCGCGGTAGCTCGCGCCGACGATCGCCGAGAGCGCGACGTAGGCCACGGAGGCTCCCACGACGAGCCGGGTGAGCTGATGAGCGCGCACGAGAGGAGAAGAATCCGCGAAAGCTCCGGCGCTGTCGAGGGCGTCGCTGCGGCGCGAGTGTGTGCGGATCGGCGCAGCACGGCGGTCGGCGCGATCCTGCGACGCGCAGCTTGCCAAGCGTGCCGAGCCTCGGTTAGGCGGCTACACCTCCGAGCCGACGATGCGAAGCCCCCGCCGCGCAGCTCTCTTCGATCTCGATCGCACCCTCGTGCGCACCGACACCGCCACGCTCTACACGCGCTACGAGCGGCGCATCGGCGCGGCCACACGCGCCGACGCGGTGAAGGTCGCCTGGTGGCTCCTGCAGTACGGCCTCGGCGTGCTCGACGCCCCGAAGATCGTCGGCAAGGTGCTCTCGAAGTACGCCGGCATGGAGGAGCGCGAGATGCGTCGCCGCAGCGAGGAGTGGTACGGCGAGTACGTCGTGCCGCACATCGCCGAGGCCGGGCGCCGCGCCGTCGCGAGGCACCACGCGCGCGGTGACCTCGTCGCCATCGTGACGAGCGCCACGCCCTACGCCGCGGATCCGCTCGCCGCCGAGCTCGGCATCGAGCACGTGCTGTGCAACCGCCTCGAAGTCCAGGACGGCCGCTTCACCGGCGAGCTCGTGCCGCCCTTCTGCTACGGCGCCGGCAAGGTCGACTGCGCCGAGGCCCTCGCGCGCGAGCAGGGCTTCGAGCTCGGCGAGGCCTACTTCTACTCGGACAGCATCACCGATCTCCCGCTGCTCGAGCGCGTGGGCACCGCGGTCTGCGTGAACCCCGACCTGCGTCTGCGCCGGGTCGCGCTCGAGCGCGGCTACCGCATCGAGCGCTGGTGAGCCCACCCCGAGGGCGGCGCGCGCACCCGCATCGAGCGAGCTCAGCTCCTCGCGCGCACCACGGCGGGCACACCGCCGCGCGGGCGCAGCGTCGCGAAGTCGTCCGGGTCGATCCTGCGCTCGGGGTCGACCTCGAAGCGGAAGCGCCTGAGCAGCGTCGCGAGCACGATCGGGCCTTCTATCAAGGCGAAGTGCGAGCCGATGCAGAAGCGCGGACCGAGCCCGAAGGGGATGTAGGAGCCCTTGGGCCGCGAGGCCTCGCGCTCCGGCGAGAAGCGGTCCGGGTCGAAGCGATCCGGATCCTCGAAGACCTCCTCGCGGCGGTGCTGGGCGTAGGCGCTGACGAAGACGAGCGTGCGGGCAGGCAGCTCACAGCCGGCGATCTCGACCGGCTCCAGCGTGCGCCTCGGGAACATCATCACCGGTGGGTAGAGGCGCATCGCCTCACGGAAGACGCGCCCGCAGTAGTCGAGCTTCGCGGGCTCCCACGCCTCGAGCGGCGCGTCGGTGAAGGCGTCGGCCTCGGCCTGCGCGCGCGCGAGCGCCTCCGGGTGGCGCCCGAGCAGATAGAAGCACCAGGCAAGCGAGGTCGCGGTCGTCTCGTGCCCGGCCACGAACAGCGTGACCGCCTCGTCGCGCACCTGCTTGTCGCTCATGGGCGCGCCGCCGTCCTCCGGGTCCTGCGCGGTGAGCAGGCGCGTGAGCAGATCCTGGCGCGAGAGGCCCTGACGCCTGCGCTCGTCGATCATCGCCTGCACGCGCTCGTCGAGCAGCCTCACGGCCGCGCGCAGCTCGGGATCACGCATGCCCGGCAGCATGAAGGGTCGCGTGAGCTCCTCGCGCCAGCGCTCGAAGGTCGCGCGTAGGCCACCGCGCGTGCGCAGGGCGAGCGCGCCCGTGAGATCCATCGCGAGCACGTGCGCCACGAGCATGGGGCTCGCGAGGTTCTGGTTCACCCAAGAGAGGCAGGTCGTGAGCGCTGCGCCGAGCGCGTCGGCCTCGTCGAAGGTGTCGGTGTCGAAGAGCGCCTTGCCGACGACGCTCATGGCGATGCGGGTCGTCTCGTGGGCGAGATCGATCGTCTGCCCGGGCTGCATGCCGTCGGCCGCGCGCTCCGCGACGACGCGCATCGTCTCGGCGTACTGCACGAGCGGCGCGGGCTGGAAGATCGGCGACATGAGCTTGCGCTGGCGCTTCCACAGCGCACCCTCGCTGGTGAACAGCCCCTGGCCCGCGAGCTCGCTGAAGAGCACACGGATGCCCGGCGACTTCTCGAAGCTTTTCGCCTTCGTGACGAGCACCTCGTGCGAAGCCTCGGGCGTACACGGCAAGACCAGCGGCATCTGCAGGATGCGCCCACGCACGAGCGGCGTGCTCCTCCGGGCGAGATCGCGCTGGAAGTCGAGCCGCTCCTTCGTGCTCAGCCCGAAGGAGCCGAGCCAACCGACGTCGGGCACACGCGGCAGATCCGCGAGGGTGGTCATGGCGCAGGCTGTACTCCTCTCACCGTGGCGCCGCCATCGACCCCCGACGCGGCGCGACCTGCGGGGTCTGCGCTACACTTCCGGTCATGCCGGGAGACCCCGCACGCCGCGAAGCGACCTACGCCGAGCTCGAGGCGCTGCCTCGCCACGTGGTCGGCGAGATCCTCTACGGCGTGCTGCACGCCTTCCCCAGGCCGCGCATCCGCCACGCGCGCGCCGCGAGTCGGCTTGGCGTGTCGTTGGGACCAGCCTTCGATCGAGGGCACCCGGGACCCGGAGGCTGGATCCTGCTCGACGAGCCCGAGCTGCACCTCGGGCGCGACGTGCTCGTGCCCGACCTCGCGGGCTGGCGTCGAGAGCGCCTGCCCGAGCTGCCCGACGAGGCCTACTTCACCCTCGCGCCCGACTGGGTCTGCGAGGTGCTCTCGCCCACGACGCGCGCCGTCGACCTCACCGACAAACGCGACATCTATCTGCGCGAGCGCGTCGAGCACCTGTGGCTCGTCGACCCAGCCCCCGAGGCCTGCACGCTCGAGGTGCTGCGCGGTAGCGAGCGCGGCTACGTCGTCGTCGCGAGCCACCGAGGCGACGCGGTCGTCGAGGCCCCGCCCTTCGAGGCGGTGCCGCTCGAGCTCGGCGCGCTGTGGGAGCGCTGAGCAGCCTCGGCGCGCAGACCGCGGCGAGAGCTTGTCGACCCGCCGCCGCTGGTCGAGCATGCCCCGCATGCACCGAGCGACCTCGACCGTGGCGCTGCTCAGCCTGCTCGCAGCTTGTGGAGCGCCTCCCAGCCCCGACGTGCAGACCCCCACGCCGGAGCCGAGCGCTCCGGTCGACGCAGGAGCCACCGAAGCCGCCGACGCCTCCTCGGCCGAGCCCGACGCTGCTGCCCCAGGGCCTCCTTCCGCGTCCACGGCGGGCCTCCTCACCAGAGAGCAGCTCGAGAGCAAGCCTTCGCTCGACGGCGGGGAGACCCCCTTCCCCGACATCGCCGCCGTGACGAAGGACCTCGGTCCACCCGCCGTACAGGGCACGGTGAAGCGCGTGGAGTTCCGCTACGACGTGAAGCCGCTGGGCTCGACCTTCAGCTGCCAGACGCTCGACGTGCTTCGACTGCCGAGCGGCGCCGCGGTCTTCGATCCCTCGGTGTACACCGCGCCGGAGTGCAAGAAGGTCCAAGCGACCGAGAAGAAGCTGCGCGAGGCGCTCGTTGCGCTCGGTGAGGAGGACGACGACCGCCAGGGAGGGCTCTCGTTCATGCTCGAGAAGACGGCGGGCAAAGCCTTCGACGGCGTCGTGAAGCAGCTCGAGAAGTCCCTGGGCAAACCGGCCTCCGAGGGCGAGGTGCCCATGGCGGCGTGGCGCTACGTCGACTGGGACGAGCGCTGCAAGCTGGTGGTCGTGACCAAGCACCTCGGCTCGGGCGCAGGCCAGGCGATCTGGGGTACGCCCTGCGAGTGAGCCTGCGGCCTCGGTGGCCGATGCGCGCGAGCGCGCGCGCCCCGGGCGCCGCGATCGTGGGCGCGGCCTCCGCATGTGCGCTGCTCGGCGCCATCGCCCCGATGGCGCGCGCCGAGCCCGCGTCGACGCCGCGCCCCGCGAGCCTGGGCTGGACGCGCCTCGAGGGCGCCGAGGGCTGCATCGGCGCGGGCGAGCTGGCGCGCGCGGTCGAGGCGCTGCTCGGCAAGAAGGCCTTCGTCTCGGCGGCGGAGGCGGAGCTGTCGATCGAGGGTCGTGTGGCGCCGCGCAGCGAGGGAGGCTTCCGCGCGAGTCTCGAGGTCGCCGACGCCGGCGGGCGGAGCCTCGGCAGGCGCGACCTCGACACGCTCGCCGACGACTGCCGCGCGCTCGACGAGCCGCTCAGGCTCGCCATTGCATTGATGGTCGATCCCGAGGGCGCGCTCGGCGCGCCTCCGCCTCCGCCCGTCGCTCCGCCACCTGCGAGCCCGATCCTCGACTCCGCGCCCGAACCCGCGCCCATCTCCGCGCCTCCGCCCGCGCCTACGCCCTGGCGAGGTGATCTGGCACTCGGTGCCACTTTTGGCTTCGGGCTCCTGCCGAGCGTGGCGCCCGGCCTCGTGCTCTCGGCGAGCCTCGAGCCGCCTTGGTTCGTGCCCATGGAGTCGGTGCTCTCGGTGTACCTGCCGCAATCGACCGAGAGCCCGGCCGGGCTCGAGGCGAGCCTCTTCACGATGCGTGGCGAGGGCTACGTCTGCCCGCTGTCGCACGTGGGCGAGACGCTCGGCGCGCGCGCCTGCCTGGGCGGCGAGCTCGGGCTGCTCTCGGCCGAGGGCGCGGCGGTCGACGACGCCGAGGAGGGCCTCCGGGTGCAGTTCGGCGTGGGCCTGCGCGGCCGGCTCGGCCTGCGTGTGGCCGCGCCGCTCGGGCTCTACGCGGCAGGCAGCGTGGCGGTGCGGCCCCTGCGCGAGGGCTTCGCCACGGTCGACGAGGCCGGGGCGCGAGCGGAGCTCTTCCGCCCCTCGCTGGTGAACGGCGCCCTCGAGCTCGGCGTGGAGCTCGGCTTCCCGTGAGGTGGGGTGCGAGTCAGGGGCGGCAATTCGACGCCGGGCGATCGGAATCGCCTGGGCCCTCGCCCAACAGGGAGGCGTGCTCGCCTTGAGCCTCGCCGCCGCTCCTTCGCCTCCCCCGCTCCGCTTCGAGCAGGTCTTTCGCGAGCACGCGCCCTGCGTGTGGCGCTTTCTGCGCCGCCTCGGCGTCTCCGCCGCCGACGCCGACGACGTCACGCAGGAGGTCTTCGTGATCGTGCACCGCAAGCTCCACGAATACGACGGCCGCGCGAGCCTGCGCGCGTGGATCTACGGCATCGCGCGCAGGAAGGCCGCCGATCACCGAGAGCTCTCCCACAAGCGCCACGAGGCCGCGACCGGCGAGCTACCCGAGCGCCCGCGCGACTCCACGCCGAGCCCCGAGTCTGCGAGCGACCGCAGGCGCAAGATCGCCCGCCTCGACGAGGCCCTCGCGGGGCTCGACGAGCCCAAGCGCGCGGCCTTCGTGCTCTACGAGATCGAGGGGCTCTCGCTCGCCGAGATCGCCGCCGCGACCGAGACGGCGCTCTCGACCGTGCACGCGCGCCTCGACGCCGCGCGAAAGCAGCTGCGCGCGGCCCTCGGTACCGACGAAGGGAGGCCCGCGTGAGCGAGCACGACGAACCTGCGCGGCTCATCGACGACACCGACGACGCGCTCGGCGAGCTCCTGCGCGCCGCGACGCGCGACCTGCCCGACGACGCGCGCGTGGACGCGATGCTCGAGAGCGTGCTGCGCGAGGTAGGCGGCGGCGACGACGGCGGTGGCGACGGCGGCGGCGGCGACGATGGCCGTGGCGCGATCGGTGGTGGTGGCGGCGCGGCCGATGGCGGAGCGACTGCGGGCGCGAAGGCCGGTGGCGCGTGGCTCGCCACGGGTGCGGGCAAGCTCGGTGCGGCGCTCGCCGTCGCTGCGGTGGGGGCGAGCGCGACCGTGTGGGTGCTGCGCTCGAGCGACGCACCGCAGCTGGCGGCGCCGTCGGCGAACGTGCTCGTCGCAGAAAGCACGTCGACGGACGGTAGCGTGGGTGCGTCGGCGCCCACGAGCGCTCCGGTGCACGACGACGCCGCAAACGCCGATACGGTGGGCACGGCGACGGCGAGCGCTTCCGTGTCGGCGCCCCAGGCGATATCGAGCGCGGCGCGAGCCGCCCCCGCGGCGTCGACGACCGCGTCGGCGATCGCATCCGCGACCGCGTCGGCGTCGAACGAGCCCGCCGACCCTCGCGCCGAGCTCGCGCTGCTCACTGAGGCCCGCGCGGCGCTCTCGAGCTCACCGGCGCGCGCGCTCTCCCTCGCCGAAGAGCACGCGCGCCGCTTCCCCTCGTCGCAGCTCGGCCAGGAGCGCAGCGCCCTGCGCATCCAGGCCCTCGCCGCGCTCGGCCGCACCACCGAGGCGCGCGCCGAGCTCGACGCCTTCCGCGCGCGCAACCCTCGCTCGGCCTACCTGCCCACGCTGGAGGCGCTCGTCGCTCGCTGAGCCGCGGGCCGGCCGCGCCGTCGGTCTCGCGGCCGCGCCCGCAACCCGCGCCACCGTCAGCGCCTGGGGACATCGCCGCCATGTACCCCCGCGCCGTCGGTCTAGCGAGCTCCGCTCACTCGCGCACGTTTCGCAGAAAGTCGGCCACCTCGGCGAAGCGCGCGTCGAGGTAGTCGCGCAGCTCGCCGCGCACCTCGCACGCGTCGAGCGCGCGCTGCATCGCGCGCAGCCACGCGTCGCGCATCGCGACGTCGACGGTCACACGCCCGTGGCGCATGCGCAGCCTCGGATGACCATGCTGCGCCATGTAGTCCTGCGGACCACCGAGCCACCCCACGAGAAAGAGCCCGAAGCGATCGCGCGAGCGGCGCGATACCTTGCCCGGCGGATCGCACTCGTGGATCGCCGTGAGCGCGGGCTCGTGCTCCTCCATCGCGTCGTAGAAGCGCTCCGCGAGCGCGAGCACCGCCTCGCGACCACCGATGAGATCGTAGGGCGTGCGATCGGGACCGATCGGCGGCGCCTCGGGCTGCGCATCGGCGGGCTTGACCTTCGGCTCGTCGTTCACGCGGGATCGTCTAGTCGAGCGACCGCGTCTCGACCAGTTGGCGTGCACCGAAGGAGCCCGCTCAGACCGCGAGCTCTCGCTCGAGCCGCGCGCCGAGGCGCTCTCGCAAGCGGTGGTGGATCCTGCGCAGGTGTCGCTCCGTACAGCCGAGGCTCGACGCGACCTCTGCGCTCGAGCGCCCCTCGAAGTAGATCGCCTGCGCCACGCGTCGGTCTTCGTCGTCGAGACGCTCGAGCTCACGCCGCAGCGCCGCCGCCCGCCGCTCGGCGAGCTCGCGATCCGCGAGCGACTCCTCGGTCGAGGGCTCGTCACCGCCCTGCGCAGCGGCGACGCGCAGCACCACGTCGGCGACGCGCGCACGCAGCGCCGCGAGCGCCTGCTCGCGCGGCGAGGGCGCCTCGAAGAACGCCGCGAGACTGACGGCGCCGTCAGCCTCGTCGGCACCGAGCCCGTCGCCCGCGGCGAAGGCCGCACCGAGCACGAGCAGCTCCCTGCGCCGCAGCCGCGCCTGCCCGCGCAGCGCGTCGAGCAAAGCGCCACGCACCCGCAAGATCACCCAGGGCTCGAGCGGGCCACGCGCTGGATCGTGGCGCAGCACGGCGTCGACGAGCGCCTCGTGCGCCGGGCCCCTCAAGTCCGAGAGGTTGCGCGCCGAGCTCGCGCGCACGTAGCGCTTCGCCATGCGCTCCGCGAGCGGCGTGAGCTCCGCCACGCGCCTGCGCTGCTCCGCCGACAGGGGCGTCACGCGCTGCCACCTCGCTTGGGTCCGCCGCCCGACGCGATCTTCGGAGCGTCGCTCGCGCCGCCAGCCTCGCCTTCGCCTGCCTCTCCGCGCGCGACCTCCGCGCTCTGCTGCACCTCGGCGTCGGGCGCGAGGGCGCGCAAGAGCCGCTGCCCCTCGGGCGTCGTGAGCATCTCGGCCACCAAGAGCTCGGACAGCTCCTTCTTCTCCCGCTCGCTGAGCGTGCCCTCGACCTCGGCGAGCGCCTCGGCCACGAGGTCTTCCGCCAGCATCTCGTAGAGCTCGTCTCGGTTCATCGTCGCCCCCTCGCGGCCACGCGCCGCCCCGCTGCCCACGCAGACGCGCTCCACCGCCCGAAGCTCCCGAGGACCCCCGACACGCGCAGTACTCTCGCATGGTTGGACCATCCGAGGTAGAACGTCGTGGACGCAACGGTCGCGCCGTCGAGGGGATCGACGGCCGAACCGCCTGCGAGCGAGCCGAGGGGAGGCTTGAGGGTGAGAGCGCGTTCGACAGGCACATCGCTACCGAGCAAGTCGCTCGCGGGCCTCGGGGGCGGACCGGAATTCGCCCACACGGGTCGATCTCGAGCGGCTGCGTCGAATTCGTGTCCGCCTGCCGAGGCCTCGAGCGACTCCCTCGTCAGGACACCCCACCGCCGATGACGCTCGACGCCGACCTCGCCCACACACGCTACGACTTCGTGCGCAAGCTCGCGCGCGGCGGCATGGGCGAGGTCTGCGTCGTGAAAGACCGCTATCTCGGCGGCGAGTACGTGCTCAAGGTGCTGCGCGACGACCACCCCGAGATGGTCGACCCCGAGGTCGTGAAGGATCTCACGCTGCGCCTGCAACACGAAGGGCGCCTCTTGCGCTCGCTCGAGCACCCGAACCTGGTCAAGGTCGTGGAGTTCGGCTTCACCTCGAGCGGGCGGCCCTTCCTCATCACCGAGCTCTTGCACGGCGCCTCGCTCAAGCTCGTCGCGAAGCAGCGCGCACCGCTGCCGCTCGCCGAGGTGCTCGATATCGGCGCCCAGGTGCTGAGCGGGCTCGAGATCATGCACCGAGCGGGCATCGTCCACCGCGACATCAAACCCGACAACCTCTTCCTCTGCGACGCCGCGCCGGGCTCCCCGGAGCCGGCTCGCCCGAGCGTGAAGATCCTCGACTTCGGCCTCGCGAAGCTCGTCGGCGAAGGCGGCGCGCTCTCCGGTGTCGTACCGAAGACGAAGACGGGCGTGGCGCTCGGCACGCCGCTCTACATGCCGCCCGAGCAGGCGCTCGCCAAACCCTCCGACGCGCGCAGCGATCTCTACAGCACCGGCTGCGCGCTCTTCCACCTCGCGACCGGCAAGCCTCCCTTCAGCGGCGACCAGCTCCAGCTCTTCCAGGCGCACGTGCTCGAAGAGGCCCCCAAGCCGAGCTCGCTCCTCCCGGGGCTCCCGCCCGCCTTCGACGCGCTCATCGCCCGCGCGCTCGCCAAGAAGCCCGATGATCGATTCCCGAGCGCCGAGGCCATGCGCAAGGCCATCCTCGCCATCGCGGCGATGCAGGCCGCGAGCCCTGCGGCCCAGCCGAGCGCAGCCCAGCCGAGCGCAGCCCAGCCCGGCGCGGCACACGCGAGCACGGCACCCCAGGCCCCGCTCCAGCCCGCGCCCTCCGCGGCGGCGCACGCCGCGCATCACCGCGCGACGCCACGACGCACCGAGCGCCTGCCGGACGCACCGGCGCACCCGAGCGCCGCAGAGGCGCCGCCTCCTCCCACGCTCGCGCTGCCGGCCTCAGCACAGTCGGCCTCGCCAGCGCCGCCGCACGCGGGCAGCGCGCGAGCCTCCGCTCCCCACCGCGAGCTCGCGCGCGCCGAGAGCGCACGTCGTGCGACCGTCGCCGTGCAGCCGGTGAGGCGCGTCTCGCCCGAGCGAGGCTCGGCGATCGAGCCCGCGCTGCTCGAGGCTTCGGGCCGGGGCTCACGCGCGTCGAACGTCGACCTCGCGATGCTCAGCGCCGCGGCGGGCTCGGTGCCTCGCACGGCCGTACAGCCCGCGGGCAGCATCTGGAGCTTCGTGGCGATCGGGCTCGTGCTCGGTCTGCTCGCGCTCGGTTCGATCGTGGCATGGAGCTTCCTCGGATGAGCGCGAACCTCGGCGTAGGCCCGCGTGGCACCGTGAAGATCGCCTATCCGGGGCGACCCACGCTGCGCAACGCCAACCCCTGGGGCGAAGGCGCCGAGCAGGCCGCGCCTCCCACGCTGCCCGTGCCCGACTTCGGCGCCGTGCTGAGCTCGGTCGCCTCGGCCGCGCACCCGCTCGGCGCGCGGCCCACCCTGATGAGCCCGAACGCGGCGCCACTCGGTCCGGGTGTGCCGGTCGGCTTCGCGGGCGCGGCCACGATGCTCGCGCCCCAAGGCCCCGCGCCTGCGGCGCCTGGTGGTGCGCGTCCTTCGCCCGTCGTCGTCAAGAACGCGAAGCTCGCCGGCACGATGCCGCTCGAGCCAGGCTCCGGCGCCGCAGCCTCCGTGCTGCCCTTCACGCCCCAGCCCTCGGCGCTGCCCGCGCCACCGCCAGAGGCGCGCATCCTCGTCTCGCCCGACGCCCAGGCCGCCTCCGCGGCCGCGATCGCCATTGCACGCGGCCAGGTCGCGCCACCGAGCTCGGCGCCCCAGCTCGGCGTCTTCGCCGACGGGCGCCCGCGCTCGGCCTACTTCCTCCGCCGCGGCGACACGATCGGCCCCTACACGATCGTCGCGCGCCTCGGCGAGGGCGGCATGAGCTACGTCTTCGAGGCGAAGCACGGCACGACGGGCGCCGTGCACGCGGTGAAGATCCTGCTCGAGAAGGCGCTCTCGCGCTCGGCGCTCGTCGCGCGCTTCAAGGCCGAGGCGCGCGTGCTGCAAGACTGCCGGCAGCTCCCGGGTGTCGTGCCCGTCTACGAGATCGGCGACGACCCCGACCTCGGGCCCTACATCGCGATGGAGAAGCTCGCGGGCCATTCGCTGCGCGCCACGCTCCAGCAGCTCCAGCAGTCGAACGATCACCTCGATCTCTCGACCTGCCTCTTCATCGTGGTCGAGCTCGCCGAGACCTTGCACGCCATCCACCTGGGCGGCGTCGTGCACCGCGACATCAAACCCGAGAACATCTTCCTCCAGAGCCTCGGCCAGGGCCGCGTGCGCCCGATGCTGCTCGACTTCGGCGCCGCGAAGAGCCGCCACAACGCCTCCACGGCGCACGACGAGCTGAGCGTCGTCACGCCCATGTACATGGCGCCCGAGCAGGTGCAGCCCAAGCGCCATTCGAGCGTGAGCGCCGCCGTCGACCAATACGCGCTCGCGCACGTGCTCTACGAGATGCTCTTCGAATACGCCTTCGCACAAGGCCTGCGCGACAACCCTGGCGCGAGCCACCTCGCCGCCTCGTGGCAGCTGCTCGTCGATCCGCTGCCGCTGCCTGCCAGCGTCGCGCCTCGCGGCGTGAGCGACGCCATCCTGCGCGCCCTCCACAAAGACCCGAAGCAGCGCTACCCCACCATGCTCGCCTGGGCCGACGCGCTGCGCCCCTACCTCACGCGCGCCGACCGCACCCTGGGTGTGCGCAGTGAGCACCACGAGCGCGCGCCTACCGCGCCCACCGGCGCCCGCGCCGTGCAGCCCCAAGCTGGCGCGGGACCGGGCCTCAGCGCGCCGCCGAGCCCCGTCGCCGACCCGGCCAATCGCAAGCGCCTCATCGCGCCCTGCACGGTGCTGCCCGAGCCGAGCTTCGTCGTGCTCGAGCCCTTTCGCCTGCGCGGGCAGCGCTGGGTGCTCGGCGACACGGGCGTCGTCGGCCGCGACGCTGGCGCGGCGGATCTGGTCGTGGAGCACGACACCATCTCGGCGCAGCACGCGCGCTACAACTTCGTCACCGGCGACGCCGCGCAGCCCGTCTACGTGATCGAAGACCTCGACAGCCTCAATGGCCTCGCCATGGCCTCGAGCAAGCAGGCCATCCGGAGCGACAGCGACTACGTGCCCGTCGTGGGCAGCGCGGTCGCCCCGGTGTGGACGCTCATCGCTCTGGGCGAGGTCATCGGCATGATCCTGCCCGCGGGCGGCTTCGCCGAGCCCGATCTGCGAGGCTGGATCTGGCCCGGGCAGCCGCGTGGGCTCGGTGGTGTGAGCACCGAGGAGTCGGTGCAGGCCGCCGCGCTGCTCGCCGCGGCGGGGCGAGGCCCGGGGCAGCCCTGGTGGTGGCGCGGCGACGGCCACGACGACGAGCGCGCCAAGGCCATCGAGTTCATGACCAAGTACAAGCCGCAGCGCCTGCTCGGCTGGCGCGAGCTCGGCGAGGATCCGCTCGACGAGTGGCGCACCATCGCGCCCAAGCTCGCGCGCGCCGAGACCGCGCCCGCGTGGGTGCGCGCCGAGCCGGAGCTCTTGATGCGCTGGTCGGAGAGCGACGCCGACATGCACGCGATCCTCGCCGAGCGCAGGCGCGGTATGGCGCTCCGGGGGCTCGTGGTGCTGCTCACGGCGCTCGCGATCGCCGTGGGTGGCTGGCTGCTCTTGCGTATGTGGGGTCGAGCATGAAGAGCGACATCAAACCCAGCGATCTCGACCTCGAGCGCGCCGCCAAGGGTCGCTCCCCGGAGGAGCTCGCCGAGCTCGCCGCGAAGGCCAAGGCCGATCCTGGCCTCGCGCGCGCCATCGCCGAGCTCGGCGGCGAGCCCCCGCCGGGCGCGGTCACGCCCCTGCAGGGCACACCGGTGGCGCTCGACGACGAGGCGGCCGCTGTGCGCCGCACCGTGCCGCGTGCGGGCGGGCACCGATTGCAGCAGAGCGCCATTCCCACGAGGCCGCGCTTCGAAGATCTCTCGGGCCTCCACGAATACGCAGGCGACGCCGAGGGCGCAGGCCCGGCGCAGGAGCTCGCGCCGCTGCCGCCCTCGCCCCTGCCGGGCGCCGTCGAGCCGGCGCTGCCCATCGAGGCGCTGCGCGAGGCCGCCGAGGCGCGCGGAGCGCGCGGCCCGGGCGCCTACCGGAGCTGGTTCATCGCGGCGCTCGCGGGCACGCTGCTCGTGCTCGCAGGCGGGTGGTACCTGCTCGGCGGCGGCGAGCGCGCCTCCGGTGCGCAGCCCGGCGCGAGCGCGCAGCCGGCGGTGACGGCCCAGCCGACGACGACGGCGCCGGCGGCGAGCGCGCAGCCTGCGGTGACGGGGCAACCGACGGCGAGCGCGGAGCCCACGGCGAGCGCAGAGCCCGTGGCGAGCGCAGTTCCCGCGGCGAGCGCGGAGCCCACGGCGAGCGCAGAGCCCGTGGCGACGGCGCCTCCCACCGCGAGGCCCGCGCCCAGCGCGAAGCCGAGCGCCAAACCCAGCGCCACGGCGCCGCCGACACCGAGCACCGCGGGACCGCAACCCAGCGCGTCTCCCTGGTCGGTGAAGCTCGACCGATGAGCCGGCCAAGCGCGAGCACACTTCAATCAGCGGCACACACAGCGCCACGAACCAAGACCGAACGATAGGCCTCCGCGATGACCAATTCGAGAGAGCTCCCAATCCGCACCACGCTCAGCACGCTCACGCTGGCCCTCGTCGCTTCACTGGCGTCTGACGCGAGAGCACAAGCCGGCGGCACCGATGCGCCGCCCAACAAGGCCGATGAGGTGATGGACGCGCGCCAGCGAGCCTTCGACGAAGCCGTGGCAGCGATGGCCAGGAGAGACTGGGGCGAGTGCCGTGTGAAGACGCTCGGCGCCTGGGCAGTGAAGAAGGACGCGACGATTGCCGGGCTCGCTGGCGTTTGCGAGGTGGAGCTGGAGCTCTATCGAGATGCTGCTGAGCACTTGCACTTCGCGATGGCGAATGGCGAAGGCGAGGTTGCTGGTCGCGGCCCCCAGGTGAAGGCGGCTTACGAGAAGGCCCTCACGAGGGTGGGCGCGCTCGATTTCAGCTCGACTCCAGCGGGCGCAGAGCTGCGACTGCAGGGGCAGCTGGTCGGTGTCGCACCGGCCATGGTGTTCGTCGACCCCGGCAAGCATGCTTTCGAAGCACGAATTGATGGGCACGAGTCGAAGACCGAATCGATCGAGCTTGCGGCGGGCGAGAAGAAGGTCCTATCGCTTCGCTTGAATCCGATCGACGGCGCCACGAGACCTCCTCTCGACCCGCCAGACGACGAACCGAGGAAGCGGCGCCCAGCCTGGCCGGCCTTCGTCTTGGGTGGAGTCGCGGCGGTGGGCGTGGGTGTAGGCATCACGGGCTTCGTCGTCGCAGGTGGGGCTCGCAGCAGCGCGGAGGAGACCGTCGCGGCGGTCGGCCCGCGAGGCTGCGGCGTCGACGGCTCCGCTTGCGCGAGCCTGGGCGTGGGCGACGAGCTCGACCGACAAGACACGTTTCGAGGACTCGGGATCGGTGGCTTCGCTCTCGGAGGCGCCGCGCTCACGGGAATGATCCTCTATCTCGTATTGCCGGAGAGCGAGTCGCGCTCGACCGGGCTTCGTATCGCGCCGAGCTTCGGCGAGGCTCAGGGCCTCATCTTGGGAGGGACGTTCTGATGATTCGACGAGCTAGTACGACTGCGGTCTCAACAGCGCTGTCGCTCGGAGCGCTGCTCCTTGCCGCCGGATGCAATGGTTCGATCTGCGAAGAGTTCCCCGACTCCTGTGGCCCGATCGGGGGCGGGGGCCAGGGCGGCGCCACCACGACCACTTCCTCCGGCGGCAACGGCCCAGGAGGCAATGGCGCAGGCGGCGAGGGAGGCGGCATCCCCACCGACTGCGACCCTCTCTCGGTCGCCGCCGGCACCGCCATCC
>ERZ761602.2568-NODE-2568-length-27965-cov-3.913329_pt1 | contig 27965 bp, 30 predicted proteins | sample MGYA00512165_ERZ761602 | MGnify/ENA primary metagenome ERZ761602 (study PRJEB28899, sample SAMN02445085) | bioreactor sludge metagenome | biome: EBPR sludge; isolation source: Thorneside wastewater treatment plant | place: Australia: Brisbane, Thorneside...
TTCATGGGCTACGCAGGCTACCGCATCGTCGACGATTACTTCGCCGGCATCACGCTTACGAGCGACTACTTTCTGCATGCCGGCGCGGTACTGGGAATCTTGCTTGCAATAGAACTATTCATTTTGTCCGTCTTCGCCCGCCTCTTCGCCTGGTCCGCCAGAAGAAAGGCCGCACGCGATCTTCGCGCCGCACTGCTCAGCGGCGGCTATGCTTTTGTCCCGGAGCGGAGCGCGGTTGCAGAGGCGCAACAAGCAATTGGTACCATTCAGGAAATCAGCGGGCAATTCAAAGCTGGAACGAGTTCCACGTAGCGGCTATTCTGTCTGCTTGGCGGTCATCAGGAAGGAATTTCTCACCATGTACATGCGAAGCTGGCTATCCCTGTGTCTTTTGAGCTGGACGGTTCCGGGCGCTGCGCTTGCGGACCTTGATCTGTCCAAAGCCGCGATCGTCACGTCCAGCGGCAAGCACGCCAGTGCCGAAGGCATCGCGGCGCGGGTGCTATCGGAAGAAATCGCAAGCCGCACCGGAGTCACGCTGCCCATCAAGCAATCTCGCTCTTACTCTGTTCCGGATACCGCGCTTATACAAATCAGGCTGACTCCGCCGAAAGACGCAAAAGGCACTTCTGCCAATCTGGAATCCTTCACGATCAACTCCTCGGCATCCGACAGCCCCGTCGTGCAAGTCACATCTCCGACGCAACGTGGTCTTCTGTTCGGCGTCGGAAAACTACTTCGGCTTCTCACCCTTGAGTTCAACGTCGTTGGTTCTCCCGAGGGTCTTGCGCACACCTCTGCCCCGGCATACGCGATTCGTGGCCACCAACTCGGTTACCGTCACGCCGCCAATTCATGGGACGCGTGGAGCATTGAGCAGTTTGACCAGCACATCCGCGAATTGGCCCTTTTCGGCGCTAATGCAATCGAGAACATTCCCTTCCAGGATGATCGCACTTCTCCCCTCATGAAAGTGCCGCGCGATGAAATGAACCTTGCGATGAGCGCGATCTGTGCGAAGTACGACCTCGATTATTGGGTGTGGACGCCCGCCGATTTCGACCTGAAAGACGAGGCAGTGCGTGCCGAGCATCTAAAGAAACACGAAGCGCTTTATAAAGCGTGCCCGCGATTGGATGCCGTGTTCTTTCCCGGTGGCGACCCCGGCGACAATGATCCCAGCCTCGTGATGCCATTTCTCGAAGACGTCGCCGAACTCCTGCACAAACACCACCCCAACGCGGGCATGTGGATGTCGCTCCAGGGCTTCAACAAAACGCAGGTCGACTATTTCTACGATTTCATAAACCGTGAGCAGCCGACCTGGTTTACCGGTGTCGTTTCAGGTCCCAGCAGTCCGCCGATTGACGACACGCGCCGCCGCCTGTTGCCGCAATACAAACACCGGCACTATCCCGACATCACCCACTGTGTCCGCGCGCAGTATCCCGTCGAATGGTGGGACCCCGCGTTTGGCATGACACTTGGCCGCGAGTGCATTAATCCACGACCAATCTATTCCGCCGCGCTCCACAACTTCTTCGCCGAGTTTACGGACGGATTTCTTTCCTATAGCGACGGCGTGCACGACGACGTAAACAAGCAGATTTGGACGCTGCGCTCCTGGGATCCCAAGATGCCCGTGCGCGACATGTTACTCGAGTACACGCGCTTCTTCTTCGGTGCCGCGGTCGCCGAAGCGTCCGCGGATGGCATCCTCGCGCTGGAGAAGAACTGGGAGGGAGCTATCGGCGAGAACGGCAGCATTGACTCGACTCTTACGTTATGGCGCGCGCTCGATGCCGCTCATCCCGCATTGCGCGAACACAATTGGCGGTGGCAGATGTGTCTGCTACGCGCCAATTACGACGCATACCAGCGCCACCGCAGCATGTACGAAGCCGCCCTGGAAAAAGATGCAAACGCTGCGCTGCTTGCCAAGGCGGACGACCCGGCCGCTGCGATTACATCTGCGACCGAAATCCTGAATCGCGCCGTATCAAATCCGGTGCGCAAAGATCTTCGCAATGAAATCGAAGTGTTGTGTGCTGCTCTCTTCAAAAGCGTTCAATTGCAGACCAGCGTCGAGAAGTATACTGCCAGCGGAACTGAGCGCGGCGCGGTATTGGATATGGTGGACCGCCCTTTGAATAACCGCTGGTGGTTGGAAGATGAGTTCAAGAAAGTACTCGCAAACGCCGACAAGGAAGCCCAGAAGGCTCGCCTCGTCGAATTGGCGACGTGGGAGGATGGCATTTACGACGACGCTGGAAATATCTCCAAGTCCAATCACATCGTGCGCGGCGAGACAACCCATACTGATCCGCTGAACCTTCGCGATCCAAATCCGGATCATGTATGGAAAGACAATGGAAACGCGCGCGAACGGATTTCCTGGATGACCTATATGGACTGGCCGATTGCCGCCCGTTACACCATCCCCCGTAAAGGAAACTGGTTCGTCAAGATGTCAGGCCAGGGCGACGCCCTCGTGCGTATTGACGGCGAGCGGGTGGAGCCGTCCGCTTACGGCAAGTTGGCAGGCGAGAAGAAGTCGTTCAAAGTGCCGGATTCCGCGCTTGAAGATGGCGTCGTTGTTGTTACGTGGGATGTGCCGGATGAGGCACATCTGAATTGGCGGCAGCGCTCTCGACTAAACGAAATCTGGCTCGTGGACGAACCTCAAGACTAATTGCCGGCGCCATGATTACAGTTAGGGAAGAAGCTCCCGCGGATCGGGATGCCGTTCGCGCTATTAACGACGCCGCCTTCGGTCAGCCGGTGGAAGGCGCGATTGTCGATGCGCTACGCAATGGTTGCGGCGAACTTCTATCCCTCGTTGCCGAATCGAACGGCGAAGTCGTGGGTCACATCTTATTCAGTCCCGTACGCCTGGAGCGCGAAGCGAGCAGCGCGGGGGAAGCGGTCCACGGCATGGGCCTTGCCCCGATGGCAGTCGCGCCTGCATGGCAGAACAAAGGTGTTGGCTCCATGCTCGTGCGGGAGGGACTAAACCGTATGAAAGCCGCCGGGCATCCGTTTGTAGTGGTGCTCGGCCATCCGGAGTTTTATCCCCGCTTCGGTTTCGAACGCGCATCGAAGTTCGGCGTGCGTTGTACCTGGGAAGTCCGGGATGAAGCGTTCATGATCGCCGTTCTTGATGCTTCAGGCCAGTGCGCAGGTGGTACCGCATACTACCGGGACGAATTCAACGCCGCGATCTAATTGCGGAATTGGCGCGCATAGTCGCACCGGGCAAGACTATGCGTCTTCCATCCGGCGATCTTTCCGAATGCCTTCCCGCGCCAGCAACTCCTGTGCTTCCGCTAGTTTTGCCGGTGGCACGTCATCCGTGCGATGGGCAACATACTTCGCGGGCGTTCCCGCCCAAACTTCGTATGGACCAACGTCCTTCGTGACGATACTGCCCACGCCAATCACCGCGCCTTCGCCAATCGTCACGCCATAATTGATATACGCCCGGCTGCCAATCCAGCAGTTCGGCCCAATAATTGTCGGCTTAATAATGAATGGCGTAAAGCGCCAATGCTCTTTCGTGCCGTAGATGAGGTGGGTGCCGTCGCGAATGATCACCCCTTCCGCAAGCCCCGTATTCTCGCCAATCTCGACAAGCTGCCCGCTTTCGATGATTACGTTCCAGCTAACCATCGCGCGATCTTTAAAGATAATTTTCCCTTCGCCGCGCGTTCGGAACACACAGTGATCGCGAATGTGTACAAAGTCGCCCGCTTCGACATTGCCATCGATCTCGATGTCGCCGCCATAAAAACGGCACTTCTTCCCAATCTTCGTGAACTTGCGCGAATTCTTCCACGTATAGTACTTGCGCAACAGCTTGTTCATGGTTTAATTGCCCTCCCGCAAAGCAATAGCATCGCCTATAAGCCCCGGTACACGCAACGCGCGGTGCACGTTTCCGCAACGGTCACGGAAATGAGTTTGTCTGCGCCGCGCGCCGTGAGCTGCTCCCAAATCCACCGCGCGACCTGTTCCGATGTCGCGTTATCCAATCCGTCAATCTTGTTCAGACACGAATGGTCTAGTTCATCGTAAATGCCGCGCAAAGCGGACTCCAGCGGCGCAAGGTCTCGTGCCGCGACTTCCACGCGAAAACTATGCCCGTGCATGCGCCGGCACTTGTGTGTCTCCGGTACGTTGGGAAGGAAATGGGCCGCCTCGAACCCGAAACGAACGCGTGGCGGTTCGCCGAAAACGTCCGGCTCCTCGATCACCCGTGTATGAAACGCGCAGTCACCCGCAATTCGAACCCGCACAGAATGAAAATACGGCACTTGAATGGAGAGGTGCGCGTTGAGCCACGCCTCGATTCCCGGCACCGTAGATTCCAGCATGCCCGTAACGTCGTCGAGCGTGTGGTGATCCAGCTGCTGGTATAGCGGCTCAAACTGCTCCGAAATTTCGCCGTAGTCGAGCAGCCATCCCAGCACCTCGTCGCATTCGCCCTCGCACTTTATCTCGACGATATAACTGTGCCCGTGCAAACGGCCGTTGGTCGTATGCGCGGCCTCAAACTGAAATTGTTTTATCAACTCAATGTTCATCTAAACACCCTTCGCATCCGGAGGCCAGATGAACTTGTGCATCTGCAACTGAAAACGTACCGGCAACTTGTCCTCCAATATCCACTCCACCAAAGACTTCGGCTCAACAGGCCCAAAAACGGGAGAGAACAACACCTGATTACATCGAGACGCTAGGTCATATTTCCGCACAATGTCTCGCGCCCACTCGTAATCTGCGCGATCAGCGATCACAAACTTCACCTCGTCGCGCGCGGACAGCTTGTCGATATTAGACCAGTCGTTCTTTTCCAACTCCCCGCTACCGGGACACTTCAAATCCATGATCTTGATGACATCCGAAGGCAAACGGTCAATCGGCAGAGCCCCGCTCGTTTCACACAGCACGGTATATCCTGCTTCCAGCAAACATTGCCCCAGAGTCCCGCAATGTTTTTGCAGCAGCGGTTCGCCACCGGTAATCTCCACCAGTTTGCAGTCCAGTGCATCGCACGCGTCCACCACCTCGCCGACCGACATTTTCTTGCCGCCGTAGAAGGCATACTCGGTGTCACACCACACACACCGCAGGTTACAACCGGTAAGCCGCACGAAAATACAGGGCAACCCGGCCCAGGTCGATTCGCCCTGGACGGACTTGTAAATCTCGGTGATTGTCAGGTTCGTATCCCGCGCTATCGGTACCGCGTCGGCTGTTTTCGAAGACATAGTGAAATCTCGACATTCGGCTGTAAACGCCTATGATAGCACTCCACAAGGCCCACATTCTTCCAGCCCACTACATCATGGAGTGTAGAAATCGATCCGGGAGGACCGTCGTCCTCAACCGGCACTTAACCAAACCCAATAACCGATAAACTTCCATCGCTATTTCTAACTTGAGAAGCCGATTGGCGTTCTGGTCTGCGATCGCGCAAAATAGAGTTTCAACCTTCTTACCGAGGAAACAACCCATGCTCAATCGTATTTGCGGCGCGCTATTGGTCATTCTGTTGACTGGATGCGCGACTGCCGAAAACTCCGCGTCCGTCAGCACCCTCGAGCCCAAACCCGCTGGCGACCCAGCCGACAAAGCAAAACTGCTCAAACCCAGAGACAAAGTTGACTTCGTCATGACCCACAACTTGAACAAGGACGGATCTCGTAACGGCGAAGATTTCGTGCAGACTGCCGACTGGCGTGTTTCCGAGTTCATCGGTTCAGGCGGCGTGTGGACCGAAGGCGATGCAGTCCACCTGGTCGAAGGCAATGACATGACCGGAATCGTATGGGGAGGCCCCGTGCCCACCATGAACTACGAAGTATCGCTTGACGCAAAGCGCACCGGCGGCGAAGATTTCTTTTGCGGCCTGACGTTTCAATACGACAAGAACCCATGCTCGCTGGTAGTTGGCGGATGGGGTGGCAGGCTCGTAGGTATTTCCTCCCTGGATTGGCAGGACGCTTCGGAGAATGGCACGGCAAGCTGGCGCGATTTCACAAAGGATGAGTGGTATGCGATTCGCCTTCGCGTCACTCCAGGCAAAATCGAAGCGTGGATCGACGGCGAACAATTGGTCGATGTCGATATCGAAAACCGCGGCGTCGGTATTCGCTTCGAGATGGAGCCAACGAAACCATTCGGAATCGCCACATGGCGCACTTCGGGCGCGATTAAAAACATCAAGATTCGCGCGTTCGAAGCAGGGCAGCCCTAGCGGTAGCTACCCGCCCAGTGACTTCTTCAACCGTTCCATGAACCGCTGATACAGCGGGTAGGTTTTCTCGCTGCTCAACTGTGCGAATTTGTCGATGGCCTCGCGCTGTTCCTTGGAAATGCGCGTCGGAATCTCCACCTGCACTCGGACAATTTGGTCGCCCTTGTGGTATCCACGCAGGTCCTTGATGCCCATGCCACGTAATCGGAACAAGGTCCCCGGCTGCGTGCCAGGCGGTACTTTGAGTTCCGCCTCGCCCGTAAGCGTGGGCACGCGCAGCTTGTCGCCCAGAATCGCCTGAACGAAACTAATGGGAATCTCGCAAACGACGTCGTTGCCTTCGCGCGTAAAGATTTCGTCGGGCTCTACTTCAACGAAGATATAGAGATCGCCGCGCGGCCCGCCGCCTTCACCAGGCTCGCCTTCGCCGGACAATCGCAGTCTCGAACCCGTGTCCACGCCTCCCGGCAAGTCCACCGACAACTCGCGCTCGCTGCGTACACGGCCCGCTCCGGAACACTTGGGGCAAGGTTTCGTAATAATGCGGCCAGCGCCCCGGCAGCGCGAGCATGTCTGCGTGATGCTGAAGAAACCCTGCGCGCGTCGCACCTGTCCAGTGCCTTGGCAGTCAGAGCAGGTTTGCGGCTGCGTTCCAGGCGCCGCACCGGAGCCGTTACAATCCGTGCACAGTTCGCGACGCGGAAACTTTACCTTCTTCTTGACACCCGTTGCAGCGTCGCGCAATGAGATGGAAAGGCGGTATTCCAGGTCCGCGCCTGGCCGTGCCGCGCTCCTGCGGCGTCCGCCACCGCCCGAGCTTCGGCCAAACAGCACATCGAAGAAATCGTCGAACGGCGCTTCGAAGCCGCCGCCGCCGCCGAACCCGCCAAAGCCCTCGCCACCGGCGCCGCCCATCTGCTCGCCCGCATGACCAAACTGATCATAGCGCGCGCGCTTCTCCTTGTTCTTCAAGACATCGTAGGCCTCGTTGATCTCTTTCAACTTGTCCTCGGCGGCCTTATCTCCGCCGGTCTTGTCGGGATGATACTTATGCGCCAGTTTCAAATAGGCTTTGCGGATGTCCTCCGGCGCCGAATCGCGCGGAACACCCAAAATCTCATAGTAATCGCGTTGTTTCGCCATGGGCATACTCTATCACCTGCACGGGCGCAATTTGCATCGACGCGGATTCAATACCCGCGGATTACTCCCGCCGCGTTCGACTTGGTGCAGTCGAGCTATTTCTTCTCCTCGTCATCGACAACGGTGAAGTCGGCATCCACAGAACCATCGGCGGGCGCGGCGTCCCCTTCAGTGTTTGCCGCGGGATTCGCGCCTGCTTCCGCCTGTTGCGCGGCCGCTGCCGCAGATGCATACATCGCCTCGGCCATCTTGTGCGACGCCTGCGTCACTTTCTGCATGCCCGCCTCGATTGCGCCAAGATCTTCGCCCGAAAGCGCCGTGCGCAGTTCGCCCAGCGCGGACTCGATTGCTTCTTTATCTTCGCCGCCAATCTTGTCGGCGTTCTCCTTCAACGTCTTTTCAGTCGAATACAGCAGCGAATCGGCGTTGTTCCGAACTTCGATGCCCTGCTTCTTTTCCGCATCCTCTTTCGCATGGGCTTCAGCGTCTTTCAGCATGGATTCGATGTCCGTGTCGGAAAGGCCGCTGGAGGATTCAATCCGAATCTTCTGCTCTTTGCCGGTGCCAAGGTCTTTCGCGGAAACGTGCACGATGCCATTCGCGTCAATGTCGAATGTAACTTCGATCTGCGGAATCCCGCGCGGCGCGCTTGGTATTCCGATCAAATCGAATCGGCCAAGCGTTCGATTGTGCGCCGCGAGCTCGCGCTCGCCCTGCAGTACGTGAATTGTCACCGCGGTTTGTCCATCTGCCGCGGTCGAAAATATCTGGCGCTTTGTCACGGGAATTGTCGTGTTGCGTTCAATCAACTTCGTGCAAATGCCACCAAGCGTCTCGATACCCAGCGACAAGGGCGTCACGTCCAGTAGCAATACGTCTTTCACTTCGCCGGAAAGAACGCCCGCCTGAATTGCCGCGCCAATGGCAACAACTTCATCGGGATTGACGCCGCGATGCGGCTCCTTCTCGAAAATCGCCTTCACGATCTCGCCAACAGCGGGCATGCGCGTCATACCGCCGACCAGAATCACTTCGTCAATGTCCGATGGCTTCAGTCCCGCATCTTCCAGTGCGCGGAAGCACGGCGCCTTCGAGCGTTGAAGCAGGTCGTCGCACAATTGTTCCAGCTTTGCCCGCGTCAGCGTGTAGTTCATGTGCTTCGGGCCAGAAGCGTCAGCGGTAATGAACGGCAGATTGATGTCAGTCTGCTTCGTGCTCGAGAGTTCGCACTTCGCCTTTTCCGCCGCCTCTTTCAGGCGTTGAAGTGCCATGGGATCTTTCCGAAGATCGATGCCCTGATCGCGAAGGAATTCTTCCGCCAGCCAATCGATCACGCGCTGGTCGAAATCGTCGCCCCCGAGGTGCGTATCGCCGTTCGTGCTCATCACCTCAAAGCTGTCATCGCCAATGGCGAGTATCGAAACGTCGAACGTTCCCCCGCCAAGGTCATATACTGCAATCTTCTCGTTTTTCTTTCGGTCGAGACCATAGGCAAGTGCCGCCGCTGTCGGCTCGTTAATGATGCGCAAGACCTCAAGTCCCGCAATTTTCCCGGCATCTTTCGTGGCCTGGCGTTGCGAATCATTGAAGTACGCCGGCACGGTGATAACCGCCTGCGTGACCGGCTCGCCGAGATAGCTCTCCGCCGTGTCTTTCATCTTGCGCAGGATGATCGCGGAAATCTCAGGCGGACGCAGCGACTTGCCCTGCACTTCAACCTGGCAATCGCCTTCAGCTGACGCCGACACCGTGTAAGGCACCAGCTTCAACTCGTCGCGCACTTCGCTGAATCGCCGGCCCATGAAACGCTTCACGGAAAACACCGTGTTCTGAGGATTCGTGATGGCCTGACGTTTCGCGACAGCACCAACCAGCCGCTCGCCGTCTTTCGTGAACGCGACGACAGACGGCGTTGTCCGCGCGCCTTCAGTATTGGCGATGACCGTCGGTTCACCGCCTTCCATGACTGCGACGCACGAATTCGTCGTCCCCAAGTCGATGCCGATTACTTTACCCATGAGTACTCTGATCCTCCTTGCCGCCAGCATTCATCGATGCTAATCGGTCTGCACATTTGCATTGCGCTGTGACGCGCCCAACTATCAAAAACTATTCGGGACTGTTCGTTTCGTCCGTTTGCCTAGATGTGCCAAGCGACACAACGACTTTTGACGGACGCAACACCAACTGTCCCAATCGATAACCTTTTTGAAACTCTTCAATGACCGACTGCTCGGGCACTTCCCCCGATTCACGCTGGGAAATTGCCTCGTGCACTTCAGGATTAAACGTCTCGCCTGCCGCGGCAATCGGCTCAAGACCATGCCGACCCAAAACCTCGTGAAACTGCCGCAGCACCATGTCTACGCCGTCCGCCAGCGCGTCCGGCCCGCCATCGCGATGCTTCACCGCAAGTTCCAAGTGATCCACAACAGGCAACAGATCACGAATCAGCGATTCCGCCGCCAACTGGCGTGCGCGGTCTGCCTCGCGCGCCATGCGCTTGCGGAAATTGTCGAACTCCGCGCGCATGCGCAGCAACTGATCGGCCAGTGCGGCACGTTCCCGGACTACAGCTTCGACATCGATCTCCGGCGCCGCACTCGTATCGGGGACCGATTCATTGGAAGTGTCCTGCGCTTCCTGAGCTTCCGCGGCGATCTCCGCTTCCAGCTTCTTCTCAAACTCTGTTTTTTCGTGATGCGACTTCATTTTCCAACTTCGCTTCATATCGTTATGTCGCAAGACGCGTGAGCAAGCGGCTCAACAGCGTTGCGGTGTAATCTACCAGGGCAGTAACCTTGGAATACGGCATTCGCCGCGGGCCAAGCACGCCAATCATGCCGACTCGCGTCGTGCCGACACTGTAGGGCGAAGCAACGAGACTAATCCCGTCGACGCCCTCACCCGGCACTTCCTTGCCAATCATCACCATTGTCCGCCGCGATTCTCCCTGCAATACTTTCGATCGCAGTATTTCCAGCAGACGATCTTTCTCCTCGAACAAAACAAATACTTCCCGCGCGCGATCGACGTCGCGAAACTCGGGCTGCTCGAATAGTTGTGTGGCGCCTTCCAGGTACAACGTCCCCGGACGGTTCGCCGGCAAAAGCTGCACGACGCGCAGCGCATCTTCCGCAACCCGCCGTTGCTCGTCCATAAACATTCGAAGCCGCGTCTGCACGGAAGCCAACAGCTTGTCAACCGGAACGCCGCGGAAGTTCTCGTTCAAGAAGGCGCTCACCCGCGGTAACATGGTCGCCTCGATCGGCGGTTCCACCGATACCATATGCGTCCGCACTCGGCCAACACTGTCTGCAATCAGCACAGCCAATCGTGAAGGCGTTACCGGAATCACATCAATTCGATTGACCTGCGCGGTACCCTCGTCCGGTGTCTCGACAATCCCCGTCTGTTGCGAAATGAGCGCTAGCAGGTGGCTTGTCTGATGCATGATTTCGTCTGCATCGTTAATCCGGGAGGTCAGCTCCTGCTCGATGCGGGCCCGCTCCTGGAGCGTAAGTTCCTGCGCGCGCATCAGGTAGTCCACGTAGTACCGGTAACCCGCGTCCGTAGGCACGCGCCCGGAACTCGTGTGCAATTGCTGCAGATACCCGGCCTCTTCGAGATCGGCCATGACATTGCGCACGGTCGCCGCGCTCACATCCAGACCAAAACGCTTGACAATCGCGCGCGACCCCACCGGCTCCGCCGTGGTGATGAAACTATGCACGGCAGCCTGAAGGATCAGATTCTCGCGTTCGGAGAGTTCTTGGTCCTGGCCCACGGAAAGTCTCCGGTTTGGCACTCGTTTTGGTGGAGTGCTAACAGATCGCCAAAGTCTACCATAGCCAAAGGGGGCTGTCAAGCAACCCATGTGGCCCGTTTCTTCCAGAATTTGACTGTATAAATTGCTATGAGTCATATGGTTATGCGAATTACAGTATGGCCATGGCACAAGGGTTTCCCTTGACTACAGCAACACCCCTTGATAGGCTCCCCTTCAATGCGAATCGGCTTCGATATCGGTCCCATCACGCACTCCAGGAGCGGCGTGGGGAATTATTGCCTTAACCTGCTAAAAGCACTTCTGGAGCTCGATTCCCTCGACATTTCCGGTTTTGCCGCTTCCGCGCGCAAGCTCGACCTCTTCGCGCTCGGCACCCCATTGCGCCACCGACACCTGCCAATCCCCACCCGCGCGATGTACATGATCTGGTCCGTGCTGGGCGTGCCTCGCGTCGATTCATTGCTTGGCGGTGTGGACGTATATCACGCTACCAACTATTTCCTTCCCCCCGTGAGGAATGCGAAACGAGTTCTCACCATCCACGATATCACCTTCAAGAAACACCCGGAGCTCTGTAGTCCCAAGATCGTCGGCCCGTTCTCGTCGAAAGTAGCAGGTTTCGCGAAAAAGGCCGATGCGGTAATCGCCGATTCGGAAAGCACCCGCCGCGACATCATCGATCTTCTCGGTGTAAATGCGGAGCGTGTTCACACCGTGCATCTCGCGGTGGACGATGCATTGCAGCCCGTGCCCAAAGAAGAGGCCCGGAGGGAAGTGGGGAAGAAGTTTGGGCTTCACCATCCCTACATGATTTTTGTAAGTACGATTGAGCCGCGAAAGAATGTTCCGGGGTTAATACAGGCGTTTCGCCGTATCAAGGCCGAATTCCCGCACCGTTTGGTATTGGTCGGCAAGCCTGGCTGGAATATGGAAGAATTTGAGAAAGTCAGCTTGCTCGAGAGTCTGGGTGCTGGAACTGACACCCCGGAATCCGTTTCCGATGCGATAGAAAAGCTTTCGTCAGCAACGAGCGAGTCTGGGCACAAACGAAGCCGCATTGAACGACTCGGATTCGTGGCGCAATCTGACTTGTCTTTGCTGTATAGCGCCGCGGATGCATTGGTATTTCCCTCATTCTACGAAGGCTTTGGCCTTCCCGTGCTCGAAGCGATGACTTGTGGGTGTCCTGTAATCACCGCAAACAATTCGTCATTGCCGGAGGTCGCAGGCGATGCCGCCGAGTATTGCGATGCGAACGATGTGGACAGTATCGCGAATGCCATGCGGCGCGTACTCTCCGATTCGGCATTGCGCGACCAGATGGTGCAACGCGGGTTTGTGCAGGCCGCGAAGTTTTCGTGGCGGAAGGCGGCCGAGCAAACTGCCGCAATCTACCGGAGCGTGTGCGAATGAGGGTGCTGGTGAATGCACTCCAGGCCAATAACCGCAGCGGCACCGGCGTGTACGTCGTTCAGCTCGGGCTGCGACTTGCCCGGCTTGCGGATCCAGACACGGTCCTTTTCGCATGGCCAAAGGATTTCGAAGTGCCACGCGAAGGCCGCGGGGCCAACGCGCAGTTCCTCGAACGCGGTGTCGGCGGACCCGGCGCCCGCCTGCGATACGATCAATGGGGGATTCGCGGCGATTTGCAGAATACACACGCCGATGTCGTGCATTATCCCGCAAACGTGGGCAGCGTGTTCCGCATGCGCAACATGGTCGTCACCATTCACGACATGACATTTTTTTTGCATCCCGAGTGGTACCGCTATGAACGCGCGTTGTATTACCGCTGGGCGGTCGCGCGATCGGCGCGCAACGCCGCGCGAATTATCGCCGTATCAGAAGCGACGGCAAACGACATCACGGAAATCCTGCGCATACCGAGAGAGCGCATCGAAGTGGTGAACCAAGGCGCCGATGAGCGGTTTGCTCCCGCGGATGAGAGCGCGCAAGCGAACGCGCGCAAGCGGTATGCGTTGCCTGACCAGTATGTGTTGTATTACGGCACAATCGAGCCGCGTAAGAATATTGAACGCTTGATTCAAGCATGGTCGGCACATGCCGACAAATTCGACCAACACCTCGTGATCGCGGGGCGAATGGGGTGGAAGACCGAGCCCATTCGTAAGGAAGCGGAACGTTCTTCCAGCCGTGACCGTATCCATTTTCCCGGCTTCATCGCCGACAACGATCTTGCCGCGGTCATTAGCGGTGCTGATGTCGTCGCGCTACCCAGTTTATACGAAGGTTTTGGCAACGCCATTCAGGAAGGCATGGCCTGCGGCGTGCCCGTCCTCACTTCGAACAACTCGAGCATGCCGGAAGTTGCGGGCGGTGCCGCAGTTCTGGTCGATCCGCTCAATGTCGAATCGATCGCCAACGGCATGCAACGTCTACTGGAAGACTCCACACTGCGCGCAGATTGCATCGCAAAGGGGAAAAAGCGCGCTGCCGAGCTCACATGGGAGAAAACCGCGGAGGGCGCATTGCGCGTCTACCGAAGCGTGGCATCCGAATGAATTCAACAAGCGCTATCCGTACCGTTGTGATTTCACAGATTTGAAACGCATATGAAAATCGTCCACATCTACAAAGACTTCGATCCGCCCGTGCACGGCGGCATGGAACACCACATGGCATTGAGTTGCTGGTTCCAGCGCCAATGGGCACAGGTCGAGGCAATCACCTGCAGTCGCGACCGGCGCACGCGAATCGTCGATCGCGAAGGCACCCGCGTAACGGAGGTGGGGGAGTGGGGGCGATTCCAAAGCGCGCCCCTATCGCCCATGTTCGTTCGCCACGTCGCCCGAATTGACGCGGATATCGCTGTAGTGCATGTTCCGAACCCGACCGCGGAAGTATCGTGGTTACTCGCCCGGCCCAAGGCCAAGCTCGTCGTGAGATACCAAAGCGATGTCGTGCGCCAGGCCTCCGCCATGCGCGTGTATGCCCCAATCCAGAATCGCTTCCTTGCGCGCGCCGATCTAATTCTGGTCGCCAGCCACGAATACCTCGAAACTTCCGTCACGCTACGGCCATTCAAGAACAAATGCGCGGTCGTTCCGCTCGGCATACTGCCAGAAGAATTTGCACTCAAAGACCCGGCCGTTGTTGACGCGCTCCGCGCGCACTACGGCGGTCCTTTTGTCCTGTTCAGCGGACGTCATCGCTACTATAAAGGTGTCGAGTTTCTCGTGCGTGCCGCGAAGGACATCCCGGTTCCCGTCGTAATCGCGGGCGACGGACCCGAACGTGCCCGCTGCGAATTCATCGCTCGGGAACTCGGCGTTAAAATCAGCTTTCCTGGCGCACTGTCCCACGACGACCTCGTGTCCCACTTGCATGCATGCGAAGTTTTCGCTTTTCCCTCGATCGCCCGGAGCGAGGCATACGGCATCTCAATGCTCGAAGCTCACGCCGCCGCAAAACCCGTCGTTGCCACTACGCTCGGTACAGGCGTTGAGTTCGTAAATATCGATGGCAAAACCGGGTTCAACGTCCCCCCCAAGGATCCCGCAGCGCTCGCGTCCGCCATCCGTCGCCTGCTCTCCGACCAGACATTGCGCGAGCATATGGGGCACTTTGCAAAACAACGTCTCGAAACCCAGCTCCATGCCGAGCGCATCGCTCGAACAGAATTCGAGGCCTACTCGAAGTTGCTCGCATAATTCGCACAAGGAGCGTCCCCGCCGGGATTCAATTTCCCGAATCTAGTGTTAGGTGAGTAAAATAGAATGCTGTCGTTGCGCGATAAAACAGGTAATTACTGGACACGTGAACCAAACTGTGCCAGAATCTCACCGGAGGGTATTGGGGCATGGCTGGGAATCCACAAGATCGAGAACCTGAGTTCGAGCATATCGATGCAGATGCGGTCTGCGAGGCGTGTGCAAACGTAAACCCGCCGGGCACGCTCCTCTGCAAGATATGCGGCAACAATTTGCGCGACCAGCGCGTGCGGCGCATGCAGGCCGGCGGCCCCGTAGAGATGGCCCAGCCCAAACTTCCCATCGGCACAATCCTGCGCGGTATCGGTGCCGTTGTCGCGTTTATCGTAATTGGCGTGGTCGCGTTGAATGTGCAGTCCATCGAGCAATGGGCGACATCAGGGTACGAAGCGCGCGCAGAGTCCACCATCAGCGTATCCCCCGAAATCTATTGGTCTGGACCCGATGCGCCCCTATTCGAGGCCATGGCCGTCAAAATTGACGAAAGTCCGCTCACTGTAGCACAGGCATCCGCAGTTCCCAGTGGCACGGCCAGCAGCACCTTCGATGGTTTCTACGTACTCAAACGCAGCACCGATCCCGTCGCAACGGTACTCGGCGCGGCGCTGGTGCAAACCAACGGTGATATAGTGAAATTCGTTGCGATCCTCGCGGACGGAACCGAAATTCGCGCCGAAGCCACAAAGAACTCGGACACAATCGCGGAAGCGATCAACGTCGGCATTCGAGATGTTGATGGTGTAGTCACCGGTGGCTATGGATTTGCGCAGATACAGGCAAACGGCGAGATCGAATGCACCGGCATGTATGGCCCTTCAGATACGCAAATCTCTGGCGTCGCTATTCTGATCCCCGAAGATGCAGCCGCCACCCCGGCGCAGGAGGAGGTCCCCTCCGACGCCCTTGTCGATCCGATTGAGGCGGCAGAGGCGGCGGCAGAGGCCGCGACGGCGGAATCAGCGCAACCGCAGTAGGTGTGTGCGGCCAAATGAGATCCCCAAATTCCGGCGCGAAGTCGCGTCGGCACTCCAAACTGGGAGAATGTCACCATGATTAACCGTGCCACCCGTCTGTCCGTTGGTGTTGCCGTTTTTGCGTCGGGAATGATCGCCTTCCTCGCATCGGCGCAGACGCAACACGCGCTTGACGTATTCCCTACAGAAGCGCGCACGGAGACGGATCCCGATTCAGGCGCATCGCTCACCTACATCACATCGAATGAGGCCAAGGACACCAACCTCTATTTCCACGAGCGATCATGGTCCGCAGATGGCTCTTTTGTTCTGTTTTACTCGACGCGCGAGAACGGCGGACTCATGGGATACATCGTTTCCACCGGCGAACTTTTCCGCGTTTCCAGCCCGTCCGGCGCGGTCGGCGCCGCGACAGCCTCCTTGAAGGGCAACAGCGTCTTTGCTGTCCGCGGAAACGACGTTCTCGAAATCGGCATAAAGATAACCCCCGCAAAGAATCCAAAGCGTAAACGTTCACAGGTATCCGCCACCGAGCGCGTAATTTGCACCCTGCCCTCCGCCACGGGCTCTACCGCATTAAACGAAAACTGCGATGGCACCAAACTCGCCATAGGCCGGGTCGGTACGCCGGACGGCGGTGACCCCGTTATTCTGATCATCGATCAGGAGACCGGAGGACTTCGCGAAGTCTGCCGCGTCTCCGCACCACAGCAATTCATGCATCACGTTCAGTGGAGCCAAACCAGCGTCAACCTGCTCAGCTTTGCCGGCATCTTTCCGCGAATTAATGTGGTGAACACGGATACCGGAGAGATTATGAGCCCCTACAACCAGCTTCGAGACGAACTCGTCACGCATGAGCATTGGTGGGCCAACGACCAAATCGTCTTCTGCGGCGGCACGCATCCTCAGCCTGCGGAAGACTCCCATGTCAAAGTCGTCGACGTGAAAACTGGGGTCACGCGTATCCTTGCCGCCGGAAGCTGGTGGCCGGCAGGCAGCGACGAAGATGTAGCCAAACAAAACTACTGGCACTGCTCCGGCAGTCCCGATGGACGCTGGGTTGCGGCGGATAACTGGCACGGTGATATCAGCGTCATTGAAGGCAAGAACGCCCGCCCCATCGTGCTTACCGCTGGCCACCGCACCTACGGGTCAGGCGATCATCCCCACGTCGGCTGGGATCGAAAAGGGGAGCAGGTAATCTTCACTTCGCACAAGCTGGGCAGCGCCGACGTATGCATTGCCACCATTCCCAGAGCGATGCAGGACGCAAATAACACCTCCCCCGTTTCGCCGTGAAGACAAAACATTACCGCGCAGCAGGCGGCGTAGTCCTCGACTCAAATGGCCGTGTATTGCTGATCGTCCGTGATGTCATCAGAGAAGGCGCGGAAGTACATGAAGTGCGCCTGCCCAAAGGGCACATTGATGAAGGCGAAACTGACGAACAGGCCGCCATACGGGAAACCTGCGAAGAATCCGGTTATTGTTGCCTTGCGGTCGATGCAGACCTCGGTGAATGTCGCTCAGAGTACACCCACAACGGCAAACACTACGTTCGAGACGAGCGCTATTTCCTGATGCATCTTACTTCCGACGAATGGCGTGGCCCGGACGTGGATCCGAATTCGGAAGAAGCCCTATTCAGTGTGTCCTGGGCGCGCGACCTCGCCGATGCCGAAAGCCGGTTGACCTATGAAAGCGAAAAGGTTTTCGCCATGCGCGCCGCCGAAGTGCTGCGCAACCGGTAGTCGGTTTACCCGTTCGCTCGACTACGAGAGCAATTCCGATTAGGATTGTACCAGTTACTTCGGTTTGACAATGAGAACAATACCCAGCGGTGAGGAATCCTCGTGAACGACTTTGAACCCTACGACTTGATGAAGTTTATACAGCAGGGCGGCGTCCTGATGTGGCCAATCCTGGCCTGTTCTATCGTTGCCCTCGCAGTCGCGCTCGAACGCTTTTTTCGCCTCAGCCGCGCGCGCAAAGGCACCCGAGAATTTCTGGATGCGCTCCGCGAAGTGCTTCGCAATGGCCGAGCGCAAGATGCCATCACCCTATGTGATGAAGCCGACGCACCGCTCGGCAGAATTATGAAAGCCGGATTGCTCAAATCGGAACGCAGCAAATCGGACATTAAAGAGGCCATAGAAGGCGCGGGGCGCCTCGAAGTGCCGCGACTCGAACGGTACCTCTCAGCGCTCGCCACCTGCATCACTGTCGCGCCGATGCTCGGTCTTCTCGGGACTGTGCAGGGCATGATCAAATGCTTCGTCGAGATTGAGCACAAAGGGGGCCAGGTAAACCCCTCCGATCTCGCCGAGGGTATAGGCAATGCATTAATCACAACGGGCGCGGGACTCGCTGTCGCCATTCCCGCGCTCATTGCATACAACTACCTTGTGACGATGGTCCAGGGCATTGTGCTCGAACTCGAAGTGAGTTCCTCCGAAATGCTCGACCTGATCGCATTAGATTCCGGCGACCGGTAACGGATTGCAGACATGAATTTCAAAGACCCCGCAAAAGATAAACACAGAATCCGGGCAAGCCTGGATATTACGCCGCTTGTCGACGTCGTGTTCAATCTGATTATTTTCTTCATGCTCTCGTCGACATTCGTCGTGCAAAGCTCAATCCAGATCCAAATACCCGAAGCCGAAGGCACACGCCAGCTCGAAGCCAAAGACATTTCCGTGACGCTGCAATTTGGCGAAGGCGGACCGGATGGTGCAGGTAGAATTTATGTAGACACCGAAGAAATGACGTCGTGGGACGCGTTATCTGAACGTCTTACCCGCGAAATGATCGACCGGCCAAATTCACTGGTTCTCGTGCGCCCCGACGAACGCATCGATACCGGCAGACTTGTGCGCGTTCTCGGCATCGCCTCGCGCGTGGGTGTCAAGCACTATGCCATCGCCGCGCAACCGCCGGAGACCGCGGAGTAGGCGCGCCATGTTACGAGATAAGGTTTTCATGACAACGGTGAGCGTTTCGATCATTGTGCATCTCTCCATGATCACGCTGTTCTCGATCTACGTGCTGATTCCCGTAAAGCGTCCGGTCTATTACGAATTCGACATAGTTGATCCAGTCACGCACGAATCCGTCATTCGCCGTCCGCTTGAGTCCTTGAAGATGCCTTCGTTCGACGAGTTGGTAGATTCCCAGGCGGCGGACGCTCAGTCGTTTGTGCCGGATCAGACCCTCACGTTGGATGCGCCGCTCGCGCTCACCACAACGCTCCCAGAAATCTCACTACCTTCGCTCGATATCGCCCAGATGGAACGCTCGGAAATGATCGGCTCCAGCCTGCGTATTCGCTCCGAGTTCACCCTCCAGGAACCTCAAGACGCTTGGGGAAGGCTCCTGTCCGGTATCGGAAGGCTTGACGACAGACTTCGCGACTTGTCGCCCTTTGAATTTGGCGACGCTGAAACACCCGTCGAGACATTGCCCACACAAATTGAGAGTCCCGCCGACGGTATCGCGATGTACGTCGAGTGGGTTGGCGAACCGCGCGACCGCGGGTTACTCTTCGCCGCTCCCATTGTATCCATCTGGCAGCTCAACCCCGAATCGATGCGCGAACCCATCACGCTACCATTCAAGGTCAATACCGCAGGCAAAGTTGTACTGGTACTCGCGCCACCAACGGATGAAGGTGAAGTAATCAACGATATCGCGCATGCCCTGGAATTGTTTCAATTTGCGCCATTGACCGGAGATACACAGCGTGAACAGTACGGAACGCTGGTAATCACCCCCGAGGACGCCTCATGATCTCACTTGAACTAAAGTGGGCACTCGTCCTCTACACAGCAGTCCTGGCCGCAATCGCGCTGTTTATCTGGGTCTACACCGAACTTACCGTTCGGCGTCCACAGCGCTACCTTGGCCAGCAGTTTCTATGGCGCTGCACGTTCTGCGGTTTCTCCTATCTCGATGAAACCAACGGAGAAATGTCGAAGTGCCCGCGATGCGAAAGCCTCATCGCCGCGACCGATGCACATGCCCGTGCTGTTCCCGTTGCTCAGCATCACGAACCCCAGCCAAATCCCGATCTGGAAACCGGCAAAAACACTTCCCGCCGAAAACGCCACCATCAACGACGTCGCGGTCCGAGGCGCCGCTAGCAAGCGCGTAATTCAATCCCCAAAGCCCGAACTCACTATCCGATTCGTAATCTTCATCGTAATCATAATCGTAACTCGTGCTCGCTGCCCGACGTACCCAATCATCCAGACCGAATGTCCGTCACACACAAAAAAAAGGCCGGACCCATAGGGTCCGGCCCATGCAATCAAGAATTATCCTTCTTTCAAAAGCCGATCAAAGTAATCGATCGTTTTCCGCAATCCATCCTTCAGCGGTATTGTCGGTTGCCAGTTTAACTTGCTTTTCGCAAGCGTGATGTCTGGCTGACGCCGCACGGGATCGTCCGACGGCAGCGGACGGAAATCGAGCTTCGATTTGCTTCCCGTCATCGCCAGCACTTCTTCAGCCAACTCCGCGATCGTGAATTCACCCGGATTGCCCAGGTTCACCGGGCCGATGAAATCCCCATCCATCAACGCGATGAGTCCCGTCGCCAAATCGTCGACATAACAGAAGCTGCGCGTCTGCTTGCCTTCGCCATAAATCGTAATAGGCTCACCGCGCAGCGCCTGCACTACAAAATTACTCACCACGCGCCCATCATCAGGCGACATGCGCGGTCCATACGTATTGAATATACGTGCCACGCGGATGTCCACGCCGTTCTGCCGGTGGTAGTCGAAAAACAGTGTTTCTGCAACGCGTTTGCCCTCGTCATAGCAACTGCGTATGCCAATGGTGTTCACGTTTCCCCAATACGATTCCACCTGCGGATGAATATGCGGATCGCCATACACCTCGGATGTAGATGCCTGAAGGATGCGCGCCTTCACCCTGCGCGCAAGGCCCAGCATGTTCAACGCGCCCATCACATTCGTCTTCACCGTTTTGATGGGGTTGTACTGATAATGAACTGGGGAAGCCGGGCACGCCATGTTATAGACGCGGTCAACCTCCAGGAGAATCGGTTCGATTACATCGTGCCGAATCAATTCGAAGCGGGGATTCTGCAGCAAGTGTTCGATATTGCGTTTGCTGCCGGTGAAAAAATTGTCGAGGCAGAGCACCTCTTCGCCACGGTCCAGCAATCGCTCGCATAGGTGCGAGCCAATGAACCCTGCGCCACCTGTAATAAGATTCACGTACCGAATGGTCAAACCCTCCTTCCGTCGTAAACACGACACATGCCAAATCTACCTACCCGGAAAGTCAGGTCCCAACGGTGCATCAAGTGGCTCGACCGTCCCCAAGCGCCACTGTCAATAGTATTCCCTATCCCGCAGGGATTTTGCAACTTACTCTCGAAACCCTTACCATATCCAACTGGGGCGACTGGGTTTGCCAAGATTCACTCTGCGAATTCCGCGCGAGGGCTGCACGTCGAGTCTATCCCCATAATTTGGTCCACAGCAATAGGTGTAGCATGTCGAATTCCCCAAAGCGCGCCCTCGTCACCGGCATTACCGGCCAGGACGGCTCCTATTTAGCCGAGTTTTTGCTCGAAAAAGGCTACCAGGTCTACGGCATCGTGCGCCGCTCTAGCACTGAAACCTTCGAGCGCATCAAGCACATAAAAGACAAGGTCACCCTCGTTCAGGCCGACCTCACCGATCAGGTGTCCATCATCGATTCCATCCGCGAGATCCGCCCGCACGAGGTCTATAACCTCGCCGCGCAATCTTTCGTGCCAACCTCGTGGAAGCAACCAATTCTCACCGGCGATGTTACGGCCCTCGGTGTCACCCGCTGTCTCGAGGCGATTCGTATTCTCGATAAGTCCATCAAGTTCTACCAGGCTTCGTCCAGCGAAATGTTTGGCGATGTGCGTGAGACGCCGCAGAAGGAAAGCACGCCGTTTTACCCGCGCAGTCCTTATGGCGTCGCCAAAGTCTACGGACACTGGATTACCGTAAACTACCGCGAGAGCTACGACATGTATGCCGTCTCGGGAATATTGTTCAACCACGAGTCCCCGCGCCGCGGTCTCGAGTTTGTGACGCGCAAAGTCAGCGATGGCGTTGCGCGCATCAAACTCGGCCTTGCAAAGGAATTGCGCCTCGGCAATCTCGAAGCCAAACGCGATTGGGGCTTTGCGCGCGATTACGTAAAAGCCATGTGGCTCATGTTGCAGCAGGAAGTCGCTGATGACTATGTAATCTCAACAGGCCAGCAACATACCGTCCAGGAGATGTGCGAGATCGCCTTTTCACACGTCGGCCTCGACTGGCAGAAGCACGTTGTCACGGACCCAGCCTTTTACCGCCCCGCCGAAGTGCATACGCTCCTGGGCGACTGTTCGCGCGCAAAAAAAGAACTCGGATGGGAACCGGAAACTTCTTTCGCCCAGTTGATCCAGATGATGGTCGATGCCGATCTCGTCCGCGTGAAGCAGGAAATCGCGCGCGGAAACGATTAGCGCGCCGCGACTCGGCACATACCGATACCTTCGTATATTTTTCGGACTGAAAAGCGAAGCGGGCGCTCAATCCGGACCCGCCCCGCGAGTGTGCTGACAGTGGGGGAGAGGCCGCGAAAGTACGATGAAAGTCTCCATCGTAATACCCGCCCACAATGCCGCGGCGACCATTCGCCAATGCGTCAAGGCGTGCCTTAATCAAACCTTCCCGGAATGCGAAGTCATTGTTGTCGATGATGGCTCCACCGACGCCACAGCCAACGTCGCGCACGAATTCCCGGTGGCTCTCATCCGACAGCCAAAACGCGGACCCGCCGCCGCGCGAAACGCCGGCGCACGCGTCGCCAAAGGCGAGGTACTCGCGTTTACCGATTCCGACTGCGTCCCGCACCCGGATTGGATCATGCACCTGTTGAACAAGCTGGGATATCCCCATCGTTTGGGAGATCCGTTTCGCGTCGTCGGCGGAACCTACGGCATTGCCAACCCGGAATCGATGCTCGCGCGGTTTGTTCACTGGGAAATTGTGATGCGCCACGCAACCTACCGCGAAGTCATCGACTTCGCAGGATCTTACAATTTCGCGGTGTTCAAAGACACGTTTGACGCAGTGAACGGCTTTGACGAAGATTTTACTGCCGCCTCCGCGGAGGACAATGATTTGTCGCGTCGTCTGTATGAACAAGGATGCACGATCGGCTTTGTCTCGGAAGCGAAAGTCGACCACTATCACCCCACCCGCATATGGCCCTACTTGCGCTCCCAAGCCCGCCACGGCGCATGGCGGGTCAAGTTATACGCCAAGCATCCGCTCTTAGGCCAAGGGGACCAATACGCCGGCCCATTTGAACTACTCGCACCCATCGTCGCCTTGCTCGCGGTGTTTCAGCCCATCATTTGGATGCTTCCACAGATCCGAAATCTGCTCTTCGTGACGATCTTCCTGACCGTCGTATGGCTTGTATATCGGCTAATGCTCTCCCGGAAGATTTCTCGATCCATTTCCAACGTACCATTGGTGTATTGTCTATTCGTTCTTACGCTTCGAGATTTCGCACGGGGACTGGGAATGCTTTACGGCACATGGCGCTTCCTCATCTTGAGAAGGAAAACCGCCTGATGCCCCGTGTCCTTGTAATTATCCCCGCTTACAACGAACAAGAGACCATCGGCGCCGTGCTCGACGCGCTCCATACGCACGCGCCCGACTATGACGTCCTCGTCGTTGACGATGGCTCCCGCGACGCCACCGCGGCTATCGTTCGCGCGCGCGGCGTCGAAGTCATCCGGCTCCCCATCAATCTTGGTATTGGGGGCGCAATGCAGACGGGCTACAAATATGCCTGGCGCAATGGCTACGACGTAGCGGTGCAATGCGATGCCGACGGCCAGCATCCCGTTGACAGAATTCCCGCATTGGTCGAACGCCTGCTGACCGGCGATGCGGATCTCGTTATTGGCTCGCGATATGTCGCGCAGAGTGACTACACGCCTTCGTTCTACCGGCGTATTGGCAAGTCGATTCTCTCGCGCATCGTCGACTTCTTCATCGGCTGCGGAATTACGGATACCACGAGCGGCTTTCGCGCCATCAATAGAAAAGCCCTCGATATACTCGCGCGTCACTATCCCGAAGATTATCCCGAAGCCGAAGTGCTCGTCATCCTGCACCGCGCAGGCCTGAAAGCAATCGAGATTCCCGTGCAGATGCACGCGCGACAAGGCGGCGCATCGTCCATTCGATGGCCCCAAGCCGTCTACTACATGGCGAAAGTCGTGCTTGCCATTTTTATCGACATGTTCCGCAAATTCATGCGAACACCAGGAGAGGAGTGATCATGGGCGGTTATGAACAAGTAGGCATACAACTACAACACCGTTTCGGCATTCTCGCGCTTAGCATAATGCTCGTACTTCTCGTGCTTGACCTCATGCGTCGTGGCTGGCTCAAGGAGCGCTACGCACTCCTCTGGCTTACAACCGCCGGCCTCAGCTTGCTCGTTGGCCTGTTCCCAGGCTTGATCGTCGCCGCGGCCAATCTCTTTCACTTCCAATATCTCACCGTTCTATTCTCAATGTACTTCGTGTTTACGCTCGGCCTCGTGATGAGCTTTAGCATCGTTATATCAAGACTTACCGATCGCAACCGTGAACTGACTCAGGAACTCGCGCTGCTCGCGCACACAGTCGAACGACTGGAGAAAAACATTGAACGCCGCGCGTGAACGCCTCCTGTATACCCTTGCCGCCGCCTGGCTCATCTTGGGGATGCTCTGCTACACCTATGTCTTTACCCGTGACTTCTATAAAGCCAACGCCCCTCAAATTCACCGCATCCTGCAAAAGTAAGGCTTTCCAAAGCCCTGTAGGTTGCTGCAGTTTTCCTCAAGTCTTCGGGCTCGCGCTAAAGAACCGTATCACGAGTCCCAAAATGGGACCCAAGAAAAAACATACGCGACAATGAGCCGGCGCCTGGTGGTATCACCAGGCGCCCCTCAACGACTATCTACGCCAAATCAAATAGCATCACTTCCGCGTCAGTACTGGCGACAATCCGTAGTGCTTCATCATTCGACACCGCCGCCGCATCTGACGTCTCCAATTCGATGTCATTCACCAGAACGATCCCGCGCACGACCTGAATCCACGCGTGCCGTCCCGCTGTAAGCGTGTACGGAAGCGATTCACCGGCCTTCAATGCCGCCAGCGATAAACTGGCATCCTGATTGATTGTCATCGATCCGTCGCGTCCATCGCGCGATGCAATCAACTGCCAACGCCCAACCTTTCCATCCGGCGAGAATGTCCGCTCTTCATAGCTCGGCTCAATCCCTTCCTTTTCCGGCAGCAACCAAATCTGGTACAGGTGAACGGGCTCGTCCTTCGACGCATTGAACTCGCTGTGCGTCACGCCGGTACCAGCAGACATCCGTTGCAGGGACCCCGCTTTCAGGACGGACCCATTGCCCATACTGTCCTTATGCTGAAGCGCACCGCTCAACACGTAGGTCACAATTTCCATGTCATTGTGCGGATGCGTGCCGAATCCGCGTCCCGGCGCAACCCGGTCTTCGTTTATCACGCGCAATGCGCGGAAACCCATATGCTTGGGATCGTAATAGGATGCGAACGAGAACGTGTGCCGCGCATTCAGCCAACCGTGGTCGGCGTGGCCCCGTTCATTCGCTCTGCGAACCGTGATCATGATTTGTCCTCCAATGTAGTGTGACGCTTGCTCTGAAACACGTCACGTGCTTATTTTCTGCCTGATGCCGATAGCCGGTTGTCCACGCTGAAACTCCCAGCGCCATTCGCCAATACGAACAACAGGCCGCCGAGTATCGAGATGTTCTTCAAAAAGCTGATCATTTCCATCCGCATCGATTCCGCCGGCAGAGTCCAGAAAGCATGAAAAATTAGCGTCGCCGGCACCAGAAACACGATCAGTGCCAGTGCACCCCATCGTGCCTTGAATCCCGTCAGCACCGATAATCCGCCGGCAATCTCGAGGAAAATCGCGCCTGCGAGGAAAAACGGCACCGCAAAGAATCCGTGCGAAGCCATGTACCCCGCCGTGCCGGACCAATCGCCCATCTTGCCAACACCGCTCATGATGAAAATGAAACTGAGCAGCACACGGGCCACGGGATACAGAAATGCGTTGTACTTGTTCTCCATGTCAAATCTCCTGTTTGGTCAATAATCGTTAAAACAGTTATATAGACAACGCCCATCCACTGGCGTTTATTTCCGTTGTTACCCTTCGTCGCAGACGTGGGGGGCGCGCGCCTTTTCCAGCAACCTGCTCAACGCGGTCAAGTCTTTCTCCGGCATATGTCCCAACATTTGCTTCAGCGTCGCGCGCAGCGCCGGTTCAATCGAGTCCAACAGCTTCAGCCCCTTCGCTGTTATCCGCACCATCACGACGCGACGATCCTCCGTGTCACGCGCCCGCTCCGCCAAGCCCATTTGCTCAAGCCGATCCACAAGACGCGTCGTGTCAGGCACCCGCGTCACCATCCGTGCGCCAATCTCCTGAACGCACAGCCCGCCCTTGTCCGCACCCCGCAGGATGCGAAGGATGTTGTACAACGGCGCCGAAAGTCCGAACTGCTTGAACGCGGCGAACTGAATGCCGGTGAGCACGCTCTCCGTGCGCACGAGGTTTAAATAGGCCTCCTGATCGGGCCCGGCAAAATCCTTCCGCTGCCGAATCTCGCGCTGCAATTGAGAAGAACCCATGCGAAATCACTCCTGACACTTAAAGTATACGTTATAACAATACCTGTGTCAACAGGGAATTGGTCCAGCATGTTTCCGCGGATCCCTATAGCCCACAAACTCGGGTTGATGCCCCTAGGCGTAATCTTCATCGTAATTCGGAACCGCTGCCCAGTCGCCAGCAAACCTTCACCGCCTCGTCGCTCGACTCCCCCCGGCCTCGCGGGTTCTATCGTGTCTGTAAAACAGGAGTCACCCATGCCGCTGCGCGTTGTTTTCGTCGGATTTCAACATGGCCATGCCTATTCGCTTTACAGCGATCTGGAGAGGCATTCAGACGTGCAAATAGTCGCCGTTTGCGAAGAAGACCCCGCCGTGCGCGACAAAGCAGCCGAACGCGGCCGCGTCGCCACCCATACGTCCTACACTGAAATGCTGCGCGATATCCCCTGTGACGCGGTCGCCTGTTGTGATTACTACGGTATTCGCGGCGACCGCATGATACAGGCGATGGAAGCGGGTAAGCACGTGATAGCCGACAAACCCATCTGCACGACCTTGGATTCGCTCGCGCGAATGCAGGACCTCGCAAATGCCAAGCACCTGAAAGTCGGGTGCCAGTTCCCGTTGCCATACGCCCCGGCCTTGATAGCCGCGCGTGACCTCATCATGTCCGGCGAGATTGGTGACGTGCAGAGCGTGACCTTCAACGGCGCACACTCGTTGAATTATGAGGGCCGTCCCGAATGGATGTTCGATCCTAAGAAATACGGCGGCTCCATTAATGACATCGCCATCCATGGGTTGGATGTGTTGCCATGGATGACCGGCCGCGAGTTCTCTGCGATCAGCACCGCTCGCGAGTGGAACGCTCGTGTTTCCAAACACCCAAAGTTCGGTGATGGCGCGGTGCTACTGTGCAAACTCGATAACGGCGGCGCGGCGTACGGCGACGTGTCCTGGTTCAGCCCTGACAAAGCCGCGTACAAACTCCCCTACTATTGGCGCTTCACCATCCTGGGATCGGCTGGCGCAATCGAAACAGGGTATCAGTTTGAGAAAGCTTTGTTGTATAAGTCCGGCGAGAGTGAGCCAAGGGAAGTCTCCGGCGAGAATCCCGCGGATCACAACTATGTAGGTGATTTCCTGCTGGACATTGCGAACACCCCCGCATTGGATCGCCTTCATACAAAACGCATCCTGAAAAGCGCGCGCACGGCACTCATCGCCCAACAGGCCGCGGACACCGGCAAGCACGACCTCGAACTCTGACGTAATCAGAGGGTTTTCTGGGTCATACGATCAGCCAAAAAGCGACCGGCCC
>ERZ761602.2569-NODE-2569-length-27958-cov-6.020822_pt1 | contig 27958 bp, 28 predicted proteins | sample MGYA00512165_ERZ761602 | MGnify/ENA primary metagenome ERZ761602 (study PRJEB28899, sample SAMN02445085) | bioreactor sludge metagenome | biome: EBPR sludge; isolation source: Thorneside wastewater treatment plant | place: Australia: Brisbane, Thorneside...
CCCAAGGGTGACGCCTGCAGTAGACTGACCGGGGAAGATGCTATCTCCCACCAGCCAAAGATTCAGCAAACCCGTCCGCGGGCTTCGTGCATGGAATAGTGAAGTTTGCGGGAAACCGCCCACCATTCCGAGCGGACGGCGTGTAAAAAACTCATAGGTGTGCGGCGTTCCAGGCATGGTCAGTTTCGCGGCTTTGCGAAAACCAGGCAAAGCTCGTTCTGCTGCACTCATTAATTTCTCTGCATATTCCGCTTTGCGTTCTTCATATGCGGCGGGATCTTTTTTGTGAAGTTCGTCCCACGCCAACACACTGGTATGCGTAGACAGGGTCGCTGTGCGAAAGCCTTGCGGCGCGCGCTTGGGATCGTCGAGCGGCGAGAGTGAAATAAAAACAGAGTTCCCTTCACCCAGCTTTTTATTCACATCCATCACCACTTGATGATGGGTCATGGTTTGATTGACGATGCCTGCATCCAGCCCGGCATACATAACGAACGCGCCCCACATGGGACTTCTACGCTTCACTTCGCGCCGGAGGCTGGTCGGTGTGGCTTCGCCGAGGAGTTTTTCCAACGCCCAAGGCGTGAGGTTGCCGAGGAAAACATCTGCTTCGACACGCATGCCCTTGTTGGTGTAAGCGGCGGTGACGCGATTGTTTTTTACATCCAACCGCGTCACCTGTTGGCGGAAACACACCTGCCCTCCGTTGGCGCGAAGCCAATCGACAAGTGTTTCCGCGATACCGCCCATTCCGCCGTGAACGTGAACCACGCCGCGGCGCGGGAGGTCTAAAACCGTTGAGCCGTAGAGCGCATCGGCATCGTCGCTGATGGCTTGGGCTGAGATGAGTAACTGCGCATCCACAAAAGATTTGAACTCGGCATCTGTCTGCCTGGGGAGCAATCCGCGAAACTTTCGGAGGAGATACGGCGCGGCGGAAAACGTATCCAGCCGTAATGCGAGAGGGAGGCGCAAGGCTTCGGTCAACGTGGCAGGAGGGAAGGGAAAGTCGCGGGTGGAAATATCCCATGCGATCTTTGCCAGCTGTTCCTGCTTATGCCAGAACGATTCGGAATATGGAAAATTGGTAAGGTACTCGTCGCGCCATCGATCTGGCTCGACGTATTGATGAACGGTTTTCTCGGGCAAGTGGACCACCCAAGCGGCATCATGAATGGGTGAGACCTTCCACTTGAGCCCAAGCATTTCTGCCAAGCGTGTGTGCGGACCATTTGCATCGAAACCGCCTGCCAATGTTGCGCCTGCGTCGAAACGATAGCCTTGGTGGTAGAAAGTCCCTGCGCAGCCGCCGGGGTAGATGGAGGCTTCGAGCACGGTCACTTGCCAGCCTTGCTTAAGTAAAAGTGCGGCGGCGGTCAGCCCGCCAATGCCTGCGCCGATGATCGCAATGTGAGGCATTCAGTAACTTCTTTAGGGTTAATCCCCGTTTGGCACAGGAACCGTTTGTTGAATAGACTTTGCGCGGATCTCGCTCGCAATCGGGTGGTTGTAGATGTTGAAATAGATAAAGATGGTAATGCCCAACATCATCACAGCGCCAAACGCTCCCGGTGACCAGGTGCCGAAGGTTTGCAGTAAATATCCGCCGATGATCGGTGCGAAGATGCGAGTTGCACTTTCAATGGATGCTCCCAAGCCGAGAATACCGCCGATCTCCTGCGGCTGGACAGCTTTGGTGAGTGTGGACGATAAAAGCGTATTGAGGATGCCGCCCGAAATGGCGGTGGGGGCAAGCACCACTAAAAGCCAGAATACACTCGGCGTGAGTGCCCAACCAATGAGAGAAGCGGTCATCATGACGCATCCGATGAGGATGAGTACGTCTTCGCGATATCGTTTGGTGAGCTGCCCAATGAGGAAGCCTTGCACAAAAACCGATAACACACCCACATAGGTGAGGATAAAACCGGTATCACGCGCCTGGAAGTTGAACTTTTGCAACGCGTAAAGCGCGAATATGGTTTGGAAGATGGCGAATGCCAGCCCATAAAAGAAGCGTGTTGTCAGGATCGCACCGGTGAATGGACGGGTCAATGCCTTGGTCATTGCAGAGAGAGTGATTGCAGGTTTCCTCTCCGGCATATCGGCTCGCTTTTCTTCGGTCAATGATTCGGGCAGCCAGAAGTAGATCAGCGAGAGGTTGATGAAAGACAACGCCGCCGCGACAAAGCCGGGAACTGCATAACCCCATTGGCTGAGGATGCCGCCAGTGGCGGGTCCAATAATGAAACCCATCCCGAATGCTGCACCGATCATGCCCAATCCCTTGGAGCGATTCTGTTCATCGGTCACATCGGAGATGTAGGCTTGTGCCACACTCAGGTTGCCGCCAGTGAGCCCATCGACCATGCGGCTAATGAAGAGAATGCCCAACACAAAAATGTTGGCAGCCTGAGGATTGAAAGCATTTGCCATTGTTGTGCCGATCTCGTCTGCAAAGCCAAGCAGGAGGAAGCCGAGGAAGGTTCCGAAAACAGATGCCAACAGAACAGGACGGCGACCGTAGCGGTCTGAGAGGCGACCCAGCAAGGGCGCGCCGATCAACTGCATGGCGGCGTATGAAGCGACGAGTAGTCCGGTCACGAGTTGGGTGGCGCCGTAATTTTCCGCGTAGTAGGGCAGCAGCGGCAGGATCAAACTAAAGCCGAGCAGGTCAACGAAGACCACTAAGATGATGGAGAAGAGAAGTTTGTTTTTCATGAATTCCTTTTTGGATTCAAAACCCGCGCTTCTGGCCCGACCAGGGAGCGGGCACGCCGTTTCGAAATTCTTCCACGCTGGGACCTCGCAGTTGCGCAAGTCGCCGCGTGCCGTAGAGATAACTAATGATGAGCAGGGCGATAGTCGCAGGCCAGCCTGTCAGCGTGTTGACCAAAGTCAGTTCGTCAATTTCCCTGCCTTGAAACAGCGAGACCTGCCAGAACAATTTGAGAGCGAAATATGCCAGCCAGGCAACGGTCACTTCGGTGTAGGCGGGTCTGACTTTTTCGTGCCAGTACCAGTCGAGGGGCCAGCGGCGGGCGAGGTAACTCGTCCATGCGACCATTGGCTTGCGGATGAGAAGACTCACCAGCGCGAGTGCGACGGTCAGCCCGCCGTTGACGATGCCTGGAAGGAAGAATCCCTCCGAACGTCCAAGCAGAAGCGCAAACGCGATGGCGAGGCCGACACTTCCCAGCCCCGCCATCGCGTACAGCAGGGACTGGCCGCGGCGGAGGCGGAGGGCGGCGATGACGATGGAGAGTCCGAGCGCGCCGATCATCGCGGCAGTGAAGCCTGCCAGTCCGTTCAGAAGGAGGAAAAGAATTGGCGGCAGGATCGTATCGAGTAGTCCAACCTTTCCCGTCACAGAGCGGAACTCTTCGAGTAGTTCACGTGCCTTGTCAGGCATGTTTTCCCATCCAGAATTTTCGCCAGTCGCCGTTGCTGGATTGTAGGGCAAGAAAGGTGTAGAGCGCACCCGCAAAGAAGCCGAGTGTCATCATGGCAATCGTCCAAACGATGGCGGCGGGTAGGGATTTCTCGCGATAGATGACCCACATCGAGAAGAGTGTGAAGCCTGTGTAGAGGTCAACGAGCGAGACGATGCCCCACGGCATGGATGTTAATTGGCTGCCTTCACCCGCGAAATCGCCGACAGTGAAGCCGTAGATTAACACGGCAGTCATAGCGAGGACGCCAAGCAGGGAAATGATTTTTGCGATTTTCATTACAGCACCAAAATGATTCCAAGTACGACCTCCGTGGCGACGCTGATCCAATTCGATTGGACGGAGGATTTGTCCACGAAGATGGAGACGAGGCGAACGGCGGCGATGGCGAGATACATGATGCCGAGCATTTGATAGGTCTCGCGCGTGGCAAGGACGAAGACGGCGATGCCAAGCCCGATGAACAACCCGCCGAGGATGGAGCGGATCTCGGTGATGCCGCGTCCGTCAGGGGCGGTCAACCCCGTGAAGCTTTGCACACTGCGCGGCGCGATCAGGGAGACGAGTCCCGTCACGATGGTGAGGATCACGGCGATGAGTTGGAGAATTTTGAGGAGTGTCATGGTATTCCTTCATGATCAGTGGTCAAGCAGCCCTGAGCGTTTTTTGCGAAGGGCTTACCCAGACCAACAATGTATTTTGAAAAATTACAGTCGTGGAATTAAAACAGGCGTGTTCTTCTTGTATTCTTCATAATCTGCCTGCCCGCCCCATTTCGCCTCTGCTTTTTTCTGGAGCAGGGGAATGCCGCTGATGCGGGTGAGCAGGATTGCGACGAAGACGGGTGAGATCATGGCGACCCACTGCCAGCCTTGCAAAACAGGGATGGCAATGATGGCGATGCCGATCCACAGAACGATCTCGCCGAAGTAGTTGGGATGGCGCGAGCGCGACCACAATCCCGTGCGGATGAATTTGCCCTTGTTAGCGGGATCGGCGTTGAAGCGGCTCTTCTGCGCGTCGGCAACGACTTCGATGGCGAAGCCGATCAGCCAGACCAGCGCGCCGACGATGGCGAACGCATCCAAATCCTTGCGCGTGGACGAAGTGATCGCAACCAGTGCGGCCGCGGCGGTGAATGTGACCCACAGTCCCTGAATCGTCCACACGTTGAGGAAGCGCAGGAAGTTTGGTTTGATCTCGTCGAAGCGGTCATCCTTGCCCGCTTTTTGGATGCGGCTGAAGAGGAACGTTCCGAGGCGGATCGCCCAGATAATGACCAGCGCCGCCACGAGAACCGAACGCGCATCCAACGGGACGCTGTAACGGCTGTAGCAAAGCGCAACGCCCGTTACGGTGATGTAAGTGATGCTCCCGGTAATGTCGAAAAACTTTTCTGTCTGGAAGATGAAGGCAGGGATGAAGACCAGCCACTGGACGAGGAATGCCAGCGCGACCACAATGGCGAAGACGGGCAGCCCGCCGAGCGTCGCGCCGTTCTGACTCCCTGCAAGCGCAACGAGCCAGCCAATCAGGATCAGGATGGGGAAGATGATAAGAGAACCGCGATTTTTCATGGTTATTTTTCCTTTGAGATTACGGCGAATCCAATTGCGCCGACCCCGAGATGCGCGCCGAGCGCGGGTGTGATCTGCACGATGGGGATGTCCCCGCTCAGCAGGAGGTGTTTGATGCGTTCCAGCATTTCTTCGGCTTCATGCTGTACGCCCGCATGGACGATGGCGAGTTTTTCGAACGGCGCGTACTCGTTCAGCCATTCCATCATGCGTGCGGTGGCTTTGCCCTGTGTGCGGACGCGGTGTGCAACGGGATTACCCTGGTTCATGTGGAGCAGGGGTTTGATCTGGAGTAGTTCGCCGAAACGCGCCAGTGCAAAGTTCATGCGCCCGCTGCGGCGGAGATATTCGAGCGTCTTGAGCGAGGCGAAGACGTACGTGCGCTTCATCACTTCGGAAAGGCTGGCGAGGATGTCTTCCATCTTGTGCCCGAGTTCAGCCATCTGCGCAGCCTTCTCAACAATGAATCCCATCCCGAGGCTGAGTTGCCCCGAGTCCAGCACAGTGACGGGGATGCGGGTGAACTGCTCCGCCGCGACGCGCGCCGTGTTGATGGTGGCGCTCAATTTCTCCGAGATGTGGATGGAGAGGATGGCGTCCGCACCCGCGTCGGCGAGTTTGTTCCATGCCTGCTCGAAGGCGTCTATGCTGGGAGTGGCGGTGCTGGGAGCGGGAGTGAAGGCGGGAAGCAGCCGGTAGAATTCGTCACGACTCATATCCACGCCGTCAACGAAGGATTTATCGCCCTGATTGATGTACAGGGGAATGACCGTGATGCCGTGCTTTTCCACGATGGGCGCGGGCAGGTCGCAGGTGCTATCAGTGGCGATGCGGATGTTCATGGTTAACCTTTATTTGTTACGCCAACCCGGCGACCTTATCTCTCAGCCACTTCTTGATCGGTTCGCCCTGCCCGTTGATGTGATCGTCAACGGCGTGGGAGTAGGCTTCCATGAAGTCAATCAAATCCTGGGGCGGACGGTTGTGGGTGTGGAGCAGGGTCTTCAACCATTCCATTTCTTCAGAAAGGTGTTCCATGTCGCCGAATTGAAGGGCAGCGGAAACGTTGTTGCCAAGATGCTGGATACTGGCGTCGAGTTCTTCCGGTCCGATAGAAAGCGGCGGGATGTTCATTTTGAGCGTGCTTTCGATGTGGGCGCGTTTGGCAATGAAGCCCTGCAATGCAGAAACATATTCCTGCGCAGCGGCTTTGATCTTGCGTGGTTTGGAGATGCCCTGAAGGACTGCTTCGATCTCATTGATGGAGCCGTCGAGTGATGTGCCGAGGAAATGACCAGGGATATAGTCTACGATGCCGGGGCGCTGGTTGAAGATGCGCCCGCCAAAGCCGACGTTGATCTTTTGTGTGCTCAATGAGAGTGCGGCGTGTTGTAGGTGCGCGGCGCTGCTTAATGTCTGTGCGACGAGCAAGACCAGGCTGGCATTCACTTTTTGTGCCGTCTCTGAGAAGCGTTCGATCGGAACGTTTGCGCCGAGATAAATGACATTCAGTCCGCGGCGGCGCAGGAGCAGGGCGAGCAACAATGAAGTAAAGGTGTGCCACTCGCTGGATGGACAGCCCATCAGAATCGTTTGCGGGCGGGTGGGAGCTGGCGATGCGCTGAGCAGAGCGTCCAAGCGGCGCATGGCAAGACCGGAAGCGAAGTGTTCCTGCTGTACACTGGCGCGATTTTCGTACCACATGCTTCCAATTTCAGACATGCCCCTTTGTAAGACATCCAAACAAACGGATTCGACTGGGAAGATCGAGAATGCTTTGTTCAGAGCTTGTTCAGCTTGTACTTCGCTGAAATTCATGCAGGCATTGATCCACTCGGCGCGAATAGCATCCAGTGTAGTGTCGGCGGGAATGTTGGTAGGAATGGTCTGGTTGAGGCTTATGCTCATTGGCGCCAGAGCAGCCAACGGGTCCGAGCCGGAGGCGGTTTGTTCATTCCACAAATCCACAGCGCGGGAAATGGAAAGTCCCTCTGCCTGCCGTGCGATCAACCATTTGATGGTTTCAATATCGTACTGAGAGTACAAGCGATGACCGCCTGCCGTGCGTTGTGGGGTGGGTAGCCCATAGCGGCGTTCCCAGGCGCGCAGGGTATCTGCGGCAAGTCCCGTTTCGCGTAGTACAGCTTTCAAGTTAAAGGCAGGCGATTTGCTGAGCATGGTTCTTCCTCGTTGTTATGCAGGGTTTAAAGATGGTTTAGCCACCTTTTGCACAGCTATTGTACCCTTTTCTTTAAGAATCCGCTCAGTTGTCAGACGAGCCGAAAGTAGCACTATAGGCAGCCCAGTGCCAGGGTGGGTGGATGCACCAGCGAAGTACATGTTCTTATAAGTGGCGTGACGGTTTTGCGGGCGGAGATAACCGACCTGCCAGAAGTTGTGACTCAGCCCGAACGCAGCTCCTCTTTCAAGGTTGAAGCGCTCTTTCCAGACTTTGGGCTGGTACACGATCTCAAACTTGATATGCTCTTTGAGGTCGGTGACGCCCATTTCTTTGGCGAGACGGGTAAAGACGGTTTCGCGCGCGCGGTTCACCAAGGCATCCCAATCCTGTTCACTGCGGGCATCGAGGTGACCGACTGGCACAAGGACGTAAAGGGTTTCCTGTCCTTCGGGAGCAGCAGCGGCGTCAGTACGAGCCGGGGCATGGACGTAGAATGAGGGTACTTCGGGCAGGGTGTGGTCTTCAAATATCTGGTCGAACGAAGCCTTGTAATCGCCGCCGAGGAAGACGTTGTGATGCGCGATCTGCTTGTATTGCTTGTCCACACCCCAGTAGAACATGATGGTGGAGCAGGTGTACAGTTTTTCATCGAGCTTCCTGGCTTCTTTTGTATCTGGCAAAAGTTCTTTGTAAATGTAAGGCAGGTCTGCATTGCCTACGAAAATGTCTGCAGAGTAGGTCTTGCCGTCAGCCGCTGTTACACTTTCCACTTTCCACTTTCCAGTATTTATTTTCTTCACCGGCGAGTTGTAGACGAACTTCACACCGAGTTTTTCAGCCACTTTGACGAGAGCTTGAATCCCCGCATACATGCCGCCCATCGGGTACCAAACACCTTCTGCCAACTCGGTGTATTGCAAGAGGGAGTAGGTGGCAGGGGCATCATAGGGGCTGAGTCCCAGATACATGTTTTGGAAGGTGAAAGCAGCCTTCAGGCGCTCATCCTTGAAGAAGCGGCTGGTGTTGGTGTAGTGCTTGTCCAATGCTTTGAGGCTGAAAATAAGCGGCAGGTTCTTGAGGCTGAAATACTCAAAGATATTGTAGAAGTTGCGACCCACGAATTTTTCGACCGAGATTTTGTAATGCTTCGCACCTTCGGCGATGTAACCTAGGAAACCAGTAAAAGCAGTCTTGTCCACGGCTTCGAGCTGGGTCTGCATTTTGCCGATATCTGAGGTCAGTTCGAGACGCAGCCCGTCGTCGAAATGGACTTTATACGTCGGGTCGATGCGCTTCAACTCGAGGTGGTCGCTCAGGTTTTCGCCGAGCGAGGCAAAGGTTTCCTCCCAAATTTCGGGCATCAGAAACAGGGTCGGACCAATGTCGAAGCGGTGTCCATCACGGATGATCTGATTGCAACGTCCGCCAGGAGTGGGCTCTTTTTCCAACACGGTCACGTCATATCCATTTTTAGCGAGGCGGGCAGCGGTGGCAATTCCGCCAATTCCAGCACCGATCACGAGTGCAGTAGGTTTCATCGAAAATCTCCTTTTTGGGTCAACTCCTGTATTGTACACGCCGTCTAGTATTTGTCAAGGTTTTATACATATATTTGCAAAACCTTGACAAACTGGATAATTTCAGTAAAATACACCCATAACCGAAATCTAAGGAGAGAGACCTATGCAAGCACATGCAAATTGGGAGCATCAACTCTTGTCACTCGCAGGGCATATTCCGCATCCATCTACGCGCCCGTTCTTTTCCTACTGGGCAGGCGATGCTTCTCTCCGTTCCGCCTACAAACAGGCAGAAATTATCACTGCTGCGCATAGCAAATCTTTCCATTTTGCCTCTAGTCTCCTCCCTGAAGAAAAACGTTCCGCCGTACGTGCTCTTTACGCCTTCTGTCGCACCGTGGATGATATTGTGGATGAAGTGGAAATGAAGAAGGACCGCGACTTTGAGTTGGATTACTGGCGTAACGTAGTCAACACCGCCTCCGCTTCGACCGATGACCTGGTCGCTGCCGCCTGGGCTGATACCCTCACCCGATACCATATCCCACGTCACTATGCCTTGCAGTTGGTCGATGGTGTTGCCCGCGACCTTTCCCAAACCCGTTACCAAACTTTCGACGACCTCGCGACCTATTGCTATGGCGTTGCATCCACGGTTGGGTTGATGAGTATGTATATTGTCGGCTTTAAAAGCCATGAAGCAGTTTCCTATGCCATCAAGCTTGGGGTTGCTTTGCAAATGACCAATATCCTGCGCGATGTGGGTGAGGACTACCGTAATGGTCGCCTCTACCTGCCGCGCGAAGAGCTCGTTACCTATGGCATCCGTGAAGAGGATATCGCAGAAGGTCGTATTACAGATAACTGGCGTCAATTCATGAAATTCCAGATCGAACGCACCCGCCACCTCTATGAAGCCTCATGGCAAGGTGTGAAATTGCTCGAACGCGAAGGGCAGCTCGCGATCGGCGCCGCATCAATTTTCTATCAAGGTATTTTGGATGATATTGAAAAGCATGATTACGATGTCTTCTCCCGCCGTGCTTCTCTCAGTGCAATGGGAAAAATTTCCAAATTGCCCGCTTTGTGGATGAAGATCCGCTCGCTTTAATTCTCTAGATATCCCCTTTTTAAGACGATGGACAATAGACAATAGACTATTGACCATGGATCATGGATCATTAACCATGGTCAATGGTCTATCGCCATTTGATATACTTGCCACCGTGAAGAAACTCGCTAGCTTGTTCTGTCTATTTCTCGTCAGCTGTTCCATCAAACCTGCCCTTACGCCGGAGACTTCAATGAACCACCGATATTTAGCCCTTGGCGATTCCTATACGATTGGCGAAAGCGTGGAAGAAGCGGAACGCTTCCCGAATCAACTTGCGATGTTACTTGCCAATGAAGGCTTGACCGTTGACGTGAAGATCATCGCCCGTACCGGCTGGACTACGGACGAGCTCTGGCAGGGTATTCAGGCAGACCATGTCACACCGCCGTATGACATGGTCTCGTTATTGATCGGTGTAAACAATCAATATCGCGGACGGGATATCGAAGAATATCGTGAAGGCTTTGTCTTTTTGCTAAATAAAGCCATCGAATACGCAGGTGGGGATGTTAATCGAGTCATTGTTTTCTCCATTCCCGATTGGGGCGTAACCCCTTTCGCGGCAGGCAGAGACGCAGCCCAAATTGCCAGTGAGATTGACGCGTTCAATCAGGTCAATTTACAAGAAAGCCAAAAGGCAGGCGCGCATTATGTCGATGTGACCCCTGTTTCGCGCAAAGTAAAAGATCAACCAACTCTGGTCGCGGGTGACGGATTACATCCCTCCGGTAAAATGTATGCAGAGTGGGCAAAGTCTGCTTTGCCAATAGCATTGAGCATATTGAAGTAGAATCTTCCAATAAATCATCCACGGAGAACCAATGCCTCAGATCAAAGCCATCAATCATGTTGCTGTTGTTGTCGAGGATATGGAAAAATCGCTCGCGTTCTGGCGCGATGCGCTTGGAATAAATTTACACGAACTGCGTGATGTCCCTGCAGAAAAATCACAGGTGGCATTCCTTCCACTTGCTGGCGCAGAAGTCGAATTGGTCATGCCAACCACCGATGACTCTGGCATTGCCAAATACCTCGCCAAACGCGGGCAGGGTATGCACCATCTTTGCCTCGAAGTAGATGACATCGAGGGCATGATGGCGCAATTGAAAGAAAAAAACATCCGCCTCATCAATGAAGAGCCGCGCACTGCGGAAGATGGAAAGAAATACGCGTTCATCCACCCTGAATCCACAGGCGGCGTGCTGGTGGAGTTATATCAGATCTAGATGTTGGAAAATTTCGAAGCAATTCTGGAATGCGAGTGCGGGCTTGTGAAAGACCGTCTTACCGTTGTTGGCGTATCAGGCGGACCAGACAGCCTGTGCCTGATGGAGGCAATGCGGAAAGCAGGGTATCCTCTTCTGATCGGATATTTCGATCACAAGCTTCGACCCGAATCTGTCTCCGATGCGCGAAAGGTGGAAAAAACCGCGGGGCGTCTGATGCTCCCCTGCGTGATCGATGGCGCTGATGTGCGGACGTACGCGGATGAGAAGAAAATGTCCATAGAAGAGGCGGCGCGTACTCTGCGCTATCGATTCCTGTTCGACCTTGCCCGCCGTCAAAAAGCGCAGGCGGTGGCGGTCGGGCACACAGCCGACGACCAGGTGGAAACTGTTCTTATGCATTTCCTGCGTGGCAGCGGTATTTCGGGTCTGAAGGGCATGTCGCATCGTTCTGTCATTAAATCATTCGACCCGGATATTCCTGTTGTGCGCCCACTTCTCGACACATGGCGGGAGGAAACTGTGTTGTTTTGCGCAGTGAACGGAATCCGCCCAGTCCATGATATGACCAACGATTCCATTAATTTTCAGCGCAACCGAATCCGCCATTTGCTGATCCCCGAGCTTGAAACGTACAATCCAAGATTTCGCGAAACGATCCTCCGCATGTCCTATTCGTTGAAGGGTGATTTTGCCTTTGTGATGGAATCCCTGGAACAAGCCTGGGGTGAAGTGGTTGTTTCTGCAAATGAAGAGATCGTCACATTTGATCTGCATCGCCTCACATCCCTTCCACTTGGGCTTCAGCGCAACCTGATCCGCCATGCGATGCATACCCTCCATGCCGGGGTCGATATAGGCTATCGCACCTTGAGGCGTGCCGTGGAATTTATCCATGCGCCTGTGCCGGGCCCCAGGTTGGACCTGAAAGCCGGGATGCGGTTGTACCGTGAAGTAGAGCTCCTGCATGTTTGCGCCCCTCATGCTGAATTGCCCTTCGACCGCTGGCCTCAATTACCTGGTGATGCCCCAATCTCAATTGGTATCGGGGAACAAACAGCCCTGGCGGGAGGATGGCGCGTAATAAGCGAAATTTGGCGGCTTCCTGCCCTGGCGATGGAACAATCCGGGGAAAATGAAGACCCGCTACAGGTCTGGTTGGATGCAGAGGAACTGCCGGAAAGGTTCGACATCAGGGTGCGGCGTCAGGGCGATCAATTTTCTCCGCTGGGCATGGACGGGCATTCGCAAAAACTTTCAGACTTTTTTGTAAATGAAAAACTTCCACAACGTGCGCGCGACCGCTGGCCTCTTTTGTGCGTTGGAGATGAGATCATCTGGGTGCCGGGTTTTCGCCCTGCCCACCGTCATCGATTGAAAGAATCGACAAAACGCGTGGTGTATTTTTCGTTACAGCACCCCGAGAAAAACGAACAACCCCGCTCATAAAGTGCGGGGTTGTTCGTTTATTTTAATTCCCCGTTAAGTTGCTTCAATTTGATAAATAATTCGCGCCATTGGATCTTGGAAACGCCAAGTTTCTGGCGGATCTTGTCGGGTTCAATGCCGCTTTGATAATCACGCAAGGCGCTTGTCCATCGGCACATATCAAAGGACAGGTGTTTACTAAGACCCGCTTCCCCACCGATGTCTTCCAATAGATACTCCAAGCGGCGCGGCGACCAGGGGAAAGCCTGATCGATTGGATTGTATTGAGCGAGATATTCGTTATAAGCAGCAACCCAATCTTCCGTCAATTCGATCTTGCGCTCCTTGTACCGATTGGTTGGGCTGGCATAACGCACGAAGAGGTAGGGACCGTCCTTGCCGCCCAGTTCGATATGGTTGATATGAATACCGAGGCACTCGCTTTTCTTGATTGCGGTATGAAGAAGTAGAGCAACAAGCGCATAAGGACGTGCGTCCGCCTTCTTGGCTCGGCGGTGACGGTCAGCCGCAAGCAGGACGGCCTCATATTCATCCTCTGTCAGCACCTGCGGGAGCGGACTAATGGCAGAACGTTGCATGACTTTTTCCGCCGGGTCGATACTCAACGCCCCATGCTGATGCAGCCATCTGAAGAAAGATTTGACTGAAGTGATGCGCCGTGAGAGCGTTTTGGGACTGCACGCCACGCCTCGCCCCTTCTCCATCCATTCGAAAAACTTATTGAGTTCATCCGTCGTTACGGAACCAATGGATTGGTCAGGCGGCAGAAATTGGATCAGCAGGCGTGCATCGGAGAGGAAGGCTTTAACTGTATTAGGAGAACGCCCCTGGTCGTAGAGAAACATCTCCCAGCCGTTAATTGCGGCAGGGAGAAGGGTTTTCGAACCAATATGTGCCGGTGCAGATGTTTTTGCCATGAGAAGTCCCTTGCGCGCAGTCTTGCGTATAGTTTAGCGAATTTGAATTGCATTGTCAACAGGCAGAATGGGCTACGGGGGAGGCAGATAATCCCATGGGTTAACTTTTACACCTGCCATGATCTCAAAATGCAAATGCGAACCGGACGACCGCCCTGTCGAGCCAACAGCCCCGATCACCTCACCCTGACCCACACTCTGACCACAACCCACGTTGATCCCGCTCAAATGCGCATACAGGGATTGAAAGCCGTTGCCGTGGTCGATCATGATCATGTTGCCGTAGCCGTAATCGTTCCAGCCGGAATAAACAATCACTCCCGCGTCCGAGGCATAAACACCTTCTCCCGTATCGCCCGCGAAATCCAGCCCATTATGATTGGTCTGCGGCGAAAAATCGAAACCAGAAAGATAATGTTTATTGGTCGGGTAGATGAAATACCCATAGCCAACAGCGCCGCCGCTGACCGGTTCGCAGGCGCCTTCCCCTAACACACGTGCCGAAGCGGGGTTTTCGCGCGTCACACCCAAAGGTGCGCTCCAACTAACAAAGTCGCGCTTCCCACCAGGGATGATCAGCCATGTACCGGGTTTAACGTTTGCATTCTCGTAATCGCCGACGGTGTTCGGGTCGATATTGTTTCCGGGGAACTCGATCACATCTGCTGCGGAAACGCCGTAAAACCGCGCCCACTCACCAAATGGAATCCCGCCCAGCCATTCCCAATAAACTCCGTCCACAGGCAGGATGATTAACTCCTGCCCCGGCTGCAGCGAATGCGGATCATCCAGCAAAGTGTTGTAGTTCCCCCACAGGATCGTCTCTGGCTGCAAGCCGAATTTTTCCGCGATGCCGAAAACCGTATCGCCGTCCTGGACGGTATATTTTTCCATTTCATCACGCGGGCGGCTGGGGATGTTGGTGTGTAACTGCGCCGAGCGATTAACCCCTTCGTCGATCGGACTCTGCCCAGCTGTATCTGAATTAGCCTGGGCGGCCGCCTCCACCGGGACCGGAGCCTGGTCAGCCTCTTCGGGCGCTGCCTGCGCCTGACGGTAAAAATTCCTTGCCATGACCACAACCAGCCCGACAAGCGTAAGCGTAAGCAGGTTCGTCCCAAGTTTGATCAGCGGCTCGCCCAACCCAATATCGAGCAGGTTTGCCGCCCAGCGCATAAAGATGGACTTTCGCGGCAGCGGGTTGCTTTTATTCTGTTTCTTCTCGGTTGTTTCTTCGCTAAATTCTTCACTCATATGAGGAATCATAACACTTAAAAAAAAAACACGGTCAAGCAGATGAGATGTTTATTAACTGATGTTACGCAAAATTAGTCTATTCGGAAGGGGTGTCCGAGCCAGGAGAACCAATGCCATCTTTTTGGGATTTAGTGTTTAAATTAATTTATTCCCTGTTTATAATATTCTACAGGAATTCGAAGAAATGACAATTACAAACAACGTAACAAGATTTTTAGACTCACAAAAGGTGAAATATATCGCTCGCGAGCTGCCTTCTGAAAAATTGGGGGCATTGGAGTCGGCGCGGTTAATGAATGTGGTTGAAGACCAGGTCTTCAAGACCATTGTTACAAAGCGCGATAAAGGGAAACCCGTGCTGGTGGTTGTACCCGGTTCACGTGTAGTGGATTTGAAAGGGCTTGCTTCGTTTCTGGGCGAAAAGAAGATGCACCTGCCCACCGAGCGTGAAGCAGAGCAAATGACCGGGTTGCAGGCGGGTGGAATTTCTCCGCTGGCGCTCATCAACAAAGGCTTTCAAGTGGTCATCGATTCATCTGCGCAGGGATTCGATGAGATATTCATCTCGGGCGGGCAGCGCGGGCTGAATATTCAGCTGGCAGTGAAAGACCTGGCACGATTGGTTAATGCCAGGTTTGGTGAAGTGAGCAAGCTGGGATGAATAGACGCAGGCAGGCTGGCTAGGATTGAAATTCTGCGACCATTTCTCCGTTGACCCACAAGCTGTACGTCCCTTGTGGGTAGCTCCCCAGTGAATAATTGACTTCGAAGGGCTCTAAGACCTGAGTACAGATTTCATCCGGGTTTGTGACAGAATAGACATCTACAGCCACTTTGTTGGAAGCATCTGGCGGGCTGACGGCGATTCGAAGATGGTGACACGGTGTGGGCAGGCTGCCTTTCAGGTTCAGCATGAATTGCGGGGGATAACTTTCGAGAGTGAGCAAGCCAACAGAATCAAGAAATACTTCTCCACGAAGAAGAGACGCGTCGCTGGGGTTTGGGATGTAGTCTCCCTGCGCCGGTTCGGTTGCGGGTTCATTTGCTCCAGGCGAATCAGGAGATGGGGCGCACCCGGGCAGGACGAGTAAGGCAATCAGGACAATAAAAGTAACTGGCTTCATAAATCGCTCCTTTACCTGTAAGACGAAAATTCCGGCGAGAAGTTCCTCAATATGAGACAAAATCCCCTGCGGGTACATCGTTGACCCAGACCGTAAACCTGCCTGGCGAATAGATTCCCATCAGGATTTCCGCTTCGAAATGCTGAAATACATTGTCACATTGAACGTTCGGATCGGTCAGGCTGTAAGCTTCGATGAATACCCTGAATTGCTCGTCCGGCGGATTGATTGCGATGCGCAACTCATTGCACACGCTGGGCATGTATCCGGTGATGACGATTGCCGTACGAGGAGGTGTGTATTCGTATTTTTCAACGAGAAGGACGGAGGTGATCGTCACGGCGGCGACCTGCCTGCCCGCGTCTATCAAATCCGGCTCGTATGGGTTTTCTTCCGGTGCGATGCGGTATGGCGCGGATGTGGTTGGTGTCGGCTCCTGGGTCGGTGTGGGAAGGCAGGCAGACACCAACATTGGCAGCATAATATAAATAGTAACCAAAATCGAGTTCGGCACACGCAGGGGAACGTTCCGTTTTGTCATGCGTATATTTTATACCAGCGCATTGACAAATCCGTTCTTCGATTGGCGGAAATACGCAATGGTTGACCGCGGATAAAAGTGAGGCTGGTGTTGGTTTGCTGGCACGGTTTGATGCGTGCTAGAATACCCCCGTTTTTTCGCACGCTGGGAAACTCACCCGTATGGGTAAAATACAGCACATGAACTGCATCACGATATAGGTCAAGAAAGTTAGGAAATATGGAAATATCACTTGCATTGGGCGGGGGCGGCGCAAAAGGTAACGCGCATATCGGAGTCCTTCGCCGTCTCGAAAAAGAAGGATATAAGATCCGTTCTGTGGCGGGCACGAGTTTTGGCGGCATTGTGGGTGCTCTTTATGCCTTGGGGTATTCCCCAAAAGAGATCCAAGCCATCTTTGAAGCCGCAGATCAGAAAGCCTTGTACGGGCGTGACCATGAAGATGGTCCGTCGCTTCTTGGGTTGGCAGGTGCGCGCCAGTTATTGGAACGTGTCATTGGCGGAAAAACTTTCGCGGACACCCGCATCCCTTGTGCGTTGACGGCTGTGGACATCGACAGCGGAACGGAGGTTATCCTCGACGATGGCAGCTTGAAGGAAGCCGTGCTTGCCACGATTGCACTGCCTGGTATTTTTCCTGTACAACGCATCGGCGAATGGAATCTCGTGGATGGCGGCGTGCTGAACCCCGTGCCGGTATCAGTGGCTCGTTCCTTATCGCCGAACCTGCCGGTTGTGGCTGTGATCCTCAACGACCCAATCGATAAGCCGTTGAACCCTTACAGTTTGCCTGTACCGAGCATCGTCCCGAAAGTCTTTGTCGAGCGTATTTCTCGCATCTCTCTCGCCCAATCGCTGGATATTTTCCTGCGGTCTGTGGATGCCTCCAGCAGGTATGTAGCCCACCTGCGTTTACAAGTGGATAAGCCTGAAGTCATCATCCGCCCGGATGTGCATCATATAAACCTGCTCGATAATGTCACCATAGAAGAAGTGGCGAAGTTGGGTGAAGAGGCATTGGAAAAGGCACTGCCCGATCTTAAACGCGAAACCGCCTGGCTTGCCCGCCTCAATCGGCGTGTGTTCGGTAGTAATTAAACTTGGGAGTCCGTTATGAGTCGCGACTTGCGAAAATATAAACGTAATACGGATACCCGCCTTGTGGTCGGCGCGATACTTCTACTGTTCGTTGCCGGGCTTGGGTTGATCTGGCTGATCTACGGATTTGGCGCAGCGGTCACTGGATTTCTTTGCATCCTTGCCGCGTTTATTCCGATCGGACTGATCTTCATCTCTTTGTATGGAATGGATTGGATCGTAAAACGTGCAAACCCTGATAAAGACTGAAATCATTGAATTCAACGGCTGGACGGTACGCGTCCGCCCGGCGGTTTCTGAAAGGCCGCGTTTGTTGGTGATGCTCCACGGTTGGACCGGTGATGAAAACTCGATGTGGGTTTTTGCCCGGAATTTTTCCGAAGATAGGCACTGGATCATCGCCCCGCGCGCGCCTCATGCCGCCGACCCGCAGGGATTCTCCTGGCGGCCGCATCAGCCCATAAACTTTGGCCGTCCCAGTCTCGAGATACTTTTACCCTCCGCTGAGGCGTTGATCCGGCTGGCGGACGAGTATTCCGCTTCGGTCGGGGTCGAGGCGGGTCAGTTCGATGTGATTGGATTCAGCCAGGGCGGGGCAATGGTCAATGTGCTGGGAATGCTCTTCCCAAATCGAATCCGCAAGATGGGGGTGCTGGCGGGTTTTGTTCCATCCGGGCTGGAAACGTATGTCGATAAACGCGCATTGGACGGAAAACGGGCTTTTGTGGCGCACGGCACGCTGGATGAACTCGTGCCCATCGACCGCGCCCGGGCTTCGATGGAGTTGATGGAGAAGGCAGGGGCTTCCATTATTTATTGCGAGGATGAGGTTGGGCATAAATTGAGCGCTAACTGCCTGCGCGCGCTGGAGGAATACCTTGCCGATTAATCCTGCTCTCACCGCGCTGTTGACGATGATTTTGTTTGCAGGTATGCTTATCCACATTGTAGGTCACGCTTGCAGCGTGACTACTACTTTGATATTAGGTGAAACATGAGAAACTATCTCTCTCGACGCGATTTTATAAAACTTGCCGGCCTCGGTCTTGGCGCAATGGCGTTCAACCGGGTTTCCCCCCACGATATTGATTATCGCTGGGATATTTTCAGCCAGCCCAAACGCCTGCCGCAATTCCCGGGTAGCGCGATCATCGGGCGTGTTTGCGAACCCGACATCGACATCCGTAACCGACCGACGAATGACCCGAATCAGAATACATCCATCGGCAAACTCGGTGCGGATTCACTGGTTGAGTGGAACCGTGAAGTGGTCGGAAACGTCATCGGCGGGTTGACGAACCAGCGTTATGTCGAAACTCCGCAGGGATACGTTTACGGTTCGGTTGTCCAGCCGACGAAGAACCTGCCGAACACACCTGTGACCGAACTCCCCAACGGGCAGGGCTTTTGGGGAGAGGTGACTGTACCTTACGTTGACCTCGCGCATGAAGGGATCGTGGCCTCACCCTGGCTTCAAGATCACATCAATTTCAATTTCCCGCCTCGCCTGTATTATGGACAGGTGGTCTGGATCGACCAGGTACGCACGAATAATGGCTTTCCGGAATACCGTTGGAACGAAGATGCCAACGGACGCGGTTACGGCTACGGCGGCTACGGCGAATTCTTCTGGGCGGATGGCGCGGCATTCAAGATCATTACCGAACCCGATGTCACCACCATCGCTCCCGAAGTCGACCCGAATGAGAAAACGATCTCGGTCAACCTGGATTATCAAACCCTTTCCTGTTTCGAAGGCGGGCGCGAAGTGTTCTTCTGCCGCATTTCCTCCGGCAAACGCTACGACCCTGTGACTGGTGAAGTCGTCGATACGTACGCCACTCCTGCTGGAACTCTGATGACCTATTGGAAGATTGTCTCGAAGAATATGACGGCCGGGAACGAAGGCTCGGGATATTCGACCCCTGCCGTGCCGTGGTGTACTTTCATCGCTTCGGGCGGAGTTGCCATTCATGGGGCGTTCTGGCACAATGCCTTTGGAGAGCGGCGCTCACATGGGTGTATCAATGTGACACCGGAAGATGCCAAATGGATCTTCCGATGGAGCATGCCATTTGTGTCACTGGGAGTCGGTGAAGAACGCCGCGAATTACCCGATCACGGTACCATTGTCAATTCGAGCGAAACCCAATTTTAGGCAGAGCCAGTAGAAAAATCGACATGAAATTTTTCAAAATCTATCGCGCTTCCGTCGCCTTTACCGGCGGCGATGTCGCTGCCGGAGCATAAATGGATATTTCCAATATCACTGTATGGCTTGCCCTGCTTGCCGGGCTGGCATCCTTTCTTTCACCTTGCGTGTTTTCGCTGGTCCCCGCTTACGTAGGCTATCTTGGTGGGATCGCAGCCGGCAGCGGGACTCCCGGTGAAAAACCCAAACGCTGGTTAACCTTCTCTCACGGACTTGCCTTCGTATTGGGGTTCAGTATTGTTTTCGTTTTGTTGGGTGTTGCTGCATCCTTTGCAGGCGGTCTGCTGTACGACCTGCGTTACTGGCTGGCGAAGATCGGCGGAATTGTGGTCGTCATCTTCGGTCTGCATATGATCGGCGTCTTCCATATCCCCTTCCTTGCTTACGATACCCGCGTCCAAAAAGCGCCCGACCCGAAACTCGGTTATCTTTCCTCCGCCCTGATGGGAGTCTTTTTCTCGGCAGGGTGGTCGCCCTGTGTTGGACCCGTCCTCGGCGCGATCCTGACCCTTGCCATCAACGGCGGGAATATTTCCCAGGGGGCCACGCTTCTTTCCTTCTACTCAGCCCGACTCGCCATCCCATTCCTGATCGCCGCCCTCGGCATTGGCTGGGTGACGACCGTCCTGCGTAAATACAGCAAGACCATGCGTTATGTCGAGATCGCCATGGGAGTCATCCTCATCATCATCGGACTCATGCTCTTCTCGGGCACCTTCGAGATCATCGCCCAGCGCGGACAATTCTTCTTCTACGACTTCGGACTGTAATCGAAGGTGAATTAGCTTCTTTTCAGGGCACGTTCTCTAACGTGCCCTACTCTTTAATAAACCATGCTAAACGTAACCCTCTTCACCAAAAAAGACTGTCCCCTGTGCGACGAAGCGCGGGAGTATCTCGACGATCTTCGAGAAAAATACCCACACCGCCTTGCGGAGGTGGATATCACCTCGGACTCGGCGATCTATGCAAAGTACAAAGAGAAGATACCCGTCATTGAGGTAGGACCGTACACCCTCCAGGCACCGATAACGCGCGAAAAATTGCAGATCACCCTCGGCGCGGCGTCGGATCGTAAGAACCAACTCGAAACACTTGACGACCCAATTTACAATTACAAGTTGAAGAAAGGTAAATCCTTGAGCACCGGAGACCGCATTTCATTTTGGATCGCAAAGCGTTACCTGTTGATCCTGAACCTGTTCATGCTCTTTTACGTTGGACTGCCCTTCCTTGCCCCGACCTTTATGAAACTCGGTGCGGAGGGCGCGGGAAACTTGATCTACCGCATTTATAAACCGCTTTGTCATCAGTTCGCATTCCGCTCCTTTTTTGTCTACGGCGAACAGCCTTTTTATCCGCTCGAAGAAGCGGAGGTGACCGGTTATAAAACCTTTGAAGAAGCGACTGGCATTGCAGGTGTCGATAACCCTTATAGTTTGACGCGTTTCGACGCCCGCAATTTCACCGGGAATGAAACGCTCGGGTACAAGGTTGCTCTGTGTGAGCGCGACATCGCCATTTACCTGGCGATCCTTGCATTCGGTATTATCTTTGGTCTGACCGGTAGGCGCTTCAAATCCCTGCATTGGATGCTCTGGCTTCTCCTCGGCATCGCTCCCGTTGGGCTTGACGGTTTCTCACAGCTTTTCAGCCAATTCAACTGGGATTGGCTTTCTGCCCTCCTTCCTTATCGTGAAAGCACGCCTTTCCTGCGCGTGTTGACCGGCAGCATGTTCGGCCTGTTCACCGCCTGGTTTGCGTATCCGAACATCGAAGAGTCGATGAGTGAAACCCGCCAGTATTACATCAAGAAATCCGCTGTGATCGAGGCAGGCAAGTAATGCCTTTCGATCAATCCGATGGGCTTCGTTATTACCAGTTCGATATTTTTTCAAAGGAAGTCCTCAACGCAGTCTTTACCCGCCAGGGGGGGATCAGCCCCGAGCCGTGGACATCACTCAACCTAAGCATCTCGGTGGGGGATGACCCAAAGCGCGTGGCGGAGAATCGCATCCACGCCTTCGATGCGCTTGGACGCGCCCCCGCTTCCATCCATGACGTGTGGCTGGTTCATGGAGTTGACGTTATCTACGCCGATGCCCCGCGTCCGCTCGATGCGCCGCCTGAGAAGGCTGACATCCTCTTCACCGATAACCCGAATGTTTCGCTTTTCATGCGTTTTGCGGACTGCGTACCTCTTTTATTTCACGACCCGGTGAAAAAGGTTGTTGGCATTGCCCATGCCGGTTGGATGGGAACGGTCAAAGGTGTTGCCGAAGCGTCCATCCGCGCCATGGGTGAACGATATGGCTCCAAGCCGCAGGATGTGGTGGCGGGCATTGGGCCATCGATCAGCGTGGACCATTACGAAGTGGGTGAAGAGGTTGTGGTCCAATTCCGCGGGAAGTTCGGCGGCGATTCGGAAAAGATCCTCCAAACAAGAGACGGGAAAATTTACCTCGACTTGTGGACAGCCAATGCTTTGCAGTTGAAAAATGCCGGTGTTGAGCAGATTCAGATCTCCGGTTTATGTACCGCCTGCCATTTGGAGGATTGGTACTCCCACCGTGCCGAAAAGGGCAAGACAGGTCGGTTTGGGGCGCTGATGGCATTGGTGTAAACTGCCGTCCTTCGACGGTGGGCTTCGCAACTTGCGCTCAGTCCTCCGCTCAGGACGGCAGCCCCACTAAGAAGGGAGCGAATTCGAAGCATGGGTATCGGGCAAACTTCGGGTTAAAATACCCCCATGAATGAATTGGTCTCATCCATTCGCGAACGATATCTGGGGACGTTGGACAGGATCTCAACAGCGGCGAAACGCTCGGGGCGGAGTCCCGAAGCGGTAAAACTCGTTGTGGTGACCAAGGCTCAACCGGTGGAAACAGCCCGGGCGGCGATCGAGGCGGGGTGTCTCATCCTCGGTGAAAACTACGCTGAAGAGGGTGTCACGAAAATTCAATCATTGGCAAATTTTTCTGCGGTAGAATGGCACATGATCGGTCACGTCCAGAGCCGCAAGGCGCAGATGGTGGCTGGGAACTTTAACTTTATGCACTCGCTCGACAGCCTGAAACTTGCGAAACGACTGGACCGCTTCTGCGGCGAGGCGGGGCGGACTTTACCCATCCTCATGGAGTTCAACCTTGGCGGCGAAGAAAGCAAAGGCGGCTGGGAAGCTTCGGACGAATCTCGTTGGACGGAACTGCCGGGAGAGGTCTCTGAAATTTTTTCCCTGCCGAATTTGCAGGTGCGCGGACTGATGACGATGCCGCCCCTGGGTGAGGATGCGGAGGCGTCCCGTCCGTATTTCGTAAAACTGAGGCGGCTAAGAGAATTTCTGGTTTCGCAGTTCCCGCAAGTTGACCTGACCGAGTTATCGATGGGAACCAGTTTTGATTATGAAGTCGCGGTGGAAGAAGGCGCGACATACGTCCGGGTGGGCACTGCCATCGTCGGAGCGAGACACTACAACACGGAGAATGCATGAACGTCGAATTTCTGGTCTTGTTTGTTCGCGTGGTGGTCGAAACCTTCATTTGGGTGGTGATCGCGAATTCGCTGCTGTCGTTTTTTCTTTCGCCCTATCATCCCGTGCGCGAGGCGTTGGAACGGATCGTCAGCCCCTTTCTCAACCCAATCCGTAATTTGATCGGGAACACCGGCATGATCGATTTCAGCCCCTTGTTCCTGATCCTTGTCCTGGAGTTGTTGAAACAGCTTGTGATCGGAATCCTGCTCTCGTTATAACTCTTACCCGAGGTGTATTATGACAAGAAATTATGTCCTGCATGACGGTAAACGCGGATCGGCGCTGGCGCTGCGGATCACGCCGCGCTCGAGCCGCAACCAGATCGCCGGTGTCCTGAACGACGGGACGGTGAAAGTCCATTTAGCCGCCGACCCCGCCGATGATAAGCTCAACACGGAGTTGGTCGCCTTCCTTGCCGAGGTGCTGGGCGTTCCAAGGTCGCGCGTGGAGATCGTCGCCGGTGAAAGCGGACGGGACAAGCTCGTCTCGATCCTGGACATGGACACGGAGACGGCTCATCAACGCATTGTGGCGCATATGGATTAATAGGGCAGTGGAATTGAAAAGTGAATAGTGATGTGGAAGAGACGGTCGAGAGGCTGTCTCTTTTTTATTCAATTGCCAGACCTGACAGGTTTCATCGTGATCTTGTCTGACCTATACCCATGCGTGGACTGGGCTTCTGTTTGACTGTGACCTCGTGAAAACCTGTCAGGTCTTTAAATTAAACTCCATACAACCTTCTATAAATAATAAATATCTCATAGATATTCCGAATGTAATTCCTGGTCTCCTCGAAGCGGATACTTTCCAGGAAGAGGTCGGGGTCATCGCCGGAGAGTTCCTTCCATGCCACGGCGTTGCCGGGTCCGCCGTTATAGGCGGCGAGGGTGGCGTACAAGTCGCCGTTCAACGATGTGCGGTTCTTGGCGAGGTAGTGGGTTCCAAATAAAACGCTCACATACGGACGGTACAGGTCTTCTTCGGTGTAGTTGATCGGCTTGCCGAGTTCTGAGGCGATCTGTGCGCCGGTGGGGGCGATGATCTGCATCAAGCCGTGCGCGCCCGCGTTCGAACGTACGAAGCCTTCGAAAAGACTCTCCTGCCGGATGACGCTGAAGACGAACAGTGGATCGAATCCGTTTTGCTGGGCATTGGGGATGACGATGTCGGAATAATACAAGCCGTAACGGATGTGACTGAAATATGCCGGAGCCATCATCGACTCGGTGTGTTCGTCGAGACCCGCCATGGTCAAAACCTGGCGCGCCGCGAATATGGCAGAGCGGTACATGCCCAGGCTGTGCAGGTAATTCGTCAGGCGGTAACTGCCAACGGCGTCGTTTGCGGTTTCGAGTTCCGAGCGAACATCTTCGAACTCCAGCCGCGCTTCGTCGTACATGCCGAGCTCGAAGTATTCCCTGCCGCGGATGATGCGCCCGTCCGAAGCCAGCGGACCGAGACCGTTCAGATCCACGTCTGGGGCGAGGTTGAAGGTCAGGCGCATCCAGGCGTCTGCATCGGCACGTTCACGGACGAGGTCCACTTGGAAATTGGAAGAAGGTGTGGATGCAAAGGGAGCAAGCTCTGCCAGCATGTCGCGCGCGCGTTCGCTGTAATATCCGCCTGTGTCGAGATTCTGTCCCTCGCGCCACGCGTCGCCTGCGCTGTTCGTTTCGCCGAGGATGGCATATGACTTCCCGATCCAGAGCAGGGCGCGGCTCTTATCCTCCCCCGAAGCAGAAAGCGCGAGACTGCGTTTGAAAGTATCCAACGCGACTTGATGATTGCCGCGGCGGTACTCGATCACGCCCATTAAGAAAGCGGCATATGAAGATTGCTTGGTGCCGGGATATTCCAGCGTCACCCGCGACCAGGTTTCGATGGCTTTATCGTACTGCCCGTCGCGTTCATAAATCCGTGCCGCGCTCATCAGGTAATCGGCAGCAAGCGAGGCGCTCGGCGCGAGACCGACGAACTCCAGCAGGGTCTGTGCGCCGCCGGTGTAATCGCCTTTCTGCGCCCATTGGATGAAGGCTTTCTCGCCCCATGCGTCGCTCCAACGGCTGTGAACAGAAAAATTCGCTATGAACGTATCGTAATCGACCAGCGCTTCATCGTATAAGCCCAGGCTGTTTTTGGAAAGCGCGCGGTAATAGTACGCCGTGCCGTCGTTCTCGGGCGGGTTGGTTTCAAGATACCTGTCGAAGGCGGCGATCGCAACCGCGTATTGCCCCGCGAAATAATCGACAATGCCGCGGTCGAGTTCGCTGACGGTTTCGCCTGCATCCACCAATTTGACAAGGCTGAGGTAGGCATAATACGATAATGGATAATTTTCCACGGCATAGCGGAAGCGTTCATTCGCCTCGGCATTCTGACCTTGAGCCTGGTTCGCCAACCCAGCCTCGTACAACGCCTGGGCTTTGATGTAATCGCTGTCGGCGCGCCCGAGGATGCCGTCATATAACGCCAGCGCGGTCTCGTAATTTCCCAATTGCACCTGGGTGGATGCAACCTTCAAATCGAGGGTGGTATCGTCTCCAAGCGACGGGGCCGTGATGGCTGTTGTGTATGAGGGCAGGGCTTCGACGTAGTTTTGGGCATTGTACAAGGCGTCGCCGCGCAATTCCTGGACGTACGCATCGAGCGTTCCGGGGCGCAGGACAAGATAGGTCTGCCACGAAGCCGCGGCAGCGGAGTAATTTTCCAATTTGTAGTTGACAAATCCCTGCAGGAAAAATGCTTGCGCCGATTGCGGCGTGCCTGGGTAATCATTGATCAAGGTCTGTAGGGCGGTCAGGGTTTCGTTATAGCGTCCCTGCGCGTAATAGATTTTGGACACGCCCCATTGCGCAGATGCCCGCACCAGCAGGTCGGGCGAATCGCTCAATGCGGTCTGGTAGTGGATGAGCGCCAGGTCATAGTCACCATTGAAGAGCGCTTCATCGCCTTCACTGACCCTTGCCGTGGGCAATGGTGTGGGCGTGATCGTGGGAGTTGCTGTCGGTGGAGGGGTGACTGTGACGCTGGGAGTCACCGTCCACCCGGGGGGAATGGCGGGGATATTTTCCAGCACAGAACAAGCCGTGATGGATAGAGTCAGCCAAAGATTGAGGATGAGGCGAAGTCCTGAGCGTGTCGAGGGGCGATGTTTCTTCATCCTGTTTTTATACTGGTAAATGAAAACAGCGTCAAGCGAAGCTGAGCCAGCTCTCATTTTCCTGAATGAAAAGATTGAATTCGAATAATGGATGCACTATAATTCTTTGTGTAAGTCATCCCAAGCCTTGCACGAGTCCGTTGACTCGGGCAGGGCTATATATATCCAAAGGAGTGAAATGAACACACACCACAAAATCCATCGGATTACCAGGTTGATTTTGTCGAGCGTGCTGTTGATTGCCGTGACGGCCTGCGCAGCGGGGGGAGAGCCTGCCTCAACGGACGAACTTGTCACGTCCACCGGTTTTGCCTGTCCGGAGCCGAGTCCGCGAATTGATTTCGAAAGCGAGAAGATCAATATCTTTACGTGGACCGAATACGTCCCCGCCGATATCTTCGATTGCTTCGGTCTGGTCTATGGCGTGGAAGTCAATGTGGATTACTTCTCGTCCAATGAAGAACTGTACTCGAAGGTTTCGCTGGGAGAGGATATCGACCCGTATGATGTGATCCATCCGAGTGACTATATGATCGGGGTGCTCATCCGCGAGGAATTGTTGGCTGAACTCGATCCTGCGAAACTGCCGAACCTAGCAAATCTTGACACCGGTTTGACAGCCGCTTACAGCGATACAACCAGTTTTGTTGTGCCGTACCAGATGGGCACGCAAGCCATCATCTATAACACCGAAACCGTCGAAACCCCGCCGACTTCCTGGGCGGACCTGTGGAACACGGAATATGAAGGACGCATCGTGGCGGTGGATGACAGCCGCGTGATCATCGGCGCGGCGCTGTTAACCCTGGGGTATGACGTGAACGATACCGACCCCGACCATTTGGAAGAAGCCAAGGCAAAACTGCTTGAACTGATGCCAAACATCCGCGTCTTCGACAGCGACAGCCCCAAAACTCCGCTCGTGGCTGGGGATGTGGACCTCGGCATCGTCTGGAACGGCGAGGCGTTTTTGACCCAGACCGAAGACCCACGCTTTGAGTACGTCTTCCCTGAAGAAGGCTCGATCATCTTCTATGATGGCATGGCGATCCCGGAAACTGCGCCGCATCCGGACGCCGCGTATGCCTGGTTCAATTATCTATTGCAGGGGGACGTCAACTGGCTGACGCTGGTGGACTATCCCTACACCAACCCGAACAAAGCTGCGCTCGAATATGCAAAGGAAAACTCACCAGAGGTATATGAGGCGTACGCTGCTTCGCCCATCACGAATACGCCCGCCGATGAATTCGCAAAGGGTCACGAGGTGAAAGACCTGGGCGAAGCCTTGCTGTTGTACGATGAGGTCTGGACGGAGATAAAACAGTAAAGGAAATATATCCAAACCATGTGAAACATGACTCACCCCGAAATTAAGGTTTTGTGGGTGAGTTTGTTTTAAGAGCAATTGGGACGCAGATTAACGCTGAGAACGCGGATCAATTATTATTATCTGGGTCGGTCTGCGCTCATCAGAGACCAGACCGAAATTTTGGGTGTAAGACTGTTTATTCGTAGACTAGTTTGAATCAGCATGCTTTTGTGACAATTGCCAGTTGAATTCAAATTGTGCTTATGCTAGGTTGAGTTTAGA
>ERZ761602.2571-NODE-2571-length-27957-cov-6.001039_pt1 | contig 27957 bp, 22 predicted proteins | sample MGYA00512165_ERZ761602 | MGnify/ENA primary metagenome ERZ761602 (study PRJEB28899, sample SAMN02445085) | bioreactor sludge metagenome | biome: EBPR sludge; isolation source: Thorneside wastewater treatment plant | place: Australia: Brisbane, Thorneside...
GCGCTCGGCGGCTGCTCGGAGCCCGTCGGCGTCGGCGCGCCCCCGGCGCACTCGACGGCGAGCGCCGCGCCGGGCTCGCTGAGCGCCTCCTCACCTCCCGAAGCCGCCGCGCCCTCGAGCACGAGCGCCCCGACGCGCGCCCCCGAGCCTGCGTGGCGCGCCGCGGTGCGCCTCGAGCGTTGGTCGCAGGCGCGCGACGCGCTCGAGGCGCTCGATCCCGCCGAGCGCGAGCAGCCCGCCCTCCGCTTCCTGCGGGCGCGCGTGGCGAACGAGCTCGGCGAGCACGCGCGCGTGCAGCCCCTGCTCGAGTCGCTCGAGCTGCCCTCCTTCGCCGAGGACATCGAGCGATTGCGCGCAGAGGCGGCGCTCGAGGTCGGTCCGCACGCGGTGGCGGCGAGCTGGTTCGAGAAGCGGGGTCGGCCTCGCGATCTGGTGCAGGCGGCGCGTGCCCATGCCCGCGCCGGCGAGGCGGTGAAGGCCGCCGCGCTCGCGGAGCGCGCGCTGCTCGAGTCGCAGCGCCTGAGGCGGCGCGCCGACGAGCGCGCGGCGCGCTCGGTCAAGGTCGAGCTCGCCGAGTCCAAGTCCGAGCCGGCTCGCGCGCTCGCGGATCTGCGCTGGCTCGCCGTCGAGGAGCCGGCCAGCTCGGAGGGTCAGAAGGCACGCAAGCGGATCGCCGAGCTCAAGGAGAAGCTCAGCGACAAGGAGCGCCGCAGGATCGTCGAGCGCTTGCTCGAGGCCAACGCCGGGACCGACGCCCTCTCGGTGATCGACGAGGCGCCCGGAGCATTCTCGGCGGCGGAGCGCGCGCACCTGCGCGCCGACGCGCTCTTCAAGGCGCGCCGCTACAAGGAGTCGGCCGACGCCTTCGTCGCCGCGGCGAAGCTCGCGAGCGGTCGCACCGACGAGCAGCTCTATTACGCGGCGCGCTCCTACGCCCGCATCAAGAAGGAAGACGAGGCGATCCGCCGCTACCGCGAGGTCGAGCGCCGCTACAAGAAGTCGCTCTGGGCCGAGCGCTCGGCCTTCCAGGCGGCGCTCTTGCTGTCGAACCAAGGCAAGTACGACGAGGCCTCGGACGCCTTCTCGCGCTACCTCGCAGCGTTTCCGAAGGGTGCGCAGCGCGACGACGCCGAGTACCTGCTCGCGTTGTCTTGGCTCTCCGCGAACAAACCCGACAAGGCGAGGGGCGTGCTCGCGAAGCTCGCCTCGCGCGCGAAGAAGTTCGACTGGGGCGTCTATCGTGAGCTCGAGGGCGTCGCGGCCCTGCGCGCCCAGTCCCGCGACGAGGCCGTGCGCATCTTCCGCGAGGTCGCGACGACGCAGCCGCTCACCTTCGCGGCGCTCGCGGCGCGCGCTCGCCTCGGCGAGCTCGGGGAGCCCTTGCCGCCGCTCATCGACGCGCCACCCGACCGTCGATCGCTCCCGCTCGACCCGGTGTTCCCGCCGAAGGCCGCCGAGCTCGTGGCCCTCGGGCTCGACGCCGACGCCGAGCGCTGGCTCTCGGACAACGAGTCGGTCGCCAGCGCGCTCTACCCGGGCAGGGAGACCGAAGGGCTGTGCACGCTCTACGGGCAGCTCTCCCGCGCGAAGCGGCGCTACAAGGTCGGCTCCGCCGCGGTGGGCTTCCAAGAGCTCATGCGCGCACCTTCCTCCGCCGAGCGCTGGTCGTGGGAGTGCGTCTATCCACAGCCCTACGCGGGTCTCGTCGGCGCGCTCGAGTCGGAGCGCTCGATCCCCCTGGGGCTCGTACATTCGTTGATGCGCCAAGAGAGCGCCTTCGACCCGGAGGTGCGCTCTCCGGTCGGCGCCGAGGGCCTGATGCAGCTCATGCCGAAGACCGCCGCGGAGGCGGCGAAGGAGTCGCGTCTCGAGGGCTTCGATCCCAAGGAGGTGCGAGCGCCCGAGGTCAACATCCGCCTCGGCTCGTTCTACATCGGCAAGCTCCTGCGCACCTTCGACGGCAGCCTGCCGCTCGCCATCGCCGGCTACAACGCGGGCCCCACCGCGGTGTCCCGCTGGGTGGAGACGGCGAAGGAGCACGAGGTCGACGTCTGGGTCGCGCGCATCCCCTACCAGGAGACGCGCAACTACGTGGTGCGCGTCGTGGGTAACCTCGCCCGCTATCAATGGCTCTCGGGGGGCGACGCCGCAGTGCTCTCCTTGCCATTGCGGCTCCCGCAGGGCGCGCGGGCCGGCGAGGACGACTACTAGCCGTGCATTCGCCCGGGCTCGTGGCCGCCTGGCTCGCGACGCGCGCGCTCTTCGCGCAGCCCGCCGAGCTGCCGACGCCGAGCGCGCTCTCGCTGGGCGCCGACGCGTGGGCCTTCGCGCGCGCCGGCGCCATTCGAGGCATCACGCTCGGCCCGATCGAGAGCCTGCGTCACGCAGGGCGAGGTTATGGCACGCCGGCGAGCGCGCGGGCGATGGACGAGGCCGCCGCCGCGGGCGCGACCTGGGTGAGCCTCACGCCCTTCGGCCGCGTACACGACCTCGATCCGGAGGGCATCGACCCCAGCTTCGAGGCTCCCTTCGAATCGAATCGGCGCGCCGTGCTCGACGCGATCGCCCAGGCGCACGCGCGCGGGCTCAAGGTGATGATCGTCCCGCACCTCTGGGTCGAGTCGGGAGAGTGGCGCGCGCTCATCGATCCGAAGACCGACGAGGGCTGGAGACGCTGGGCCGACGACTACCAGCGCTTCGTGCTGCGCTGGGCCGAGGTCGCGCGCGAGGGCGGCGCCGAGATGCTCAGCGTGGGCGTGGAGCTGCGCAGCTTCACGACCTCGCGGCGCGCGCCGATGTTCCGCAGCATCGTGCGCGCGGTGCGCGCGAGCTATCCGGGCCTGCTCACCTACTCGGCGAACTGGGACGACGCGGAGCAGGTGCTCGTCTGGGACGAGGTCGACCTCGTCGGCATCAACGCCTTCTATCCTCTCGCCCAGAGGGCGGGCGCGGAGCGCGCGGAGCTGGCAGAGGGGGGAGCACGGGTGGCGGAGTCGCTCGGCGCCCTCGCCAAGGAGCTCTCGAAGCCGATCCTGCTCACCGAGCTCGGGTACACGACGCGCACCGATCCCGCGCTCAGGCCCTGGGAGTGGCCCGATTCCATGACCAACGTCGTGATCGACGAGCGCGCGCAGGCCGAGGCCTACGCCGCGCTGCTCGGCCCGCTGCCCACCGCCGACTGGTGCGCCGGCTTCTTCGTGTGGCGCTACTACGCCGACCCGGACGACGTCTCGCAGGAGGCGGAATGGGGCTTCTCGCCGCGCGGCAAGCTCGCCGAGCTCGTGCTGCGCGACGCCTTCACCGCCCATCACGTCGCCGACGGGCCCTGGCTGCCCGGGGCCTTCGCGGGCAGGCACCGCGCCCGCACGCCCGGCTGGATCGGCTGGGAGCCCTCGCCTGGTCTCTTCGACTGAGGGGCTCTCCACGCTTCGAGGGCCTTCGCGGCGGTCGCGCTGCTCGCCGCGCGCCTCGCGACGAAGCTCGGTCACGAAACCGGTGTAAGCGACCACGCTCGCGTCCGTTCTCCCGTCACCAACCCAGGGAGAAACGTCATGCAATCGCTCCGCTCGCTCCGCTCCATCGCCGCCCGCCTCGCTCTGCTCTCGGCTGCCGCTGCGCCGCTCGTGGGCTGCGCCGCGAACATGCACCCGAGCGAGCCCGCCGCGCCGGCCGCGATCGCCGCCGCGCCCGCGCCGGCCGTGCTCGATCGCTCCTACTACTCGAAGGACGCGAGCGGCTCGCTCGGCGAGAGCGAGCTGCAGCACGTGCTCTCCACGCCCATCGATCTCGCCTTCCCGGCGCGTGTCGGCGTGGTGCCGCTCTCGAAGGCCTTCAGCTCCGACGGCGAGGTCGGCGTGGATCCGCGCAGCGTCGCGTCGGTCCACCTCGCCGACAAGCTGCGTGGCTTCACGCCGTTCTCGCACGTGAGCGACGTCTCGACCGAGCTGCCCAACGTCGGAGGCCTCGAGGGGCTGCGCGCCATCGCCGCGCGCTATCGCCTCCGCTACCTCGTGCTCGTGTCGCAGCGCTTCGAGGACGACACCCACGTCAACGCCTGGGCCGCGCTCTACCCGACGATCATCGGCATCTTCGTCACGCCGAGCGTGACGGTGTCGAGCCGCGGCATCCTTCAGGCCGACCTGCTCGACGTGCGCACCGGCACGGTGCTCGCGTCGGTCGTCGAGCCGATGAGCGTCGACAGCCAGACCTTCGCGGTGGGCTCGGAGCGCACGCACCGCGCGGAGCAGGCGAAGGCCGCGCGGGTCGCCGCAGAGCGCCTCGCGGCGCGGCTGAAGGTCCAGACCAACGAGCTGCTGGCCCACGCCGATCGCGCGGCGAACGCCGACGAGCAGACGGCGCGCATCCTGCCCGCGCCCGTGCGTGACGGGCTCACGCGCGCGCCCGCGCCTCTGCCGCCTCCCGGGGGGTGATCCGCTGGAGCGGAGGGGTGTTCGTTGCGGCAGCCGAGCGCGCGCAAACGCTTCATGTAGGTCGGAGAATTCGCTCCGTCCAGGCTTAGTCCTCGGCGGCGAGCGGTGGTAAAGCCCGCCTCATGAAGCGTTCCTATCTCCTCGTCGCCGGCGTCGCAGTCGCCGGGCTCGTCGCCGCCTGTGGCGACAGCGGCACGCCCTCCCAGTCCAAACCCAGCGCCACCGCCGCCTCGAGCGCGCCCGCGCAGGCCGCCTCGGCCGCCGCGCCCAAGGCCGTGACGGTCGACCGCGAGATGCTCGCCGCCTTCGCGCCCCTGCCCAAGGAGGCACCCAACGCGAAGAACCCGAGCACGCCCGAGAAGGTCGAGCTCGGCCGCCAGCTCTACTTCGACGCGCGCCTCTCGAAGAACCACGACGTGTCGTGCAACACCTGCCACGACCTCACGAAGTTCGGCGTCGACAACAAGCCCACCTCGCCCGGCCACAAGGGCCAGCTCGGCACGCGCAACTCCCCCACGGTGTACGGGGCGGCGCTGCACTTCCGCCAGTTCTGGGACGGCCGCGCCGAGGACGTCGAGGAGCAGGCGACGATGCCCATCACCAACCCCGTCGAGATGGCGATGCCCGACGAGAAGCGCGTCGTCGAGACGCTGACGAGCATCCCGCAGTACGTCGAAGCCTTCAAGAAGGCCTTCCCCGAGGACAAAGAGCCCGTGTCGCTCGCCAACGTCGGCAAGGCGATCGGCGCCTTCGAGCGCACGCTGCTCGTGCGCGGAAAGTGGGACAAGTACCTCGAGGGCGACGAGAGCGCGCTCAGCGAGTCCGAGAAGGCCGGCCTCGTGGCCTTCATGGAGGCCGGCTGCCAGACCTGCCACGCAGGCCCGATGCTCGGTGGTCAGAACTACCAGAAGCTCGGCAGCGTGCGCCCCTGGGGCGAGTCGAAGGATCAGGGTCGCTACGACCACACCAAGGTCGACACCGACAAGATGCTCTTCAAGACGCCCACGCTGCGCAACATCGCGAAGACGGGCCCCTACTACCACGACGGCTCGATCAAGGATCTGAGCGAGGCCACGACCAAGATGGCCATCCACCAGCTCGGCAAGAACCTCAGCGAGCAGCAGACCCGCGCCATCGTGCGCTTCCTCGAGGCGCTCACGATGGACGCGCCGCCGGCCGAGCTGATCAAGGCGCCCGAGGCTTTCCCGAGCACCGACAAGACGCCGAAGGCCGATCCGAGCTGAGGGCCGCCGAGCCGCTCGCTCGAGCGGTCACATGGCGACCGCGGGAAGGCCCTGCTCCTCGGAGCGGGGCCTTCGCGCTCGGAGCTCGTCGAGCGCTGGGCGACGCGCTCGGTGGAGCGCGCTCGCTGTCAGCCTTCGCCGACGAGGCGCAGGCGCACGCGCCCGTCGGAGGCGTGGATCGGCAGCGCCGCCGCGTGCTGCTCGCGCGGCTCGGGCTCGTCGTCGGGGCGGATCGCCGGGTCGCGCTCGCTCCAGGCCCTCGCCACGTCGCGGTCGAGCATGTGGCTCGGGCGCACGTTCTTGATGGCGCTCAGCATGATCTGGCGCACGCGGGGGTGGCTCTCCTCGAGCTGGGCGAGCAGTGCGGTCATCGCGTCGCGCTTCAGGCCCTCCTGCGAGCCGCAGAGGTTGCAGGGCAGGATCGGGAAGGCCATGAGGCTCGCGAGCTCGGCGATGTCGCGCTCGGGGCTCTCGACCAGCGGGCGGATCACCTGGAACCTGCCGCAGTTCGTCTGGTACTTGGCGGGCATCGCCTGGACCTTGCCACCGTAGAAGACGTTCATGAGGAAGGTCTCCAGGGCGTCGTCGCGATGGTGCCCGAGCGCGATCTTGTTGCAGCCCAAACGTTCCGCCGCCGTGTAGAGGATGCCGCGGCGCAGACGCGAGCAGAGCGAGCAGTAGGCCGAGCCGTCTTGGATGTGCTCGGTGACGACCGAGTAGGTGTCCTCGCTCAGGATCTGGAAGGCCTCGCCGCTCGCCTCGAGGAAGGCGCGCAGCGGAGCGCCGTCGTAGCCGGGCTGGCGCTGATCGAGGTGCACGGCGACGAGCTCCACCTCGAAGGGCAGGCGAGGCACGAGCTTGTGGAGCAGGTGGAACAGCACGTAGCTGTCCTTGCCGCCGCTCATGGCGACCATGATGCGATCGCCCGGCGCGAGCAGCTCGTAGCTCTCGCACGTGGTGCGCATCATGCGGTAGAGCCGCCGCTCGAGCCGCTCCAGGTCGGTCGTCGCCATGGGGGCTCTCTACAACGACGGGCGCTCGCGAGCACGCGCCTCGCGCTTGCCGCCGCGCCGGGCACGGGCCTAGCTGGGCCGCGCGCGTGATCAAGTACCTCGGCTCGAAGCGGACCCTCCTGCCGAACATCGTCGCGTTGGTGCGCGGCCTGGGCGTCGAGGTGCGCTCGGTGCTCGACGCCTTCTCGGGCACGGCGCGCGTCGGGCACGCGCTCAAGGCCGAGGGTTACCGCGTCGTGAGCAACGATCTCAACGCCTACGCGCACGTGCTCGCCACTTGCTACGTGCAGGCCGACCGCGAGGACGTCGAGCGCGACGCGGAGCGGCTGCTCGCCGAGCTCTCGGCCCTGCCAGGGCGCCCTGGCTACTTCACCGAGACCTTCTGCGAGAAGGCGCGGTACTTCCAGCCGAGGAACGGCGCGCGCATCGACGCCATGCGCGAGGCGATCGCCGAGAAGTCGCTCGAGCCAGAGCTCGAGGCGGTGCTGCTCGTCTCGCTCATGGAGGCGGCCGACCGGGTCGACTCGACGACGGGCGTGCAGATGGCCTACCTCAAGGGCTGGGCGGCGCGCGCGCACAACGAGATCGAGCTGCGCATGCCTCGGGTCTTGCCGAGGGCGCTACACGGCAAGGGGCGCGCGCTGCGAGGCGAAGCCGCGGCGGCCGCGAGCAGCGTGGAGGTCGACGTCGCCTACCTCGATCCGCCGTACAACCAGCACAGCTACCTCGGCAACTACCACGTCTGGGAGTCGCTCGTGCTCTGGGACAAACCCGCCACCTACGGCGTGGCCCACAAACGCGTCGACGTGCCCGAGCGCAGGAGCGCCTTCAACCAGAAGCGCGCCTTCGGTGCCGCGCTCGCCGAGCTCGTCGCCTCGGTGCGCGCGCGCCACCTCGTCGTCTCGTTCAGCGACGAGGGCTTCGTCTCGCGGGAGGCGATGGAAGCGCTGCTCGCCACCCACGGCGAGGTGCGCACGCTCGAGCACGACTTCAAGCGCTACGTCGGCGCGCAGATCGGCATCTACGACCCGGCCGGCAAGAAGGTCGGCCGGGTGAGCCACCTCCGCAACAAGGAGTACCTCTACGTCGTCGAGCTGGGCCAGGTGGCAGGCTCTGCCCTCGGCTCGGGCGAGGCTCCGGTCGACCCTCAGCCAATCGAGGGGCGCGCCACGCAGGATTCGAACCTGCGACCTTCGGCTTCGGAGGCCGACGCTCTATCCAGCTGAGCTAGTGGCGCTTGTGGGGCGCGACACTAGCGGAAGCTTCCGGGCCAGGCAACGCGCTTCGAGCGCTTCGAGCTCCACGCGCAGGCCGAGAACTTGGCCGTTCGGTCTCGATGTAGGCACCAGGCTCTCATGGCTCTCACCCCAGGAAGGCGTGTACGCGCGGGCCTCGCCCTCGCGGTCACACTCGCGACGGGCGCGCTCGCCGGCTGCGACGACGCGGCGAAGACCGGCGCGCTCGCCGAGGGCATCCAGGCGCTGGGCGAGGCTCCCGCGCTCTCGAAGGCAGGCGTGGCAGACCCCGCGAGCGACCCGGACACGGTGCCGAAAGAGGGAGGGCCGAAGCTCGGTGCCGTCACGATGACCGCGCCCATCTACCAGGACCCGGACCGTCGCTCACCGAAGATCGGCTACCTGCGCGCGGGTGGCACGCTCACCCGTGGCGACAAACCCGTGAAGACCGACGACTGCGAGGGTGGTTGGTACCGCGTGCTGCCGCTCGGCTTCGTCTGCGCTTCGGTCGAGGCGACGACCGATCTCTCGCACCCGATCATCCGGGCGCTCACGCTCCGGCCCGACGTGTCGAAGCCGATGCCGTACCCCTACGCCTTCGTGCGCGCGATCGCGCCGAACTACTACCGCGTACCCACGGTGAAGGAGCAGGAGCAATACGAGATGGCGCTCGACCGTCACCTCAAGAGCTACAAGCGCCTGCACGCGAAATGGGACGCGCTCAGCGTGGGCGCGAACGACATCGAGCTCGACGCCGTGGGCAACGCGGTAGGCTTCCCGCCCGACGAGCCACCCCCGCTCGATTACAACGCCATCTATGGTGGCAATGGCAGCGACGCCATCCCCTGGTACTTCGACGGTGGGCGCAAGCTGCCGAACATCTCGAGCTTCAAGGCGCCCGATTACGCGGTCATCACCAACCGCGTGAAGCGAAAGGCGATGCTCGCGCTCATCGGCACCTTCGTGGGGCCCGGAGATCGCCGCTTCGCGATGACCACCGATGCGAGGCTCGTACCCACGAGCAAGCTCAAGCCCGATCGGGGCACGACCTTCCACGGGGTGAGCCTCGAGAGCGGCTGGCACCTGCCGATGGCCTTCGTGAAGCTCGAGGGCACCTATGGCTACGACGTCTCCAAGGCCTCGCTGGAGAAGAAGGAGAAGACCGCGCGGCTCGAGGCGATCCAGCTCACCGGGCGCTCCAAGCACCTCGGTGGGCACCGCCTGCTCGAGGCCAAGGGCGACCTATGGTACCGCGAGCGCGACATCGCCGTCGTGCCGAAGCCAGGCAAGCTGCCGAGCTTCGCGAAGGACGACCAGAAGTGGGTCGACATCTCGATCCACGGGCAGACGCTGGTGCTCTACGAGGGCAAGAAGCCCGTCTATGCGACGGCCATCTCGACCGGCCGCGACGGCCTCGGCGACCCGGCCAAGACGCTCTCGACGCCGACCGGCGTGTTCGAGATCCGCGACAAACACGTGACGACCACGATGGACGCCAACGAGGTCGACAACCAGTTCGAGCTCCGCGACGTGCCCTGGGTGCAGTACTTCAAGGGCGGCTACGCCATCCACGCGGCGCCCTGGCACGACGAATACGGCAAGCCGCGCAGCCACGGCTGCATCAACATGTCGCCGATCGACGCTCGCCGCGTCTTCGGGTTCACCGATCCCCCGGTCCCTCCCGATTGGCACGGAGTGTCTGCGAGCGAGGTCACGGCCAAGGGCACGAAGATCCACATCCACCCCTGAGCGCGAGGCACCTCGGTGCCTCGTGGTCCTCGCTCCCGATCGAGAACCGCGCGACGTGCCCTTCATCCGCTTCGTCGTGCCGATGGTGCTCGGCATCGTGCTCCCGCTGCTCGTGCAGCGCGCGTGGCTGCGGCGGCTCTCCGCTGAGCGCCGGGCGCAGGCCTGGAACCTGGCGAGCTGGGCGGCTGCGCTCTACGCCTTCGGCCCGCTCAGCATGCTCGGCTTCTCTTGGGTCACGCGCCGCCGCCCAGGCGCCGCGCGCGCCGCGCTCGCGCTGCTGAGCGGGCTCGCCTCCACGGCCGCGGTCCTCGGCATCATCGCGCTCGTCGACCTCGGCCTCGAGGCCCTGCTCGGCGACGCCAGCGACCCCTACGGCCGCTGAGCCACTCGGTACACGGCCCAGCGCCCTGGGCTACTGGGAGCACGGCCCAGCGCCCTGGGCTATTCGGTACACAGCCCCGTGGGCTCTTCGCCGCAGCCCTCGATCCGCAGCGCGAGATCGCTGCAGCTGAGCTTGCCTCGCTCCACCACGCAGTCCCAGAACTGCGTCGCCGCGAGGTCGCAGCTCGAGGGCTCGACGCACTCGCTGAACAGCATCGGGCAGCCGAGCTCGCAGTCGTTGATCTTCAAGCGATCGCAGAAGGTGTCGCAGGCGGGGATCGGCACGACGTCGCTCGGCGTGCCGAAGGCGCTCTTCGGCCCTCCGAAGGGCTCGCAGCGCGCGAGGCAGACGTCCTGTACGCCGGCGCACTCGCCGCGCTCACAGGTCGTGTCGAGCACGATCGAGCCGTCTGCGCAGGAGCAGGCGGCCATCGGGCAGCCGTGCCCCTCGGCGCAGGCCTCCGGATCGATCGCGTCGTAGATCGCGGTGCCGTTGCAGGCGAAGAGGGCGATCGACGCCACGAGGGCCCACGCGGCCGCGTGGAGCGGGCGCTTGGCGCTGAGCACACGCTTCTTCATGGGGATCCAGTGGGTACCACGCCTCGATAGGAGGCAGAAGTCACAGTACCTCTGCTTGGCGCCCACCCTCGGGTCGGGCATGGTGCTGCCCAGGTGATGGCGGAAGACGAAGCCGAGCTCGGAGGATCGGAGATCGAGGCGAAGCGCGCGGAGCTCTACGCGCGCGAGCCCGAAGCGGTCGACGAGCGCATCGCCGCGGCCTACGGCCGGCTCGGCCGAGCCCTGGGCGCCGGCATCGTGCTCTCGGCCTTCGTGCCCTCGCTCGTCAAACCCGACAAGGACGTGAACCTGCTCGGCAGCATCCTCTTCTTCGTGCCCGTGGGGATCGTCGTCGCGATCCTCGGCACCGTGATGCAGCGGCGCGGCGCGCGTCAGGCCGAGGCCCGCCGAGCCTGGGAGAGGGAGCTGCGCAAGCTCGAGAGCGCGTCGAGCCGGCTCCTCAAGGACTCGTAGAGCCCGGCATAGACCTCGCGGTAGAGCCGGTCGTAGGCGGTGGCGTCGGGCCCCGGCGCGCGCAGGAGGCCGCGACGGCTCCAGCGGTGGGCGAGCTCGCGGGCGCTGCTCGTGGGGTCGAGCGCGGCTCGAGCGAGCATCGCGGCGCCGAGCGCGGTGGCCTCCACCGCGTCGGTGTGCTGCAGGCTGCGGCCCAGCACGTCGGCGGTGATCTGCGCGAAGAGCTCACGCTGCGCGCCTCCGCCCGTGACGAGGATCTCGCTCGCGCGGCCGACCTTGGCCTCGACGGCCTCGAGCTGGAGGCGCAGCTCGAGCGCGAGCCCCTCGAGGATCGCGCGGTAGACGTGCGCGGGGCCGTGATCGATGCGCAGCCCGAGCAGCACGCCGGCGGCGTCGGCGCTCCAGTAGGGGTTCATGACCCCCGCCCAGTAGGGGAGCGCCACGAGCCCGTCGCTCGTCGGAGGCAGCGCCGCCGCGCGCGCCTCGAGCTCGCCGAGCCGGCGGGCGCGCTCCTCGCCACCCAGCATCGAGGCGCCTTCCTGCGCTCCTCCGAGCAGCACGTCGACGAGCCAGTCGAGCGTGAGCGTGCCACCGAGCAGATCGGTCTCGAGCAGGTAGCCCGCGCCGTCGCCGGCGTAGAGCGTGCGGAACGCCCGGTCGATCGACGGCGCGAGCGAGGGCCTGCCCGCGACCAGCGCCGTGCCGAGGTTCAGGTAGCACTGTTGGGGCTCGAGCACGCCGGTGCCGAGCCCCGCGGCCTGGCCGTCGCCGGCGCCTGCGACGACGACGACCTCGCTCCTGAGGCCGAGCTCGGCGCACAGCTCGGGCAGGAGCCTGCCGACGACGCTGCCGGGCTCGACCAAGCGCGGAAGCTCGCTCGAACGCACTCGCGCGAGCCGGCAGAGCGGCTCGGACCACGCGCGGCGCTCGAGGTCGACGAGGCCGAGCGGATCGGCCGAGGAGAGCGAGGTGCAGAGCTCGGCCGTGAGCTTCCACACGAGGAAGGCGTGCACGTCGAGCACGCGTTTGTCGGACTGTGCGAGCTCGGGGTGCAGGCGCTCGAAGAAGAGGCGCAGCTTGTAGAGCGAGGGCGTCGTCGACGCGACCTTGCCTGAGAGCCGATGCGCGGTCTCCGGCGCGAGCTCACGCGCAGCGCTGTCGACTTCGTCGCTGCAGCGCGCGTCCATCCACACGAGCGCCGGCGCGAGCGGCTCGCCGCTCGGGTCGCACACCACGAAGCTCTCTCGCTGATGTGCGATGGCGAGCGCGGCGACGCGCGCGCGCGATGCGTCGTCGAGGCGCGAGACGGCGCTCGCGAGCGCCGCCAGCGTGGCCTCCAGCCAGTCTCTCGCGTCTTGCTCCGCGCCTCCGTCGCCGGTGCGCGACAGCGCGTAGCTCGCGCGACCCTCGGAAACGATCCGCCCCTCGCGGTCGACGACGAGGGCCTTCACACCCGTGGTGGAGGCGTCGATCCCGATGACCAGCGGCTCCGTGTCGACCCCGCTCCGGCTCACGACCAGGTCCCGCGGTCGGCCTCGCTCGGCGGCTCGCCGTCGCGGAAGAAACGATCGAGTGGCAGCGCGACCTCGGCGCCGTCGAGCGCGACCTCGATCATGTGGCCTAGCAAAGGCAGCTCAGGCGTGCGCAGTTGGCCGTGTGCGTCGAGCTCGGCCACGACCTCGCGCATCACGGCGAGGATCTCGAGACACTCGAGCGTCGCCCCTTGCATGCGCTGGACGGCCTCGTCGCGTCGGAGGCCCGTGCCGAGCAGCTTGCCGAAGCGCCCCGTGCGCCCGCCGTTGGTCGTGACGTCGAGGTCGCCCACGCCCGCGAGCCCGCTCACGGTGCTGCGTCTGCCGCCGAGCACCTCGACGAGCTTGCGCATCTCCACGATCGACTGCGCGAACACCGCCGACTCGAGGTTGTGCATCGCGACGCTGCCCGCCGTGCCACCGCGTGCTTCGTGCATGCCGGTCGCGAAGGCGATGCCCATCGCGTAGGCGTTCTTCAGCGCCGCGGAGAGCTCCGCGCCGAGCACGTCGGTCGTGGGGCGCAGGTGGTAGTAGTCGGTGCGGCAGAGCTGCTCGATGCGCTGGAGCGACTCGGCGTGGTTGCCCGCCACGACGACCACGCTCGGGACGCGTCGCGCGAGCTCGCCTGCGATGCAGGGCCCGGCGATCGCCGCGGGATGCACCGAGTCGCGCAGCTCGTGCGGCAGCCCCTCACGCACGAGCTCCGGCAGCGTGAGCACACGCCCGCTCCGGAAGGCGAGCCCCTTGGTGATCATGAAGAGCAGCTGCCCGGCGCGGACGATGGGCGCGATCTTCTCGATCGCCCAGGCGATGCCCGCCGAGCTCACGCCGAGCACGATCGCGTCGGCGCCCTCGGCGGCCTCACCGAGCTCTTCGATCTGGAAGGGCCGGAGCTCTCTCGGCAGGTCGACGCCGAGCTTCGGGTGCACGCCGTCGTCGCGTAGCTGCGCGATGATCTCGCGGTCGAGGTGCGTGCCCACGAGCCGCACGTCGTGCCTCCGGTCGAGCAGCGGCACGGTGAAGGCGCTGCCCATCATGCCCGCGCCGAGGACGAGGATGTTCGCCATGGCGCGCGATGTTAGTCTCTAAAGCCGATGCGACGCACCACCACCCACCAGGCCCTCTTCGCTGTCTCCCTCTTCGCGTCCTTCGCCGCGCTCGGCGCGGGCTGTGGCGACGACACCTCGGGTACGGGCGGTGGTGGACAGGGCGGCGGTGGGCCCGAGGCCTGCGGCGAGGGCGCGCTACCCCAGGGCTGCAGCGTTGCCGTCTCCCCCTCCGACGACGACACGACCACGATCCAGACGGCGCTCATCGAGGCGCAGTCGGGCGACGTGGTCTGTCTCTGCCCTGGCAACTACGCCGTCGAGAACCGCCTCAGCCTCACGGTCCCCAACGTCACGATCCGCGGCGCTGGCGCCACGCGCGACGAGGTCGTGATCGACTTCGCCGGGCAGCTCGCAGGCGACGCTGGCCTCGCCGTGACCGCCGACGGCTTCGTCGCCGAGCGCTTCAGCCTCAAGAACACCCCAGGCGACGGCATCGTCGTGACCGGGGCCGAGGGCGTCGAGTTCCGCGACCTCAAGGTGAGCTGGGACGCCGGCAGCGTCACCAGCAACGGCGCCTACGCGGTGTACCCGGTGAAGAGCCGGAACGTGCTCATCGAGGACTGCGAGGTCGTCGGCGCGGCCGACGCCGGGGTCTACGTGGGCCAGTCGGAGTTCGCCATCGTGCGCAACAACGACGTGCACGCCAACGTCGCCGGCATCGAGATCGAGAACACCACCTACGCCGAGGTCTACGGCAACAAGGCCTACGACAACACCGCCGGCGTGCTCGTGTTCACGCTGCCCAAGCTCGAGAAGACCGACGGCGCCTTCGCGAACGTGCACGACAACGAGATCTACGATAACAACCGGGCGAATTTCGGTGAAGCGGGCACGGTCGTCGCTTCGATCCCCGCCGGCGTCGGGGTGTTCGTGGCGGCCTCGGACGATACCGAGGTCCACGACAACGTCATCCGCGACCACGGCTCGTCCGGCATCGTCGTCGTCTCCTACCAGACCTTCGGCGTCCTGCTCGGCGAGAGCGAACTCGACCCGACCACCGACCCCTACGTGCAGCGGACGTACATCTACGCCAACACCTTCACGAACAATGGCACCTCGCCGGGCTTTCCCATCGACCTCATCCCGCAGCGCCCCATCGAGGACGTGATCTGGGACGGCATCGTCGACGCCCAAGGCGCAGCCGCCGACCTCTGCCTCTCGAGCACGCCGCCGAGCTTCCGCAACATCAATGGCGTAGCGAACATCGACCAGGCGCAGAACCACTCGACCGACACCACGCCGCACGAGTGCGAGCTGCCGCTCCAGGCGCCCATCAGCTTCTGAGCCGCTCGGCATACGCCATGCTCAGCTCGCCGCGGCTCCGCCTCACGCTCGCACTCGCGCTCCCGGTGCTGGGCTGCGCGGGCGCCGAGTCGGCCGAGCCCGCGGAGCCGGCGCTGCCCGAGCTGCCCTGGGCACGCAGCGCCTTCCCGGAGATCGTCGTGCCAGCCGACAACCCGGGGACGCCGGAGAAGCTCGAGCTCGGGCGCCTGCTCTTCTACGATCCCATCCTCGGCGGCGATCGCGCCACGGCCTGCGTCACCTGCCACAGCGAGATCTGGGGCATGTCCGACGGCCTGCCCGTCTCGGTGGGCGTCGACGGCGAAGGCGCGGTCGGGCCCGGTCGCACCGGGCCGAACCTCACGACGCGCAATTCGCAGACGCTCTGGAACGTCGCCTATCGAGCGAGCCTCTTCTGGGACGGCCGCGCCCAGAGCCTCGAGGCGCAGGCGCTCGAGCCCCTGCGAGCGCCCGCCGAGCTGGGGCTCGATCCCGCCGAGGCGGTGCTCCGCCTGCGCGAGATCGAGGGCTACCGCGCGCTGTTCACGGCGGCCTTCCCGGAGGAGGCCGAGCCCATCAGCGAAGCGACGCTCGCCAAGGCGCTCGCCTCGTTCCAGAGGAGCATGGTGAGCGAGCGCGCGCCCTACGATCGTTATGCCGCGGGCGACCTCGGCGCGCTGAGCGCAGACGCTCTCCTCGGCATGCAGGCCTTCGCCGACGCGGGTTGCCCGAGCTGCCACACGCCTCCGCTGTTCGAGAGCGAGCAGTACGCGCGGCGCATCGAGTCCCTCGACGAGGGCCGCGCGGCCGTCACGGGCGAGCCCTCCGAGCTCGGCGCCTTCCGCGTGCCGACCCTGCGCAACCTGCGGGAGACCGGCCCCTACTTCCACGACGGATCGGTGGCCTCGCTCGAGGAGGCCGTCGCGCTCGAGGCTCGGCGCTCCGCCGAGCGAGGCGAGGGCGCCGCGCTCGCTGATGAAGACGTGGCGCGCATCTCGGTGTTCTTGCGCAAGGGGCTCGTCGACCGCACCCACGAGCCCGCGCGGCCGCGCGAGGTGCCGAGCGGCCTCGACGTGCCGCTCGATGGTTTCCGTGTCCCCCGCTGAGGATCCGCCCATGCAACGGCCTTCGATCTCTCCCAGTCTCGCAAGGCTACGTAGCTCGCTCTGGCTCGCGCTCGGCCTCGCGACGCTCCTCGCGGCCGCGCTGCCGAGCGCCTGCTCGAGCGACGCAGACCCCCGACCCGAGCCCGAGCCTCCCGTGGTCGTCGTCACCCCGCCCGAGCCCGGCGCGCCCTGGGAGTCGCTCTCGGAGTGGAACCTCTACGCCGATCTGCGTGCTCAGGAGCCCGCCGAGCGCGTCTTGCCCTTCGAGGTGATAGCGCCCCTCTTCAGCGACTACACGAAGAAGCGCAGGTTCGTGCACCTGCCCGAGGGCGCCACGATCGCCTACGCCAGCGAAGGCCCGCTCGGGTTCCCGGTGGGGACCATTCTCGTCAAGACCTTCTCTTATCCCGCCGATCTCCGGGAGCCGGAGGGCGAGGAGCGCATCCTCGAGACGCGCATCCTGCACCTCGAGCCGAATGGCTGGGCCGCCCACACCTACGTGTGGAACGACGAGCAGACCGAGGCCGTGCGGCTCGTGGCCGGGAAGTTCATCGATGCGAGCTTCGTCGACGCGAGCGGCCAGGCGGTGCAGAACCTGTACCGCGTCCCCAATACGAACGAATGCAAGGACTGCCACCAGAACCAGGACAGCTTCGTCTCGCTCGGCGGGCGGAGCCGGCAGCTCGATCGAGCCTACGACTACGGTGAGGGGCCGGTGAACCAGCTCGAGCACCTCGCCGCCTTGGGCTGGCTCGAGGGACTGCCACCGGCCTCCGAGCGCACGAAGCTCGTCGACCCCTTCGGCTCCGACGAGCTGTCGCTCCGCGTGCGCTCCTATTTCGACGCGAATTGCTCGGCCTGTCACACGACCGGAGGCAATGCCTCGCAGAGCTCGCTGCTGCTCGACTTCGCCGCCACCGATCCCGAGAGCCAGCCCTCCTCGAACTGGGGCGTCTGCAAGATCCCCACGAGCGCGGGAGGCGCCACCTGCGGCCATACCTACGACGTCGTGCCTGGCGACCCGGACCGCTCGATCATGATCTGTCGAATGGCGAGCACCGATCTCGAGGTGCGCATGCCTCCGCTGGGGATTCGATTGGTGCACGCCGAGGGGCTGGCGCTCGTGCGGCAATGGATCGCGAGCATGCCGCCCGAGGGGAGCTGTCAGTGATCGTCTACGCTCACCGTGGCGCCTCGAAGGAGCTGCCCGAGAATACGCTGCCTGCCTTCGAGCGGGCAGCGGCCCTGGGCGTCGACGCCATCGAGACCGACGTGCATTTATCGCACGACGGGGTGGTCGTCGTGCACCACGACGACGACGGCGCGCGCATGGCGGCGGTCGATCGGCGCGTCGCGGAGCAGAGCTTCGAGGAGCTCTCGCGCTGGGACGTGGGCTTCGGCTTCCGCACGAGCGAGGGCGAGTTCCTGAGGGAGCGCTTCCGCATCCCGCGCCTCTCGGACGTGCTGGAGGCCTTGCCGTCGATGCGCTTCAACATCGATCTCAAGCGGCACGACCGGCGCATGGCCGAGGAGGCCGTCGCGCTCGTGCGCAGGCACGCCGCCGAGGAGCGTGTGCTGCTCACGAGCTTCGACGAAGCCACGGTGCGCGCGGTGCGCGCGCTGGGCTACCGGGGCCAGACGGGGCTCGCCCAGCGCGAGGTGCTGCGGGTGCTGGCGCTGCCCGCGGGCTCGCCGAGCTGGCTCAGGCCGGGCGGTGATCGCGTGCAGATCCCGGTGGGCGTGGGCAGGCTGCGCCTCGCCACCCCGAAGGTGATCGCGCGTCTGCAGAAGCTCGGCTACGCGGTGGACTTCTGGGTGGTCGACGACCCCTCGGAGGTGCGCCGCCTCGAGGCGATCGGCGCCGACGGCGTGATGACCGATCACCCCGCGGGGCTCGCCGACGCTGGCATCCTCACCGGGCGCATGCGCGCTGGCGCGCTCTTGGCTTACACCCAGGCCCGATTGCGTTGATCGGGCCTGGTTGCATCGAGCAGGGCCGTCGGGTGCACATCCGTCGCCGGAGCTTCGAGTGACCGAGCCTCACCCAGTTGGGGGTCGGTCACTCGAAGCGCAATCAACGCAACCGGTTCACGGTGTAGTCTGCCCGGCATGGAGCTCGAGTTCGTAGGCGCAGCGCAGACGGTCACAGGTTCGATGCACCTCGTGCGCACGAAGGCGGGCTGCATCCTGCTCGACTGCGGGCTCTTCCAGGGGCCGAGGCGAGAGTCGATCGAGCGCAACCAGCACCTGCACCTGCCGATCCCCGAGATCAAGGCGGTGGTGCTCTCCCACGCGCACATCGACCACTCGGGCGCGCTGCCGTTGCTCTTCAAGCAGGGCTACTCGGGGCCCGTGTACTCCACGCCCGCGACGCGCTCGCTCTGCGCCGTGATGCTGCGCGACGCGGCCGCCATCCAGGCCCAAGACGCGCGCTACCTCAACCGCGCCGCCGAGAAGGAGGGGCTCGCCCAACCGCACGTCGAGCCGCTCTACGACGACGAAGACGTCGTGCGCGCCGTGGAGCGCATGATCTCGGTGCCGTACCACACGACCATCCCGATCTCGGCCCACGTGCAGCTCACCTTCCACGACGCAGGGCACGTGCTCGGCAGCGCGGTCGTGTGCCTCGACGTCGAGGAGGGGCACACGAAGAAGCGCATCGTGTTCACGGGCGATCTCGGCCGGGCCGCGCGGCCCATCCTGCGCGACCCGGAGGTGCCCGAGGGCGCCGACATCCTCATCACCGAGAGCACCTACGGCGACCGGCTGCACGACAGCCGCGAGCAGATGGACGAAGACCTCGCGCGCGTGGTGAACGACACCTACCAACGCGGCGGCAAGCTCATCATCCCGAGCTTCGCGCTCGAGCGCGCGCAGGAGGTCATCTTCGAGCTGAAGAAGCTCAAGGCGAAGAAGGCCATCCCGGATCTGCCGGTCTTCGTCGACTCGCCCCTCACGGTGCGCATCACCGACATCTTCAAGCTCCACCCGGAGTGCTACGACGCCGAGTCGCGAGCCCTGCTGCGCGGCAACGACTCCCCCTTCGAGTTCGACGAGCTGCGCTACGTCGAGGACAAGGAGGCCTCCAAGCAGGTCACCGCCTCGAAGGAGCCTGCGATCATCATCTCGGCGAGCGGCATGTGCGAGGCCGGGCGCATCCTGCACCACCTGCGCGACGCCGTCGAAGATGCGAAGAACACCGTGATGATCGTGGGCTACCAGGCGCAGCACACGCTGGGCAGGCGCCTCGTCGAGCAGCGAACGCGCGTGAAGATCTTCGGCGTGGAGCGAGATCGCCGCTGTCAGGTCGTCGTGCTCAACGGCTTCTCCGCGCACGCCGACCAGAAAGACCTGCTCGGCTACGCGGCCTCGGTCCGCAAGAAGGGGCCGGTGGAGCAGGTCGTGCTGGTGCACGGTGATCCCAAGCCGCAGGCGATCCTCAAGCAGAAGCTCGAGGCGGATCGCTTCGCGCGCGTGTCGATGCCCGCACCCGGCGAGAAGATCACGCTGCATTGATGGCGCGCCGCATGGGCGGCGCGCGCTACGGACGGTGCGCTGAGCCGATGGGGAGCTACGTCGACGAGGAGGGCTCGCTCAGGGCGCCCAGGCCGTAGACGGCCGCGCGCGCGAGCCCCGAGGCGAGCACCAGGGCCGTCTGCCGATCGAGCCGGTAGAGCTGCGGCGGCGTGAGCGCGGCGAAGGCGATCTCGAGCAGGTGCAGAGCGCGCTCCGCGCCGAGCCCGCCGTCGCCTCGCCCCACGACCTCGGCGAGCGCCTCGAGCAAGAGCTCTCGCTCCGGGGCCCCGAAGCCGATGCTCGCACCCGCGGGAGACTCTCCGGCGCGTGCGCTCGTCTCCTGCTCGCCCACGGCGCCGGGCGCCTGGCCGTTGTGGCAGCGGAGCAGGTCGCAGGCGTGCCGCCCTTCGTCGGCCACGTCGAAGAGCGCGACGACCCGGGCCTCGAGCATCTTCACGAGGCGCTCGCGGGCCGAGCACTCACCCGCGCCGGCCTCGCGCATGCGCTCGGCGACGCGGCGCACCCTCGCCGTACCGAGCTCCTCGAGGATCGCGTCCTTGGAGGTGAAGTCGAGGTAGAGGCTGCCGACGCCCACGCCCGAGGCGCGAGCGATCTCGGCCATGGTGGTCTTCGCCGGCCCATAGTGGCGGAACAGCCGCTCCGCGGCCTGCAAGATGCGCTCACGGCGAGGGGAAGAGGAGCTCACGGCCGGCTTCGGAGGGGAGGGGCGAGGCACTCCATCGATACCAGGGCCTGGGCGGCCGGATCCACCCTTGACCGAAGGATGAACGAACTTAGCTTCCGTTCATCGCTCAGCGCGCAGCCCTTCGCCGGCCGTTTCCCTCCTCGAGGCCCCGCCGAGGTGCGGCGGCGCCGCCGGTGATCCGCGCCCGCCCGAGCGGGCTGCGTTCACCCTCCGCCCTCATCGCGAGAGCCTTGTGGCTCGCTCCACCTCTGTCACGCTCGAGGTCCACGTGATCGATCGTCTCTTCCCCGCCCAGCCGTTTCCTCTGCTCCCCCTGCGCAGCGGCGCGCTCCTGCCGGAAGGGAGCCTCTCGCTCTCCGTCGGCCGCGATCGCTCCGTCGCTCTCGTCCGTTCGCTCGAGCCAGGCGAGCTCTTCGGCGTCGTCTCGCAGCGTGATCCGAAGGTCGACGATCCTTCGCTCGCCGACCTGCATCCGGTCGGCACGATCGTGCGGCTCGGGCAGGTCGTCCGCACCGGTCCAGGTGCGCTGCGCGTGACCATCGAGGGCGTCGCGCGCTTCACGATCGACGCGCTCGTGGAGGCCGAGCCCTTCCTGCGGGCGCACGGCGCCCCGCTCTTCGACGAAGGCGACGACAGCCCCGAGGCGCGTGTGCTCGCCGAGGAGCTCGTGGAGGCGCTGCGCGCCGTGTCGGGCAAGGCCGGCAACTTCGACGAAGCGCTGAAGCCCGGGCTCGCGCCGGGCGCCTTCGCCGATCGCGTCGCGGGCTTGCTCGGGCTCGAGTCGCCGAAGCTGCTCGAGCTGCTCGCCACGCTCGACGTGCGCGATCGCCTGAAGAAGCTGCTCGCGCTCGTGCTCGAGCAACGAGAGATGAGCGAGCTTCGTCAGAAGATCGGCGAAGACGTGCGCAAGGAGATGGGCAAGCACCAGCGCGAGCACCTGCTCCGCGAGCAGCTCAAGGCGATCCGCAAGGAGCTCGGCGACGACAAGGCCGACGAGATCGAGAGGCTGCGCGCCAAGATCGAGGCGGCGGCGCTCAGCGAGGAGGCGCGGCAGGTCGCCGAGCGCGAGCTCACGCGGCTCGAGAGCGCGGGAGGCCAGGGCGCCGAAGCCAACGTCATCCGCAACTACCTCGAGTGGATCCTCGCCTTGCCCTGGGCCGCGCGCGCCGAGGTGAGCGACGACATCCCGCGCATCGCCGAAGCGCTCGACGCCGATCACACCGGCCTCGACGACGTGAAGAAGCGCATTCTCGAGCACATGGCGGTGCGCAAGCTCTCGAAGAGCGAGCGCGGCACGATCCTCTGCCTGGTCGGCCCTCCGGGCGTGGGCAAGACCTCGCTCGGTCAGTCGATCGCCGACGCCACGGGCAGGCCCTTCGCCAGGGTCGCGCTCGGCGGCGTACGCGACGAAGCCGAGATCCGCGGTCACCGTCGCACCTACGTGGGCGCGCTGCCCGGGCGCCTGATCCACGCGCTGCGCAAGGCCAAGGTGAAGAACCCCGTCGTCCTGCTCGACGAAATCGACAAACTCTCCCACCACTGGGGTGGCGCCGCCGAGTCGGCCCTGCTCGAGGTGCTCGACCCCGAACAGAACAAGGTCTTCACCGACCACTACCTCGAGCTGCCCTTCGACCTGTCGGAGGTGTTGTTCCTCTGCACCGCGAACACGCTCGACACGCTGAGCGCGCCGCTGCGCGACAGGCTCGAGATCGTCGAGCTCTCGGGCTACACCCCGCCCGAGAAGAGCGCGATCGCGAAGAAGCACCTCTTGCCGAAGCGCGTGAAGGAGGTGGGGCTGCCGCAGGGCTCGGTGCAGCTCGACGACGCCGCGCTCGGCACCTTGGTCTCCCGCTACACGCGAGAGGCCGGCGTGCGGCAGCTCGACCGCGAGATCGGCCGCGTCTGCCGCTCGATCGCGCTCGACGTCGCGAAGCGCCCCGACGAGGGCTCGGCGGCCGACGACGCGCCGCTCGCCTTCCGCGTCGACGATCCCGATCTCGAGCGCATCCTCGGCAAGCCGAAGTACCGCTTCGACGTTGCGGAGCGCACGAGCGTGCCGGGCGTGGCCACCGGGCTCGCGTGGACGCCCGTGGGTGGCGACATCCTCTTCATCGAGACCTCGCGCATGCGTGGCAAGGGCAGGCTCGAGATCACCGGGCAGCTGGGCGATGTCATGAAGGAGAGCGCGCGTGCGGCGCTCAGCTACGTGAAGAGCCACGCCGACGAGCTCGGGGTCGACGTCGCCTCGCTCGACGAGCTCGACCTGCACCTGCACGTGCCCGCCGGCGCCGTACCGAAAGACGGCCCGAGCGCGGGTGTGACGATCTTCACGGCGCTCGCGTCGCTCCTCAGCGCTCGCCGCGTGCGACACGACACCGCGATGACCGGCGAGGTCACCCTGCGAGGGCGCGTGCTGCCCGTCGGAGGCATCAAGGCGAAGGTGCTCGCGGCGCACCGCGCGGGCATCACGCGGGTCATCCTGCCGCGCGACAACGAGCGCGACATCGACGAGCTGCCGAGCGAGGTGCGTGAGGCCATCGAGTTCGTGCTCGCCTCCGACATGGGCGAGGTGCTCGCTGCGGCCCTGGTCGACGAGGTCGGCACGCTCTCGAGCGGCACGCCCGACTCGAACGAGGCCCTGCTCGGCGCGAGCTGAGCGAGGCGGGGGGGGCTCCCCGAGCGGGGCAAGGGTTGGGGGGCTCCGAGCGGAGCACGGCCGGGGAACCGAGCGGGGAGCGCGGCGCGGGCGGGCGCGTAGTCCTACGGGTCGCCGCCCGCGCACCGTCGGGAATCGACGCCAGGGGCGGGGGCGTCTACGAAGCTGCCATGCGCGCCCTCGTCCGTCGGCTCCCCGCCTCGGGGATCGTGCTCCTGGCTGCATGCGCCGCACCCGTGTCCCCGGCGAGCCCCGAGATCGCGCAGCCGGCGCCGCCGAGCGCCGAGCGCACCGCGGTCGCCCCGCGAGCGGCCGCCCAGGCGAGCGCGCTCGCACCGGAGACGCCCGGGCTCTTCGGCAAGCTGCTCGAGCTGCCCGGCGACAGCGCCTTCGTGCTGAGCTCCGCGCCTGCAGGCGAGCTCCGTGCGCGCGAGCCGCTCGTCGAGATCGTGGGCGCGCTCGCGATGAGCGTGGCCGAGCTCGATCCGGAGAGCGTGCCGCCGCCGCTGCGCCTCGAGGGGCAGGAGGTCGATCTCTACGACGGCGCCGAGCGCGTCTGCAGGGTGCGCCTCGGTCGGCTCGCGCTCGCGAAGCAAGCCGAGTGGGAGGGCTTCGACCCCGTCGTGCTCGGCGTCGACACCGCACCCGGCGCCAAGACGCCCGCTCGAGACCTCATGGCGCGCGCCGCGCTCGGCTACGCCGGCGAGTGGCTCGTCGCCCGGCTGCCCGACGATCCAGCCTGCGCGCGAGCCAGCTGGGGCAGGCTCGCGAGCCTGCCGGCGCCCGCGTTCGCCGCGCCTCTCCCCGAGCCCGACGCTGGCGCCGCGCTCGCGCGCCTCGAGGCCAGCGAGCTCTGGAGCGCGCACCAGAAGAGTTACGAGGAGCACGAGGCGACCGCGTCCACGCAATGGGGCGTCGTGCCCACCGGCGGTCGCTGGGCCGACGATGGCTCCGCGCGCCTTCACACGCGCGCCATCCACTTCGACGGCCGAGAGCTCGTGCTCGTGAGCATCGAGGCCGGCGAGCCCTGCTCCTTCCGCGCATCGCTCGGGGGCATGTTCCATCGGGGAGCGCGCGGTCTCGCCACGGAGTGGATCGTGGAGGGGCACGAGATCGACGGGCTGCTCGTGGATCTCGACGGCGACGGGGAGCTCGAGCGCGTCGACGAGCGTGGCGCCGGGTCGCTACGAGGCGGCGAGTGGTCGTGGACGGTCACGGAGCCCGCGCGTTTCGGCTGCGGCTGTTGAGCGGCCACGCGAGCGCGCGGCCCGCGACGGCCACGGTCAGGTCTTCACATCACGCAGCGGCCGTCGACGTAGCGGCAGAGGTTGCCCTTCGTGCAGATGTCCGCCGCCTTGCAGTGCTCGTCGCTGCGCGTGACGCAGCGCCCGTCTTGGTGGGCGCAGCGCCCGAAGACCGTGCAGGCGCGCGAGCTCCGGCAGTGCTCGTCGTTCGACGGAGCACAGCCCTTGCGCGTCGCCGAGCAGTTGCCCAGCGTCTTGCACTCGCAGCTCTCTCGGCAGGCCGCGTGGTCGGCGCTCGTGATGCAGCCGGCGCCGAAGGACGCGAAGCCGGCGAGGAGCAGCGCCCGCAGGGACCGTGAAGCGCGTGGATCCGAGGAGAACGACACGACGACCTCCCTCTAGCGCTGCTCCGCGGGCCTGTCACGGCGTGGCCGAGCTCCGGCGCCGATCGAGTGGACGAGGGGTGGCAGCTCGGAGCGGTTCGTGGCTATCGTTCACCCGCTCTCGGCCACCAGAACCGGTGGTGAAGGGCGAACCCTACGGAGTACCAAGCATGCGATCTCTCTCGCTCCGCGCCCTCTCGGGCGTCTTGTTCTTGTCGGGCCTGCCCCTCGTGGGCTGCGACGATCAGGCGCACGCGCCGCTCGCGCCGACGGCCACCGCCTCAGCGCTCGCCGCGAGCGCGCCCAAGTCGGTCGCCGGCAAGCCCTTCAGCCTGGACACCAAGGGCTCGACGCTCGGCTTCACCATGGACGCGCCCGACGAGAAGATCCGCGGCGCGGTCGCCGCCTCGGGCACGCTGAACATCGATCTGAGTGATCTCACGCTCACGACCGGCAACATCGTCGCGGACCTCGGCACGCTCGAGCTCTTCCAGCGACCCAAGGCAGAGCCGCTCCCCGAGCCCGAGGGCGACGACAAGAAGAAAGACAAGAAGAAGGCCGACAAGCAGGACGAGCCCGTGGAGCCGCCGCCGCCCTCGGACGGCTTCGCCGTCGAGAAGAAGGAGGCGCTGCAGAACGAGCACGCGAAGGCCTGGCTCGAGATCGACAGCTCCACGCCCGAACAAGACCGCGCGCGCAACGCCCGCGCGGAGTTCGCGATCCGCTCGATCGACGAGGTCAGCGCGAAGGACGTGACCAAGCTGAGCGGCTCGGAGCGCGTCGTGACGGTGAAGGCGACGGGCGACTTCCTGCTCCACCAGCGCCTCTCGAAGAAGACGGTCGAGCTCGAGCTCGTCTTCGGCTTCGTCGGCGACCAGGCGACCACGCTGCGCATCCGCAGCAAGGCGCCGTTCACGGTGGGGCTCGCGGAGCACGACGTGCGACCGCGCGACGCATTCGGCAAGCTCGCCCAGCGCTCGCTCGAGCAGATGGGCGCGAAGGTCGCGCGTGAGGCCGTCATCAGCCTCGACCTGCTCGTGCCGCTCGGCGAGGCGCCCGCCGGTGAAGCGCCCGCAGCGCCCGCGCCGACGCCCGCGGCGGACGCGAGCGCGGCCCCCGCGGCGGACGCGAGCGCGGCCCCCGCGGCCAGCGCGAGCGCGGCCCCCGCGGCGGACGCGAGCGCGGCCCCGGCGGCCGACTCGCAGGCGCCGGCGGCGACGCCCTGATACGCTGCCCGACCTGACGCGCCCGCCGGCCTGCGCCGGCCGGCGCGTCTCCCGCGGCTCCTCGCCGAAACCGGCCCGCCCTCCGCGCGTAACACGGTGTGAGCTCCAGAGCGCCTGGGGGCGGAGCACCGACGAGTCAGCCATGAACGCAGCCCTCAGCGACGTGCTCGGACTGGTCGGCACCACCGTCGACCAGAAGTACCGCGTCGAGCGACCGGTCGGGGAGGGCGGCTTCAGCGTCGTCTACCGCGCCGAGCACGTGCTGTGGAGGCAGCCGGTCGCGCTGAAGTGCTTCAACACGCTCGCCTCCGTGCCGCCGGAGATGCGCGAGGAGCTGCTCCAGGGCTTCCTCCAGGAGGGCAAGCTCATGACGAGCCTCTCCACCCGCTCGGCGGCGATCGTACAGGCACGCGACGTGGGCACGCTCACGACACCTGCCGGGCAGTCGGTCCCCTACATGGTGCTCGAGTGGCTCGACGGGCGCCCGCTCGATGCGGTGCTCGCGACCGAGTACGCGAGCGGGTCCCGCGCGCGCTCGCTGCCCGAGGCGATGACGCTGCTCGAGCCTGCGGTCGGCGCCCTCGAGATCGCCCACACGCAGGGCATCGCCCACCGCGACATCAAGCCGGCGAACTTCTTCGTCGTGGGAGACCCGCGCGGCGAGCACATCGTGAAGATCCTCGACTTCGGCATCGCCAAGGTGATGAGCGAGCACGCGCAGCTCCAGACCGCGCTCGCGAAGACGGGCACGAACATCACGGCCTTCACGCCCAACTACGGCGCCCCCGAGCAGTTCAGCCGCACCCACGGCGCCACGGGCCCGTGGACCGACGTCTACGCGCTCGCGCTCGTGCTGGTGGAGCTGCTCCGCGGCGGCGTGCCGGCGCTCGAGGGCGACGACTACCTCCAGCTCGCCGTCGCCAGCCGCGACCCGATGGTGAGACCGACGCCTCGCGCCTTCGGTCTCGACGTGAGCGACGAGGTCGAGCGCGTCTTCCGCAAGGCGCTCGCCGTGGCGCCGGGCGATCGCCACCACTCCGCGGGCGAGCTCTGGAGGGAGCTCCACGCGGCGGCCTTCCCTGGGGCGCCCGAGTGGCGCTCGCCCACCACGGGCAACCCGCTCGGCCGTAGCTCCCTGCCTGGCGCCACCGCCCCGCCCACGAGCTCCTTGGGCATGCAACTGACGGAGAGCCCCGCGCGCCTCGCCGTGCAGCCCACCACGGGAGGCTCTGGAGTCGTACGCGCGAGCCTGGCGCCGGCGAGCACGACCGGTCGCTCAGCCGCGCTGCTCTACGCCGGGCTCGGCGTGCTGGCGCTCGCGGTCGGAGGAGGCGTCGCCTACACCTTCGCCTCGGATCCGAAGCCGCACGGCGCAGCCGCGCCGAGCGCGACCGCGCCGGTGGCGAGCGAGCTCGTGGTGGCGCCTCCGCCGCCGCCGAGCTGCCCTGAGGGCATGGCGCAGGTCGACGGCGCGAAGTTCTTCCGCGGCTCCGACGAGGAGGGCTTCCCTCTGTGGAAGCCCGCCCACAAGGTGAAGCTCTCCACCTACTGCATCGACAAGACCGAGGTGACGGCGCGCGCGTACAAGGAGTGCGTCGACGCGGGGGAGTGCAAGCGCGCGCACCAGGTGCCGGAGTACCCGCGCGTCGGGCAGCTCAGCGAAGCGCAGCACGAGAAGAACCGCCAGGCCTACGCCGAGATGTGCAACATCGGGGAGAACAACCAGGTGAAGCCGGGGCGCGATCAGCACCCGGTGAACTGCGTGACCTGGGCGATGGCCGCGGAGTTCTGCAAGGTGCGTGGCGCGCGCCTGCCCACCGAGGCCGAGTGGGAGTACGCGGCGCGCGGCTCCGACGGGCGCAAGTTCCCCTGGGGCGACGACCTCGGCACCGACGCACGTCACATGAACGCCTGCGGGAGAGAGTGTGCCGCCTGGGAGCAAGTGAAGGGCATCCAGCCTCCGAGCGGCCAGATGCACGAGGAAGACGACGGCTACCCCGGCACCGCGCCGGTCGGCAGCTTCGTCGCCGGGCGCACCAAGCTCGGGCTCGACGACATGATCGGCAACGTCTGGGAGTGGACGCTCGACGGCTTCGCCGACTACGCCACCGTGG
>ERZ761602.2574-NODE-2574-length-27923-cov-5.896369_pt1 | contig 27923 bp, 26 predicted proteins | sample MGYA00512165_ERZ761602 | MGnify/ENA primary metagenome ERZ761602 (study PRJEB28899, sample SAMN02445085) | bioreactor sludge metagenome | biome: EBPR sludge; isolation source: Thorneside wastewater treatment plant | place: Australia: Brisbane, Thorneside...
GCTTACCTGAAAGTGGTGGCCGTCACTCGTTTATGAAAAGTGTCCGGTAGTCAATGATGACGACAGGCAAAGCCGTGAATTCTGGCTTTAGTATCAGCCAGCCTTCTATCGTGCCCGAACCGGCAACCGTACTTGCCCATTGACCAAGAACGATGTAAAGGCCTCCGATTGTGACTACGCGTTTCCAATAGGGCCAGGAACGCAAGCATGCCAGAAACGGGAAGAGAACAGCTGCAATCAGAAACCCGCGCAGAATCTGAAAGGGCAACATCCAAGTTGTCACATGCCGCCATAGAGCGGCTTGATCGGGGGTTCGCATAATCTGGGCAGCAATACCATTGGGGTCAAAAAACTCGCGCGTGACAAACATAAACGCAAGCACGCCGACTCCGATGTATGTCACAAGGTGGGCAACAATGACTCGCGCTGAGAATTGGAGGAAGGTTTTCATTCTGTGAACTCCTGGGATGGATACACGGTGATTAGGGAGGCCGCCTAACTCCGGTTGAGCTGCCACCACTCGCTTCTGCGGTTGCCTCAGCAACGGCGCGGTACGTCGACCAGGGACTCCAATCGGGCAGCGTCTTCAACACTGTGGCGCGAAAAGGTCGCCGACCTAATCCCTCTCCGTCCCTCGTGATTTGGCGCGGGTCTGGATTGCGCCAAACCATTTCGCGAGCACGAGTGAGGTTTCCCGGTCTATGGCTGTTTCGGCTTGCCCGATCACGCGCCCCGGAGGGTCACGACTGGAAGCGTCACCAGGGCCAACGCGAACACAGTGCCAATTGGCTGATCGTCAGAGCGCCCTCCCGGGATGACTTTCTCGGGTGATGCCTTTACCCGAACTCAATGGACCACGTACCCGTTGGTCAATCGATCGTAATGACCACATTTCCCTTCTTGTGTCCGCCCTGGACATAGCGGTGCGCGGCGGCGACCTGTTCCAGCGGGTAGTGCCGGTCGATCACCGGCCGGAACTGGCCGGCCTCGATCAGCCCTCGGACGAAGTCTAGGTCTTCTGCCTTCTGGCGCGCGGGCCGCAGCCCCGTGGCCGCAAACCGCGCCTGCCGGCCGCCGGCGAGAGACGCCCACAGGCCACGCAGCAAGATGTCCGGCCTTGGGACCACCGTGAGGTACACGCCTTCTTCTGCCAGCCTATCCCAACACTGCGCGAACGAGAGTTTGCCCACGGCATCGAAAATGAGGTCGTACGTGTGGCCCTGGCGGGTGAAGTCTTCGCGTGTGTAATCCACGACGTGGCCGGCCCCCAGCGATCGCACCAGTTCAAGGTTCGGCGTGCTGCAGACGCCCGTCACCTCGGCCGCGTAGACGCGCGCCAGTTGCACCGCCGCCGTGCCCACCGACCCCGACGCGCCATGCACCAGCACCTTTTGTCCGCGGCGGACATGGCCGTGGTCTCGCAGAAACGGCAGCGCCGTCAGGGCGCCATTGGGCACACTGGCCGCCTCGGCGTAGGATAAGCCGGCTGGCATCAGGGCCAGCGCCGCGTCTTCAGACAGGCTCTTGTACTCGGCATAGGCGCCAAAGGCATCGATGCCGAAGACCCGGTCACCGGGCCTGAACTGGCTGGCGCCCGGTCCGACCGCCTCCACTTCCCCGGCGAACTCTTGGCCCAAGATCGGGTGCCTGGGTTTCAGCAGCCCGTTGAAGCCGGGGGCCGCTCGCATGTCTGGGTCTTCCTTGCACACGGTGGCGGCATGAACACGGATCAGCACTTCCTTCGCCCTGGGCGCGGGCTTAGGCGCCTGCCCAACTTGCAGCACTTCGGGCGGGCCAAATCGGGCATAGGTTACGGCTCTCATGCATTCCCTCCCAGCGCAACGGCCTGGCGGGTGAGCGGACTGGGTGCGCGCAGGAGCGCGATACCGATGCCGACCGACCAGATGATCATCCCCGCCCCAAAGAGCAGGCTCAGCGGCTCCGCCAGCAGCGGGATGATCGTCAGGAGGCCGCCGACGCTGATGACCACGCCTATGCCGTTCAACGTTTGGGGCAATTCCCTGGTCCGCCAGGCGGCGAGGCTCACCAGCAGCACCCACAAGCTGCCCACCACTTCATTGCCCGTCACCAGGCCGTTCTCCACCGCTTCCAGCACGGTCCAGGTCGCTGCGGCCTGGGCTGGGTCCTGAGCATACAACTCCGCGATGACGCCCACGTCCCGGAGCATCAGGTTGCCGCTGCCGATGATGAGAGCTGCCCAGATCAACCCGAAGGCCGCGGCCAATGGCGCCGCGCCCGACGCCGACAACTTCAGCCGCTCATAGAGTGCCAGCACCATGACGACCAGCGTGAGGGCCGAGCCCCAGTACGCCACCAGATTCCACAGGTAGACCAGCACCTGGCTGCCGGCCACAAAGGCCACATATGCGCCCGGCCCGCGGCCGAGCAAGGGGAACATCAGGACTCCCCCCAAGACGATGCTCACGATGTAGGCCAGGGCATGGATCCAGGCGCCCCAGCCGCCCAGCTTCTGTAGGTTGTTCATGATCAGTCTCCCGTGGCGAACGTGACAGCGACGTCTTTGCGCTGCTGGCCTTCCGGCGCACGCCAAAGCCAGGCGAGCCAGACGATGCAGCCCGAACAGATCACCTCGACCGAGGCAATGAAGATGTAGTGCGGCGTGGCCGAGCCGAGCCCCACCACCCAGAGGCTGGTGAAGACGCCGCCCAGCATGTTCGCCCAGCGGTTGGCCCGGTAGCTCAAGAGGCGTGACAGGATGATCATCGCCATCGGGATTTCGGTCAGCACCGCCGCGAGCAGCAAGAAACCGGGCGTGAGCTGTACCCCATCCACCACACCGGTCGCAATCTTCTGGAGGGCGCCGGGGACCATGAACGAAAAGATGTCGGCAAAGAGCATGTTGACCAGCACGAAAGTCCACAGCGCGGACAATCTGGACTTCATGGCTTCCTGAGAGAGAGACGGTGGCATCATCTGTTACTCCTTCTGAATAGGACCCCGGGCCGCGTTCGGGCCGCCGGGCGTGGCGGGGTCCACGGGGTTAAGCGAGAGCAGGGGCAGGCCCAGGTCCCGCACCTTTTTCAACAGGCCATGCAGCGCCGCCTGGTCGGCCACCCAGCCGGTGATGAGGGTCTCGCCGTTTTCGGCCGGCGTGATCGTGAATCCTTCGAACCATTCAGACCACTGGGCGCTCAGGCCGCCTGCAACCCGGAGCTGGTACTGCCGGGGATCGGGGTGATGGGGCTGGTTCATGGCACGGTTCAGCCTGGTCGGCGCGGTTCGGGTTCCCGGTCGGACTGGGTCGGCCCCTCAGCGCAGCGACACTATAGGCCCCGTGCGGTACGGCTCGATAGAGCCAGAAGTATTGTTGGGGGGTACTGTTTCTGGGAGAGGGGGGACTGGAGCGGTTCCCGATCTGACGTGCGCTCGGTCATTCCGGCGCACCCTGGCCCCCGCAGCGAAGCGCAGTGGGGGGCCAGGGCCGGGGTGACATCGGCGCCAGCGGAACTTGCTCTACAGCAGGCCGAGTTCGCGGGCGCGGGCCACTGCTTCCGTGCGGTTTTGGGCCTGCAGCTTGCCGAAGAGGCGCTGGTTGTGGCCCTTGACCGTGCTGGTGGTCACGCACAGACGCAGGCTGATCTCGCGGTTGGTGAGACCCTGGGCGATCAGCTGGAGCACTTCCAGCTCCCGCTCGCTGATCGGCTCGACCAGTGTTGCTTTGCGCTGAGCGATCTTGGGATCAGGAAGAGCTGCTGGGCGTGGGAAGGCTGCCAGGAGCTGGTTGACGTAGCCGATCAGGGGGCGTTGGTTGTGGTTCGGCTGTTTGCAGATCGTCGCACTGAAGTCTAACAGTAAAGACTTGAATGTTGCGCCTTCATCCACAAAAGTGCGCAAGTAGCCTTCGGGCTCGGCCAACCCGAGCGCGTGCTCCAGCGCGGCCAGGGCACCCGGCCGGTTGTGCTGCGCCTGTTCCACCAGCGCCTGGGTAATCAGGATTTCGATGACGCTGCCCGTCCGCTTTTGCGTCTCCGCTAACGCAAGCAGGCGTGCCAGCATCTTGCTAACCCCGGCGAGAGCGTCTTCGGCCAGCCGCACGCGGGCCAGGGTGAGAAGCTCGTATTCATCCAGGTAGCGAGCGTCCATCTCCGTTGATAGGCCCCGCTCGCGCGCCCAGGCCTGGGCCTTCTCTAGGCGTCCTTGTTTGAGATGGACCCGCGCCCGGTGAGCGGCGACCGGTTGTACGAGCGGGATCGCGTTTTTGACATAGACACGGCTGGCTTCGTTGAGCAGTTCAAGCGCCGCGTCCCACTCCTCAGCCGATTCTTTGAGCCGGGCTTGCGCCAGGTTCCAGCGGTAAGGCCAGTCCACCAGGGTGGTGCGTTGGCCCAGATTGGCGGCGGTTTGCCGGTGGTGCGCCTGCGTCGCCGCAGCGCCCCGTTCATGGGCCAGCAGGACCAGTCCCAGGTGATGGTGGGCAATGACGGCTTCGGCTTCGGGGCCCAACGCCGCGGCCGCGCTGATCGCCTGCCGCAGGACGGTCTCGGCGTCGCGCAGGCGACCCAGGATCACTTGCATATCCGCCACTGCAAAGGCGCTGGCAATGGCAAACATCGGGTTGCCCAATTGGCGCATGTTGTCCCGCCAGGCGTGCATGGCTTGCAGGGAGAGTTCCAGGTCGCCAGTCGCCCAATGAGTTAATCCCAATGTAATGGCGGCGCTGGCGCGCAGGCCGAAGTCGTCCTCCGGGATGAGCCGCATGGCAAGCTCGGTGTATCTCAGCGTTTCAGCCAGATCACCCTGGTTTTGGGCATTGGAGGCGCGGATGAGGGCGATATTGCCGGGCAGGGACTCGGACCCGGCTTGGTCGGCTGCGCCGGCGAGGGCGCGCTCGGCCTGTTGCAGGTGGGCTTCACTCGCCTGCAACTCCCCCGCATCTGAATGCGCCCACCCAAGCCGGACACAGAGTCTTGGCCGGCTGCCAACCAATGCCTGGGGCAGCCTTCTGGTCCACCCAATCCAGGCGGCCGTCTGGAAGCGGCGTTCCATGCCGGGCCAGGCCGCCTCGGCCAGCCCGGCCGCGCGCTCAGTGTCACCGGCCGCCAGGGCATGGTGGAAGGCCTCGGCCAGATCGTCGTTGGCTTCATACCAGGTGCTGGCGCGCCGGTGGTCTTCGGCGAGCTCCGTGGGGCGGCCCAGGCGCTGGCGCAGCAAATCGCCAAACAAGTGGTGATAGCGGTACCAGCGCCGCTCCTGATCGAGGGGGACCAGGAACAAGTTGGCGTGTTCCAGGCCCTCGAGGGTCTTCTGGGCCGCGGGGACGGCGTTGTCCAGAACGGCGTCACAGAGTTGGGCGCAGAGGCGCTTCAGAATGGAGGTCCGCAGCAAAAATGTTTGAACTGCCGGCGGCTGGCGCTGGAGCACTTCCTCCAGCAAGTAGTCCAGCACAAAACGATGACTGCCCGTGAATTCCCGGATGAACGGGGCCGGGTCTGACTGCTCGGGCAGCGCGAGTATCCCTTGCAGAGCAAGGGCGGCGAGTTGCAGCCCGGCGATCCAACCTTCGGTGCGCGCCTCCAAGGCGGCGCTGTCATCGGCGGACAGGCTTAGGTCCATCACCCGATTGAGGAACTCGGCGGCTTCGGCCGGGGTGAAGCGCAGATCGGCGGCGCGGAGTTCAGTCAGTTGGCCTCGGGCGCGCAGGCGGGCCAGGGGCAGGTGCGGCTCTTCGCGCGTGGCGATGACCAGGTGCAGCTGGGGCGGCAGATGTTCGAGTAGAAAGGCGAGAGCGTGGTCAACCGCCTCGGCCTCAAGGGCGTGGTAATCGTCCAGGACGAGGACTAACGGACTAGGGACAGTGGCAATTTCATTCAGTAGGTGAGTCAGAAGCGTTTCGGTCGGCGGGGGCTGAGGGGATTGAAGCAGGGCCAATGACCCTCTTCCAATATCCGCCGCCACGGTCTCCAAGGCGGCGACAAGGTAGGTCAGAAATCGGGTGAGATCGCTATCGCCGTCGTCCAACGACAGCCAGGCGACTGGTCGCCCGCAACCAGCGATCCAATCGCTGACCAGCGTGGTTTTGCCAAATCCGGCGGCGGCCGAAATGAGGGTCGCCTTGTGACCTGAAGCAAGACCTTGGTTTAGCCGCTCGATCAGGCGAGGGCGGACAACCGCATTAGGTCGTGGACGGGGTCTATACAGCTTCGTCGCCAGAAGTGGCGCAGGCATCCTTCAATTATAAACGCCGTCGTTGCCCGAACGTGGTCAGGCCGGTTCTGACTGTGGCAGACTGACCGCGCGCGGCAACACAAACGTCGGAGGCCGGGAATGAGCTAGGCCGCTCGCCCTCCAAAGTGGTCGTCCAAGACGGTCTATCGCGTCCGCAATTGACGGGAGTCCTACGGCAGCCTGATCCAACACTGCGCGGTGACGATTTGGATTGACGAAGAAACGTCGCAGGGCTGGGATTGGCGCGGCCCGCCCCAGCCGGGCGCGCATATCGAGTACAGCGCCGTGGCGATTGGGTGCCTGGGTGCCCTGCGCTGCGGGAGGTCCGCCGGCTGCCTGGGCGCGGCGCTGGGCGAAGGTGAATGGAAGGTGCGTCCAAGCGGCGCATCTGGCCGCCGCGCCAAATCCACCTGGCCGTTGATCCCAGCCAGCCAGAAATCCAGGCCGCCAGCCAGACGTGGGTGAAAGCCACCAGAGGTCCGGGGCGGGTCTCTCTTCGATGATCCGGTGGCCGGTTGTGTCGATTTACGAAAACAGCCGCCCAGATCGGGAGTGAGTGCGGGCACCGCGTTGCTGCTGGCCGCCGGGGAGTTACGCCGCTGGACTGTAGGCCGCCGGCTGGAAACCCTTGAAGATGAGCCACAGCCCAACGGCCAGTTCAAACAGGCCGCCGGGGACGGATAGCATGACGCCGATGTGGATCCCGAAGATTTCGGCGATGGCCCCGGTCATGAATACCGCGTAGCCGGCAAAGCCCCACCCTGCCAGGAAGCGGGGGATCAGCCGGGTGCGGAACAGGAGCGCACACAAGAACAGGCTCGCGAACCCGAGCGATAGCATGGCGATTTGGTACGCCAGGGTGTTCGCCTGGGTCAGGAGTGACCCCAAAGCGGTGGCCCAGCCCTGGCCTGCCGCCCCGGCGTCAACACCGAGTTGGCCCAAAGGGATGAGCAGCAGCAGATAGAGCACCCCGACGGCCAGAAGGACCCCTTCGACAATCCGCGCGGTCAGATAAGCCAGGGCGGTGCGCTGGCCGTGCTTCGCCAGGATCGGGAAGAACAGTACGCCGAGCCCCACCACCGCCACGGAGTTCAACAACATGAGAAAGCCGCCAAGGATCAAAGTGAACTGATGGTCGGCAATGGTGGCCAGATAGGCGGGAGCGCCCGTCACTGACGTCACCAACCCGAAGCCTATTCCGTATAGAAAGAACACGGAGACAAACAGCGCGCCGATGACCGCTGAATAGGCCCGCCGCGAGTCGGGTTCGGCGCGGCTGCGGCTGTCGGCGGTGGGCGGGGCGTCGGAGCTGGTGTTCTGCTTCAGAGTTTGGGTGGCCATGGTCGTTCTCCTGTTTGTCCGATTGATGGTTTCACAGCCGATGTCCCGGCTGAGTTGGCTTGCCATCATCCCGTTGCCCAGGCGGACGAGCCGCCCGGACGGGGCGCGGGTAAGCCAGTGGCCGAACGTGGGTGATCGTCACGGCGACCCGGCCAAATGGCCCTCCGCTAGTTGCCGTGGTTGACGCGTACGACGACGTTGCCTTTCTTGTGGCCCTGGTCGACATAGCGATGGGCCTCCGCCATTTTCTCCAGTGGATACGACCGGTCGATGACCGGTCGGAGTTGACCCGCTTCAATCAGGTCCTTGAGGTGCAGCAAGTCTTCGGGTCTCTGGCTGCCGGCGCCCTGGATCACCTGCTGGCCGCCTGTCGCTGCCCAGCGCGCCTTAACCCGATGGGACAGTCCCGGATTGACCAGGAGGTAGCGCCCGCTCGGCGTCAGCACGCGCAAGCTTCGCGAAATCGCACTCTTGCCAACCACATCATAGATTGCGTCGTACCGCAGACCCGAACGGGTGAAGTCCTCGCGCGTGAAATCAATGACCTGATCGGCGCCGATCGCGCGCAGCCCGGCTAGCTTTTCGGCGCTGTCCACAGCGGTGACGCGGGCACCGCGCAGCTTGACCAGTTGGACCAGCATCGTGCCAATGCTGCCGCCCGCGCCGTTGATCAGCACCTGTTCTCCGCGCTGGATCTTTCCCTTGCGCAGGAAATGCAAGGCTTCCAGACCGCCCACGGGTACGGCGGCGGCTTCGGCAAAGCTAAGGTTGGCTGGCTTTGCGGCCAGGGCGCCGCCCAGCCTCCCTGGCTCTTCCGGCATGCACTTGTAATGGGCGTAGGCTCCCAAGCCGATGCTCGTGGTGCCAAAGACCGGGTCGCCGACCTTGAATTTGCGCACGTCTTTGCCAATGGCTTCAATCTCCCCGGCCAGTTCCTGCCCCAGGATGATGGGTTTCGGTCGAGCGAAACTCAGGTAGATCAAGAACGGCAGCCTCAGCTCTAACGGGACTTTCAGGCTGCGCAGTTCACAGTCCCCGGCGAAGGCCGTGGTCGCGTGGATTTTGACCAAGACCTCGTTGTCTTTGGGGACCGGCTTCGCGATCTCCTGGAGCTGCAGCACCTCCGGCGGCCCGAACTTCGTCATGACGATCGCTTTCATCGGTCATCTCCGAACGGGTAGGGTGGTCGGTCAGTGCAGCGGCGAAGGCTCGCTGGTGAGCACAACGTTGCCCCGTTTGCGCCCGGTCTCAACGTACCGGTGCGCGTCGGCCGTTTGCGCCAGGGGATAGCGGCGGTCAATCACGGGTCGGATCAGCCCAGCTTCCGCCAGCTCGCTGAGGAACACAAGATCGTCCGTCTGTTCGCGGGTGGATGCAGTGACGGACAGATAGCGGCCGCCCGGCTTGAGTGACTTTTTGCTGCGCGAGGCCGGGCCCTTGCCCACGGCATCGAAGATCACATCGTACGTCTCGCCGCCTAGCGTGAAATCTTCCTGAGTGTAATCCACCACCGTCTGGGCTCCCAGGGATCGGACGAGCGCTAGATTGGCCGTGCTGCACACACCTGTCACTTCAGCCCCAAAGTGCCGGGCCAGTTGAACGGCCATGGTCCCGACACTGCCGGACGCGCCATAAATCAGCACTTTCTGCCCGCGCTGGAGGCTCGCTCGGCGCAAGAGCTGCAGGGCCGTCATGCCCCCCACCGGCAGGGCGGCGGCTTCGGCGTAAGACAGGTTGACCGGTTTTCGTGCCAGAACCCCGGCCGGCCAGGCCTCCGGCAAACTGACATACTCGGCATTCGCGCCGACGCTCAACCCGGTGGTCGTGCCGAATACCTGGTCGCCGGGTGCGAAGCGCGTGACGTCTTTCCCAATCGATTCGACTTCCCCCGCCAACTCATGGCCGGGGATCTGCTTGCGTCTGTGAGGCGTGAGGATCTGCATAGGGAGCCACAGCCAGGAAGGAAGCTTGCGCAACAGCGCATCTCCAGCCGTCACCGTGGCGGCGTGGACCCGGATCTGGACTTCATTGGCCTTGGGCGCCGGGTTAGTCACTTCTTGGAGCTGAAGCACTTCGGGCGGGCCGGGGCGGGTGATGACGATGGCTTGCATTGATTTTCCTGTCTGGATGGATTGCATGGCCGGGGCTCCTGTGATTGGGTGCTGGGTTTGGGCTTCAACTGAGCAGCAGCATAGCGGACCGCCCGGCGCCGCGTATCCACCTAAAGGGGGGTTGGCGGGTGGAGAAATGCGGCCGTCAGGCCATTTTCTGAGCCGGATGGCCATGACCGCTGGGTTGGAACGTGCGCAGGGGTGGGGAAATACAATCCCATGGAGGCTTTTGGGCACCGTTTGAGGCGGCCGTGTATACTCCAGTCCAGCCATGACCTCTCCAAGCAGCCGGCCGCCCCATCTGCTGGCCACCAAGCTCTGCATCCCGCCTGCCCGGGCGCAGCTCGTGGCCCGGCCGCGCCTGATCAAGCGGCTCGAGGCCGGCCTCCGCGGCCCACTCACCCTGATTGCAGCCCCAGCCGGGTTTGGGAAGACGACGCTGCTGAGCGCCTGGCGCACCACCGCTGCCGGCAGCAGCCTGCCGTTTGGCTGGGTAGCGTTGGACCCCGGCGACAATGATCCGGCCTTGTTTTGGAGCTATTTTCTGGCGGCCCTGGACATGGCGGCGGCGGATGTCGGCTCACCGGCTCTGGCGATGCTCCAGTCCACCCAGCCACCGGCGATTGAGTATGTCCTGACGACATTGCTGAACGCCTTCATGGCGCGTTCGGCTGAAGATCCAGGCCGCCCGGCGGCCTTGGTGCTCGAGGACTACCACGTCATTACAACACCGGCGATTCATTCAGCCCTGGCGTGGCTGCTCGAACGGCTGCCCGTGACCCTGCACCTGGTCTTGCTTACGCGAGCCGACCCGCCGCTGCCGCTCGCGCGCCTGCGCGCCCGGGGAGATCTGACGGAACTGCACGCGGATGATTTGCGCTTCACGCCCGACGAAGCGGCCGCTTTTCTGAATCAGAGCATGGGGCTGGCGCTTCCCACGGCGGATCTGGCCGCCCTGGAAGCGCGCACTGAAGGCTGGATCGCCGGGCTGCAGCTGGCCGCGCTGGCGCTGCAGGGTCACCCCGACCGCGCCGGTTTCATTCACAGTTTCACGGGCACCAACCGCTATATCGTGGATTACCTGGCGGCGGAGGTCCTTGAACGCCAGCCCGACCACGTCCAGACTTTCTTACTCCGCACCGCTATCCTCGACCGCCTGTGCGGCCAATTGTGTGAGGCCGTCCTGGGGCCAGCCGGGCCGGCTGAGCCCGGGGCCCTCGCCGCGAGCGGCGCCACCGGCCAAAACCAACTGGAGGCCTTGGAGCGGGCCAATCTGTTCGTCGTGCCGCTGGATGATGATCGCCACTGGTATCGCTACCATCACTTGTTCGCCGACGTGCTGCGCCAACGGCTCACACGCACGGCGACCCAAGCGGAGATTGCCGCGCTGCACGAGCGCGCCAGCATCTGGTTTGCGGAGAACGGCCTGGTGGCCGAAGCGGTGCAGCACGCCCTGTTGCTGGCGGATGGCGTCCGGGCCGCCCAACTGATCGAGCGGCACGGCCTGAAGATCATTGTCGCTGGTCAGACCCAGACCGCCCTGGGGTGGCTCAATCGGCTGCCCGAAGCCCTGCAGCGGACCCGGCCTTACCTCGGCATCCTGCATGCGCTGGCGCTGCTCTTCACGAGCGATCTAGAAGGCGCTGAAGCCCGCCTGCAGGATGCGGAACGCTGCCTGGGACCTGAGGCCTCACCCTCGGAAGCACGCTTCATCCAAGGCAATGTTGCCGCGATTCGCGCGAATATCGCCACGTACACGGGTGATCTGGCGGCTTGTGCCGCGTATGGAGAGCAGGTGCTGGCCTTATTGCCAGAGAGCGAGGTCATTGCCCGCACGACGGCCCGCACCCATGTGGCGCGCGCCGCCCGCATCACGGGTGATGTCACCCTGGCCGCCGAGCGGCGGGCACAGGCCGCGGTGGCGCCAATCCGCGCCTCGGGCAACCGCCTGGGGACACTCGGCGGCTTGATCAACCTGGCCCGGCTGCAGCAGTTGCAGGGCCGGCTGCGGGCGGCGGCGGCCACCTATCAAGAGCTCGTCCCGATCGCCGGCGGGCTGGAGGAGTTGCGGGCTGTGCACGGCGGCCTGCCCTATTTTGTCGGCCTGGGGGAGCTGTACTACGAATGGAATGAGCTCGACCGGGCCGGCGAATTCCTGGCTCAGGCCATGGCCTGGGAGCCCGGCACGACGACTACCGACGGCGAGTTCGTGCTGCTCGGCCACCTGGCCCTGGCGCGCCTCCACCAGACGCGCGGGGAGCCCGAGCAGGCGCAGCGGACGCTGGCGGCCGCGGCGGATCTGGCTCGCCGGCGGGGATTTGTCTCTCACCTGGTTACCCGGGTACCGGCGGTGCAGGCCCAGCTAGCGCTCGCGGCCGGGCACCTGCCGGCCGCCGTCGCCTGGGCCAAGGCCAGCGGCTTGCAGGCTGAGGATGCCGTGCCCTTCACCCGTGAGGCGGAATACCTGACCCTGGCGCGGGTCTGGATTGCTCAAGCAGGGCAAGGGGACAAGGGCGATTTCCTGGCTGCGGCGCTGTACCTGCTAGACCGGCTCTTGGCGGACGCCGCCCCGAAGAACCGCGGGGCCAGCCTGCTGGACATCTTGATCGTGCGGGCCCAGGCCCTCGCGGCCCAGGGCAATCAAGCCGGCGCGCTGGACGTGCTCGGGCAGGCCTTGGCGCAGGCCGCGCCCGAGGGCTGCATCCGCCGCTTTGTCGATGAAGGCCCGGCGCTGTGGGCCTTGCTCCAGGCGGTCAACCCCGCCAGCCCAGCTGGCGCTCCCGGCTACGCCGCGCTCCTTCTGGCAGCCCTGGCCGCTGAGCCGGGGAGCTCCCCAAAGGTCTCGCCCACGCCTCCCGCCTCCAACGCCAGCCTGGAGGAACCCCTGACTGAACGGGAGCTGGAGGTGTTGCGCCTGGTGGCGGCCGGCCAGTCCAACGCCCAGGTCGCTCAGACCCTGGTGATCGCCCTCAGCACCGTTAAGACCCACACGAACGCGATTTTCGGCAAACTCGCGGTCACCAGCCGCACGCAGGCGATCGCCCGCGCGCACGAATTGAACCTGCTCTAGCCTCCGCCGCCACGCCCAACCGCCTAACTCCACCCGGCGACCCACCTTAAGGTGGGTGCGCGCCGGCGCCTCGCGCCGTATGCTCACTCCGTTGATGTTTGGGAAAGAGCGGTACGGAAAATGACCTATCAATATCAGATCACCGTAAAGGAAAGTCTGGAAGACAGCTGGTCGGCCTGGTTTGACGGCCTGACGATCACGCTGGGCCCCGATGGGACCACCCTCCTGGCGGGAGCGGTCCGGGATCAGACGGCGCTCTATGGCCTGATCGCGAAACTGCGTGACCTGGGCCTGACCCTGGTAACCGTCGTATCAGATCCGCCGGCAGCCATGTAGGCCTCCCCGCGACGCCCGCCCTCCTGGCAGCCTAGACACATGGGAGAGACGCAATGACGACCTCGCTGACCACCCCAATGCCTGCTTCTGTTCGCGCCCAGCGGAATCGGCGCGGCCTGGCCCGCGGGTTGGGCCTCGGGGCGGCGCTAATCGCTGGCTTGGCCCTGGCGGGCGCCGGCTACGAAGCCGTTGCGGCTCGCGGCGACGCCCGCGCCTATCCGCCGCCCGGCCAGATGGTCGAAGTCGGCGGCTATCGGCTGCATATCCAGTGCGTGGGCACGGGCAGCCCTACTGTAGTGCTCGACGCCGGGCTGGGCGGCACCTCGCTCGATTGGGCTTTGGTCCAGCCTGAGTTGGCCCAGACGACGCGGGTGTGCGCTTACGATCGCGCGGGTATGGGCTGGAGCGAGAGCGGCCCGAGCCCGCGCACGCCGGAGCAGAACGCACGTGAGCTGCACACCCTGCTCACCAACGCGGGTATCGAGGGGCCTTATGTGCTCGTCGGCCACTCACTGGCCGGCAAGACCGTCCGCCTGTTTGCTGCCAGGCACCCCGATCAGGTGGCCGGGATGGTGCTGGTCGACGCGCGCAGCGAGTATGTGGACGCGCGCACTTCGCCGGCCGACGCCCAAGGCTTCAAAAAGCTGTATGCATTCCTGGCCAATGTATACAAGGTGGCGCGCAGCTTGGGCCTGATGCGCCTCATCGGTGCCAGCGTCGTTGGCGCGCCTACGCTGTCCACTGAGACGCGGACGGCGATGGCCCTGATCGCTTACGCGCCGCGCAGCCAGGCGGCGGGCACCGCCGAAGCCATTCAGCGCGAGGCCAACGACGCGCAGCTCGCGGCGGCCCCCTCGCTGGGCGACCGGCCGTTGATTGTGCTGGCCTCCGAAGCGAACATGCTCAGCGAGCCGAATTGGCCCGCAGCGCAGCGGCGGCTGGCCGAGTTGAGCACTCAGGGGCGCTTGATCGTGCCGGCCGGCAGCAGCCACTACATCCACTGGGATCACCCGGCGGTGGTGATTGACGCCGTGGTGCAGGTAGTGGAGCAGGTCCGAGGCCGGTAAACCAAAGCCGCCTCACCTCAGCGTCTCTTCACTGAGCCACAGCCTCTCCCATTGAAAGCGAGGCCTCCCATGTCTTTAGCCGCCTGGTGGGTCAACGATCCCGTCCCCAACTTGCCGCCTCTCCCGGGCTTTGAAGTGCGGGTCGCCGCCGATCCGGTCGAACTCACGCAGTTGACTGGGCTGACGCTGGAAGAAGTGCAGGCGCGCTGGGATGCCGGCCATCAAGCGTACATGGGCACGCTGCTTGGCCGGCCGGTCACCTACGGCTGGGTCGCGACGCGCAGTGCCGTCATTGGGGAATTGGAGTTGGGCTTTGCCCTCTCGGCCGAGGACCGCTACCTGTGGGACTTTGCGACGCTGCCGGAATGGCAGGGGCGCGGCCTATATCCTCGGCTTCTGCAGGGCATCGCGGCCAGGACCGTGGCCGAGGCCGCCGGTGCAACTCGGCGCTTGTGGATCATCCACGCGCCGGAGAACCTGCCCTCCGGCGCCGGCATGCACAAGGCCGGCTTCGAGCCGGTCGGCGAGTTGTCTTATCGCGCGGAGGGCGGCATCGGGCTGGCGCCGCTCGAGCCAACGGAGCGCGCGCAAGCCGGCGCGGCTCTGCTGGGGGTGCCGCTCATCGACACCGTCTTGGCCCCATGCTGGACCTGCGGCGGGGCCGCGCCGAGGCCGGGCAGCGCGGCCGTGACCTGTTGGCCGCCGCTGCCGCCGGCCGCGCCACCGTGCTGCTGCGCGCAACCGGTGAAACCAGCCGTGCTGCAGTGAGTTGCCTGCCCATAACTGGAATGCCGCCGGGAGACCGCCATGCCACTCAAGTGGAGCCAACCGCAACCCCGTCTACTGATCGCGAGCCTGAGCCTCGGCGCGTTGATCTTCGGCTGCCTGTCCGGCGTGGCGCGGCCGGCCCACTCTGCGGCAGCCCTCCAGCCCGGTCTGCAAGCATCCGAGCAGGCGCAGATTGACGCCTACATCGCATCCCGGATGCGGACCACGAACATCCCGGGCCTGGCTCTGGGCGTGGTGCGCGGCGATCAGATTGTCTATCTCAAGGGCTATGGCGTTGCCGGGCAGGGCGGGCGGACGGTAACCCCGCAGACGCCCTTCATCATTGGCTCCTTGTCCAAGTCGTTCACGGCGTTAGCGGTGATGCAATTGGTGGAGGCCGGCCAGATCGACCTGGACGCTCCGGTTACCAGGTACCTGCCCTGGTTCCGCACCGCTGACTCGGCCGCCTCCGCCCAGATCACCGTGCGCCAGCTGCTTAACCAGGACAGCGGCCTGCCGGTCTTTGAAGGCCGGCGCGGCTTGGTGGACGATGACCAGGCCGACGCGGCACTCGAAACCGGCGTCCGCCAACTCGCGACGGTCACCCTCAGCCGTCCGGCCGGCCAGGCGTTTGAGTACGCCAACGAAAACTACACCACCTTGGGCCTGATCGTTCAGGCGGTTTCGGGCACCTCATACGAAGACGTTATCCGCGCGAAGATCTTGGCCCCGCTCCAAATGCGCCACAGCGCGGCGGCGTTGACCGATCCGGCGGCCCAAGGCATGGCCACCGGCTACCGCTACTGGTTGTGGTGGCCGATCGCGTTCGACGCCCCTTATCCGCGCCGGCAGACCCCGGCCGGCTTCCTGATCTCTTCCGCCGAGGACATGTCACATTATTTGAGTGCTCACCTTAACGGCGGCGCCTACGCCGGCCAAGCGATCCTGTCGCCGTCTGGCGTGGACACCCTGCATGCTCCCGGCGCCCCGCTGCGCGTGGGCGCGACCAGCGCCTATGCCATGGGCTGGGTCGTCCGCGACCAGGCGGGGGCGGTCCGGCTTGAACACAATGGGGATATCAGCAATTACCACGCCAACATGCTGTTGCTGCCGGATCAGAAGATTGGCATCGTGATCCTGACCAACGTCAACGGTTTCAACCACGGGGCGGCCCTCAACCTCCCGATTGAGGGTGTGGCGGCCATCCTGCAAGGTCACGGCATATCTCCGGCGGTCGACCCGCCCACTGAATGGCTGAGGCCGGCCCTGCTGCTGCTCCCGGTGCTCGTCGCGTTCTCTTGGGCCGCCGGCTCGTTGGCATTCATACGGCATTGGCTGCGCCGCGGCGGACTGCCGGTGCGTGCCCTCCTGGGCGCCCCCGCCGCTGCCAGCGGCGGACGGCAGGGTGTGTCCGTGCGTATTGCGCGCGGGGGCATGCCGGACAGCTGGCCGATCCTGTGGCGCTGCGCCTTGCTCCTGGCGGTCGATCTCTGCTTGGGCGGGGCGGCGTGGCTCATCCTGCCAGCCCGGTTTCAAGCGCCCCTGGCGACGATCGGCCTGTTCGCCCCGGATGTCATGGTCGTCATCGGATTGCTGACCGGGCTCAGCCTGACGGGCGCCTTGGGGCGGAACTTGTTCGTTTTCCTGTCAGTCCGCAAGATGCGTTCGGCCGGCCGCTGAACCATGTCGGCCCATGGGCGGGCCCCAGCAACTCGAATGAGCCGAGGTGAGGGCGAGAGAGGCGGGCTGCAGCCCGCCCGCCGAATGGCTATAATTCAGCTTTGGGCGGCCCGGGGATCCACCGGCCATCGCGCGCAAAGGCTGAATGATGATGAACCCAAGGCAACTCCGCGACACGTTGGAGGCCTCCCTTGAGACGCACGCCTTCTCAGGCGTGGTATCCGTTCGCCAGCGCGGCCAGCTTCTGTATGAACGCGCGGCGGGTTATGCTGACCGGAGCAACCAGCTCGTCAACTCGCGCGACACCCGCTTCGGCATTGCCTCGGGAACGAAGTTTCTGACCGCCCTGGCCATCGGCCAGCTCATCGCCGCCCGGAAGCTCTCCCTCTCAACGCGGCTGCAAGACTGCCTCACCCTCAACTTCCCGCGGTATGCGCCCGATATCACGATCCGCCACTTGCTCACGCACACCTCAGGCATCCCGGACTACTTTGACGAAGAGAAATTCCCGGACTCGGAGCACTTCTTCGTCGGCCGGCCCTGGTATGAGTTGAAAGGCCCCCGGGATTATCTGGCTATCTTTCCCGACGAGCCCATGAAGTTTCCGTCCGGAACGCGTTTCTCGTATTCGAATGGCGGCTACATACTCCTTGGGGTGGTGATCGAAGAAGTCACGGGCCAGCCGTATCAGCCCTACATCGAGCAGGCCATCTTCCAGGCCGCCGGCATGAAGCGGTCTGGGTTCTTCGCCTTCAATCAGCTGCCCGAGCAGACCGCGCTCGGCTATATTGACGAAGCCGGCGGTTGGCGCACGAACATCTATAACCTCCCCATCGTGGGCGCCTCGGATGGCGGCGCTTATACGACGGTAGATGATCTGGCCGCGTTGTGGAAGGCCTTCTGGGCTAACGAAATCGTGCCGCCAGACTTAGTGGAACTCTTTGCCACTCCGGCCGCAAAGGCCGAGTCCGAGGGAGACGCCACGTATTACGGGCATGGGCTGTGGCTTGATTTGGAGCTGGAGGGGAACCCGGAAGTCTACCTCGTGGGCGGTGATGCCGGGGTGTCTTTCCGGTCGAGCGTGTGGCGAGCTTCTGATCTGCAGGTCACCGTGCTGTCCAATACGACGAATGGCGCCTGGCCAGTCTTGCGGGACATCCGGACCGCCCTGAAGACGCTCAACAGGCCGGCGGCCTGACCAGCGGGTTGGCCAGTGACCGGCGGCCGCCGGGAGCCAATTCCGGTTGAGCTGCCATCCGAATGCGAAGGCCGCGCCGCCGCCACTGGCGCGGGCAACGGGCTGGGGCAGCGATCATTCTGAGACCAGTGAGAGAGCGCCCGGCTGGGCGAAGTGTCACCGTGATTCTTCCTAAAGTCCGCGACCCCCGTTTTATCACCCTCCGCCACGGGGGAAGGCTCACCGACTCAGACCATCGGCTCCTGGCTTGGTGGGCGGCCGCCTGCGCGGAGCACGTGTTGCGCCTTTTCGAGGCTGAGCGGCCCTCGGACCAGCGGCCTCGCCACGCGATTGAGCAGATTCGGGCCTGGGTGCGCGGCGAGATCAGGATGTCTCAGTCTCGCGCGGCGGGCGGCCATGCCATGGCTGCGGCACGGGAGTTGCGCGGGGCCCCTCGGCACGCCGCTTTTGCGGCCGGCCAGGCGGCGGCGGTGGCGCATGTCGCCGCCCATGAACTGGGGGCCGCGGCTTACGCGATCAAGGCCGTGCGGGCGGCTGCCCCCGAAGGCGAGGCCGAGAGCGACGGCCGGCGCGAGTGCCGTTGGCAGCGCGAACAGCTTCCGGACGCGATCCGTGAACTGGTCCTGGATGATCAGCGCTTGCGGAACGGCCTCTGCTGGTCGGTGTTCGACTGCTGACGACGCCTGACGATGCCCTGCCACCCTGGTCCGTCGAAGCCGGCGCGGCGGATCACAGCTGGGCCGGCGGCGGCTTCGGCGGTGGCGGTTGACCGCAGTGACTTGCGGTTGCTGTCAGTGCGCGGGGCCGGGGATCGGGGTGGTGCGCGGCCGGCGGGGAAGGGGGACACCCACCGGGGCGCGGCCGGAAACGGGCCGCCAAGCCAGGCCGGATTGAGTTCGCTGCCGACGCCAAAGCTAGGCGCTGGCAGCCGTGTGTTGGGCGCGCCAGGCCGAAATCCCCAATCCCACCCTCGCCATAGCAGCAAGTCTGCACGCGGTAGTGACCTTCACATTGCCCCTTACACTTGTCACGGTGCTGGGCATACTCTGTGAAATGCGGGATTCGAACCCGCCGACGCGGCCCCGCGCGTCTACCGGCGACCAACCTATAGCCCGGTTGGCGGGGGGTGTGCTCGCCCTTGCTGGGATGACTACCTGCTATGCAGTTAGGACAGCAACTCAGTGCGCCAATTCAGCGCCTGGATGGTGGTGTCGAGCTCCCGGTGCGCCTTCGCCAATTGATCGGCGCGCTGTTGGATGTCCGCCACGGTCACGGTGCCCTTGTACTTGACCTCGGACTTGGTGCGGATGTCCGGCACGATGGTGGCGGCCTGGGCGAGATCGCGGTAAAGGGCCTGCTTCAGGATCAGGATGTCGCGGGTCGCGATGGCGTCTGACAGGCTGACCCCTGGCTCGATGAAGGTGGCGGAGTTGGTGCGGTTGATCTGTTGGATCAGGCGCACGAGATCCTGGGTGACCTGCTCCATCTCCTCGATGAGCGCCTCGGGCGCCTCCGCCGGCTTCTCGCCCTCCTGGACCTTGGCGTTGCGGATAAGGCGCTGCTTGAGTTGTTCGAGGCGTTTCTTCCGGTCAGCTCTCAGTATCAGGGCTTCGGCGAGTTTCATGGCGGGACCCCTTCCGGCTGGATTGTATCAGGCCCTGGCGGGCGCCGCCGTGGCCGACGTTGTCCAGCCGCGTCAACGCGGGGCGTCATTCCGGCCCGGAGCGACTTTCGCTCTGCGACCACGGCCGCCGGCCTGACAGAGCGCTGCAAGCCGGTTGGTCGCCCGGCCTCGGCGCTGACCGACAGACTCCGGGCGGGGCGACACGGCCGGGAACTGGCCGCTTTCAGCGGTCAGCGCGGGTCTTGGGGGAGGTAAACTGCGGCAGCCTTTCCCCGCTGGCCGAGGCCGCGACAAGTTTTTCCAGCCGCCTCAGCCGGGTCTCCGCCTGCTTGGCGCTGACAATCCACCAGTTCACGGCCTGGCGATAGGAGGCCGGCTGGGCCTGATAGAAAGCCCAGGCGGCCGGGTTGGCTTCCAGGTGTCCGCGATAGGGCTCGGCCAGTTCCAGGCTGCGCTGTTCGTACGAATAGAGGCCGGACTTGTTCGCGCGCCGGGCCTCATAGGCTTTCAACCCGGCGGGCTGCATCTGACCCAGTTGGATCAGCGCTTGCGCGCGTTTGAGATTCACCTGGCTCCAGAGGCTGCCGGGCTTGCGCGGCGTGAAGCGGATGGAGTAGCTGACCGCGTCGATGCTCTTGCGCAGGCCATCGATCCAGCCGAAGCACAAGGCCTGGTCCACCGACTCAGGCCAGGTGAGGCTGGGCTTGCCCGAGTCCTTCTTGTAGAACCCGACCAGCAGCTCCGTTCGGGCGGCGTGATGCTGGGTCAGCCATCGGCGGAAGTCGGCGGGCGTTCGAAAGAAAGTTGGTTTCATCCTGGTGGTCAGTCCCTCGGGGCGCTTGGTCACGCGCGGCCCAGGCAGGCCGCGGCGGCGCTGGGTGCTAGGATTGGCGGCTCAGAGCGGCCGCGGCCCGCCAGTCATGCGGGAGCAGGTCGCGCAGAGTCACAACCTGACCCTCGCCGACCAGGACCTCCGCCGTGAAGTTGCTGGGATGCAGCTGGCTGATAAACTCCCGGCAGCGGCCGCAGGGCGGCAAGATGCCCCCAGCCCAGTTTACGGCGACCATCTTGACCACCCGGTTCTCGCCCGCCGTGATCATCGCCGCGGCTGCGGCGTGCTCCGCACAGAAGCCCATCGAACAAGCCGTATCGACGCACACTCCAATATAGACCGAGCCGGCCTCGGTCAGCAGGGCGGCGCCCACGCCACCGGCCTCGGCCTCATCCGATAGTCGCCGCGGACGGACAACTGACCGGGCGTGTTGGTAGAGATCGTCAAAGGTCATCTGGGCCTCCCTAGACACCGGCGGCCGGCCTTGGGGTCGTCGGGACCTCATTATAGCGAACGGCCCGTCCTTCGGCGGCGAGGCGACCTGCCGCGGCCGGCCGGCCCGCTTGGCTTGGCCGAGCACCGGCGGCCCTCAGCGGAGCGGCTGCCAGAGTCCGGGGACGCCAGGCCACCCGATGAGGCCGGCGTCCAAATGCTTGACTTCAGGCACCAAAAGGTAGATACTGAGCAACGCACTTAAGTTTTTACTTAAATACGAGCCGCCCTCATGGAGACAATTGCCAGTTTTGAAACTCTCAAGGTGCTGGGCCACTCTTTGCGCCTGGCCATGCTCCGGCGCCTGATGGCCCAACCCGCCACACTCTCCCAACTCGGGGCGCACTTCAAACAATCGCCGGCCCACATCCGGCATCACCTCAAGGCCTTGCAGGAAGCCGGCCTGGTCGAGTTCACGACGGCCCCGCCGCTCAAGAACCACCTGGAAAAGTATTACCAGGCTGTCGCCGGGGCCTGGCTGATCAACCTGGCGGTTTTGCCGGATGGGCCGGCCGCTCAGACGACCCTGGTGATCGGCTCCAAAGACCTGGCCACCCAGGAACTGGCCCGCGTTTTTCGGGAGAAGAACGCCGGGCTGACCCTGCAGTTGCTGCCTTTGAACAGCCTGGATGGCCTGGTGATGCTCCATCAGGGCGTGTGCCAGATGGCCACCTGTCATCTCAAAGAACCCGGTTCGGGCGCCTATAACCGCACCTACGTCCAGCACTTGTTTCCGGGGCAGGCGATGGCTCTGGTCCGCCTGTTTGCCCGCGAGGCCGGGTTGATGGTGCAACCGGGCAATCCGAGGCGGATCCGAAGCCTGCAGGACCTGGCGCGGCCGGATATCCGGCTGGTTAATCGCGAGCGCGGCGCCGGGATGCGCGTGTGGCTGGATCAGAGCTTGGCCCAACTCGGGCTGCCTCCCAACGCGGTGGCCGGCTATGACACGGTGGCGCTCTCGCATCAGCAGGTGGCCCAGGCCATCCAGGCCGGGCAGGCGGAGGCCGGCCTGGGGATCGCGGCCTGCGCGGCCGAGGCCGGCCTGGGTTTTGTGCCGCTCTTCGAAGAACCCTATGACCTGGTCTTGCCCACGAGTCTCCTGACTGACCCGCGTTCCCAGCCGCTCTTTGAGCATTTGAGCTCGGGCGAGTTTCGGGCCGCCCTCCGGACCCACACCGGCTATCGGGTCCCGTCCCAGGCGGGACAGGTTGAGACTATCCCCACTGTTTCCTGAAGAAAGGGCCGATCCATGTTGCGTAAAACACTCCGGCTGCTGCTCGTCAGCGCTTTTCTGGCCTTGGCCGCGTTCAGTCCCTCAGCGGCGCCGGTGTCGGCCGCCGACCCCACGCCGACGCCCAAGCCCAAGGTGACTATCACGGTCTTCGCGGCCGCGTCGTTGACGGATGCCTTCAACTTGATCGGGCGGCGCTTTGAGACCTACAATCCCGGGGTTAAGGTGGTCTTCAACTACGCCGGCTCGCAGCAGTTGGCGGCCCAGATCAACCAGGGTGCGCCGGCCGATGTCTTCGCCAGTGCCAACTCCGCCCAGATGCAAGTGGCGGTCGACGGCGGGCGCGTCTCTGCGTCGACCGTCTTTGCCCTGAACCGGCTGGTGCTGATCTTCCCCAAGGACAACCCCGGCCAGATCAAGGAACTGAAAGACCTGGCTAACCCTGGTCTGAAATTGGTGTTGGCCGCCCAGGCCGTGCCGGTCGGCCAGTATTCGCTGGACTTCCTGGACAAGGCCAGCAAGGACACGGCCTTCGGGCCGACCTTCAAGGAAGATGTGATCAGGAACGTGGTCTCGTACGAGGACAACGTCAAGCAGGTCTTCGCCAAGGTGGCGCTGGGCGAAGCCGACGCCGGCATCGTCTACACCACCGACGTGCTGGGCGCCAACGCCAAGAAGGTCAGCAAGCTGGCGATCCCGGACAACCTGAACACAATCGCCCGGTATCCGATCGCGGCCCTGAATGACAGCGCCAACAGCTATTGGGCGCGCGGTTTTGTGCGGTTTGTGCTCTCGCGCGACGGCCAACGCATCCTGAGCCAGTATGGCTTCATCGCGGCCGCACCTATCAAGAAATAAGATGAGCGGGCCGTCTGTCTCGAACCGGGCTCGGGCCGTTTGGCCCGAGCGCCTTTTGTGGCTCAGCACCGCCCCGCTCTTGGCCTTCCTGGCGGTGCCGATCGGGGCCCTGGTGTACCGGGCCTCGCTCGGTGACCTGGGCGCCACGCTCAGCTCTGAGATGGTCAGCCAGGCGTTGCAATTGAGCCTGGGGACGACCCTGGCCACGACCGGGCTGGCGCTCGTCTTCGGCACTCCGGTGGCTTACCTGCTGGCGCGCCGGCGTTTCCGCTTGAAACAGGTGATCGACACGATCCTCGACCTGCCGTCGGTGCTGCCGCCCTCGGTGGCCGGCATCGCCTTGCTGATCACGTTCGGCCGGCGCGGCGTGGTCGGCAGCACGCTCAGCGCCTGGGGCCTCAACCTGGCCTTTACCACGGCCGCCGTCATCCTGGCGCAGATGTTCATCGCGGTGCCGTTCTACGTCCGGGCGGCGACCCTCGGGTTTGAGAGTATCGAGCCAGAGCTGGAAGAGGCGGCGGCGCTGGACGGCGCCAACCGCTGGCAGCTCTTTCGATTCGTGACGGCGCCGCTGGCCGGCTCGGCGCTGGTGAGCGGGGCCGTGATGACCTGGGCGCGGGCGCTGGGCGAGTTCGGGGCCACCATCATCTTCGCCGGCAACTTCGTCGGCCGCACGCAGACCATGCCGCTGGCGATCTACCTGGGTTTTGAGACGGACCTGGACGTGGCGCTGACGCTGTCGGTGATCCTGGTGGGCTTGGCGGCCCTGGCGCTGCTGCTGGTCAAAGGCATCCTGCATCGCGAGTGGCGCTGAGCGACGCCGGACCCCTGAGCCGCCGTGCCAGCCGCCGACCGTGAGTTTCAGTGTCGGCGGCTGGTGGAGGGCGCCGAGTGCGGCCGCGGCACCCATCCTCGACACTCTCCCTCTCCACACCCTGACTCCGCAACAGCGGGCCAAGTCAGCGCCGGGCCATGCCCGAGGCGCAACCGCTCTGGCGACCAGACGCCGGTAACGGGCCGGGCAGGCCCCGGCCGACCTCCGGCCGTTCCTGTGGGAAAGCCGCCTGGCCTGTTAGAATCCGGCGCTACGGCTCTGGCACGGCCGGAGTCTGAAGAGGCCGATCAGCCGGGCAAAGCCGCGCGCTTGTAAGAGCGGCCCAGGCCCAGGCGGCCCGGCCGTCGGCCCGCGTTCAGGGAGGCTTCCATGCAGGCTTTTGAGTACTGTTCTCCGGACAGCCTGGAGCAGGCCGTGACGCTCCTGGCCGGGCCGGGCCAGACGCGCCCGCTGGCGGGCGGCACCGATCTGCTGCCGCAGCTGCGCGAAGGCCGGCGCCCGGCTGACCGTGTGCTGGATCTCAAGCACATCCCGGAGCTGAATGAAATCGCGTACGATCCGGCCGCCGGCCTGCGATTGGGCGCGGCCGTGTCCTGTTATCGCGTCTGTCACGACCCGGCTGTGGTCCAGCACTATCCCGGGATCGTGGACGGCGCCCAAGTCATCGGCGCAGTCCAGATCCAGTTCCGAGCCAGCGTTGGCGGCAACCTGTGCAACGCCTCGCCGGCCGCTGACTCGATCCCGGCGCTGATCGTCCACAACGCAGTCTGCCACCTGGCCGGGCCGGCCGGGGCGCGGACGCTGCCGGTGGAGGCTTTCTGTACCGGGCCGGGCCGTACGGCGCTGGCGCCGGGCGAACTGCTGGTGGCGGTCACCGTGCCGGCGCCGCCGGCCCGCTTTGGCGCGCATTACCTGCGCTTCATTCCACGCAATGAGATGGATATCGCCGTGGTGGGGGCTGCGGCCGCCGTTACTCTGACGCCGGACGGCCAGAGTTTTCAAACAGCCCGGATCGCGCTGGGCGCGGTCGCGGCCACGCCGCTGCTGGTCCCGGAGGCGGGCGCGTCTCTGGCCGGCCGGCCGGTTGCGGCCGAAACGATCGCGGAGGCGGCGCGGCTGGCGCAGGCGGCCGCCCGGCCGATCGACGACGTGCGCGGCACGGCCGCGTTCCGCCGGCACTTGGTTGCCGTTCTCACGCGCCGCGCCCTGGAGCGCGCGGTGGAAAGGGCTCGGGCCTAGACCATGTCTACCATGATCCATGTGCAAACAACCCTCAACGGCGAGCCGGTTGAGTTCCTGTGCGAGCCGCGCCAGAGCCTGCTGGAGGTCCTGCGCGAGACCCTGGGCCTGACCGGCGCCAAGGAGGGCTGCAACAACGGCAACTGCGGAGCGTGCAATGTCTTGCTGGATGGCGCGCTGGTGAATGCGTGTCTGGTGCTGGCCGGCGAGGTTCAGGGCCGCACGCTGACGACCATCGAAGGTATTGCGCCCGCGGGCGGTTTGCACCCGCTCCAGCGGCAGTTCCTGGAGCACGCGGCCCTGCAGTGCGGCTTCTGCACGCCGGGCTTCATTGTGGCCGCCAAAGCCCTGCTGGACTGCACCCCGCAGCCCACGGAGCTGGAAGTCCGCCAGTGGCTGGCCGGCAACCTGTGCCGCTGCACGGGCTATGACCGCATCGTGCGGGCCGTGCTGGCGGCGGCTGAGGAGGCGCAGGCATGACCACCACCGCCAAACCCGCGCAATTCAAAGTGCTGGGCAGCACGCCGGTGCGCCAGGATGGCGTCGACAAGGTCACGGGGCGCGCCCAGTACGGCGCCGATATCCGCCTGCCCGGGATGCTGTCCGGCGCCGTCCTGCGCAGCCCGCACGCCCATGCCCGGATCAAGTCCATTGACACCCGCGCCGCGGAAGCGTATCCCGGCGTGCGCGCCGTGGCCACCGCCCGGGACCTGCCGGATTTGGAGAGCAAGGTCGCCGACCTGGGCGAGGGCTCGGTGAACTTGCGCTACCAGAGCAGCAACCTCCTGGCCCGCGACAAGGTCTTGTACTTTGGCCACGCTCTCGCGGCCGTCGCGGCCGTGAACGCGCATGTGGCCGAAGCCGCGGCGGCGCTGATCCAGGTTGATTACGAGATCCTGCCGCCGGTGCTGGATGTGCGCCAGGCCATGCGGCCAGACGCGCCTATCTTGCTGGAGGAGCTGCGCACCGACGAGCTCGGCCAGAAAGGCGAGCAGCCCACCAACATCGCCGCGCACTACCTGGACGAGACCGGCGACCTGGAGCAGGGCTTCCGTGAAGCCGACCTCATCGTCGAACGCGAGTTCACCACCGCCATGGTGCACCAGGGCTACATCGAGCCGCACAGCGCCACCGCCCTGGTGACCGCCGATGGGCAGGTGACGATCTGGTGCAGCACGCAAGGCGCCTTCGGCGTGCGCGAACAGACGGCCGAAATCCTGCGCCTGCCGGCGTCCAAGATCCGGGTCATCCCCATGGAGATCGGCGGCGGCTTCGGGGGCAAGATCGGCGTTTACCTGGAGCCGCTGGCCGTGCTGCTCTCACGCAAGAGCGGGCACCGCCCGGTGAAGCTGACCATGAGCCGGCGCGAAGTTCTGGCCGCCACGGGGCCGACCTCCGGCTCGTCCATCAAGGTGAAGATGGGCGCGAACCGGGCCGGCCAGATCACGGCCGCCCAGGCCACACTCATCTATGAGGCCGGCGCTTATCCGGGCTCGCCGGTGGGCTCGGCGATGGGCGTGATCTTCGCGCCTTATCGGCTTCGCAACGCGCGCGTCGAAGGTTACGACGTCGTGGTCAATAAGCCGCGCACCGCCGCCTACCGCGCGCCGGGCGGCACCAACGCCGCCTTCGCCAGCGAAACCGTCGTCGACGAGCTGGCCGAGCGGCTGGGGCTGGACCCGCTGGCCTTCCGCCTGCAGAACGGCGTGCAGGAGGGCGATCGGCGCGTGAACGGCGTGGCCTACAAGCGTATCGGCCTGCTGGAGGTCCTGCGCGCGGCCCAAGGCTCGGCCCATTACCAGGCCCCGCTGGCCGGCCCGTATCGCGGGCGCGGCGTGGCGGCCGGCTACTGGGGCAATTACGGCGGCAAATCCAGCGCCTCGGCCAGCGTCAACGCGGACGGCACTGTCAGCCTGCTGGAGGGCTCGGTGGATATCGGCGGTTCGCGCACGGCGCTGGCCATGCAGCTGGCTGAGACCCTGGGCCTGCCGACCGAGTCTATCCGGGCTACGGTCGCCGATACCGACGCGGTGGGAGACACGGAGGGCACCTACGGCAGCCGCACCACCTTCGCCACCGGCTGGGCCGTCTATGAGGTCGGTCAGCAGCTCAAGGCCAAGTTGTGCGAACGGGCCGCCCGGCTGTGGGGAGTGCCGGCGGACCAGGTGCAGTATGCGGACGGCAGCTTCGCCAGCGGTGAGCAGCACCTGACCTTGGCCGAGCTGGCCGCGCAGTTGGACCGCCTCGGCGGGCCGGTGGTGGCCTCGGCTGCCGTCCAGCCCAAGAACTACGGACCGGGCTTCGCGGCCCACATCGTGGATGTGGAGGTGGACCCGGAGACTGGCAAGGTCCAGGTCTTGCGTTACACGGCCGTGCAGGACGCCGGCAAGGCCGTCTACCCCAACTACGTCGCCAGCCAGATGCAGGGCGGGGCGGCCCAGGGGATCGGCTGGGCGCTGAATGAAGAGTACGTTTACGATGCGCAGGGCCGGCTGCTCAACGCCAACTGGCTGGACTACCGCATGCCGGTGTCGCTCGACCTGCCCATGATCGACACGCTCATTGTGGAGGTGCCCAACCCGGGCCACCCCTTCGGCGTGCGCGGCGTGGGCGAGGTGCCGATTGTGCCGCCGGCCGCGGCCGTGGCCAACGCCATCTACCGCGCTGTGGGTGTGCGGATGACTGAGTTGCCGATGGCGCCCGGGCGCCTCGTGGCCGCGCTTCAGGCGGGTTAGGGTCCATGCCGGTCGTCTGGATTCCCGCCCTCCTGCGCGGCCTGACCGGCGGCCGCGCCAGCGTGCTGGCCGCCGGCGCCACGGTGGCAGATGTGATCACCAGCCTGGAGGCTCAGTATCCGGGCCTCCAGGCGCGCCTGACCACGGACGGCCAACTGCGGCCGGAACTGGCCGTAGTGGTGGACGGGCAGACCAGCCCCTTGAAGCTGCGCCAGCCCTTGGCCGAGGCCAGCGAAGTGCACTTTGTAGTGGCGATCAGCGGCGGGGCCTGACGAGACGCCAGCCGTGGCGCGGCACTC
>ERZ761602.2575-NODE-2575-length-27920-cov-16.392930_pt1 | contig 27920 bp, 22 predicted proteins | sample MGYA00512165_ERZ761602 | MGnify/ENA primary metagenome ERZ761602 (study PRJEB28899, sample SAMN02445085) | bioreactor sludge metagenome | biome: EBPR sludge; isolation source: Thorneside wastewater treatment plant | place: Australia: Brisbane, Thorneside...
TCACCATCGACGGCGCGACCCGCGACAAGCTCCTGCGCGCCCAGGCGCTCCTGCGTCATCGCAACCCCAGCGGCGAGCTGGCCGAGGTCCTCGACCTCGCCCTCGACGCGCTCCTCGAGAAGCTCGAGAAGCAGAAGTTCGGCAAGACGTCGCGGCCGCGCAAGGCGAAGGCGCGTGGCGAGGACGCCGATGCGCGCTACGTGCCCAGCGAGGTCCGGCGCGTGGTCAGCGAACGGGACGCCGAGCAGTGCGCCTTCGTGAGTGACGACGGCGTGCGGTGCCCGGAGCGAGGGTTCCTCGAGCTCGACCACCGGACGATGGTCTGTCGCGGTGGTCAACCGACCGCCGATGGGATGCGATGGCTCTGCGCGCCCCATAACCAGTACGAGGCGGAGCGTCTCTTGGGCGCCGACTTCATGCGCGCGAAGCGCGAGCAGGCGCGTGAGCGCCGGGGCGGCGGGACGCCCACACCGGATGCACGGCCGATCGAGCCACCGCCCGGGTGTTCGACCGCCGAGGAGACCGCCGGCAGCAGGCTTGATGGCGCCGCCGGGGACAGCTCGACGCCGGTGCACCCGTTCCGGTGCTCGGAAGGAACCTTCGATCGGCTCGCCCTGACGCTGGCGGTTGCCCTCACGGAGCCACACGTCGGGGCGAACGACGATGTGTTGAATCGTCAGGCGCCCGATGCCTGACGCCTTCCTTGCGTGATGGGCGCCTCAGCTCCCCGATCTTCCGTACCTACCGGTGGCCGCCGTGCGGCACGCCGATCTGATCCAGGTACGCCGTCACCGCGTCGCGGATCTCGTGGGCCGTCGGCAACACGACGATCCGCTCGACCAGCTTCTCCAGATCGACGAGGGTGGTCGCGCGCAGGACGCCCTTGACCTCGGGGATGGCGACCGCGCTCATCGAGAGCTCGGTGAACCCGAGCCCGACGAGCACGGGCGCGACGATCGGGTCGGCCGCCATCTCGCCGCAGATGCTGACCGGGATGCCCGCGGTGTGCGCGGCCCGGGCGCAGTCGCGCAGGAGGCGGAGGAGCGCGGGGTGGAGCGGCTCGTACAGGTACGAGACCAGCTCGTTCACGCGGTCGACCGCCATCGTGTACTGGATGAGATCGTTGGTGCCGATCGAGAAGAAGTCGCACTCGCGCGCGAGCAGGTCGGCGATCACGGCCGCCGACGGCATCTCGATCATGATGCCGACCTTCACGTGCTCGTCGAACGGCTGCTCGTGCGCCCGCAGCTCGGCCTTGACCTCGTCGAGCACCGCCTTCACCGCACGCAGCTCGCCGACGCCGGAGATCATCGGGAACATGATGCGCAACGGGCCGAGCGCCGACGCGCGCAGGAGGCCGCGCAGCTGCGCGCGGAACAGCTCGCGGCCGAGATCGGCGAGGCACAGCCGCGTCGAGCGCAGGCCCAGCGCCGGGTTCGCCTCGTCGAGCCTGGCGGCCTCGAGGAAGCCCGCGAGCTTGTCGGCGCCCAGGTCGAAGGTGCGGATCGTCACCGGCCGCCCGGCCATGCGCCGGAGCACCTGGCACGCCGTGTCGTAGTGGAGCGCCTCGTCGGGCACCACGTCGCGGGTCATGAACAGGTACTCGGTGCGATAGAGCCCGACGCCCACCGCGCCGTGCTCGACCGCGTCGTCGACCTCGTCCGGGCCGTCGATGTTGCAGAAGAGCTGGACCTCGGCGCCGTCGCGGGTCCGCGCCGGCAGGTCCTTGTTGCCGAGGAGGACCGCCTCGATCGCGGCCTGCTTGCGCTGCTGGTCGCGGTACAGCGCCACGGTGGGCGCGGTCGGGTTGATGATGACGACGCCGTTGACGCCGTCGACGATGAGGAGGTCATCGTCCTCGACCACCTCGGTCACGTCCTCGAGCCCGACCACCGCCGGGAGCTCGTGGGCGCGCGCGATGATCGCGGTGTGCGACGTCTTGCCGCCGGCGTCGGTGATGAGGCCGGCGACCGCATGCTTGTGGAGCTGCGCGGTGTCGGCCGGCGACAGGTCGTACGCGACGACGACGGCGTCGGGCGGCGGCCGCAGCGGGCCGGTCTCCTTGCCCAGGAGGTTGCGCAGGACGCGCTCGCCGACGAAGTCGATGTCGCTGCGCCGCTCGCGGAAGTAGTCGTCCTCGATCGCGTCGAAGACGCCGCGGATGTCGTCGACCGCCTTGCGCAGCGCCCACTCGGCGTTGATCGACTCCTCCTTGATGTAGCCGACCGCGGCGTCGACCAGGTGCTCGTCCTTGAGCATCAGCTGGTGCGCCGTGATGATGTGGAAGTCGCTCTCGCCCTCCGACGCGGCCAGCTTGCCCTTGATCTTCTCGAGCTGCTTGTCGGACGCCGCGATGGCGCGGTGGAAGCGCGACACCTCGGCGTCCGACTCGTCGGGCTCGACGTGGTAGCGCGGCTCCTTGATCAGATCGCGGCCGACGAGGAACGCGCGGCCGATGGCGATGCCCGCCGAGACCGCGACGCCCTCGCGCCGCAGCTCCACCTTGCGCGCATCGTCGCTCGACCGCCCCACCACTCGCCTATCGTTCCTCGCCGAACCTGTCGTCGACCAGCTGGGCCAGCGCGGTCACCGCGGCCTCCGCCTGCGCGCCCTTGCCGCCGATCGTGATGGTCGTGCCCTTGGACGCGACGAGCATGAGGACGCCCATGATGCTCTTGCCGTTCACCTCGTGCCCGTCCTTGGTCACCGTGACGTCGCAGGGGAACTTGCCCGCCATCTGGACGAACTTGGTCGCGGCCCGGGCGTGCAAGCCGAGCTCGTTCTTGATGACCACGGTGCGCTTGGCAACCTGCTCTTGCGACATACCGCTCATTCCCCCCTGTCGACGTCGCGATGCCGGACGAGGACGTCCCACGCACCGCCGAGCCGCCGGCGCAGCTCCTCGACGATGGCCACCGAGCGGTGGCGGCCGCCGGTACATCCGACGGCGATGGTCACGTACAGCTTCCCCTCTTTCTGGAACTGGGGGAGCGAGAAACGCAGGAGGCTCTCGACCCGGTCGACGAGCTCGCGACCGGCCTCGGGCTCGCACACGAAGCGCGCGACCTCGGGATCGCGCCCGTCGAGGTGCGTCAACGTCGGCTCGAAGTACGGGTTGGGGAGGAAGCGGACGTCGAACACGAGGTTGAACTCGACCGGGAGGCCGTGCTTGAACCCGAACGAGACCAGCGTCACCGCCAGCTTCCCGGTGCCGCCGTAGCGGTCCTGGATGATCGTCTTCAGCTGGTGCAGGTTGAGGCTCGACGTGTCGATCACCGCCGCGCCGTTGCGCAGGTCGGCGCAGATCTCGCGGTCGCGGCGGATGCCGTCCTGGAGGTCGTCGCCCGACAGCGGGTGGCGGCGCCGCGTCTCGGAGAAGCGACGGAGCAGCACCTCGTCGTTGGCGTCGAGGAACATCACCTCGAGGCGGTGGCCGGCGCCGCGCAGCTGCGCGAGCTGGTCGCGCCACTCGGGCAGCCACTTCTTCTGGCGGGCGTCGATCGCGACCGCGAGCTTGTCGGCCACGTTGCCCTGCGCCATGTACTCCACCAGCTCGGCGAAGAACGGCAGGGGCATGTTGTCGACGCAGTAGAACTCGACGTCCTCGAGCGCGCGCAGCGCCGTGGACTTCCCCGCGCCCGACAGTCCGGTGACGATGACGATCTGCATCGCCTACTCGATCCCGTCCACGTCGAAGCCGCCCTGCGGGCGGGCCTCGGCGATCGCGCGGTTGAGACGGTCCTGGAACTCCTTGGCGGAGTTGTGGCCCTGCAGCTTGAGCAGCTGGTTGCGGGCGGCGACCTCGATGATGGTGGCGATGTTGCGCCCCGGACGGACCGGCAGCTTCACCATGGGCACGACGATGTCGAGGATGCGGTAGTGCCGCTCCTCGAGGCCGAGCCGGTCGTACTCGTCGTTCTCGGCCCACTCGACCAGCTCGACGACGAGCTCGAGCTTCTTGGTCTCGCGGACCGCGGCGATGCCGAAGAGATCCTTGATGTTGATGATGCCGAGGCCGCGGATCTCCATGTGGTGACGGATGATCCCGGACCCGGAGCCGAAGACGAACCCGGCCTTCTGCCGGATGTGCACGATGTCATCGGCGACGAGGCGATGGCCACGCACGACGAGGTCGAGCGCGGTCTCGCTCTTGCCGATGCCGCTCTTGCCCAGGAGCAGGATGCCGATGCCGAGCACGTCGAGCAGCACGCCGTGGATCGACGTCGCCGGCGCCATCTGTTCCTGGAGCCACGCCGTGACCCGGATGATGAGCTCCGCGCTCGCCAGGCCAGAGACGAAGAGCGGCACCTCGGTCTCGTCGCAGCCGGCGATGAGCTCGAGCGGCGGCTGGAGGCCGCGAGACACCACGATGGCAGCGGGGTGCGCCGACAGCATGGTCGCGACGGCGAGGGCGCGCGACTCGGGGGTGACCGCCTCGAGATACTGGAGCTCGGTCGCGCCGAGGACGAGGAGGCGCTCCTCGTGGAGCTGCTCGTCCCAGCCGGTGAGCGCGAGGCCCGGCTTCTGGATGCGGGGGGCCGAGATGCGCCGCGAGAGGCCCTTGGCGCCGGCGAGGACGCGCAGGTCCAGACGGACGTCGGGGGCCACGAGCTGGGCGGCCGTGACCTGCACCGATCGGACCTGGCGCGACGTCGACATGGCGCTCAGTACTTCGCGTCCTCCTCGGCGATCACGCGATACATCGCGTCGACGTCCGGCGCGTCGAGCAGACGCTTGCGGAAGGCCTGATCCTTGAAGACGCGGCTGATCCGCGCCAGCGCCTTCAGGTGCGCGCCCGTCGAGGATTCGGGCGCGACCAGGACGAAGAAGAGGAAGGTCGGCTGCTTGTCCATCGAGTCGAAGTCGACGCCGCCGGGGGCACGCCCCAGGCAGGCCACGATCTCGCTGACCGACGGCAGCTTGCCGTGGGGAATGGCGACGCCCTCGCCGATCGCGGTCGAGGCCAGGGCCTCGCGATCGACCAGGACCTTGGTGAGCGCGGCGCGATCGATCCTCGGGTGCCGGACGGCGACATGGCCGGCCAGCTCCTCGAGGATTCCGCGCTTGTCGGCCGACGCGAGCGCCGGCACGATCATCTCGCGAGCGATCAGATCGACGATCTTCATCCGTCGCCGCCCAACCTATCACAGACGGCCGGAGCCCGATCGGTCAGGCGTGGGTCTCGATCAGCCCGAAAGATCCGTCCTCGCGGCGGTAGACGACGGCGACCCGCCCCTGGGCCTCGACCGACCGGAACACGAGGAAGTCCTCGTGGGCCAGGTTGAGCTGCACGATCGCATCCTCGACCGAGAGCGGGTTGGCGTGGAACTTCTCGGTCCTGATCACCTTGAACTGCGGATGACCGTTTCCGTTCCCGTTCGCGGGCTCGGCCGACGCCGCGCGCTGCGGCTCGGGCGCGAGCCCATGGAACGCTTCCTCGACGATGGAGTGCGACCACGGTAGTGGCTCCACGTGGTGAGGCCGCTGGCGCTGTCCGTCGAGCTTGCCCTTGTACTTGCGTACCTGGCGCTCGATCTTCGCGATCACGAGGTCGATCGACGAGTACATGTTCTCGGTCGTCTCGTGGCCCGCGATGGACAGGCCGTTGTGCAGCTGGAAGTTGACGTCGATTCGGTGGTTGTGACGCTCGGTGCTGAAGACGACGTGACAGGCGATGGGGTCCGGCAGGTACTTTCGGATTCGATCCATCCGTTCCTTGGCGTAGGACTTGAGTGCGTCCGTGGGTTCCATGTGCCGGAACGTCACCGAGAATTGCATGAGCCCTCCGTTGTCACTGTTCTGTGATCAGTCTACCGCCGCCCCGTCGATCTGGCGGCCCGGAAGTGAAATGGTCATGCACCCACGCGAAACCGTCGCCTACCTGAGGAAAGAGCGCACGCCGGGCTCGATCCCGGCGGCGGATCGGCCTACGATCGCCCCCGCTCGGGGGCGAAACGCCGCGCCGCGCGACCCGCGCGAGCTGCTGTGCCGGACCTGTCGATCCCGGATCACGCACGAGGATCACCGCATCGAGGTCAACGGCGCGCACGCGCACACCTTCGTGAACCCCGGCGGATTCGTCCACCGGATCGGTTGTTTCGCCGTCGCGACGCACCTCGGCGAGGTCGGCCAGCCGGACCCGTCGTTCTCGTGGTTCCCCGGCTTCACCTGGCAGATCGTCGTCTGCAAGTCCTGCCGCACCCACCTGGGCTGGCTCTACCGCTGCGCGGAGGAGCGCTTCAGCGGCCTGCTCCTCGACCAGCTCGTGCCGGGCGGCGGCAGCCCTTGATCGTGTCGAGATTCGCACGCCGCGAGACGACCGTCCGTCGCACACCGACCCGAGCCGTGCCGTCCGTGGCCGGGTCTTGCCACGATTCCACTCATGAAGCGCCGCTCGCCGTCACGGCACGGCGGTCGCCACCCTCGCGTTCGCCGCCCTCGCGCTCCTCTCGGCGAGCCGTGTTCCCCATGCGCGGGGCGACGCCCCTCGTGCGTCCGGTCCGCCCGCCCCGATCGAGCCGAGCGAGATCGGCGGGCGCATCGGCGTCGGCGTCTCGCTCGGAAGCAGCGGCCCGCACACCGCGCTCGAGCTCGGCGCGCGCGCGGACTGGATGTACGGCTACCTGACGGGCGCGATCGAGATCCCCGGCAACCCCCAGACGCGTGGCCTCGGCGGCGGCGTCGATGGCATGTGGGGAACCCAGCGGCGAGCGCTCGGCTTCACCGGCCCTACAGGGATGCGCATCGACACCGAGGGCGATCGCGAGTCGCCGGCCGTCGTGCTCGGCTGGCGGCTCGGCATCGAGGCGCCGATCCGGTCCCGCGTCGGCCTGCGCGTGTGGTTCACCGCGGGCATCTCCAGCTTCACGCTCGACCAAGGCGATGGCATCCGCGACGAGACCATCCCCTACGGGGCGTTCGACCTGGCCATCGTCTACGGCGTGCCGACGACGAGGTAGCGCTCAGAAGACCTGCTTGCGCTTGGACGAGCTGAGGATGCCCATCTGCTCGCGGTACTTGGCCACGGTGCGGCGGGCGATGTCGATGCCGCCCTTCTTGAGCAGCTCGACGATCTTCTGATCCGAGTGAGGGCGCTTGACGTCCTCGCTGTCGACCAGCTCCTTGATCTTCGACTTCACGGCCTGCGACGCGAGGTCCTCGCCGTTGGTGCGCGAGATGCCCGAGTTGAAGAAGAACTTCAGCTCGAAGATGCCCTGCGGCGTGTGGACGTACTTGTTGGTCGTCACGCGCGAGACCGTCGACTCGTGCATGCCGATGTCCTCGGCGATGTCGCGCAGGATGAGCGGCTTGAGGCAGTGGATGCCCTTGTCGAAGAACTCGCGCTGGAACTTCAGGATCGACTCGGTGACCTTGATGATCGTGCGCTGCCGCTGCTGGATCGAGCGGATGAGCCACTGCGCCGAGCGCAGCTTGTCCTGGACGTAGTCCTTGGAGGCGGCGCCGTTGGCCATCGCGGCCCGGTAGAAGTTCGAGAGCTTGAGCTTGGGCAGACCGTCGTCGTTGGGGACGACGAAGAACTTGTCGCCCACCTTGTGGATGTAGACGTCGGGAGTGATGTAGTGCGCGTCGTCCGACGCGTACTGGCGCCCCGGCCGCGGATCGAACTCCATGATGACCTTGGCCGCCTCGTAGATCTCGTCGAGCGGCTGCTTCAGGTCACGCGCGATCGCCTGGTAGTTCTTCTTCTCCAGGTTGCCGAGGTGCGACCGGATCATCTTCACGCACAGGTCGTCGTCCTGACCGGCGTGGATGCACTGGATGAGCATGCACTCGGCGAGCGAGCGCGCGCCGATGCCGACCGGATCGAAGGTCTGGATCTTCTCCAGCACCTTCTCGACCAGCTCCTCGGAGACGCCCTCGTCGGCGGCCAGCTCGGGGACGGTCGGCTCCTTGAAGTAGCCGTCGGCGTCGATGTTGCCGACGATGATGAGCCCGATCTCCTTCTCGCGGTCGGTCAGGTCGGAGAGCTTGAGCTGCCAGGCCAGGTGGTCGTGGAGCGACGGCGGCCGGGTCAGCGTGGCCTCGAGCGACGGCATCTCGTCGCTGTCGCCGCGATAGGCCGGCATCGGCGGGCCCATCGTGTAGTTGTCGAGGTAGTTCTCCCAGTCGATCTCGCCGACCGCCGAGGCGTCGGCCTTCACGTCGGTCTGATTGGCGTTCTCGACCTGCGGCTGCTCGAGCGGCGTTTCCGTGTTCCCCGCGCGCTCCGCCTGGAGCGCGGCCTGGTCCTCGCTGCCCAGGAGCTCGCGCTCCTTGGACCGCTCGGCGGAGACCTCGAAGTCGTCCTCCAGGATCGGGTTCTCCAGCATCTCCTCGTGGACCATGTCCGCGAGCTCCATGCGGGAGAGCTGCAACAGCTTGATGGCCTGCTGCAGCTGGGGCGTCATCACCAGCTGCTGCGAGAGCCGCAGCTCCTGGCGCATCTCCATGCCCATCAGGAAACTCCTTGATGTTCGTGTAGTTGAGCCATGAATCCGAAGTTTCTTACCCGGGCGTGCGAATTGGCACGCCTCGTGTATGAGGGACGATAGCCCACGCCCAGGCGTTTGTAAAGCCCTCGTGCACTCCATGGCCTGGAGTTTGCTTTACTGGGATTTGCCGTTCTGGAGGCGGACCAGGCGCCACGCCCACGGGGCTGCGGCAGCGACGGTGAGCGCGGCCGCGAGGCCGGCGCCGACGAGCAGATGCGGCGCCACGCGAACGGTGGCTGACACCGTCATGGGGACGTAAGCGCCGGTCGCGACCTCCCAGGCCAGCGGGGCGTGGGCGAGCGTCACGACCGCCAGGGGGAGCCCACCGAGGACCGCCAGGAGGACCGCGAGGCCGCGGCCGAGCAGGAGGAGGACGCAGACCGCGGCGCCGCCGACGAGGCCGGCGGTGATCCACGGGGGCACCGGCTGGCCCGCCGCCACGAGCTGGTAGCGGACGTAGTAGAGCATCGCGACCGTGAGCGCGACGCCGTGCACGAGCAGCGCGAGCCGGCGGCGGTCGCGACGCGCGAGCTCGCGCCAGAAGTTGGCGCGCGACGGCGCGTCGTCGAACGTCGTGACCAGCGCGCGCCCGCCGAGCACCAGCGTCGCGCAGAGGAAGTAGGCGATGGCGAGGAGGTCGCGCGGGTGGCCTCCGCTCTTCCAGGCGTACGCCACGTGCAGGCCGGCGGCGGCGACGGCGACCGCGGTCGCGATCACGCGCATCGCGAAGAAGCGGGCCGCGAAGCCCGCCGCAACCGCGGCGAACGCGACGGCGTTGCCAGGATCGCGCAGGCCGTGCTCGCGCACCGAGCTGATCGCGGTGGCGGCGGCGACGCCGATGATCAGGAGCTCGCGCGGCGTGCGGCACAAGACGGGCACGGGGCGATCGACGAGCGCGAGGATCCTCATCCCGCCTGGAACGCACGACCGCTGCCATTGATTGCCGTTCGTGATTCGCGGCTACGCGGTGTGGTGCGAACGACGAGTCACACCCGGCGCGTCCGGCGCCACGCAGCGCGTCCGCGCGCCGTGGCACGAGCGGTGCACTGGGGGCCGCAACCGTCCAATGGAGCTCTTCTCGATGCGACGCCTCCCTCGCCTCCTCTATTCACTCGCCACCGCCACCACCATCCAGCTCGCCGCCTGCGGCGGCGACGCCGAGCCCGCCGAGCCCGCGCGCTTCGCCGAGGCCACGGAGCTCGAGCGCATGCGCGCGATCACCGCCGCCGCCGGCGTCGACGCCGCGATCGGCCTGTTCATGACCTCGGTCCTCACCTCGATCCCGCCCGAGGAGTCGAGCTGTCCGCGCATCACGCGCAGCGGCGACACCACCACCGCGACCGGCGGCTGCACCGACGACAACGGCGACATGATCCGCGGCCGCATCGTCGCCCGGAACGTCCCCGGCTTCCTCGGCGGTGACCACGACCCGTCCCGTCCGTCGGAGATCACGTTCGAGGACTTCCGCATGGACGACACGTCCGACGAGGACGAGGACTTCGCCTTCGACGGCTCGCTCACGCTCTCGCCCCAGGGCGCCATGACCGCCGACCTGCGCGTGACGATGGCGGGCGTCGAGGTCGCGAGCGACGCGACCTGGCGGAGCGGCGCCGCGGGCCGCACCACGGCGGACGCGGGCTCGACCATCGAGCTCACCGGCGTGGGTCGCGCCGAGATCCGCGGCTCGTGGAACATGAGCAGCGACGCGCCCGCCGGCGCGCTGGAGCTGCACGGCGCCGACGTCCTGCGCGCGAACTTCGACGCGATCAGCAACGACTGCGTGCCGCTCACGATCGACGGCGCGCCCGCCGGTGAGCTGTGCAACACCGACGAGGCGTCGAGCGGCGACGGTGGCTGACACCCGCGGCCGGGCACGACGGATGCATTGCTCACGGGCATGTCACGCCTCTCGCTCCTCTCCTCGCCACGCCTCACCTCCTCTCGCCACGCCCTGCCCGGCCTTGCCTGCTCGTGCCTGGCCGCGGTGCTCGCCGCCGGCTGCCTCGACCGTGACACGTCAGGCGAGCCCGTCGACGGCGACGATCCCCTGACCCTGGTCGCGGTGGCGGGCGGCGGACCGTCGGCCCTGCCCCCCAAGCCGGCGCTCGCCCAGCTCGCCACCGCGACCAGCGCCACTCGCCAGCGCTTCATGGACGCCGCCCTCGGCGTCGACGTCAGCCAGGTCTTCGGCTCGGTCGTCGGCTACGCGCTCGCGCCGCCCGCCTGCCCCGTCATCGAGCGCCGCGGTGACACCCTCTGGAGCACGCCCGACTGCACCGACGCCGCCGGCGTGCACTGGAGCGGCCGCCTCGTCGCGCACACCTGGGACGACGAGCGCCCGATGACGATCACGCTCGAGCGCTGGCGCGCCGACGCCCCGGGCACGACCGACGACGTCGCCTACGAGGGCACCGTCACCGTGCACCCGGATGGCCGCTTCCAGGCCAACCTGGTCACGGCGAAGGACGGCCTCGTGTCGCGCACCTTCGCGGCGTGGCGGAGCGACGCCGGCAAGGTCGTCGCCGACGTCGACGCGTGGGTCGTGGTCGAGGGCCACGGCATCGCGCAGCTCGGCGGCGCGTGGCGGATGCCGCGCGGCGAGCGCCCGAGCGGCGCCCTCTTCCTCGACGGCGCCGACCAGCTCGTGCTCGACCTCGACGCCACCGACGCCGGCGAGCCTTCGTGCGCGCCCATCGTCATCGACGGCGAGTCGTTCACCAAGCGCTGCGACCTCGCCGGCCTGGCCGACGCCCTCGCCGCCTTCTCGCTCTTCTGAGCGCCCGCTCAGGCGCGCTGCGGCGACTTCTTGTCCTGGGCGTCGAGCATCGCCTTCACGAACCGCGCGAACAGCGGGTGCGGCGCGGTCGGGCGCGACTTGAACTCGGGGTGGAACTGGCAGGCCACGAAGTACGGGTGCCAGGGCAGCTCGATCATCTCGACCAGGCGACCGTCGGGCGAGAGCCCCGAGAGCATCATGCCGGCGCGCTCGAGCTGCTCGCGGTAGGCGTTGTTGACCTCCCAGCGATGGCGGTGACGCTCGGAGATCTCGAGCTGGCCGTACGCCTCGGCGGCCCTGGTGCCCGCCTTGAGCGTGCACGGGTACGCGCCCAGGCGCATGGTCGCGCCCTTGTCGGCCACGCCGCGCTGGTCGGGCATGAGGTCGACGACCGGGTGCGGCGTCTGCGCCTCGACCTCGCTCGAGTTGGCGCGATCGAGGTTGCACACGTGGCGGGCGAACTCGACCACCGCCATCTGCAGGCCGAAGCAGATGCCGAAGAACGGCACGCGCTGCTCGCGCGCCAGCTTGACCGCCGCGATCTTGCCCTCGGTGCCGCGCGCGCCGAACCCGGGCGCGACCAGCACGCCATCGACGTCGCCGAGGATCGCCGCCGCCCCCTGCTGCTCGATCAGCTCGCTGTCGATGTGGCGGATCTCGACGCGGGTGTCGTTGGCGATGCCGCCGTGGAGGAGCGCCTCGTTCAGGCTCTTGTAGCTCTCGACGAGCTGGACGTACTTGCCCACGAAGCCGACCGTCACCTTGCGCTTGGGCTGCGTGATCTTGTCGGCGATCGCCTTCCAGCCCTCGAGGTTCGAGGCGCGCGACCAGATGTTGAGCATCTTGGACAGCTTGGTGTCGAGGCCCTGGCTCTCGAGGAGCAGCGGCAGGCGGTAGACGGTGTCGACGTCGACCGACTGGAAGACCGCGTCCTTGGCGACGTTGCAGAACATCGCCGTCTTCTTGATCAGGTCGGGGTCGAGCGCGCGATCGCAGCGGCAGACCAGGATGTCGGCCTGGATGCCGATCTCGCGCAGCTTCTGCACCGAGTGCTGGGTCGGCTTGGTCTTGAGCTCGCCGGCCGCCGCGATGTACGGCACCAGGGTCAGGTGCACGCTGACCGAGTTCTGGTCGCCGAGCTCGACGCGCAGCTGGCGCACGGCCTCGAGGAAGGGCAACGACTCGATGTCGCCGACCGTGCCGCCGACCTCGACGATGAGGAGGTCGAGGCCCTCGGCGCAACGCAGGATGCGCTGCTTGATCTCGTCGGTGATGTGGGGAATCACCTGCACCGTCGAGCCCAGGTACTCGCCGCGCCGCTCCTTGCCGATCACCGTCGAGTACACCTGCCCGGTGGTGATGTTGTTGAGCTTCGACATGCTGGTCGACACGAAGCGCTCGTAGTGACCCAGGTCGAGGTCGGTCTCGGCGCCGTCGTCGGTGACGAACACCTCGCCGTGCTGCACCGGGTTCATCGTGCCCGGGTCGACGTTGATGTACGGATCGAGCTTCATGTTCGCGACCCGGAGGCCGCGGTTCTCCATGAGCGCGCCGATCGACGCCGCGAGCAGGCCCTTGCCGAGAGACGACACCACGCCGCCGGTGACGAACACGAACTTGGTCTGATGGGGCATGGCGCGGCCGTTCTACCGAGCCAGGTGGCGCTTGGCAATCGGGAGGGCGACTCGTCGCGAGTGATCGCGGACGGCGTCGATTCGGGGTTGATCGGGGGACGTTCCGGCGTACATTCGATCCTCCCGCCTCGACATCGCCCCGAGCATGGTTATCCTGGCGGCCACGTGACGACCCCGGTGCTGGAGCTCAAGGGTGTCAGCAAGTCCTTCTACGGGCAGAAGGTGCTTTCCGACGTCACCTTCTCGATCTCGCCCGGCGAGGTGTTCGGCTACATCGGCCCCAACGGCGCCGGCAAGAGCACGACGCTCAAGATCCTCGCCGGGCTAATCACGCAGTACGACGGCTCGGTGACCATCGCCGGCACCGACGTCAAGCGTGAGCCGGCCAGGGCCCACGCGCTCATCGGCTTCATGCCGCAGGCGTGCGGCTTCCAGAACTGGCGCACGGTCGAGAGCGCGCTCGACTCGCTCGGCGATCTGAGCGGCGTGCCCGCCGACACGCGCAAGCGGCGCATCGCGGAGCTGCTCGAGCGCTTCAAGCTCGCCGACGCGCGCACCAAGAAGGTGAAGGATCTGTCGGGCGGCATGACCCAGAAGCTCGGCCTCATCCAGGCGCTCCTGCACGAGCCCAGGCTGCTCGTGCTCGACGAGCCGCTCGAGGGGCTCGACCCGCCCAGCCGGCAGCTGCTCAAGGACGTGATCCGCGAGCGCAGCAACGCCGGCACCACGGTGCTCTTCTCGTCGCACATCCTGTCCGACGTCGAGAACGTCGCCGATCGCGTCGGCATCCTGAACCAGGGCCAGGTCGAGTCGACCGGGTCGATCCGCGATCTGACCCGGATGTTCGACCTGCCGACCGAGATCGACGTCGACTTCTCGTCGCCGCCCGGCGACACCAGCTTCCTCGCCGCCGCCGGCAAGGCCGTCGAGCGCAAGCCCGGCGAGTGGCGCGTGACGCTCGCCGGCAAGCCCGCGCCCGACGCGGTCGACGAGGTCATCCACGCGCTCGTCGAGCGCACGCTCGCCGGCGGCGGGCGCCTGCGCAAGATCGCGGTGACCGAGCCCGGGCTCGACGATCTCTTCGCGCACTACATCAACCGCAGCGAGCACGGGGCGCGCCATGGCCAGTAGCCCGACCATGCGGCTCGTGAAGGACGAGCTCTACGGCTTCGCCAAGTCGAAGGTGATGATCGTCCTCTGGGTCATCCTGCCGATCCTGGCGATCGCCGGGTACTTCCTCTTCAGCTACCTGCTCAGCCTCAACGAGGAGCCGGGGACCGTCCAGGATCCCCAGGCCCCGAAGATGTCGGTCAGCGTGTTCCTCTCGGGGCTCCTGTCGAGCATCGCCGGCAGCGTCGCCGCGATCCTGGTCGCGGTCGACATCGTGAGCGAGCGGCAGCGCAAGGTCTTCGAGCTCATCGTCATCCGGCCGGTGCGCCGCGAGGTCATCGTCTGGTCGAAGTTCATCGCCGTGTTCGTCACGGTCTGGCTGGCGTGTGTGATCTCGACGAGCTTCGGCATCGTCGTCGACTTCATCCGCGGCACCGACATCACCGCCGGGGCGGTGTGGGATCTGGTGAAGGCGCTCGCGCAGTGTGGCGGCGTGATCGCGCTGGCGACGGGCGGCGGCGTCGCGGTCGGTGTGATCTCGCGGTCGATCCTGGTCGCGGTCTGCATCGTCTGGTTCGGCAGCCAGAACCTGACGCTCCTGCCGATGCTGCCGATCTACTTCGGGCTGGCACCGGAGTACTTCTGGGTGTTCCAGGCGGCGTCGGTCGCGCTCGCGTTCGCGCTGGTCTGGCTCGCCGGCTGGGGCTTCCGGCGCTCGCAGTTCTAAGGCAGCGCGACGACGCGCACCTCGTACTCGGTGACGAGGGCGCAGGCGTCGCTCGGGCTGGCGAGCCCGATCGCGGCGGCGACGAGCCTGGCCTGCGGATCGACCGAGAGCTCGACGCTCGACGCCTCGAGGTAACACTCGTCGCCGGCGGCGTTCTTGCCGCGCGGGCGGGCCTTGTGCACCTCGGACACGAGACTCCTGTCCGCGCTCGTGAGCGTCACCTTGCCCGGGGCCGTGATGTGCGCGGTGACACCGCCGACGTCGCAGCCCGTGGCCGCCCCACCGTCGTCACGACCGACGAGCGCGCCGCCCTGGAAGGTGCAGCGCACGGGCGCAGGCATCGCGACCAGGTCGGCGCCGCCGTCGGCCGCGAGCTTCGCCACCCCCGCCTCGATGCGCCCGCGCGCGTCGGACGCCTTCACGCCGGCGTCGGCGTCACCGGCGGGATCGGCGCCCTCGTCGACCGCCATCGCGTCGGCGTACGTCATCACCGGGATGACCGTCGGCTTCTTGCCCGGGGCCCCGACGTGACACTGGACCTCGACCCACGCGGCCATGCCGTTGTCGGCGCGGGTGCACCAGACCACGCGCGCGCCGTCCGCGGATCGCATCGGGCCTCCCGGCACGCCCGCGATCAGCGTCTCCGACGGCATCGGCGGCGGCGGCGCCGGCACCGCCGGCGCCCCCGTGCCCGTGCCCGTGCCCGTGCCCGTGCCCGATCCGGCCGCCTTATCCGCCGCCTTCTCGCTCTCCCTCTCCCTCTCCTTCTCCTTCTCCCTCTCCCGCTCCCCCGCCTTGCCCTTGCACGCCCCCACGACCACGAGCCCCAGCCCCAACCCCAGCACCACCCCGCGCGCCACCCGCATCATCAGACGATTCTCCAGCCCCGCGCGCCGCTCCGCCACGCCGACGGCCCGCTCGACTCGCTCTTGCCGTTGCCGGCTCCACCGTTGCCGTTCGCGCCGCCGCTCGCCGGCGACACCCCGACCCGCCCCCGGCTCGCGGCATCGAGGGCAGCGGCGATCATCGCCGCCTCGAGCGCGGGCCCGTCGGCGCCCGGCGTCAACGACGCCTGCTCGCGGCCGATGAAGCCGGTGTCGAACTCGCCGGCGAGGAACTGCGCGTGGCGCAACGCGAGGCGGTGGAACGGCAGGTTGGTCTCGATGCCGCGCACCTGGTACTCGTCGAGCGCGCGCCGCATGCGCGCGCACGCCGCCGCGCGATCCTCGCCCCAGACCACGAGCTTCGAGATCATCGGATCGTAGTGCACCGGGATCTCGGCGCCCTCGTAGCAGCCGGCGTCGTTGCGCACGTACGGGCCGTCGGGCACGCGCAGGTGCGTGATCGTCCCCGGCGACGGCAGGAACTTCACCGGATCCTCGGCGTAGATGCGGCACTCGAGCGCGTGGCCGCGGCGGCGGCCGTCGAGCTCGGTCTGGGTCATGGGCAGCGGCCGGCCCTCGGCGACGTCGAGCTGCCAGCTCACGAGGTCGACGCCGTAGATGAGCTCGGTCACCGGGTGCTCGACCTGGAGCCGGGTGTTCATCTCGAGGAAGTAGAACTCGCCGTCGGCCCCGAGCAGGAACTCGCACGTGCCCGCGCCCAGGTAGTCGACCGCGCCCGCCGCCGCCACCGCCGCCGCGCCCATGCGCGCCCGCAGCTCCGCCGACACCGCCGGGCTCGGCGCCTCCTCGATCACCTTCTGGTGGCGGCGCTGGATCGAGCAGTCGCGCTCGCCCAGGTGCACGAGGTTGCCGTGGCGGTCGCCGAAGACCTGGATCTCGATGTGGCGCGGCCGGATGATCGCCTTCTCGAGGTACACGGTGTCGTCGCCGAACGCGCCCAGCGCCTCGCGCCGCGCGCCGTCGAACGCGCTCGTGAACTCGGCCTCGGACGCGACCAGGCGCATGCCCTTGCCGCCGCCGCCGGCCGCGGCCTTGATGAGCACGGGGAAGCCGATGTTCCTGGCGCTCGCCAGCGCGGCCGCCGCGTCGGGGAAGCCGTTGCCCTCGGGGCCGTTGTCGCCGGGGACGACCGGCGTGCCGGCGGCGGAGACGGTCTTGCGCGCCTCGGTCTTGCTGCCCATCCTGCGCATCGAGTCGGCGCGCGGGCCGATGAAGACGATGCCGGCCGCCTCGCACGCGTCGGCGAAGTCCTCGTTCTCGGAGAGGAAGCCGTAGCCGGGGTGCACCGCGTCGGCGCCGCTCTGCTTGCAGGCGTCGAGGATCTTCTCGATGACGAGGTAGCTCTCGCGCGCCGGCGCGGGACCGATCCCGATCGCCCGGTCGGCCATGAGCACGTGCGGCATGTTGCGGTCGACGTCGGAGTAGACGGCGACCGTCTCGATGCCGCGCTCCTTGCACGTGCGCATGACGCGCACCGCGATCTCGCCGCGGTTGGCGACCAGGACCCTGCGAATCGGACGGACGTCGGGGCGCGAGGACATCGCGCCGGAGCCTACAACACCTTCACGCGGGGGCGCTGCGACGAGGTGTCCTCAGCGCGTCCGGCCGGCCCCTCGTGCTGGAGATAGGCGAGGAGCTTCACCTCCCGGCGCACGTGGGCGACGAGATCGAGCACCAGCCCGGTCGCGGCGCTGACACACGCCACGACGCCGAGCCCGGTGCAAAGGATCGCGGTGGGGAAGCGGGGCACGAGCCCGGTGCGCTCGTACTCGACGAGCAGCGGGATGCCCAGCGCCAGCGCGATCACGAACAGGAGCGCGCCGATGCCGCCGAAGAAGAGGAGCGGCCGCTCGTTGCGCATGAGGTTCACGATCGTCACCAGGATGCGCCAGCCGTCGCGGAAGGTGCGCAGCTTGGACGTCGATCCGGGCGGCCGCTCCTTGTACTTGGTGTCGACCTCGGCGATCGCCATGCGCATCTGGCCGGCGTGGACCGTGAGCTCGGTCTCGATCTCGAACTCGCGCGCCGACGACGGAAAGCTCTTCACGAAGCGGCGCGAGAAGACGCGGTAGCCCGAGAGCATGTCGTCGATCTGCGAGCCGAAGAGCTTGCGCACGAGGCCGGTGAGGAAGGCGTTGCCGAAGCGGTGGCCGATCCGGTAGGCCGCCTGGTGGGTCTCGACCCGCCTGCCGACGACCATGTCGAGCTGGTCGGCGTGGAGGCGCTCGACCAGCGCGGGCGCCGCGGCCGCCTCGTAGGTGTCGTCGCCGTCGACCATCACGTAGACGTCGGCCTCGATGTCCTTGAACATGCGGCGCACGACGTTGCCCTTGCCGGGCCGGCGCTCGCGGCGGACGACCGCGCCGGCGGCGGCGGCGACCTCGGCCGTGCGATCGGTCGAGTTGTTGTCGTAGACGTAGACCGTCGCCGTCGGCAGCGCGGCCCGGAAGTCGGCGACGACCTTGCCGATCGCGGCCTCCTCGTTGAGGCAGGGCACCAGGACGGCGATCTCCATGGCGTCCGGGTGTGTGCCTCGCACCGGAGGCGAAGTCAAGCTAGGGGGCGGCGGGACGCCCGCCCTTGCGGGGGTCGCTCGCGGCCTCGATCACGCCATCGCGCAGGACCTTGATGAGCTGCACCGCCGCCGGGGTCGCCTGGTCGGCCACGACGTGCCCGCGCCGCTCGAGCTCGGCGCGCACGTCGGCCGCGAGCGCCGCGTCGGTCGTGATCCTGTCGGGCGACCACTGATGATGCACGCGCGGCGAGGCGATCGCCGTGTGCGCGTCCTGATCGAACAGCCACGCCCCGAGGAGCGCCGCGAGGGTGTGGCTGATGATGCGCGGGCCGCCGGAGCCGCCGGCGCACCCGACGACGCGCTGGCCCGACGCGTCGAACACGAGGACCGGCGTCATGGACGACAGCGGGCGTTTCCCCGGGCCGACGAGGTTGGCCTCGCTCTGGGTGAGGCCGTACACGTTCACCTGGGCCGGATCGATCGTGAAGTCGTCGATCTGGTTGTTGAGGAGGACGCCGCCGCGCGTCGTGACGTGGGCGCCGAAGTAATCGTTCACGGTGGTCGTCAGCGCGACCGCGTTGCCGCCGGCGTCGATCACGCAGACGTGCGACGTGCCGCCTGGCTTCTCGGCGGCGGATGCCGACGCGGCCGCCGGGACCTCGCCGTAGGCGTCGGCAGGGAGCGTGCGGTCGATCCGGATCTTCGCGGCGAGGCGACGCAGCCGGGTGTCGTCGAGCAAGGCCGCCGCCGCCGCGCGACCTCCGTCGGTGTCGCCGAGGAGCCGCGCCCGATCGGCCATGCCGTGCTTGAGCGCCTCGGTCACGAGGTGAAGCGTCGGCGCCGTCCCCGGACCGAGCCCGCGCAGCTCGAACGGCGCGCGCTCGAGGATGCCGAGCGCCTCGAGCAGCACGACGCCGCCCGACGACGGGATCGGCATGGTCGCGATGCGCAGCCCGTTCCACCGACCGAGGAGCGCCTCGCGCTCGAGCGGTCGGTACGCGGCGAGATCCGCGGCCGTCATCACGCCGCCAGCCGCGCGGACGGCCGCGATCAGCTCGTCGGCGAGGGGACCGTGATAGAAGGCCTCGGGATCGCCGGCCAGCGTGAGCAGCGTCCGCGCGAGCGCCGGCCGCGAGAGGATCTCGCCCGGCGTGCGATCTTCCTCGCCGCCGAGCAACGCCCAGGTCTCGGCGTCGTGCGGGCCGCTCTTCGTCTTGCGCACGCGCGCCGCCGCCCACGCGAAGAACGCCGACACCTCCGCGCCGTCGCGTGCCAGGTGCGCCGCGGGCATGACGAGTCGGCGCCAGCTCAGGCGCCCGTGCCGTCGGCTGATGAGGGCCAGCCCTCGCACCTCCCCGGGCACCCCGACGGCCCGCCCTCCCCGGCGCGCGAGCAGCGGATCGATCCCTGTCGGACCGACGAAATCACCGGGATCGAGGGCGGCCGGCGCCACCTCTCGGAAGTCGTACACGTGGAGCGTCTGGGCGGCAGCGTCCCACACGAGGGCGAAGCCGCCGCCGCCGATCCCGGACGACGCCGGGCCGACGACGCCGAGGGCAAGCGCGGCAGCGACGGCGGCGTCGGCGGCGTTCCCGCCGTCGGCCAGCGCCTGGGCGCCCACCCTGCTGGCGCGCTCGTCGTCCGCGGCGACGGCGCCATGCGTGCTGCGCAACGGGGTCGCTGGCTCCGCCAGGGCGGTCCCGGCGACGGTGATCGCCAGGGCCAAGGTTGCAATCAGCAGGCGAGTGCTCCTATCATGAAACATATCGAAGCGTTGCAATCAGTCGCGATGGACACGATGCGGGCTTCCCTCGGGAGGGACGATCGTTGAGTCGCAAGCACCCGAGGCGGCACCGTGCACGTGCCAGCCTTCGTCGTACGCTCGGTAGGCCAGGAAGCCGCCAGGGAGAACGCTAGGTGGATACCACGACCCGTCAAGCCAAGCGCGCGCCGGTCACGCTCAAGATCAAGTTCAAGAGCGCGACGCTCGATCAGTTCATCGAGCGGTACGCCGTCGACGTGAGCCCGGGCGGCATCTTCATCCGGACCAAGGAGCCGCTCGCCGTCGGAACGCAGATGCGGTTCGAGTTCCAGCTGCGCGACGCGACGCCGCTCATCACCGGAGAGGGCACCGTCGTGTGGACGCGCGAGAACGATCCGAGCCGACCGGCGGCCGCGCCCGGCATGGGCGTGCGCTTCGATCGTCTCGGCGACGGCAGCCAGACGGTGCTCGACAAGATCCTGGCCGAGAAGGCCAAGCAGCCCGCGGCGGCGAGCCCCGGCGGCGCCGAGGGCGCGCCCAAGGGCTTCCTCGAGGTCCCGACGAAGGTGGCGCCCTCGCCGCTCGTCGGCGCGCTGGCGAGCGAGACCCGACCCAAGCTCGGCGCGCTCGCGCCCAAGGCCGGCGGCTTCGTCGACGAGCGCACCGACAACACGCCGCTGCCGCGGCCGATGCCGTTTCACTCCGACGCGGAGGAGTTCCCGGAGGAGGCGTTCGAGGAGGCGACCAAGGTCCGCTCGCTCGACGCGCTCGCCGCACAGACCGCGGTCGACACCGATGACGAGGACCGCCGGGCGAAGAAGCCGGCGGCCGAGAAGCCGCAGCTCTTCGCGACGCCGGTCGAGAAGGCCCCCGAGAAGGCCGTCGAGAAGGCCGTCGAGAAGGCCCCCGAGAAGACCGTCGAGAAGGCGCCCGAGAAGGCGCCCGAGAAGGCCGTCGAGAAGGCGCCCGAGAAGGCGCCCCAGAAGGCCGTCGAGAAACCTGCTACGACCGGCGAGAAGGCCGCGGCGGCGGCCGCCCGCGCCGAGGCCCCGCGCCTCGTCCCCGCGAGCGAGCAGAAGAAGCCGGACAAGCCGGCGGTCGCTGCGGCGACCGAGACACCGGCGAGCTCGCAGCCGCTCGTGCCAGCGCCGTCGACGGCGCCGACCGCCGTCATCATCGGGCTCCTGCTCGCGGCGCTCGTCGTCGCCGGCGTCTGGTTCTTCGTGCTCCGCGACAAGGAGACCTCCGACGGCGATGGCGCGGCAACGGGTGCCGTCGCGACGGGCTCGGTCGATCCAGCATCGGCCAGCGCGACCGCGGGTGGCGTCGCGACCGCGTCGGCCGCGACGGGCTCGGCCATGGTCGCGACCGGCTCGGCGAGCGCAACCGGCAGCGGTACCGACGTCGCGACCGGAAGCGGCAGCGACGTGGCCACCGGTGGCGGCGCCACGCCGATGGTCGAGACCGGCACCGTCGAGATCAAGGTGTCCGTGCCGAACGCGACGGTCGAGGTGGAAGGCGGCGACTCGGGTCCGGCGCCGTTCACCGCGACGCTCGAGAAGGGCAAGACGTACAAGGTCACGGTCCGCGCCGACCAGCACAAGGCGGCGCAGCTCGAGGTGAGCGTCGGCCAGCGCGTGCCGGTCGTGAAGCTCGAGCCGATGGCGCGCGTCGTGCGCGTGACGTCGACGCCGCCGGGCGCGGCCATCCTCGTCGACGGCGCGCCCACCGGCAAGAAGACGCCGGCCGACATCACGCTCAGCAAGACCCAGGCGACGCAATCGAAGGTGCGGATCGGCCTGCGACGCACGGGCTACGCGCCGTTCAACGGCGCCGTCGCGAAGAGCGACTTCGCCGCCGACGGCGACAACCTCGCCGCGAACGTCGACGCGACGCTCGTCGCGGTCCGCACGGGTGGCGGCGGTGGCGGCGGTGGCGGCGGCGGCGGTGGTGGCGGCGATGGCGGCGGCGGCGGCGGATCGGGCTCGGGTGCGGCCACCGGCGCCGGCACGGCGACGGGTGCGGGCGCCGGCACGGCGACGGGTGCCGGAACCGGAAGCGGAACCGGGGCCGGAACCGGAACCGGGGCCGGAACCGGAACCGGAACCGGGGCCGGCTCCGCGACGGGTGCGGGCACCGGCACGGGTGCGGGCACCGGCACGGGTGCGGGCACCGGCACGGGCGCGGGGTCCGGATCGGCCAAGGGGACCGGCGCCGGGAGCGGTTCGGCGACCGGTTCGGCGGGGGCCGGCGCGGGCACCGCCAAGACCGGCACGGGCTCGGGCACGGGCTCGGGTACGGGCTCGGCGAAGGGCACCGGCGCGGGCACATCCTCCGGATCGGCCGAGCCGACGCCGGACTGGATGAAGTAGGTCCGCGATCACGCGCGCGGGACGGGGCGCTCCGAGGACGTGACGCGCGCCAGCAGGCGATCGAGATCCTGCGAGCCGCTCATGCTCTCGAACACGCGCCGAGGCGAGCCCCAGTCCGACCAGCCCGACCCGGCCATCGAGACGAGCGCGAGCTGTTCGACCGGGCTCCGGGACAGCACGTCGACGCTCCAGCTCGCCGGCGACAGCTCCGCGTAGAGCGAGCGCAGCCGCGCCGCGCTCTCCGCCCGATCGCCGCTGTCGGCCCACATCTCGAACCCGATCGCATGACGCGGCAGCCGCAGTCGAGCGAGCTCCCAGAACGCGGCGACCGGACCGGTCGCGATGAAGGTGTTCCACACGGCGCCGCGCTCGCGCAGCCGCCGCGCCGTCTCCTCGCTGGGTTTCTCGACGAAGCGACGCACCGCCCACACCGCGTCGCGTCCCTGACCGCCGAGCCTGCGACCGGGGACGATCCAGCCGTACTCGGTCTCCGGACGGTCGGCCTCCACGCCGACCAGCGTCACGCGGCCGCGACCGTCGAGGTCCGCGTCGGCGCGCCCGATCGCGTCCGACAGCGGGAGGGCGTCGGAGAGGTGATGATCGGACGGAAGCACGATCACTCGCCCGTCGGGTGACCGCGCTCGCACGTACGAGAGCGGAAGCAGGAGCCCGGGTCCCGTGTCGAGCCCGAACGGCTGCACCAGCAGTCGCACGGCGGGATACGCGGCGAGCTGCGTGCGCGCGAGCGCTTCATGCGGGCTCGACACGACCACGATGGTGCGCGCGAGCTCGCCGAGCATCGCGGCGCGCTCGACGGTCTCTTGCAGGAGCGATCGACTGCCCGCGAGCACGGCGAACTGTTTCGGCAGTTCGCGCCCGTAGAGCGCGCGCGTGAGGCTCGCCAGTCGCCTGCCCTCTCCCCCTGCCAGGATCACGACCCAGGTGTCCGTTCGTCCCATCGGCGCGTGCGGGTGCAGGTCGCGTGCCGCGTGGGCGTCGTGACGCCCGTTCGCCGAACCGTGCGCGAACAATCGAGATGAGATCCACGGGCTCCCGGGCCAGCGCGCGCGAGCGCACGCCGGAGCACTCCCGCACCGTGCGCGGGCGCGTTCGCTACGCGGCGAGCTCGGCGGCGAGCGCGACGGTGCGCGCGTTCTCGGGGACACGACCGAGGAACGACGACCGCAATCCCGGATCCGAGATCGCATCGGCGCGGGCGAGCAGGCGATCGCGCGCGCGCCCGACGGCGACGGCCGCCGCTGCGACGTCGCCCGTCGCGAGCAGCGCCTCGGCGAGCGTGATCCGGATGATCGCCTCGCCGTCGTCGATCCCGCCGAGCGCCTCCAGCTCCTCGAGCGCGGCGCGCGCGAGCGCGAGCGCCTCGCCGGCGCGACCCGCGGCGAGGAGCGCGCGGGCGAGGATGGCGTTCGACTCGGCGCGGTTGAGCGGCAGGACCGGCTCCGCCGACGCGACGGCGAGCGCGTCGCGGGCGGCCCGCTCCGCGCCGGCGACGTCGCCGGCCTCCAGGCGGATGAGCGCGAGGTACTCTTGCGACGCGCCTTCCATGCGTCGATTGCCCGAGGCGCGGAAGGTCTCCATCGCCATCCGCTCGGTGGCCTCGGCCTCCTCGAAGCGGTGGAGGCGCGCCAGCGTGAGGCCGAGGTTGTGGCGGGCGGTGGCGACGACGTGGTGCAGGCCGAGGCGCGTGGCCACGGCGATGGCCTCCGAGAGCAGCCGCTCCGCCGCCTCGTGATCGCCGATCTCGAGGAGCGCGTAGCCGAGGCGCTCCCGGCGCGCGCACGCGTTGCGCTGATCGCCGGCCTGCTCGAAGCAATAGACGGCCGTGCGCACCGCGACCAGGTTGCCCGCGACGTCGCCGCCGAAGCGCGCGCGCAGCGCCATCGCCGAGTGCACGCGGCCCGCGAGCACCGGGCCGATCGTCCGGGGACCGGACAGCCCGCGCGCGAGGCGCGCGAGCAGCTCGTCGGCGGCGGCGGCCTTGCCGTGGATGATGAGCTGCTCGACCAGCCGTGTCGCGGCCACGATCTCCTCGGGGATGAACGCCTCCGGGACCAAGGGCGCATCCCCCTCCTCGGTCAACGTCGCGAGCTCGCGATCGAGGCGCGCGGCGAGCTCGTCGAGCACGTCGCGCTTGCCCTGCACGCCGGCGGCGGTCGCGAGGATCCCGGCCGCCGCGAACCAGCCGAGCTCGCCACGCCCGTCCCCGCGCGGCTCGAGCCAGGCCAGCGCCTCGACGGCGGCCGCCTCGGCGCGCGCGAACTCGCCGCGCCAGTCGTGGGCCTCGGCGGCGATGAGGCGCACGGCGCCCAGGGTGGCGGCGCCGGCGCCGGCGGCGACCGCGCGCTCGCAGTGGGCGAGCGCGGCGTCGAGGTCCGAGCCGGCGAGCGCCTGCTCGGCCGCGCGCCGCCACCAGCCGACGGCGCGCGCCGCCGCCCCACCCTTCTCGTGGTGCTCGGCGAGCCGCCCCGGATCGCGCTCGCCGGCGGCCTCGAGCCACTGCGCGGCCAGGCGATGGCCGAGCTCGCGATCGTCGACGGTGAGCATGGCGTACGCGGCGTCGCGGATGAGGGCGTGCCGGAACGCCCACTCGCTCTGCCCGCGGATCGTCGCGTCGGCGCGCGGCTGGATCACCTCCTTCGCGCGCAGGGCGTCGAGCCACGGCCCGAGCTCGCCCCTGGTGGCGCCGCACAGGGCCTCGACGCCGCCGACCCAGAAGCGCTCGCCGAACACGCTGGCGGCGCGCAAGACGCGGCGCAGCTCCGGCTCCATGCCGTCGAGGCGCGCCTGCACCATGGCGAGCACCGTCGGGCTCTGGGCCTCCGCCTGGCCGGCGGCCGTGGCGCGGATGAGCTCCTCGAGGAACAGGGGATGGCCGCCGGCGCGCTCGACGAGGCGCGCGGTGACCGCCGGATCCGTGCCGCCGCCGAGCGCCGCGGCGACGATGCGCTCGCACGCCTTCTTGCCGAGCTCGCCGAGGCGCAGCTCGGTGGCGCCGCGGTCGGCCCACAGGCGCGGGAAGCGATCGTGGAGGTCGGGGCGCGCGGTGGCGAGCACGAAGAGCGGCGCCTCGCGCAGGTTGCGGAGCGCGCGATCGACGAACTCGATCGACGGCAGATCACCCCAGTGCAGATCCTCGAGCACCAGCAGCACCGGCTGCGCGCGGGTCTCGGCGGCGAGCCAGTCCTCCCACGCGCGCCGCATCTGGTCGGCGAGGAGGCGTGGATCGCGACGGGCGGCGGCGAGCTCGACGCGCCCGGTGTCGTCGAAGGCGACGCCGCAGAGCTCGCCGAGGAACTCGGCGACGCGCTGGGCCTCGTCGGGCGGCGCGTGGCGACCGATGCGCGCGCGCAGCTTCTGCCGCTGCGTGTCCTGGGCCTCGCCGGCCTTCAAGCCCGCGACGCGGCGCACGACATGCGCGACGACGCCGAGCGGCGTGCCGGCGCTCGTCGGATCGCCGCGGCCGACGAGCAGCTGGGGCGCGCCGGGGCGCGCCTGCAGCCGTCCCCACAGCTCCTGCGCCAGCCGGGTCTTGCCGAGGCCCGCGGGCGCGGTGATGACGACGACGCGCGGCGCCGGCTCGTCGACGGCGGCGGCGTAGGCGCCCTCGAGCGCGGCCAGCTCGGCGTCGCGCGCGACGAAGGGCGTGACGCGGCCGGCGACGGTGCGCGCCTGGACCGCGGCCTCGTGCTCCCCGCGGAGCGCGAGCCCGCCGGCGAAGCCACCGACGTCGAAGCGCGCATCGAGGAGCCCGGCGGTCACTTCGTCGAGGAGGATGGGCACCGGCCCGGAGTCCTCGTCGGCGACGGCCGCCTCGGCGACGGCGGCATGCGGCGGTGGCCGATCGAGCGGCGTCGACGGCGTGTACGCCCGCGTCTCCGTCGACACGGTGTCGTCCGAGAACGGCGAGGTCTGCTCGAGCAGCCGGGGCTGCGCGCGCAGGAGCGCCACCGCGCGATCGATGACGTCGCCCACCGGCGCGCGGCCGGCGACGAGCGCTCGCCCCGTGACCAGCGCGATCGGCGCGTACGGCGCGGCGGCGCGCAAGGCGAGCGCGGCGCGCGCCCCCTGCGACGTCAGATCGGAGGCCACGCCGGCGCCGGCGAGCAGGACGGCGACGGCGCCGTCGGCCATCGGCGTCGAGCGCGCGCCGAGCGACGCGGCGACGCGCTCGATCTCGCCGCGCGCCGCCTGCCCCACGCCCCGGGCGAGCACGAGGCACGCGAGTCGGTGCTCGTGCGCGCCGAGCGCGGAGGCCGGCCCGGCGTCGCCGGTCGCGCCCACCGACGCGCGCACCACGGCGATCGCGGCCGCGAGCGCCGTGCCGTCGGCGTAGCGCTCCTCCGGCTCCTTGGCGAGCATGCGCATGATCAGGGTCTCGACCTCGGCCGGGCACGCCGGCGCGACCTCCCGCACCGGGGCGGGATCGTCGAGGAGGATGCGGGCGATGAGCGCCATCAGATCCTCGCCGAGGAAGGGCTTGCGGCCGGTGATGCACTGGTAGAGCACGACGCCCAGCCCGAACACGTCCGCGGCCGGGCCGAGCTGGCGATCGCCGCGCGCCTGCTCGGGCGACATGTACGCCGGCGTGCCGATGCGCGTCTGCGTCTGGGTCAGGTCAGCGCCGAACGCGGCGCGGGCGACGCCGAAGTCGAGGACCTTCACCTGCTCGACGCGTCCGCCGGGCAGGAACAGGTTGGTCGGCTTCACGTCGCGGTGGACGACACCCTTCTTGTGGGCGGCGCCGAGCGCGAGCGCGACGCGCTCGGCGAGGACCAGCGCGTGATCGATCGAGAGCGGCTGGCGGCGGAGGCGCTCGCCGAGGTCCTCCCCGTCGAGCCACTCCATCACGAGGAACGGCGCGCCGCTGGCGAGGTCGCCGTGCGACACGTAGCGCACGATCGCCGGGTGATCGAGCTCGCCCAGCACGTGGATCTCGCGCTCGAAGCGCCCCATCGACGCGCGATCGCCCGACATGAGCTTGAGCGCGACGCGTTCGCCGGAGTGCAGGTCGATCGCGCTGTAGACCAGGCTCATACCGCCGGCGCCGACGGCGGCCTCGACCTTGAACCGGTCCGCGAGCACCACACCCGGATCGAGGCGCACCAGCCCAGGATAGCTCAGGCAGGAGTCACCGCGCGACGACCTTGGCGCGCGGGAGCCGGATGACGGTGATGCCGACGAGCGCGCGCCGCGCCCGAAGGTACCGACGGTGATGGACCGCGCCCGCCGCCTCGCCGGACGGTGATCGCGCGCACCCCGGGGCGGATCCGTGCGAATCTGGATGAGATGGGACGAGCCGATGCGGAGCCGGTGGATCGCTGGACGCACGAGGGCGGGGACCTCGAGCGCGCGGTGCGCGCGCTGGCGGCGTCGGCGCGCCTCGGCGCCTACCTCGAGCTCCGGGTCGAGCCGCTCGGCACGTTCGTCGCCGGCGATCTCGCCGCCGACGTGCGCGCGGCCTGGGACGCGCTGGTGCCCAGGCTGCCGCCGGGCTCGGTGGCGCGGCGCGAGGGCTGGTTCTCGCTCGGCGCCGTGGTCCCCGGCGATCCGATGACGCTGGTCGATATCGCGCGCGAGGTGATGCGCGTCCTGCGCGCGCGCAAGCG
>ERZ761602.2576-NODE-2576-length-27910-cov-5.392820_pt1 | contig 27910 bp, 19 predicted proteins | sample MGYA00512165_ERZ761602 | MGnify/ENA primary metagenome ERZ761602 (study PRJEB28899, sample SAMN02445085) | bioreactor sludge metagenome | biome: EBPR sludge; isolation source: Thorneside wastewater treatment plant | place: Australia: Brisbane, Thorneside...
GCGCCGAGCAGCGCGTCGTGCTCCGTCTCGGTGCGCTCACCGACGAGGGGCCCTACGCGCGCTTCGGCGATCGCCCGGAGGTGTTCATCGCACCGAAGGAGCTCGAGCGCAGCGTGGGGCGCTGGTTGCTCGACACCTCGAGCTTCGTGCCGCCGCTCGCCGAGATCGACAGGCTCGAGGCGAAGTTGGGCGCGCGCTCGCTGCTGCTCGAGCGCGACGGGCCCAAGCTCGTGGTGCGGCTCGATGGACAGCCGGCGGGCGAGAGCGTCACCTCCGAGCTGCGCGACGCGGTCGCGTCGATGCGCCCCATGGGTGTCGTCTCGGTGGGCTCCGCGCTGCCCGCGCAGGGGCTCGACGCGCCGCTCTTGCGCGTGCTCGTCACGCCGCGCGTGAAGTCCTCGGGCCCCGGCGCCCCGATCCCGAGCGAGCCCATCCGCATCGAGGTCGGCGCGGGCGACACCTACCAGGGCATCAGCGTCCACTACGCGCGGCGCAGCGACGTCGACGCCACCTTCGCCGTGCCGCAGGCGGGCTTTCGAACCCTGCTCGAGCTCCTGAGCGACTGAACCTCCGCGGATCAGGGCCTCCGCGCTACGGGCCCTCCGCGTGACGGGGCCCGCCAGGCGACCGGGAGAAATTCGCTCCGCCCAGCGGTTCGTGGTAGCCCCGAGGCGCGAATGGCGACTGCTGCGCGTCCGACGAAGCCACTCAGGGTGGACCTTCCGAGCCCCGAGGCCGAGCGCCCCGTGCTCTCGCGCGTCGGCATCGTGGCGGCGGTGGGTTTCGTCGTGGGCATCGCGTGGCCGCGCTTCGTCGGGCTCGAGGTCGGCCCGGACATCCCGGGCAAGGCGCCCAAACCCTCGGCGGGCGAGCCCACCGCGGCGCTCGTGCCCGCACCCGAGGCCTCCGAGGCCGAGGCCGAAGCCGAGCTCGAGCCCGAGGAGCCCTCGGCGAAGAACCGACAAGAGGTCCGGATCGGCGACGGCACGGTCGACTCCTGCAAGACGAAGAAGGGCGAGAAGATCGACGAGTGCGGCAAGCTCGCGCTCGACCGCACGGTGAAGAGCCGCCTCGGCGAGCTCGCGCGCTGCCCGGCGGCGATCGGTCTCGAGGGCGTCGTTCACGTCGGCGTGAACGTCCACTTCGACAAGAGCGAGCTGCTCGTCGTCGAGGGCAAGAAGTCCGCGCTCCCGAGCTCCACGGTGCGGGGCGTGCTGAGCTGCGCGGGCAAGGCGCTCGAGGGGCTCGAGCTCGACAAGATCCCCCACAAACACGACCGCTACCTCGTCAGCTTCCCCGTGAGCTTCTATCCGCCGGGCAAGGCGCCCTCGGGTGAGGAAGAGGCGGCGACGCCCGAAGCAGGCTCGGCGCCGGCCGCCGAGCGCGTCACGATCGCCTGGGAGAAGGCGCTGCTCCGCGAGACGCCGAAGGACGGCAAGGTGGTCGCGCGCATCCCACAGGGCACGCGCGTCGAGGTCGTCGAGCAGAAGGACGACTGGTACCTCGTGAAGTCCGGCGCCAAGCAGGGCTGGGTGTACCGCCAGGCCATCGGCAAGTAGCCTCGGCGCCCGGGAAGCAGCTCGGCTTCCGAGGCGTAGAGCGAGCCATCGACGATGTTCGCACCGGTCGCCCGCGCGTTGCTCCTGACGCTCTCCTTCGGCGGCATGGCCGCGCTGGGCGTCGCGGCGCACCGCGTCCATCGCGCCGAGCTCGGCCCCGACGAGGTCGCCGAGGGTGTGCGCATCGAAGGGGAGCTCGTCGGAGAGGCGAACGCGCGCACGATCGCGCTCGAGCGGGCGTCGCGCGTGCTCGACCGGCCGCTGCGCGTCGTGCTCGACGGGCGTGAGCTCTTCGGCGCGAGCCTGCGTGAGCTCGGCGGCACGGCCGACGTGGAGCGGGTCACGCGCGACGCGCTCGCGGTCGGTCGCCGCGGCGACTGGCTCGCGCGCCACCTGGACCGAGAGCGCGCGAGCGCAGGCGCCTACGCGCTCGGCTTGCGCTACGAGCTGCCCGTGGAGGCGGTTGCGGCGCTGGTCGCCCCGGCGCGCGACACGGTCGATGCACGCCCCCAAGGCGCGCGGCGTTCCGCCCGGAGCGGCGCCGTCACCCCCCACCGAGAGGGGCGGCTCGTCGACGCCTACGCCACGGCCGAGGCCTTGCTCCGCGCGGCGAGAGACCTCGACGGCGACGGTGTCGTCGAGCTCTCCACCTACGCGTGGCTACCGGCCGCCACGACCGAGCTCGCCGAGCGCGCCGACACGAAGACGGTGCTCGCGCGCTTCGAGACCCGCTTCGGTGGGCCGGCCGGTCGCGACAAGAACATCCTCCGCGCGGCTACGACGCTCGACGGGGTGGTGCTCGCGCCCGGAGACTCGATGAGCTTCAACGATCTGGTCGGGCCACGCACGACCGACAACGGCTTCTTCCCCGCCCCGGAGATCTTCCGCGGCGAGATGCGCGAGGGCATCGGCGGAGGCAGCTGTCAGGTGGCGAGCACGCTGTACGCCGCCGCGCTCTTCGCCGGGCTCGAGATCCTCGAGCGGCGCAACCACTCTCGCCCCAGCGGCTACATCCGCCCCGGGCTCGACGCGACGGTCGCCTACCCGGTGCTCGATCTCCGGCTGCGCAATGGCTTCGACTTCCCGGTCGTCGTCGCCGCGTCGCCCGAGCCAGGCCTGCTCGCCTTCGAGATCCGAGGGGCCGAGCGGCCCGCCACGGTGAGCCTCGCGACCGAGACGCTCGGCGTCCTCAAGTACGGCCGCAAGCTCGAGAAGACGAGGCTGCCCTCGGGTGAGTTCAAGCTCAAGCAGAAGGGCAAACGGGGCTTGCGCGTGAAGCGCATCACGACCTCGTCGCGCACCGACGGCAGCGTGCACACCGAGGAGTCGGTCGACGTCTACCCGCCGGTGCAGGAAATCTGGCTCGTGGCGCCCGACACCGATCCGGCGCTGCTCCCTCCGCTCGAAGAGGGTGCCCGGGAGACGGCGAGCCTCTGAGGGCTTAGGCTCCTCGGCCGCTCCGGTCGCTCGACGTGCCCATGCGCGAAGCGCGGCTCGAGAACGGCGCTGGAGTCGGGGCGGCGCTCGCCGTACGATCCTCGCTGCAGGGATGAGCGCCCAAGGTCACGCTGCCGGCCCTCCGACGCACACGCGCGAGGCCGAGGTTCGACTCGGTGAGGTGCTCGCCGACCGCTACCGCGTGACCCGGCTCATCGGGCGCGGCGGCATGGGCGTCGTGGTCGAGGCCGAGCGCCTCGACCTCGGAGAGCTCGTCGCGGTGAAGATCCTGCACACGCGCCACCTCGACAACGCCGAGGCGGTCGCGCGCTTCCACCACGAGGCGCGGGCCGCCGCGCGGGTGCGCGGCGAGCACTCGATCCGCCTCTACGACGAGGGCACCACGAGCGCGGGCACACCCTTCCTGGTGATGGAGCTCCTACGTGGGCGCGATCTCGCGAGCGTGGTCGAGCAGGGTCCGCTCTCGGTGCAAGACGCGGCCCTCTACGTGCTCCAGGCCTGCGAGGGCATGGCCGAGGTCCACGCCCACGGCATCGTCCACCGCGATCTCAAGCCCGCGAACCTCTTCCTGGCGCAGCGCGCCGACGGCTCGCCGCTCGTGAAGGTGCTCGACTTCGGCATCGCGAAGGGCGTCGTCGCCGCCGAGGGCCTCGCCCCTGCCCTCACGCAGACGCTGGTGAGCATGGGCACGCCGCTCTACATGTCGCCGGAGCAGATCCGCTCTTCGAGGCACGTCGACGCACGCGCCGACGTCTGGTCGCTCGGCGCGATCTTCTACGAGCTGCTCGTCGGTCGCCCCGCCTTCGGCGGAAACACCGTCACGGCGATCACCGCGCAGGTGCTCGAGGGTCATCCCACGCCACCGAGCGAGCTTCGCGCCGGGCTACCCGGCGCGGTCGACACCATCGTCGCGACGGCGCTCGCGAAGAACCCCGACGAGCGCTACATCGACGTCGCGGGCCTCGCGCTCGCGCTCGAGCCGCTCGCCGGGCCGCTCGGCCAAGGCGCCTCACAGCGCATCGCCGCGGTGCTCCGTGGTGCGCTCCGCCCAGACGCGAACACGACCCCGCCGGTCGCGCGAGACGACGCCCTCGGTGGCACGATGCGCTTCGACCGGCGCAAGCGCGCGATGATGATGCGCGCCGCGATCGGCCTGCTCGGGCTGCTCGCCTTCGCCCTGGTGGTCGCGGCCGTGGGCACCTACCGCGCCAGCCTGCCCAAGGCCGCGAGCGCCCGCCAAGGCCTGCGTACGGCGGCGCTCGTGCCCGCCGCCGCAGCGCGCGCCGTCGCGACGAACCGTCCCGCGCGGAGCGCGGGCACCGACGAGGTCGTCGAGCTCGGCCTCGACGAGGAGCGAGAGCGCTCGCCGGCCTCGAGCGCGAGCTCGCGCGTCGTGCCGCCGCGCCCCACGAGCAACGCATCGAGCGCGCGCCCCGCTCCGCGCCCCGACGCCGCGACGCCGAAGCCCGCGGCGAGCGCGGGCTTCGATCCCTTCGCCGACCGCAACTGAGCGCGCCGCGCGAAGACGGGCTGCGCGCTCGCACTTCGCCCAGGCGGCGCTAGCATGCAGCTCGATGCGCAGGCGCCTCTCGCTTCCCCTCTCACCCAGCCTCGAGCTCCGCGCTCCCTCCCCCGACCAGATGCGCGAGCGGCTCGGCGGCAGGCAGAGCTCGAGCTCGCCGCGCGCGGGCAAGCTCGTCAGCTTGCTCTCGGCCGGCGGCGTGCCTCAGGTCGGCGTGCTCTTGAGCGACGCCGACGACGGCTGCGACGTGCTCTTCGAGCGGGGCCTGGTGAAGCGCACCGCGTCCGACACGATCTCGCCGCACGAGGGCAAAGCGAGCGAGGAGCTCGTCGCGCTCGCTTCGCAGGCGCGCGTGTTCGCCGGCCTCGCCGAAGGTTCTCGGGTGCTCGTCGAACAAGAGGGCGCACGCACCGTCGGTGTGCTCGTCGAGAAGTGCCGGTGGGGTGGGCTCGTCGAGCTCGCGGATCGCAAGCTGCTCGGCGTGGGCTTCCGCCGCCTGTGGCCCGCGCCGCGAGCCGACGCGAACTGAGCCACCGGCGCCCGCGACGCAGCCTGCGCCACGACGCGAGGCACCACACGCCGCGCCACTCTGTAATAGACTCGCGCGACGATGCAGTCGCGAGGCGAAGTTCCGCTGTCGACGCTCGTCTGGCAGCCACGCCCCTCCGCGTGGGTCATGACCGTCGCGGCCAAGCTGAGCTTCGTGCTGGAGCCGGGCACCGCCTCGCTCGCGCCCGAGCAAGAGCCCATCCACGAGTCCGACTCACACTGGGACGACGACGAGCAGCGGAGCCTCTCGGTCGCGAGCGATCTCGCCCCGACGAAACCCCGCGTCGACGTGCTGCTCGTCGGACACGCCTTCGCGCCGAAGGGCCAGCCTCAGCGCGGCTTGATCGCGACCCTGGGCGTCGAAGGGCTACAGAAGTCGATCGAGCTCTACGCCGACCGCTCGCTCGGCCCCGACGGCCGCCTCTACGAGGGCTCGCCCTTCACGCGCATGCGCCTCGTCTACGAGCGCGCTGCGCACGGCTCGACCAACCCTGCCGGCGTGCGCTCGGCGGCGCGAGACAGCTACGGCCGCAGCCTCTTCCCGAACCTCGTGCCCGTCGGTAGCTCGAAGGAGGAGCCGGAGGCGATCGACCCGGTGGGCTTCGGACCGATCGCGCCGACTTGGTCTCCGCGCCGCGAGCGGCTCGGGCGCCACGCCGCTCACTTCGCAGGGACCGCGTGGCAGTCTCAGCCGCTGCCCGAGGGCTTCGATCTCGGCTACTTCAACCTGGCGCCTTCGGACCAGCAGCTCGACTCCCTGCCCGCCGACGCGCGCATCTACCTCGAGAACCTGCACAAGAGTCACGCCGAGCTGCGCAGTCGGCTCCCCGGCGCGAAGCCCAAGGTCACCGCCTCTCGCAGGGGCACCAAGCAGGCGGTGGTGCTCCGGGCCGACACGCTGTGGATCGACACCGACCGAGGGATCTGCACGGTGACCTGGCGAGGTCAGATCCCGCTCGACGCACCGGATGAACGCGTCGCGCTGAGCGTGGAGCTCGAAGAGCCCCGCCCGAGCTGGAAGACCGCGCAGACCGAGCTCGCGCGCGAGACGATCACGAGCGAGGCGCTGACCGACCGGTCGCAGCCGCCAGGCGGGCCGCGCGGCACGACCCGAGGCAACGCCGTGCTGCCCTTCTCCGCGCTCGCTGCACGCGCTCAAGAGAAGACCTCGAGCGAAGCCAGCGGTCCGGCCACGCGAGCGTTCTCCCTGGAGTCGCTGCAAGCGGCGCAGGCCTTGCCATTCGCTTCGAGGAGCGCCTCGAGCCCTCCCGGCGCAGGCGACCCACGCTTCGCGAACGAGCCCTCCTGGGGCGGCGCGAGCGCCACCCCATTCTCGCCGCCTCAGGCGCCTCCGAAGCTGTCCCAGCCCGCGACCACCCCACCCCCACCGGTGGCCTCGGTGCCACCCGCGCCACCGGTCGCGGCCTCACAAGCGCCGCCACCGCCCCCACCGAACGCCTACGCGCCAGCGAGCCCCTCGGTGCCGCCCGCTGCGGCGCTCGGCGGCTCGGTGGCGGCGGCCTACGTGGCCGCGGCGAAGGCGAGCCAGGCGAGCGCGGGGCCGTGGCCCTCTCCAGGCGCTGCCATTGCGCCACCGGCGCCGGTCGCGCTCCAGCACGCCTCCACCGCGGCATTGGCGGGCGTGGTCGGTGCGTCGAATGCGGCGGCCGCGCCGCGCGCGCGCGCGAGCGCAGGCCCGGTGGTCCAGCCCTTCCAGGGCGACGTGCTCCAGCTCCTCTGGTTCGACCCCGAGGCCGCGCCGCGCATTCGTCGCCGCCCGGAGTGGAAGAAGATCCTCGACCAGCTCGAGGCGCAGCCGCCCGACCCGGAGCTCGACGAGCCCGCCCTGTCCGACGAGCACGCCGAGCTCGAGGATCGCCGCGAGGTGTTCGAGATCCTCGCGCGTGGCACGCCCTCCGGCGAAGACGGCGTCGAGTCCGCACTCTACGCCGCCGTGCGCAGCGACGGCCGCTTCGCGCCACAGCTGCTCTTGCTCGCCGGCGAAGCCCGCTTCGACTTCGACGAGGTCGAGATGCTCAAGGCGGTGCTCTCCGCCGCGACCCCCTTCGTGGTTCCAGCACCCGCCGCCGAACCCCAAGGCGGCGGGGCGCCGCCGGCCGACGAGCTCAAGCTCGCCGTCGACCAAGCCTTGGCCTACCTCGGCACCCCCGATCTCGTGCCCTCGGCCGATCTGGCGACGACGCTCACCACCAAGATCCGAGAGGCCTTCGCGAAGTCCTCGCGCTCGGTGGGGCCGACCTACCTCGACGACCAGGCGGAGCGCGCCCTGCTCGAGCGCCGCGCCTACCAGAAGCGCTCGGTGTTCGGCGCGCCCCACCTGCGCGCCCTCTTCTACTTCGCCGGCGGGAGCACGGGCGTGCCGACCTACTTCCCCGAAGCGCTCGCCAAGAAGCTGCCGCTCTTCCGTCGCTTGCGCGTCAAACTTTTGGCCGAAGCGCACTTCCAGGCCGACCAATACGAGAGCCACCCGAGCGCCGTGCGCGCCGCCGCCGTCGCCCGCGTGCTGCGCTGAGCACGCGCCGCCACGAGCCGGCCCTGCGTCGACGAACGCCTGTTCAACGAACGATGCGCAGCTCTCCCCCGAGGCGCGCGAGGAACATCGGATAGCCGATCTCGGAGCGGTCGACGGGATCGCGGAGCTTGAAGCTCGGCGTCCAGTCCACGTCGACGAGCTGCAGCAGCTTGCCGCCGGCCACCACGCGGAAGTCGTGCTTCGACGGGTCGCGGGCGACCACCGGCTCGGGGCCCTTCTGGTAGTGCTGGAGCATGGCGACGAGGTCGCCGCGCAAGAACTCCGCGCTGAGCGCCGGGTAGGCGTGCAGCACGTCGAGGATCTGCGCTTCGCTGAGCGCGTAGAGGCGGTCGGCGTTGCCGGTGCGCACCGCGAGCTCGACCTGATCGAGCAGCGCGCATGCCTCGGCGACGAGCGCCTCGCCCTCGACGAGCTCGGGCGCGTCTTGCCAAGCCCAGCGCCCGTGGGCCGCACCGAGGGAGATCGTCTTCGCGTTCGACGTCGGCATCATGCGCCGGTCGAGGCTCGCGTCCGACCACGCGAAGGCGACCTCGAGCAAGGTCTCGCCGTCGCCCGGCGCCGTGTCCTCGCCCTCGCGGTAGCGCACGAGCCTGCCCACCGCGCGCATCGGCCGGAAGCTCTGCTCCACCTTCTGCCTGCGCGCCTCGCTGGGTCGATCACCCGGCTCCACCAAGAGCTCGAGGCTGTTGTCGCCGGGCACGAGCAGCTGCTCGACGGCCAGGTTCTCCACCGGCAGCCTCCCGGGCTCCGGCAGGAGCCGGCTCGTCGGCACGCCATTGACGTAGAGCTCCGCAGCGCAACCCTCGATCTCGAGCTGCGCCATCACGACCGTGTCTCGACTCATCTAGACCGCGATTCGATTGTATCGACCGAGCTCCGAGGCCCCGCGACCACGATGGTCGAGGGCGACGCGACGCTCATTTGAAGGTGTAGAGATCGCCGCCCGCCAGGATCTCGACCGGCGGATCGATGCGCTTCTTGCCCCACCACCACGGCCCCTGGATGCTGCCGGTGAGCAGGATCGGCTTGCGCTTGAGCACGCCCTTGAGATCGAAGCGGCTGTTCTGCCAGTCGGCCTCGAGCTTGCCCTTGAGCTCGAGGCCCGTGTTCACCGAGAGCCGCCCGTCGGCCAGCGTGTAGCCCACGATGGTCGCCGACACGACCGCGCCGAGCTCGACCACGCCGTCGCTCGCGACGTCGAAGGTCTGCGTCGGCCGGAGCATGTCCATCTGGATCTCGCGCTCGATCGACGCCTTGAAGCTCATCTTGCCGAACACCTTGCCCACGAGGCCGGTGCCCAGCGCCACGACGTCGATCCCGAAGGAGAGCGTGATCGAGACGTTGACGATCTCGAGCGAGATCTTGCCCTTGAACTTGTACTCGACGGGGATGTAACGCCCGCCGGCGATCGCGGCCTTGTGCTGGTGCGGCGCCCACTCGACGAGCACCATGCCCGCGAAGGCCGACACCTCGAACTCGAACTTCCAGCCCGCCTGGGGCACCTTGTTGAAGAACTTCTTGATGTCGACGATCGCCTGGCCGAAGGCCTGGATGCCGGCGGCGACCTTCTGCACGAACTCGACGAACTCCTTGCCGCCGATCTCACGATCGTTGCGCGCGACGACGATGTCGAAGCCGCTCGCCTTGCTGAGGCGATCCTCGAAGGCCTTGTAGTCGCGCTTCGGCATGCCCTGCTGCCGCTGCTGGACCTTGCTGTTCCGGATGTCGGTGCCGCCATAGTCGGGCGTACCGGAGCCGCCATTGCGATCGAAGCTCGTGTGGGTGCTGTTCTCGGTGCGTCGCCCCTGCCCTTGGCTGTGGGTCATCTGGGTCTCGCGGACGCCGACGTTGCCGACCCACACCTCCTCGGAGCTCGTCGTCGTCTTGCCGGTGCGGCTCGACGAGCTCGAGCCGGAGATCATGCCGACGTTGCCGGACCTCTCTCGGCTGTAGTCTCCGGTCGGGCTCGAGCTCCCGAGGCTGCGGAAGTTGTCGGCCGAGCGCGTGTCCTTGTAGCTGCCGAGCGGCGGGATCTTGAGGCCGACGGTCCACTTGTCGCGCCTGTAGATCCGCAAGAGGCCCTTGAGGTCGGTGTTCGGTTGCGCGGCCTTGGCGTCGCCCTTCGCGCGCTTGCCGCAGCTCGCCGCGACGAACTCGACGTCCTTCGGCTTGGTCGCGAGGAAGAGCGAAGCGATGAGCTCGAGCGCCGCGGTGATGTTGGCTCCCGCAGGCAGGTTGCCGAGCGGGAACTCCGGCGCGGAGAGGTCGATATCCTTGATGAGGAGCTCGCTCGCGCCCGGCTTGCGCTCGCGGATCTCCGTCTTGCCGCGCAGCTCGGGCGCGGCGGTCAGGGCCTTGAACCTGAGCTCCGAGTGCTCCTGCTTGGCGCACTCACGGCCGTGGTAGTAGCCGCGCACGTTCTTCACCTTGACGACGTCCTCGGGGTCGACCTCGAGGCCGCGGAAGGGGCCGCGCTTCCAGGGTGCGTTCGCGCCGCTGGCCTTGTCGTCACCGGCGGAGTCGCCGATGGTCTCGATGACGAGATCGTATTCGCGCAAGCGCGCGATCGCCTGCCGGCTCTTCACGCCGGCGGGCACCTCGCCGCGACGCCGGCGCGTGGTCTCGAGCTTCAGCTCGATCGGGGGCTTGACGCTCTTCGCGTCGGGCGGGTCGTCGCGCGCGACCACCTCGATGACGAGCTTGTCGACGTCGCAGGGTTTGTGCACCTGGAGCGGGCAGCCCTGGACCCCCGAGTTGATCTTCTGCCCGGCGGTCGTGTTGGGCGGCGCTTTGTTCGAGCTCGTGCCAGGACCCATCGTCAAGCCTCCACGGCCTCGAGCTCACGCTCGGCCATCTCTTCGTAGACCAACACGTCTTCGATCCCGGCGATGCCCTCGGCGCGCGCGGCACGCACGAGCCGACGCAGCTTGCCGAGCGGCACGAGCACCGGGTCCTCGAGCGCCTCGCGCGCCCAGGGGTACTGCTCGTGGGCGTCGAGCCCGAGCACGAGGTAGAGCAACACGAGCTGCGCGGCCTCGGGCTCGGTGTCGACGCCGAAGCGCTCGCAGCGGCCGAGCGCGCCGCGCAGCCACGCGGAGAGCTCCGCGTCGTTCATCGCGCTCACCAGCTCCGCGAAGGACTCGCGCAGATAGGCGCGCATCTTCGCGAGGAACTCCTCGCGCGCGCGATCGGCGAAGTGCTCGAGCTGCTCCCTACGGATCCGGAACATCGTCGCCTCCCGGCGCGAGCATGGCCCCCTGCGCGTCGGCCCCCTCGTCGGGGGCCGCAGCCACCGAGGGCGCGCCCTCGGGCAGCGCCCCTGGCACGCCCGCGCACTCCAAGAGCTCGCCACGCTCCCCCTCGGCATAGACCGCCGAGAGCCCACCCACGAGCTCGGCGCGCTGGCGTGGCGTCGCCACCGGCCAGAAGGCCCTCCACACGCGCGGGTCGTACCATCGGAAGTAGAGCCGCTCGCGTGTCGTCTCCTCTTCGGTCACGAGGAAGCGGCGGAAGTGCCTGCGCACGTCCTTCGGCGAGAGCTCCGCGCTCGCGTAGATCCCCCAGGCCTCGCCCCAGCCCTCCAGGGCCAGCCTGTCGAGCAGGCCGGAGCGGGGGTCGAAGCGCACGAGGTAAGGCGCCACTTCGTCGAGCTCGCGCCCGGCGGCGCCGAGGTAGAGCGACTCGTGAGGGTCCACCGCCTCCTCGCAGAGCTGGAGGATGCGCGGCGCACGCGCCGCGTCGAAGACGCCCCATAGCTTGCCGAGAGCGGCGAGCGGCCTCAGCGCGGCGAGCGCCTCGGCCGCGCCGGCGGCGGGCGCCCTCGGCTCGACCGGAGGGCTGCGCCTCTCGAGGAAGAACCGGAAGGTGCTGCGCCCGGCCGAGAACCAGCCGCCCGAGTGGACCTCCCCGAAGCTCCTCCGCTCACCGTCGATGCTGAGCGAGCCCGTGCCACCGAGCTCGCGGAGGTGCAGGCCGACCGCGTCGAACTCGAGCCTGAGGTGCGCCCCTCGCAGGCTCGGGTCTTCGATGCGCACCTCGGCGCGCTCGTCTCGGCCGAGCTCGAGCGCTTGCCCGGGAGCGAGCACGATCTTGCGGAAGGCGCCGCGCGGAGCCTGCACGAGCTGCACGATGCCTCGGCGCGGTGCGGCCAGGCTCATGGCAGGGCCCCATATCGACGAAAGGCGTAGTCGAGCTCCTTGAGCAGCGTGGCGTAGGCCGGGTGCGACTCCTCGAGGTTCTTCACCGCGAGCGGGCCGAGGTTGGTCGAGAGCTGATCCTCGCGCGCGGGCACGGCGCCGCCCGCCGTCTCTTCCGCCATGAAGGCGAGCTGCGCCTCGATGGTCTCGCAGAGCTCCCAGCCGGGCACCGAGGCCGCGAGGGCCGCCGTCGCCGCGCGCGCCTCGGCGAGCACCTCCTGGAAGACCTCTCGTGAGTCGATGCGGACGGCGGCCATAGGTCGTTGCTACTCCAATGACAAGCGCGCCTCGGGCGTCGACGCGCGCCGGCGGAACTCAGTAGTGCACCGCGCTCACCACGGTGTGGGTCTTGCCCTCGCGGAGCTGGGGCGGGATCATGATCTGCGTCGCGCCGCCCTTGGTGCGCTTCGACATGCCGGGCTGGAGCTCGCCGCCCGTCTCCTTGCGGTGGCGGTTGTGCTCGCTGCGCGCCGAGGTGTTCATCGACCAATGGTCGTTCGCGGGCGCGGCCGTGCTCATGAGGCCCTGCACGGGCTCGTCGAAGGTGATCGTGCGGTAGTCGCGGGGCTGGATGACGTCGCAACCGTCGATGTTGCATACGACCTTGCCATAGGCCCCGACCTCCTCCGGGAGGGTGTCCTGGCTGGTCGTGAAGTAGCGACCGTCGCCGCCGCCCGGGAAGCCGCGCTGATAGAGCTGGTCGCCGTGCATGCCCTGGCCGTCCGGTGGCACGGTCACGAGTCGGACGGGCTTCTCGAGATCGATGCAGCGGATGTGGCTGTCGATGTCGGCGGCCGTCTCCCACGCGGCTTTGTGTTTCTCGTAGAACTCGCGCGCGAGCGACTCGCGCGCCGCGTAGCGAGCCCCGTCGAGCCCGTCGTCCTCGTTCGGCTGGGCGGCGAGCACCTCGCGGCTGAGCTCCACGTGCGCGAGCGGGCTCTCGTGGTAATGGGCGGAGTCGGTCGGGGGCTTGGCGTCGGCGGGCGGGGTCGCGACGGGCGCGGGCAAGGGGTCGATGCCCTGCTGCTGCCGCTTCACCTCCTCTTGCGCGGCCTTCGCCTTCTCGCACTCTTCACAAAAGGGTTTGCCGTCCTTGGCCGCGGCCTTCAGCGCGACGGCTTGCGCCTTCTCGCCGATGATGACCGTGGGGCAGCCCATGACGATCACGCCGTTGTGGTTCGTCGGATCGCCGATGCGCGCGGCGTCGAGGTTGTTGATGACGACCCCCGAGGAGCCCTTCTTGATCGCGTCGACGGCCGGCACGCAGATCGCGGTGTCGGTCTTCCGCGCCGCTGGCATGAAGCCGATGATCACGTCGGGGCTGCCCGACGCGACCGGCCCGCCCACGTGGGGGACGGGCCCGGGGTTCACCATCGGGCAGGTGTGGAAGTCGGCGATGCGTGCTGCGGGCGGCATGGGCGACCTCTCTCGTCAGTCGGGGATGTTCTCGGAGGCGTCCTTGGGGAAGGCCTCCTCGGCGTCCTTCGGCTCGGTCGGCTTCGCGCCGCTGCCCTTGCCGGCGGAGCCGCCGCTGTTGATCTTCACGAGCGAGCCGACGATCTCGATGCCACCCGGGTGCAGGCGGATGAAGTTGCCGCTCGCCTGCACGGTGAGCTCGCTGCCCGCGTCGAGCACGACCTTGCTGCCGGCCTTCAGGTGGATCTCCTTGCCGGCGTCGAGCGCGTGTTTGTTGCCGACCTTCACGTCCTGGTCCTTGCCGACGGTGAGCGAGGTGCTCTTGTCGATCTTCTGGAAGCGGTCGCCCTCGACGTGGAGGTGGTCGTCGACCTTGATGAGCTCCTTCTTCACCTTCTTCACGATCAGGTGCTGGTTCTCCAGGATCGTGCGGTGGTGGTGGCGCTCGATGCGGTGCACCGTGTCGCGCTTGACGAGGTGGTGCTCGTCCTTCTGGGCCTGGATGTAGATGAGCTCCTTGTTGGCTTTGTCCTCGAGCTTGATCTCGTTGTAGCCGCCGTTCGTGGGGGAGCTGTTCGTCTTCCAGCCGCTGACGGTCTTGTTCTCGGGCAGCTTGTAGGGCACCGGGTTGACCGCGTTGTAGACGCGCCCCGTGATGATGGGGTCGTCCGGGTCGCCGGAGAGGAAGCCCACGAGCACCTCCTGGCCGATGCGCGGGATGCAGATCATGCCGAAGCCCGTGCCGGCCCAGCCCTGGCTGACGCGCATCCACACCGAGCTCTCGTCGTCGTTCTTGCCCTCGCGGTCCCAGGGGAACTGCACCCTCACGCGACCGAACTCGTCGGTGTGGATCTCCTGCCCGGCCGGCCCCACGACCGAGGCGCTCTGCACGCCGTGCACGGTGGGCTTCGGCGTCTTTCTCGCGGGCCGGTAGGGCTCGTCGCGGAAGACGGCCCGGGCCGACATGTCCCATTTGCCGTCGTGCGTGCCACGCAGCTCCATCTGCGTGACCATGAGCTCCTTGGCCAGCGACTCGTGCGGGTGGTTCTCGATCGAGAAGACCGTGGAGGGCATCAGGTCGACCACGTTGGTCTCGAACTCGACCGAACGCTTGCCGACGCGCTCTCCCTCGAGGATCTTCTGCGCGCGCTCGTTGCCGTAGTCGCCGTCGTAGCGGTACGCGCCCTTGTCGTCGGCGATCGGCGTGCCACCGCCGCGCCCCTCCCGGAGAAAGCCGCCCGGCACGTATTCGTATTGCTCGCAGCGGTTCTCCGGCGCCGGCGACTTGCTGGCCTCGCCGAAGAGGCGGAACGTCGGGTTGCGGAAGTCGAAGTCGACGAGCTGCCGCGCGCCGGGGCGCACGTCGTGCGAGAGGCGCACCTGCGTCACGAACTCGCGCTGCGCGGCCTCGGTGGGCTCGTCTTCGTAGGTGATCGGGCGGCCCTGGCGCAGTGGATTGGCGGTGAGCTTGTCGGCGAGCACGAGCTTGGTGCCCTCGTCGCCGTCGAGCAGCACGTAGCTGATGCCGGCCTCCTCGAGCAGCCGCGAGAAGAAGCGCAGATCGCTCTCACCGTACTGCACCTTGTATTCGAGCTTCTTGTACTTGCCGCGGTCGATGCGCCAGTCGGGCTCCACGCCCCACTCGGAGAGCAGCTCGTCGACGATGTCGGGGATGCTGAGCCGCTGGAAGATGCGGTGGTTCGTGCGCTGCCCGAGCACCCAGAGCTTGGGCACGAGCCTCAGCTGGTAGGTGGAGAGCACGCGCGTGCCGTCGCGACCGCGTTGCATGCCCTGCACCTGCTCGGCGTAGTTGCAGATGCCCGACCATCCTCGCGAGCCCCCGAGCGCGAGCACGTAGCCAGTGGCCATGCGGAAGCTGGCCCCCTGCCCCACGACGGCCTCGAGATCGATGTTGTGGTCCTCTGCGAGGGCGATGATCTCGACGGAGAACAGCCCCGAGATCGACTCGCTCACGGCGAAGCGACGGACATCGAACGGGGACCCGATGGCACAAGAGAAGTCGAGCGTCGGCATGCGTGCCCTCCAGTGAGCGCTTGCACCGATGCTACGCAGATCGAAGCGCCTTGCATCGGCCGATTCCGCGGGAGCGCCGCGAGGCCGCTGCGGACGGCGCGCCCGCCTACCGGCGCCTACGCGCTCCCACTCGAGACCACCCGAGCGCTCCGCTCACCGAGCGTCGCCTAGGAGCGCGACGAGGCGCCGCGGGCTTGTGTAGGATGCCGCTTCGATGAGCCAAGAGACGCGCACGATCCTCGTCATCGCCAGCTACGAGAAGGGCCACGAGTTCTTGAGGAGCTGCAAGCGCGAGGGCTGGCGCGTGGTGCTGCTCACCTCGCAGAGCCTCGAGCACGAGCACCACTTCCCGCGGGAGTCGATCGACGAGCTCTATTACATGCCCGACGTCGACAAGAAGTGGGACCCGGTGGCCACGCTGAAGGCCGTCGCCTACCTCGCGCGCACGCGCGTCTTCGATCGCATCGTGCCGCTCGACGACTTCGACCTCGAGATGGCGGCGATGCTGCGCGAGACCCTGCGCATTCCGGGCATGGGCGACACCACGACGCGCTACTTCCGCGACAAGCTCGCGATGCGCGTGCGCGCCCGCACGGCCGGCATCGCCATCCCCGACTTCGTGCACCTGCTCAACGACGCGCAGATCCACGACTTCACGAAGCGCAACCCCGCGCCTTGGGTCGTGAAGCCCCGCTCGAGCGCGGGCGCGATCGGCATCAAGAAGGCCCACTCCGAGCACGAGCTGTGGTCGATCATCCACGCGCTGGGCGACGACCGCGTGCACTACGTGCTCGAGAAGTACGTGCCCGGCGACATCTTCCACGTCGACACCCTCGTGCAGGAGGGCAGGATCCTCTTCGTGCGCGCGAGCAAGTACGGCCGCCCGCCGCTCGACGTCTCGCACGGAGGCGACGTCTTCACGTCGCGCATCCTCGCGCCCGAAGACCCGGACGCGAAGGCGCTCATCGAGCTGAACGCCAAGGTGCTGAGCGAGCTGCACCTCTTGCGTGGCGCCTCGCACACCGAGTTCATCCGCGGCCAGGCCGACGGCAAGCTCTACTTCCTCGAGACGAGCGCGCGTGTGGGCGGCGCCCACCTCGCCGACATGATCGACGCCGCGACGGGCATCAACCTCTGGGCGGAGTGGGCGAAGATCGAGCTCGCCGGCGAGGGAGGCAGTTACACGTTGCCGTCGACGCGCGAGGATTTCGCCGGGCTCGTCATCACGCTCGCCAAGCAAGAGCACCCGGACACGAGCGCCTACGACGATCCCGAGATCGTGTGGCGCCTCGACAAACGCTTCCACGTCGGCGTGATCGTGCGCTCCCCCTCGGCGTCGCGCGTGGCCGAGCTCGTCGACAGCTACGTGGAGCGCTTCCACCACGACTTCCACGCCAAGGCGCCACCGCTCCAGAAGGCCAGCAGCTGAGCACGCCGTAGCCGAGCGAGCTCGTCCGAGTCCGCTTCTCCTGAAGGGCTGAGCTCCGAGAGCCGAGCTCAGCTGCCGGTCGCAGGTCGCCGCGCTCGCTGCTTCCAGATCTGCGACGCACGCGGCCGCGGCGAGACCTCCGCTCACCTGCGCCCGATGTGCGAGCGCGTGCTCCGCGCTGCGCTCGGCGTGGGTCGCGTCGTGCCTTTGGGGTGGGGCTCCACGCTTGCTCTTGCTAGCATCGCGCGAGGTGCGGCCCGGCTGCCGCGCAACCCCAGCCGAAGGAAGTCTTCATGCGTACGACTCTATCCCTGGTGATGGTGGGCCTCTTGGGCGCCGGCGGCTGTTCGCTGCTCGTGGCGCCCGACGAGAGCCTCATCGGAGACGGCGGCGGCGGCGAGGGTGCCCAAGGCGGCGCCTCGACCACCACGACCACCACGACGACGACCACCACGACCTCCACGACCTCGGGAGGCGGCGAAGGCGGCACCGGCGGCGCGGCGCAAGGCGGAGGCGGCCAGGGCGGCACCGGTGGTGCGGCGCAAGGCGGCGGCGGCCAGGGCGGCACCGGCGGCGCGGCGCAAGGCGGCGGCGGCATGGGCGGCATGGGTGGCGCCGGCGGCATGGGCGGCATGGGCGGCGCGGGCGGCATGGCGCAGGGCGGCGGCGGCGCGGGTGGCGGTGGCGGCATCGCGTGCACGCCGGCGACGGTGGCGACCGACTGCCCGGCGTCGACCGACCCGTGCATCGTGGCCGCCTGCGGCACCGACGGCTTCTGCACGACCGACTTCGCGGCCGACGGCACGCTCGTGCCGAGCCAGGATCCTGGCGCCTGCCAGCTCGCGCAGTGCGACGGCGCGGGCAACGTGGAGGTCGTCGCCGACGCGGCCGACCTGCCCGACGACGCCAACGAGTGCACGACCGACACCTGCAGTGGCATGACGCCGACCTTCACGCCCAACACCGGGGCGAGCTGTGGCAACGGCGGCGGGCTCACGTGCAGCGCGGGTGGCGTCTGTGGCGGCTGCACCTCCGATGCCCAGTGCCCCAGCGACACCTTCTGCTCGAACTGGTCCTGCAATACGACGAGCTCCCTGTGTGAGCGGGCCATCACGGCCGAGAACACGCCGCTGCCGAACGGCGTCGAGGGGCAGGTCGTGGGCAACTGCGTCGAGCTGCAGTGCAACGCCGAGGGTGGCACGAAGACGGTGAACGACGACGACGACTTCGTCGACGACGGCAACGAGTGCACCTTCGAGTTCTGCGACGCCGGCACGCTCCAGGAAGGCGACGAAGACCAAGGCGAAGTCTGCACCGACGGCGGCACGCTCTGCGACGGCAGCGGCAACTGCGTGAGCTGCACGCAGGACGCCGACTGCAACGCGCAAGACACCTTCTGCATGGACTTCAGCTGCAACGCAGGGTCGTGCCAGGGCGCGCCCATCACGGCGAACATCGGCCAGCCCTTGCCGACCGGGCAGCAGGCCGGCAACTGCCAGGTGCTCCAGTGCGCCGCGAACGGCATGCCGACGAGCGTGGCCGACGACGCCGACGTGCCGAGCGACACCAACCCGAACGACTGCAACGTGCCTGTCTGCACCGGCGGCGCGACCAGCACGGCCCCGCGCAGTGAGGGCGACACCTGCAGCGACGGCGGCGTCGTGTGCAACGCGACCGGCAGCTGCGTGGCCTGCATCGTGGGCGATACGCGCTGCGACGGGCTCGACACCTTCTGCAGCGACTTCAGCTGCGCGGCGAACAACACCTGCCAGGGCGCGCCTCGCAACGAAGGCCAGGCGACGCCCACCGGTCAGAGCGCGGGCAACTGCCAGACGATCCGCTGCGTCGCGGGCAGCGCACAGAGCCAGGCCGACGACACCGACCTGCCGCCGAGCGACAACAACGACTGCACCACCGAGAGCTGTGTGGCTGGGGCGCCGAGCTTCGGCAACGCCGCCCCCGCGACGAGCTGCTCCAGCGCCAACCCGGCCGCCGATCAGTGCGACGGCTCGGGCAACTGCGTCGAGTGCCTCGCCGCCACCGCGGTGGCCGATTGCGGCGCGACGACCGAGTGCCAGACGAACGCCTGCGTGACCGGCTTCTGCCAGTCGAACAACACGCCGGCGAACACGCCCACCTCGAACAACACCGCCGGCAACTGCAGCACCGAGGTCTGCAACGGCAGCGGCGGCACGACGACCAACCCCGACGCGGCCGACGTGCCGGCCAGTGCGGGAGACTGCCTCGTCGGCGTGTGCAGCGGCGACCCGCTCGTCGGCGGCCAGGTTCCCGTCGCCGCAGGAACGACCTGCGACGACAACGGCGGCTCGGTCTGCGATGCAGCCGGCGCCTGCGTGCAATGCAACGTGGCGGCCGACTGTGGGACCGACACCTTCTGCGAGACCTGGTCGTGCAACGCTGGCGTCTGCTCGGCGAACTTCGCGCCGGCGGGTACGCCCAACCCGAACGACCCTGCCGGTGACTGCAGCGTGGAGGTGTGCGACGCGGTCGGCAACATCGTCAGCGAAGACCAAGACCTCGACCTCCCTGTCGATGGTCTCGACTGCACGAGCGACGTCTGCACGGCCGGCGTGCCGAGCAACCCACCCACGACCGTGGGCACGGGATGCGACGACGCAGGCGGCACGGTCTGCGACGGCGCGGGGCTCTGCGTGGAGTGCAACGTGAGCGCGGACTGCACCACTGCGGGCGATCTGTGTGTGGCGAACAGCTGCTTGACGCCGGCCGCGATCACCTTCTGCCGCGTGCAGTTCCCGAGCACGATCGACAACGCCGCGGGCACGTCGAACACCGTGTATGCGCGGCTCTACTCTGCCGGCTTCACCGACCTCACCGGCGTGACCGATCCCGACCCGGCCATCATCGGCGCGGTCGGCTACGGGCCGGTGGGGAGCGACCCATCGACTTGGACGAGCTGGACCACCGCGACGCCGAACCTCGGCTACGGCCCCGCCTCGCCGGGCTACGCCGCGAACGACGACGAATACGAGGCGACGCTGATCACCCCGCTATCCCCAGCGCACTATGCCTACCGCTTCTCGGGCGACGGCGGCCAGACGTGGACCTACTGCGACGCCGACAACGAGGGCAACACCGACGGTTTCGACGAGCCAGGCTTGGCGACGCCGACCGCGACGCTGTTCATCAGCGAGTACGTGGAGGGCAGCAGCAATAACAAAGCCATCGAGATCTACAACGCGGGTGTCGCTCCGATCGACCTCAGCGGTGCGACCTGCCAGATCCGTCGTTTCGACAACGGCTCGACCAATGTGGGAGGAACGATCGCTCTCACAGGCACGGTCGCGGCCGGGGGAACGCGCGTGATCGCGAACACGAGCGCAGCGACGACGCTCCTCGCGCTTGCACAGCAAACGAGTGGCGCCATGACGTTCAACGGTGACGACGCATTGGAGCTGCGGTGCGGTGGAATCACGCTCGACGTGTTCGGCCAAATCGGATTCGACCCCGGCACCGAGTGGGGCACCGGCCTCACCAGCACCGCGGACAACACCCTCCGTCGAAAGTGCGGCATCACCACCGGCGATACGAACGGCGCCGACGCCTTCACGCCGGCCACCGAGTGGGACGGCTTCGCGGCCGACACCTTCGACGGGCTCGGCTCGCACACGGTGACCTGCCCCTGACCACCCCGCACTGACCCACCCCGCACCGCGGGCTCGCTCCGGCTGAGCCCACCTCGAAGGCCCCTGCCCTCCCGGCACGGGGCCTTCGTCGTTGCCCCCCCCGCCTCCTTCGCGCAGCGGCCTCCTTCGCGCGCCTCCGCAGCGACGCACCCTGCCCTCTGCGCTAGCCTCGGCGCCACCATGGACCTCAGCGGCAAGACCTGCATCGTCACCGGCTCGAACACCGGCATCGGCCGCGTCACCGCCGTGGAGCTCGCCAAGCGTGGCGCCTACGTGGTGCTGGCGAACCGCTCCGAAGACAAGACCCTGCCCGTGCTCGAGCAGATCCGCGCAGCCGGCGGCGAGGCCGAGTTCCTCGCGCTCGATCTGGGCTCGCTGGCGAAGACCGCCGACGCGGCGAAGCGCTTCCTCGACGGCGGGCGCAGGCTCGACGTGCTCGTGAACAACGCCGGGCTCGCCGGTCAGCGCGGCGAGACGAGCGACGGCTTCGAGCTCGCCTTCGGCACCAACCACCTCGGCCCCTACCTCCATACGCGCCTGCTCTTGCCGCGCCTGCGCGAGGCGGGCTCGGCGCGCATCGTGAACGTCTCGAGTCGCGCGCACTACCGCGCGAAGGGCATCGACTACGAGGCCGTGAGGCGGCCGACCCAGAGCACCACGGGCATGCCCGAGTACGGCGTGAGCAAGCTCGCCAACGTGCTCTTCACGAAGGCGCTCGCGGCCGGCGAAGCCGGGCCCGGCGTGCACAGCTACGCGCTGCACCCGGGGGTCGTCGCGAGCGACATCTGGCGGCGCATCCCCTGGCCGTTCCGCCAGATCGCGAAGCTCTTCATGGTGTCGAACGAAGAGGGCGCCCAGACCTCGATCCATTGCGCGACGAGCGACGAGGTCGCGAAGGACGACGGCCTCTACTACGACCGCTGCCGCCCGAAGCGTCCGAGCGCCGTGGCGCTCGACCCGGAGGCGGCGCGCCTGTGCTGGGAGAAGAGCGCCGAGATGGTCGCGCCACACCTCGCCTCGTGAGCGCGCGTCGAACGCAGAGGTCCGCGAGTCGCCCAGCGGCGCCGCTCGTCGTCGAGCATCGACGCGTCGGCGTCGACCGGGCCCCGCCCTTTCGCATCGTCGCGGTCGCCGACACGCACAGCCGCCCCGATCCACGCGCGCAGGCGCTCATCGCCGCGCTCGCTCCGGCCTTCATCGTGCACGGTGGCGACATCGGAGATCTCGCCGTACTCGACGAGCTCGCCCGGATCGCGCCCGTGCACGCCGTGCGCGGCAACGTCGACGCGCGCGACACGGGCGTGCCCGAGGCGCTCGTGCTCGAGCTCGAGGGCCCGGCCTGCCCTCCGCTCCGGATCTTGCTCGAGCACATCGTGCTCCTGGGCCCGCGCCTCCGCGCCGAGGCGCGCAGGCGCGCGCAGGCCGAGCGCCCGGATCTCTACGTGTGTGGCCACTCGCACGTGCCCTTCCTGGGGCGCGACGCGGGCACGACGGTGTTCAACCCGGGGTCGATCGGGCCGCGCCGCTTCGGCCTGCCGATCGTGTTCGGCGTGATCGAGGTGGGCGCCGAGGCCATCCGCGCGCACCACGTGGACTGCGAGACGGGCCGAGCCTGGGCGCCGGGGCCCCTGCCCTCGCCCTAGAGATCGACCTGCATGCCGATCTCGACCACGCGCTCGGGCGGGATCTTGAAGAACTTCGTCGCCTGCTGCGAGTTGCGCGTGAGAAACGCGAAGATCGCCTCGGCGCGCGGACCCATCGCGCCGTGCTGCGAGGCGAGCAGGGTCTCTCGGCCGAGGTAGTAGGTCACGTCGTCGAGCGTGAAGGGCAGGTCGTAGACGCGCTCGGCGAGCGCGAGCGCGCGGGGCACGTTGGGCGACTCCATGTAGCCGACGTGCACCTTCAGCCGGTAGAAGCCCTGCGACACGGGCTCGAGCTCCACGCGCCCCTCGCGCACGCGTGGCACACGCTCGTTCACGACCGTGATGAGCACCACGGTGCGATGGACGGCTTTGTTGTGGCGGGTGTGGTGCAAGAGGATGGGCGGCGTGCCGGCCGCGTTCGAGGTGAGGAAGACCGCGACGCCCGGCACACGCACGACGTCGATCGTCTCACCCGGGGCGAGCTCGTACTGCCCCCTCGCGAGCGCCGCGAGGTAGGTGTCCAGCGGGCGCGAGGCGCGGCGGAAGTAGTCCGCGAGCAGCGCGCGACCGCGCTTCCAGATGCGCATCGTCATGAAGAGCCCGAGCGCGATGACGACCGGCACGTAACCTCCGTCGACGAACTTGAGCACGTTCGACGCGAAGAAGCAGAGATCGATGGCGAGGAAGAGCACGAGCAGCGGCAAGGCCTGCGCGAGCGACCAGCCCCAGCGCGTACGCGCGACGACGAAGAAGGCCGTCGCCGAGATGGCCATCGTGCCGGTGACCGCGATGCCGTAGGCCGCTGCGAGCGCGCTCGACTCCTTGAACAAGAGCACGAGCGTGATGCAGCCAGCGGCGAGCGCCCAGTTGACCTCGGGCACGTAGATCTGGCCTTCGGTCTCGCTCGAGGTGTGGCGGATCGTCACGCGCGGCAAGAGCCCGAGCTGCACCGCCTGGCGCGTGAGCGAGAAGGCGCCCGAGATGAGCGCCTGCGAGGCGATCACCGTGGCGGCCGTGGCGATCGCGACGAGCGCGTAGGTCGCGACGCCGGGCGCGACCAGGCGATAGAACGGGTTCTCGGCGAGGCGCGCCGCGTCGTCGGGGTTCGCGAGCAGGAGCGCGCCCTGACCCAGGTAGTTGAGGATCAGCGAGGGCATCGCGAAGAAGTACCAAGCGAGGCGGATCGGCTTGCGACCGAAGTGCCCCATGTCGGCGTAGAGCGCCTCGGCGCCCGTGATGCAGAGCACGACCGAGCCGAGGATGCGGAAGCCCGCGAAGCCGTTCTCGCGCATGAAGCGCACGGCCTCGAGGGGCGAGAGCGCGGCGAGGATCTCCGGGCGCTCGACGATCTGCCGGAGACCGAGCACGGCGAGCGTGCCGAACCACACGAGCATGATCGGCCCGAAGACGCGCCCGATCGTGGTCGTGCCGCTCCGCTGCACGAAGAAGAGCGCGAGCAAGATCGCCACGGTGATGGGCACGATCGCCGGGTCGAGCGTGTGCGTCGCGACGCCGAGGCCCTCGACGGCGCTGAGCACGCTGATCGCAGGCGTGATGACGCCCTCACCGTAGAGCAGACAGGAGCCGAGCACGATCAAGGCGCCGATGGCGCCGAGGCCACCGAGCTGTTTGGGAGCCTTCTTCTCGGGGAGGAGCGCGAGCATCGCGAGCACGCCGCCTTCGCCCTGGTTGTCGGCCCGGAGGATGAAGACGAGGTACTTGAAGCTCACGACGAGCGTGACGCTCCAGAACATGAGCGACAGCACGCCGAAGAGGTTGCCCTGTGTGGGCTGCATCGCGTGCGGGCCGTGGAAGCACTCGCGCACCGCGTAGAGCGGGCTCGTGCCGATATCGCCGTAGACGACGCCGAGCGCTGCGAGCGCCAGCGCGCCGAGCCCAGCCCTGTGGCGGTCGTGCACGTGCGCCGTGGGGGTCCGGTCGGCGCGGCTGTGCGCGGCGGCCCTGGGTTCAGATGGGTCGTTCATGCCGGCGAATCGGGCTGGCGAGCCGCGCGGGCGGCGAGCATCCAGCGTGTGTGCCCGGGGACGGAGCCTCTCCGCAGTGGACGACGCCGCAGAGGGGAGGCTCTGCGACCAGCAGAGCCTCGGAGGACCGATGACGTCCCGATGGCTGGCGAGCCGCGCGAGCGGCGAGCATCCACCAGGGGTGCCCAGGGACGGAATCGAACCGCCGACACGGGGATTTTCAATCCCCTGCTCTACCAACTGAGCTACCTGGGCGGGTGCTCGAGCGAGATGCGGGTTCTACTCCAGGCCGCCGTCTCGATGCAAGGGCGTCGAGAGGTCGGAGGCCTCGGCGCCGTCGGGCGGAGCGAGCTCGGCGCCCGCTTCGCTCGATCCCTCCGCGTCGCGCAGACCGAGCGTCAGGGCGATGAACAGCGAGCGCGCGAGCACGGCCCCGAGCGCACAGAGCTCGGCGAGGAGCGCGCCGAGCGCAGACTGCCACGACGAACGCCAGACGAGCTCGAGGGCCGCCGCGCCAGCGATCGCGAAGGCGAAGGTGGCGCCGCTCGAGGCGAGCGCCCACGCGAAGATGCGCGCGCGGCTCCTGCCGAGCCGATCCATGGAGCGCTGCGCGGCCTCGAAGACCCCGGCTCCGAGCGCGACCTCGACGCGTGCGAGCTGGTGGACGACACCCAGCACCCACGCAGGCAGCACGGCGAGCACCGCGAGCGCGAGGAACACGAGGCCGCCACGCGGCGTGTCGCTCACGAGCGCCTTGGAGGCGCCGCCGAAGGCCGTCACGCCGAGCAACAAGAGCAGCGCCTGCGCAGAGAGCGCGGCGCCCCAGAGCAGGAGCAGGCTACCCGCGCGCGCGAGCGCAGCCCCGAGCGCGCTCCCGAGCCCGACCCCGGGAGCTCGAGCCTGGAGCACCACGGCGCCCGCCGCCGCCGCCAAGACGGGGCTCGCGAGCAGCAGCGCGCCCGCACCCGCGAGGCCGAGCGCCTCGAGCTCGATGCGCATCACGCCGAGCGCCTCGAGCAAGAGCTCGCCGCCCCCGGCGAGCAGCGCGAGCTCGCCTTGCTCGTGGTGTCCGAGAGCCCTGCCGGCTGCGCGCCCGAGCACGAGCGCGGGCACGAGCGCCGCGAGGCCACGCACGAACCACCACGCGAGCACGCTGGGCCAGGCCCAGGAGAGCCGGCGCAGCGCCGAGGGCTCCTGCGCGTGACCTGCGGCGAAGCTCATGGCGCGCAGAGCTCCGACAGCCACCGTGAGGCGACGAGCCCGGTCACGAAGCTGCGCGCGCCGAAGCCGCTCGGGGCGAGCGAGCGCGCGTCGTTCGTGCGGTCGTCGTCGACCGGGAGGCGCCGGTCGGGGTCGACCACCGCGCCGGCCAGCGGCGCGCTCGTGCGCCGACGCAGCCTGAGGAAGGGCTCGCGGCCGTCCCAGGTCTCGCGCAAGCGTTGGCCGTCGGCGAGCCGCAGCTCGACCTCCACCGGCAGCGAGAGCGTGCCCGCACGGCGCAGCAGCACCTCGACCTCGTGGGCGTCGTCGATCGGGCGGCTCGCGACCGCAACGACCTCGTAATCGAGGTGCCCGCGTTCGTGGAGCCCGAGGCGGAGCTGCTCGCTGGCCTCGTCGCCACCTTCTTCGCGCACAGCCTCGAGCAGATCGCTCGGCGTGGGGTGACGATAGCGATGGCGCCTCGCGTAGCGTTCGACCGCGCGCGTCGCTGCGCCGCCGTAGGCGCCGTCGATCGAGCGCAGTAGGGTCGAAGCCCGCGAATAGACCGAGCTCGCATAGTCCGCCCCCGTCGCGAAGCTACCGGCCGGGCTCGCCACCGCGTGTCGGTGCCGGGCGCGCTTGCCCGAGGCGCGGTCCCAGGCGCCGACGCCGAGCCCCGTGCCGCGGAGCACCGGCGCGCCCGGGTGGAGCGCCTCGAGCGCCTGCCCCGTGACGAAGGTCGTGAGGCCCTCGTCGAGGAAGGGCCACGCGTGCTCGTCGCTCGCCACGAGGCCGTAGAACCATTGATGTGCGAGCTCGTGGAGCACCAATCCGTCGAAGGCGCGAGCAGGCGATCGGCTCGCCCAGAACGGGCCGCCGGTCGTGATGAGCGTGGGATACTCCATGCCGCCCGCCTCTTCGGCCCCCTCGGGAGGGTGGACGATCGTGAGCGTGTCGTAGGGGTAGGCCCCATGGCGTTCTCCGTAATGGTCGAGCCCGAAGGCCGCGACCTCGAGCGCGCGCGCGCCATTGGCCTCGTGACCGGGTGGGTGGAGCGAGCGCAGCGAGACGCCACGGTGGTCGCGCCGTTGCTCGACGTAATGAGGCCATGCGGTGAAGGCGAAGTCGTGCACCCCCTCCTGGACGTAGCGGTCGATCCTGCGTCCGCCTTCGGAGCGGCTCTCCACGCGCGCGCCGGTCGCGCCGACGACGAGGTGCTCCGGCACGTCGATGCTCACGTCGTAGCGCCCGAAGTCGGCGTAGAACTCCGAGTAGCGCTCGAAGGGGAAATGGGCGAAGCGGCCGTCGGGCTCGAGCTTGGCGAGCTTCGGGAACCACTGCCCCGCGAAGACGAAGTCGCCGACCTGACCGGTGCGCATCGTCACCGGCGGCAGCCTCGACGTGAAGCGCATGTCGAGGCGCAGCGACTCCCCGGGCGGCAAGCTCCTCGGCAAGGGAAAGCGCAGGTCGGTGCGATCGAGGGGCTCACCCGGCGTGTGGGGAGGGTCGGCGGCGAGCTCGGCGTCCCAGGCCTCGACGCGCAGAGACTCGAGCTCGATCGAGCCGGTCTCGTCTGCCTTCGCGCCACGGAAGCCGAGCGGCGGGACGCGCCCATAGACGGTCTCCGGGCCCTCGAAGGCGTTGAGGTAGAGGTGCAGCCAGAGCTCGTCGAGCGGCGCGCTGGACACGTTGCGCAGCACCACCGAGCCGCTCCCCCTGAGCAGGGCGCCCTCGAGCCGCACCTCGAGCCTGTAGTCGACCACGGGCACCTCGGGCAGCTTCGATGGAAGCGGCTCGTCCCGAGCCCCGAGTCTCGTGGCGCCTGCGCTCGCGCGCCACGCCGCTGCCTCGGGCTCGGCGGCGGGCGAAGGCTCGCCGCCCAGGAGCCGAGCGCTCGCAGCGAGCAGCGCGAGCCCGAGGCCGCCCCGCGCGAGCTCCGAGCGGAGCTTGCCCGTCACGACCCCGACGCGATCGAGTCGACGGCGAGCACGCCCTGCTCGTACATCTCGAACAGCAGACGCAGGACCTCGAGCGCGGGCATGCCCGAGATGTCGACGATCTCGTCGATCGTCGCGTGCCCGTCGAGCAGCGAGATCAAGAACCCTGCGCGGTGATCGAGGCTGAGCTCCTGGATGGCGTCCGGCGCGAGGCCCAGGCGCAGGACCGTCGTGCCGCTGCCGAGCCGCGTGAGGTACATCTGCTGGAGCAGCTCGGTGGCGCTCTCCACGTAACGGCGAGCCGCTTCGAAGTCCGGGCGCTCCTCGAGCAGGCCCTCGGCCCGCATCAGCGCGCCCATGTAGTCGCCCTTCTCGAAGCGCATCACGATGGGCTGGAGGAGCGCCTCGTCTTCGGGGCTCAAGATCTCGACCTGCGACCTGCGCTCGGGCGGCGGCTCGGCGACACGGTCTCCGGTCGTCGAGAAGTCGTCGGGCAGCTCGATGTCGACCGAGAGGTCGATCGAGTCGAGCGCGGCGATCTCCGCCGCCTCGGCCTCGCTCATGTGCGCCTCGCCGACGTCGATGTGCAGCCCTCGGAGCAGCGGCGAGTCTTCGAGCAGTGAATCGCGCGGGCCCGGCACGTCGGGCAGCGGTGTGGCGCGGTCGTGCGGCGAGATGTCTGCACCTCCAACCGCGTCGCGGGGCGCGAGCGCGCCGCCGTCGGAGGCGCGCGTGTGGCGGACGGCCTGCATGACGGGCCGCG
>ERZ761602.2577-NODE-2577-length-27903-cov-4.528045_pt1 | contig 27903 bp, 29 predicted proteins | sample MGYA00512165_ERZ761602 | MGnify/ENA primary metagenome ERZ761602 (study PRJEB28899, sample SAMN02445085) | bioreactor sludge metagenome | biome: EBPR sludge; isolation source: Thorneside wastewater treatment plant | place: Australia: Brisbane, Thorneside...
AGTTCGATGTCACGCCTTCGGCCGACGCTATCGACGAAGGGGTCGAAGATTTCCGGCTCGTGCTCGAGAACTCCACGGCGACGAACGGCGCTCAGGCCGCCGCCATCGTTCCCGGCGAAGGCACCAGCTACGTCGAAAGCCACATCGTCGAGTCCGACGAATACTCGGTGGTGTGCGGCTGCGAGGAGGACGAGAACACGCCGCCCGAGGCGAACAACGACCGTGCGGCCACCGAATGCGGCCTGCCGGTCACGATCGCGGTCCTCGCCAACGACGACGACGCCGACGGCGACGCGTTAAGAGTCGAGGCCTACACCAGCACGTTCAACGGCACGCTCGTCGACAACGGCGACGGAACCTTCACCTACACGCCGTTCGCCGGCTTCACCGGGACCGATACTTTCAGTTACGCGGTCGGCGACGGCAAAGGCGGGATCGATACGGCCGTGGTCCGTATCCGCGTCGAAGAGGGCGAAGTGTGCGATTGCGACGTGCCGCCGCCCCCGATCTGCGACGGCCCGGGCGGGACCTGGCCCGGCCGCAACAGCGGGACGATCGAACGCAATGCCGGCACGAATGCCGCACTGGCGGCGCTCATCGGCCTTCCTCTGGCCGACCAGCTCGACGAGCAGCCCGCGCCGCCGCAAGCGCGCGTGTGGGATGATGGCCAAAACGGCCACGGCGGCGAACATCGCGGCGGTGGCGGTGACGACGAAGGCGACGGGCCGGGCGGCCGTCACGACCGGCCGGGCAGCGGCCACCACGAGCGTGGCGACGACCAAAGTGCCGGCGAATCGGGCTGGCGCTGGACGTCGTGGGACCGCGACGCAGACGGCGAACGCTCCGGCGATCTCGCCCATCGTCACGCCAATCACGACAGTCGCGACGGCGAAAGCGGGAGTCCGGGATGGAAGAACCCGGCCGATGCCACCGGCGGCGAAACCGGCAGTAGCCGGAGCTTCGGTCCGGGGCCGAGCCACGAGGGCGTGCCGAAGATCGTGGGCACACCGGGAGCGGATGACCTCGTCGGCACAGTCGCCGCCGAAACGTTGATCGGCGGCGCGGGCGACGATGTCATCATTGGCGGCGGCGGAGCCGACGTGCTTCGCGGCGGCGCCGGTGACGACGTTCTCGTGACCAAGGCGGGATTCGCCGAGATCCACGGCGGCGCCGGCTTCGACACGTTCAGGTTCGACGACAGCGGCGTGCTCGATCTCTCGCTGTTGGCCGGCAAGGTGACGGGCATCGAACAGGTCGACATCACCGGCACCGGCAATGTCGAGTTGAAGCTCACGTACCAGGACTTGCTGACGATGACCGATAGCGGGCATCAGCTGACGATCCTCGGCGACAGCGGCGACAAGGTCTCGGCCGACTTCACCGGCCACGCCGTCGCCGTCGCCGACATGGGCAGCTTCACCCGCTACGTCATCGACGGCGGCGCCGCGACGCTCGACATCGACAATCACGTTCAGAAGAACATCGTCGGCATCTGAAGCGGGCCGGGCCGGCCGCTTGCGCCGGCCCCGGCCTGCGCCGACGCGTACGCCGCGCCCGGCGCCGGCAGCGCAGAGGCAATCGGCGTCGGACGGCACGGCGCATCCGCGTGAGGGAAGCGTTGGGATGGACGGCTCGGAAACGGCACCGACGCAACGCCGGATGGAAATCGCGCAATCGCGCGGCTTCGGCGCATGGCTCGCCGAGCGGCGCCTATCGGTGGCGCTGACCACGGGTGCGTTCGGCCGGCTCGTCCTCGTGGGTCCCGGCGCCGACGGCAGGCTCTCGCTGTTCGTGCGCGGTTTCGACGGCGCGTTCGGCCTGTGCGGCAACGGCCAGTCGCTGCTGATGGGCACCGCGTTCCAGATCTGGCGCTTCGAGAACACCGTGGCACCGGGCAAAAGCGCCGCGGGCTACGACAAGCTGTTCGTGCCCCGCCTCGCGCACACCATCGGCGACGTCGGCGCTGGCGATGTCGCGTTCGCGGCCGATGGCACCGTGCTGTTCGCGAATGCGCTGTTCAGCTGCATCGCGGCGGCGAGCGAGGAATTCAGCTTCGTGCCGGTCTGGCGGCCGCCGTTCATCTCGCGGCTCGTCCCGGAAAGCCGCTGCGCGCTTACCGGGTTCGCGCTCGAAGACGGCCGGCTGCGCTATGCGAGCATGGGCGCCGCGACCGACGAGCCGAGGGGGTGGGAGCGCGGCATCGCTGGGGCGGGTCTCGTGATGGAAACGGCGAGCGGCGCTCCGGTCGCACGGGGATTGGCGCTGCCGGTCGCGCCGCGGCTTCACGGCGGGCAACTTTGGCTCGGCGAGGCCGCGAGCGGGCACCTCGGCTTCATTCATCTCGGCACCGGGGCGTTCGAGGAGGTGGCGTTCTGCCCTGGCTGGCTGGCTGGCCTCGCCTTTGCCGACGGTTTCGCCGTGGTGGCCACGTCCGTCGCCCGCGGGGGCCGCGGCGTCGGCGGCCTTCCGCTCGAACGCAATCTCGAAACCTACGGCGCGAAGGCGCAGACGGCGATTTGCGTCGTGGACGTCGCGAGAGGCGATGTCGTGCATTGGCTCCGCTTCGACGGCCTCGCCGAGATCCGGGACGTGGCCCTGCTTGCGGAGACGACACGCCCCGCGGCGCTCGGTCTGGCGGGGGAGGATATTCGCCGCGTGCTCAGCATCGGGCCCGAGCCGCCGGCGCAATAAGGGCGCGACGGCGGGCGGGCTGTGTAGCCCCGCAGTCCGCTTGCGGCTGCTGCCGCGTTGCATGGACCGCCTCTTTGTGCTTGAACGCGCGCGCCACGGTCCAGCGAAGTTCCGCACCATGCCCGCCTTCAAGACCCTCGACGACGTCGCCGTTGCCGGAAAGCGCGTCGTGCTGCGCGCCGATCTCAACGTGCCGATCAAAAACGGAAAGGTCACCGACGAGACGCGCATCGTGCGGCTCACGCCCACGATCGCCGAGCTCGCAAAGAAGGGCGCGCGCGTCGTCGTGCTCTCGCATTTCGGCCGGCCCGGCGGCAAGCCGGTGCCCGAAATGTCGCTGATGCCGCTCTCGGCGCCGCTCGCGAAGGCGCTGGGCGGCCTCAAGGTTCACTTCGCGGCCGATTGCGTCGGCCCTGCGGCGGAGGCGGCGGCGAACGAGCTTCCGGGCGGCGAGATCCTGCTGCTCGAAAACTTGCGATTTCACGCCGAGGAAGAGGCGAACGACGCCGGCTTCGCGAAGCGGCTCGCAGCGCTCGGCGACATCTTCGTGAACGACGCCTTCTCGACCGCGCATCGCGCGCACGCCTCCACCGAGGCGATCGCGCGCCTGCTGCCGGCGGTGGCCGGGCGGCTGATGGAGGCCGAACTGAAGGCGCTCGGCGCGGCGCTCGAACGTCCCGAGCGCCCGCTCGCCGCGGTCGTCGGCGGGGCGAAGGTTTCGACCAAGCTCGATCTGCTCGGCAATCTCGTCGCCAAGGTCGATCACCTCGTGATCGGCGGCGGCATGGCCAACACATTCCTGAACGCCGAAGGCTTCCCGGTCGGCAAGAGCCTCTGCGAGCACGACCTCGCGGGCACCGCGCGCGAGGTTCTCGCGAAAGCCAAGGCGCGCGGCTGCAGGATCCATCTGCCGACCGACGTCGTCGTCGCGAAGGAGTTCAAGGCCGGCGCGGAGAACAGGGTCGTCGCGCGCGAGAAGGTCGGCGCCGAAGACATGATCGTCGATGTGGGGCCCTATACGGCGCGGCAGCTCACGCACCAGCTCGAGAAATGGAAAACGCTGGTGTGGAACGGGCCGCTCGGCGCGTTCGAGCTGAAGCCGTTCGATGCGGCCACCAACGTCGTCGCCAAGGCCGCGGCGCAGCTGAGCAAAGACGGAAAGCTGCTGAGCGTCGCGGGCGGCGGCGATACGGTGGCGGCACTCAACAACGCCGGGGTTGCCGGCGATTTCAGCTATGTCTCCACGGCCGGGGGCGCCTTCCTCGAATGGCTGGAGGGCAAGACCCTTCCCGGCGTGGCGGCGCTCGAGGCGGCGGCAGGCCGCTGAGCCGCGTTCAGGCGAACGTCGCCTCCGCCTTCATCGCAAGCGCGCCGCCATTGTCTTCGGCCCACAGCAGCAGGCCGCCGCCGCCGGGCTTGCCGGCGATGCGGAACGGGCCGGTGGCGAACACCGGGCGGAATGCGCGGAACGAGAAGGCGCTGAGCGTCGCGCCGGGCCGCTCGCGGCGAACGAGATCAAGCAGCAGGATCGCAAGCAGCGGCCCGTGCACGATGAGGCCGGGATAGCCTTCGACGTTCGCGGCGTAGGGGCGATCGTAGTGGATGCGGTGCCCGTTGAAGGTCAGCGCCGAGAAGCGGAACAGCAGCACGGGATCGGGCGAAATCGCGCGGCCGAACGCGGCGCCGTCGGGCGGCGCCTGCGCGGGCGCGGGCGCCTCGCCCGGAACAGGCGCGCCGCGATAGACGATATCGTGCTCCTCGATCACGCAAGGGCCCGCGCCGGCCGCGATCGTGTGGCGCACGGTGCAGAAGGCGAGGGGGCCGGTGCGGCCCTCCTTGAGCGCCACGTCGACGATCTCTGACGTGCGCTCGATTTCGTCCCCGATGCGGATCGGCGCCAGGAAGCGGAAGCGCCCCCCGGCCCACATGCGGCGCGGCAGCGGCACCGGCGGCAGGAAATCGCCGCGCTTCGCATGGCCGTCGGGGCCGATTTCGCCCATCGGCACGGCTTCGAGGAAGTAGAGCCAGTGCCAGGCCGGCGGCAGGGGATCGCCCGGCGCGGGCAGGCGGTCGTCGCAATCGAGCGTCGCCGCGAGGCGCGCGGCCGGCCCGGCCGCGGCGATGTCGCGCGCCGTCCGCGTCTTGCCGATCCAGGCGCCGTACGGCTCGCCCATCAGCGGCGCTTCATCGAAAGGCTGATCGAGCGCAGGCGCAGCTTCTTGTTGGGATCCCAGGTGGGGAAGATCTTCTTGGAGCCCATGCCGCGGAACGCGCCTTTCAGGACGATGGCGCAGACGATCGCCAGCGCGCCGCCCGCCAGGGCGTCGCCGAAGAAGTGCGCCGTCGTCGTCACGCGGCTGAATGCGATCATCGCCCCGAAGAACGCGATGATCGGAAACACCGGCAGCGGCGCGATCAGCGCCAAGCCGGCCGCGAAGCCGGCCGCCGCCAGCGAATGGCCCGAGGGCATCGAATGCCAATCGTAGTTGAAGCTGACCGGCGTAAATCCGTAGACCCCGCCGTCGAAGAAGATGCGCGGGCGCGCCCGCCCGATCCCGATCTTGGCGACGAGGCCGATCGCCGCCGGCAGCGCCACGCAGCAGAACACGAAGAATGATTGCCCCGCGGTGCGCCAGAGCGCGGCGGCGCGCTCGGAGTTGCGCAAGAGCAGCGCCGCTCCGCAGAGCGCGGCCGTGGCGAGGAACGGCAGTGCGAGCATCACCGCCGCCGAGCCCAGCTCGGTGATCGCGCGGAAGAATCCGGTGACGGACGATTTCTCGAATTTGTGCAGCCAGGTCGCGACCGGACGGTCGATGTAGAGGTAGCTGCCTACGATCAGCGCCAGCGCCACGACGATGAACGCGATCGTGCTGACGCGGAACAGCGACCGCAGCGCGCCGAAGAAGGCGCCCCAGGCCATGGCCGGCAGCCGGCGCGGATCGAACGGCGGCGGCGCCGCGCGCACCAACTTCTTCAACGGAACCGCCATGGGGCCTCCCCCTCGCGGCGCGGCCGAGAGGCGCGCCCTGCGGCGCGCATTAAAGCCTCAACTAACGGCGCGGCTCAAGCGAGCTGCCTCGCGCGGCGTCCGCCGGCGCGTACAAGGTGAGCGTGACGCGGCGGCCCTGCGAATAGTTGAAGGCCTGCCATCGGGCAGCCGCCGCGAAGCTCAGTCCGCGCTCCCGGGCGGCCGCCTCGAAGCCGGCGCGCTCGCGCTCTTCGACCAGCGCCAGCCAGCGGCCGCCGCGCGCCTTGAGTTGATCCACGATGCCGGGCGGATCGGCGAACGTGGTCGCCGTGCCGAGATGGAACACGAGGCTCGGCTCCCGGTAGCCGGTCGCGATCAGCGGCGGCCGCGTCTTGGCATCGGGGTGGAGCTTCGCCGCCGCTTCGGCCGCCTGGCGGCTCGGCCAGATGCCGTTGGCGCGCGGCAAGACGAAATGGAACAGCGTCGAAAGCAGCAGCGGCGCGGTGAATGCCGCGGCGAGCAGCGCACGCCGCGTCTCGCCGCGCCAGGCGCGCGCCACGATGACGGCGGCAACGATGGCGGCGACGACCGGCAGCGCATAGAGCCAATCCGGCGTGCCCGCCCAGGCGACGAGCGCCACGCACGCGACTGCGAAGGCCACGATCATTCCGCCCCACGCGGCGTAGCCGATGCGCGCCCAGCGCCACTGCGCCCAGGGCAGCAGGCCTTCCTCCACAGCGAGCACCGCGCGCGCCACGATCAATGCCAGCGCCGGATAGGCCGGCAGGATGTAGTGCGGCAGCTTCGTCGGCACGATCTCGAGGATGATCCAGAACGGAATCAGCCAGAGCAGGCACAGCGCGACCTCGCGCTCGCGCCGCCGCGTCCAGCCCCACCACAGCGCGAGCCCCATGAACAGCGATCCCGGCGCGAAGGTGGCGAGCGAGGCGAGCAGGTAGTAGCCGGGCGGGCCGCCATGCGTCTCCTGGAACGAGATCAGCTTCTTGAAGAAATCGTGGCCGGCCGATTCCTGCACGAACGTGGGATCGGCGAGGATGATGGCGACGAACCACGGCGCCGCGATCACGAGCATCATCGGCACGCCGATGAGCGGCTTCGCCTGGCGCCAGAGGTTGCGCCATTGGCCGAACACCCACATTCCGATCGCGGTGAGGCCGGTGACGAGCGGCGTAATCGGCCCCTTGATGAGAATGCCGGCGCCGAGCGCCGCCCACAACAGAAACGGCGCCCAGCCCGGCGCCGGCACGCCGTCGCGATCCGCCGCGAACATGCGCACGAGCGCGAACTGCGCCGCCATCACCGTGGCCAACAGCACGGCGTCGGTCTTCGCGATGTGCGCCTCCCATACCAGCATCAGCGAGCTGGCGAGCAGCGCCGCGGCGAGGAAGCCGGTCTTGCGGTCGAACAGGCGCTCGCCGGCAGCGAACAGCAGCAACACCGCCGCAAGCGCGCCCAGCGCCGAAGGCAGCCGATAGGGCCAGCGCTCGGGCGAAGCCGCGGTCGAGAGCGAGCCGACCGAGGCCACCTGCAGCCAATGAATGCCGGCCGGCTTCTTGTTGCGCGCTTCGTGCATGTAGCGAATGCGCACGAGATCGCCGGTCTCGATCATCTGCCGCGAGGCCTGCATGAAGCGGCCTTCGTCGCGGTCGGTCGCCGGCAGGGCGCCGAGCCCGGGCAGATACAGCGCCGCGCAGAGCAAGGTCAGTAGAACCCAGGGGCGAAGCCCCTTGAGATACCAGGGCACGGGGCTTGCTCCGGAAGTCCTTGAAGCTGCGGCGAAAAGCGGGGGTGGAAGGGCTCGCGGCCGCGTGCTAATCAGCCCGCTTCCGCCGGGGTCTCGCTTACACCGGCCCTCCCGCCCGGTCAAACGCCGGGCCGGCACCGAGACATTTTTCGCAGCCTGCATGGACCTCTCCGTCGTCGTCCCGGTCCGCAACGAGGCCGAGAACGTGGCAGCCGTCGCGGCCGAAATTCGCGCGGCGCTGGCCGGACGATTCGCGTTCGAGATCGTGTTCGCCGACGACGGCAGCAGCGACGGCACTCCGGTCGAGCTGGCAAAATTGAGGGCGCAATTTCCCGAAGTGCGCGTGATCACGCTCGACCGCCCCTCGGGCAAGAGCCGGGCGATCATCGAGGCGGTGAAGCGCGCCGCCGCGCCGGTCGTCTGCACGATGGACGGCGACGGGCAGGACGATCCGCAGTTCATCGCCGCGTTCATGGAGAAGATGAAGGCGCCGGGCGCTAAGGCCACCGGCCGCATCGTCTGCGCGCATCGCCAGAACCGGCGCGATACCTGGATGAAGCGCCGTGTTTCGCCGATCGCCAACGCGATCCGGCGCGCCGTGTTGAAAGACAACACGCCCGACAGCGGCTGCGGCTACAAGATGTTCCCGCGCGATGCATTCCTGGAACTGCCGCGCTTCGAAAACATGCATCGATTTCTGCCCGCGCTGTTCATCCGGCGCGGCGGCGAAGCCGTCTCGGTGCCCGTCATGCACCGTCCGCGCGCCAAGGGGCGCTCAAAATACGGCATATTCGACCGGCTTTGGGTCGGCATCTGGGATCTGCTCGGCGTCGCCTGGCTCGCGCGGCGCACGACTCATCCCGGCGTCAAAGAGGAAAAGTAGGAATGTTCGAACGATTCTTCACCGAATTGGTCAACCAGCTCAGCAACCCCTGGCAGATCGTGGCCGTGATCGGCCAGACCTGCTTCTTCCTGCGCTTCTTCGTGCAGTGGCTGGCCAGCGAGCGGGCCGGACAGAGCGTGATTCCCAACATGTTCTGGTATCTGAGCCTCGCCGGCGCGGCCACCGTCCTGCTTTCCGGCGTCGTGCTCGTGCAGCCGGTGCTCATCATCGCCAATCTGCCGGCTCTGGCCGTCTATGGCCGCAATCTCTATTTCATCTACAAGCGGCACCAGCAAACGATCGTCGATCCCGAGCACCGCCCGGGGACGAAGGGAGTCTAGCCATGACGCTGCCGATCACGACGCGGCCCGAACTGCGCGGCACTTTCGGCATGATCGCGACGACACACTGGGTCGCGACCGGCGTCGGGATGGGCATGATGGAGCGCGGCGGCAATGCCTTCGACGCGGCCGCCGCCGCCGGCCTCTGCCTCCAGGCGGTCGAGCCGAACCAGAACGGCCCGGGCGGCGACCTGCCGGTGATTTTCTGGAACGCCAAACGCGAGAAGGTGGACGTGCTGTGCGCGCAGGCGCCGGCGCCGGCCAAGGCCACGATCGCGCACTACAAGGCGCAGGGGCTCGATCTCGTGCCGGGCACGGGTCTGCTGGCCGCGGTCATTCCCGGATCGGTGGGCGGCTGGCTCACGCTGCTGCGCGATCACGGCACGATGCGCCTGCGCGACGTGCTCGAGCCGGTCATCCATTACGCCCGCGACGGCTATCCGGTGACGCCGGCGATGGCGACGACGATCGCGGGCGTGGCCGACTTGTTCACGAAGCACTACACCAGTTCGGCGCAAGTGTTCATGCCGGGCGGCAAGCCGCCGGCCGTGGGATCCCTGATCCGCAATCCGGCGCTCGCGAATACGTTCGAACGCATGCTGAAGGAAGGCGAGGCGGCCGGAAGCGGCCGCGAGGCGCAGATCGACGGCGCCTATCGCGCGTTCTATTCGGGCTTCGTCGCCGAAGCGATCGACAGGTTCTGCGCGACGCAGGACGTATTCGATTCGTCGGGCCGGCACCACCGCGGCGTGCTCACCGCCGCCGACATGGCGGGCTGGAGGCCGAGATACGAAGCGCCGCTGGCCTACGACTACAAAGGCTGGCAGGTGCACAAGACGCAGGCTTGGGGACAGGGACCCATCACGCTGCAGATTCTCGGAATCCTCGACGGCTTCGATCTCGGCCGCATGGACGTGAACGGCGACGAGTTCATCCACCTCTTCGTCGAGGCGGTGAAGCTCGCGATGGCCGACCGCGAGGCGTGGTACGGGGATCCCGATTTCGTCGACGTGCCGATCGCCCGCCTCGTCTCGAAGGAATATGCCGAGAGCCGCCGCGTGCAGATCGCAGAGAGCGCGTCGCTCGATCTCCGCCCCGGCACGATCCCGGGCCGTGCGGTCCAGCTCCCGAACATGATCGGCAAGGCGATCCCGGTGCTGCCCGGCGTCGGCGAGCCGGGCGCCGTCGAGCGCGCGCGCGCCGCGCAGGGCCTCGTGGCGGCTGACACTGTGCATGTGTCGGCCACCGATCGCTTCGGCAACATGGTGTCGTGCATGCCGAGCGGCGGGTGGCTGCAAAGCTCGCCGGTGATCCCCGAGCTCGGCTTCTGTCTCGGCACGCGCGCGCAGATGTTCTGGCTCGACGAGGGGTTGCCCGCGAGCCTGGCGCCTGGAAAGCGCCCGCGCAGCACGCTCACGCCCGGCCTCGCGCTGCGCGACGGCAAGCCCGCCCTGGCCTGGGGCTCGCCCGGCGGCGACGGGCAGGATCAATGGTCGACGCTCGCGTTTCTGCGCCACATCCACGGCAAGATGAACCTGCAGGCGGCGATCGATCAGCCGGCGGTCTACAGCATTCACGCGCCCAACTCGTTCTATCCGCGCGAGGCCAAGCCCGGCGCGCTGCAGATCGAGGATCGTTTGCCGGAGGCAACGCAGAAGGCGCTGGAAAAGCGCGGCCACAAGATCGAGCGCACCGGGCCGTGGTCGCTCGGCCGCGTCTGCGCGGTTGGGCGCGAAGCGGACGGCGTGCTGAAGGCCGCGGCCAATCCGCGCTTCATGCAGAACTACGCCGCCGGCCGCTGAGCGAGGGCGTGAGCGGCGTCACAGCGCCGCCGCACAGCCTGGCGTAGTGTGATGTTCCCCGGTCGCGCCGTCGCGCGTTCCATGCCTGAGGTCGAATCATGCCGATCGCCTCCCGCCGCTCCGTCTTGACGCTTCTCGCCGCCACGGCCCTGTCCGCGCCCGCCGCCGCGCTGACGCCGGCGCCGCGCGCCAAGCCCATCGCGATGTTCGACGACGCGAAGCGCGATCCTTCGCTGGTGAAAGCCGTCGCCGAAATGCTGGCGGCGGCCAAGGCGAAGGACTGGAAACGCCTTGCGCTGCAGGTCGATGCGCGCATCCAGCTCGATTTCGGGGGCGGCGCCGGCCGTGCCGAATTCGGCAAGCGCCTGGCTCGGCGGCCCGTGCTGTGGGACGAACTGGTCTGGGTGCTCGAACATGGCGGCCGCTTCGACCAGGACGGCACATTCATGGCGCCCTATACGTTCAGCGCGGACACCGGCGACCTTGATCCCTTCGAGGCCGGCGTGATGGTGGCCAAGGCAACGGCGCATGCCGAGCCGCGCGCGGATTCGCCCGTCGTCGCCGAACTCGACCGCGCCGCGGTCCGCGTCGTGAGTTGGAAGGGTACGGAGCAGACGCCGCGCCCGTTCTATCGCCGCCTCGATTGGGTCCAAATCGAGCTGGACGACAAGCGCAAGGCATGGCTGCCGGCGAAAGTCGTGCGCAGCGCCGTCGACTACCGCGCCGGAATCAAGAAGGTGCGCGGTGCGTGGAAAATGACCGTGTTCATCGCCGGAGACTGAAGCGCGTGACGCTCCGTCTCGACCGCCGCGCCGTTCCGGACTTCGTCAAGTCGGGCGCAGCATCCGGGTGAACCCAGGCGCCACATCCGCGCATGCGGGCACCGGGCGGGCCGTCGTCCGCCTCGCGCTGCCGATCATCCTGTCGAATCTCTCGATTCCGATGATCGGCGCTGTCGACACGGCGGTGATGGGCCATCTGCCGGATGCCGCCTATATCGGCGGAGTCGCTCTGGGCGCGCTGTTCTTCTCCTACATCTATTGGGGATTCGGCTTCCTGCGCATGGCGACGACGGGATTCGTCGCACAGGCGCACGGTGCCGGCGACGATCAGGAACTGCGCCACATAACCGCGCGCGGAATGCTGCTCGCGCTGACGCTCGGCGCTGCGCTCGTCGCGTTGCAGCTTCCGCTGTCGTCCCTGGCGTTCGCCGTGCTCGAAGGCAGCGCACGGGTCAAGGAACTGGCGCGCGACTACGTTCTCGTGCGCATCTGGGGAGCGCCCGCGACTCTCGCGCTCTACGTCGCGATGGGCTGGCTGATCGGGCGTCAACGCATGCGCACCGTGCTCGCGTTGACCGTTTTCCAGAACGGCCTCAACGCCGCGCTCGCAGTACTGTTCGTCGTGACCTTCGGCTGGGGCATCCAGGGCGTGGCGGCGGCGACCCTCGTCGCGGAGTATGCGTCCGCCGCCGTCGCGGCGGCCGTGTTGTGGCGTGCGCATGAACGGCTGGGCGGGCGCTGGGGCGGCGCCGGCCTGCTCGACCGCGCGAAGCTGCTGAGCGCGTTTCGGGTCAACCGCGACATTTTCCTGCGCACGCTCTGCCTCGTCACCGGCTTCGCCTGGTTCGTCAGCCAGGGCGCGGGGCAGGGCGATGTGGCGCTCGCCGCCAACGCCATTCTCGTCACGTTCGTCACCTTCGCCGCATTCGGCCTCGATGGCTTCGCGCACGCCGCCGAGACGTTGGCCGGCGCCGCGATCGGTGCGCGCGACGGGTCGGCGTTCCGTGCGGCGGTCCGAACCAGCACCGCTTGGGCGGCGGGCGTCGCGGCCGGCGCGGGTCTGCTCTTCTGGGCCGCGGGGCCGGCCCTCGTCGACACGATGACCGGTATCGACGCGGTGCGGGCGGCGGCGCGCGTATACCTGCCTTGGGCGGCAGTCTATCCGTTGGTCGCGGTCTGGTGCTTCCAACTCGACGGGATCTACATCGGTGCAACGCGAACCGCGGAGATGCGCGACGGCATGGCGCTCGCGACCGCGGCGTTCCTTGCGCTCGGCTACGCGCTGGCGCCGCGTTTCGGGAATCACGGGTTGTGGGCAGCGTTCATGGCATTCGCCGCGTTTCGCGGGCTCATCCTCGGTTGGTGGTATCCGCGCCTGCTCGTGCAGTTCGTGCGGCCCGCATGAGAGTGTCGCGGTGGCGGCGCGCGGTTGAAATGGTATAAGCGGCGCATGTCCGAACGCAGACCGCAAACCGCCGACGCCAAGACCTCGTTGCGCCGCTTCCTGCTCGAGATCGGGCCGCTGGCGGTCTTCTTCTTCACGTATGTCGGTTGGGATCATGTCTTTCCGCCGGCTCAGCCGGCGAAGTCGGGCGCGATCACCGACAGCCTCATGGCCGCCACGGTGGTCCTGATGGTGGCCGTCGTCGTGTCGCTGGCGCTGTCCTACAAGTGGGAGCGGCGCGTTCCGCTGATGCCGCTGGTGACCGCCGTGATGGTGCTGATCTTCGGCGGCCTCACCATCATCTTGCGCGACGAGATCTTCATCAAGATGAAGCCCACGATCGTCAATTGCCTGTTCGCGGGGGCGCTGTTCGTCGGCCTGGCGTTCAACAAGTCGTTCTTGCATCCGCTGCTCGGACACACCTTGGCGCTCAGCCGCGAAGGCTGGCGCATCCTCACCTGGCGCTGGGCGTTCTTCTTCGTCTTCCTCGCCTGCCTCAACGAAGTGATCTGGCGCAGCTTCTCGACCGACTTCTGGGTCAGCTTCAAGGCCTGGGGCATGTTCCCGCTCACGCTGATTTTCGCGCTTTCGCAGGTGCCGCTCATCCAGCGCCACGCGCAGGAAGCGCCGCAGCAGGGCTGAACCTTGCGGTTTCCGATCCGAACGACGCGGCTGATCATCCGCGAGGTCGAAGGCGCCGATTGGCGCGCGATCGCGGCCTACAACGCCGACCCGGAGTTTCACCGTTACCTGCCGATTCCGCCGCCCGATGCGGAGGCGACGCGGGGTTTCGTCACGCTCTGCATCGCGCGCGCCCGCGAATTCCCGCGCCGCCACTACGATGCCGTGCTGCAGGAGCGGGCGTTCGGCCTGGTCGTCGGCACGTTGCGCGTCAGCCGGCGCGGGCGGGGATACGGCGATCTCGGCTGTGCGATCCGCCCGGAGTTCTGGAACCGGGGTTTTGCTACCGAGGCGGTGCGCGCGGCACTCGACGAAGCCCGGGATTCGCTCGGCCTCCGCGAGGTCTGGGCGACTGTCGACCCGGCGAATGCCGCGTCGCGCCGCGTCATGGAGAAACTCGGCTTCGCGCGCCGCGCCGGCGACAGCGGCGCTCCGATCAAGACGGGGCGCCCTGCCTCGCTGGTGTACCTGCGAAGTCTTGTGGACTCCGGCGCAGTTTCAGAACGAGCGTTATGATACCTATTGCCCCGGCGCGCGGTGCGGCCTAGGTTCGAAAACGATCGTTCTGAAACACCACATGGCCCGTCCGAAAGCCTACGATCCCGACGAAGCCCTCGACCGCGCCACCGCGCTGTTCTGGCGCAACGGGTATGAGGGAACGTCGGTCGCCGATCTGGTGGCGGCGCTCGGCATCAACCGCGGCAGCCTCTACGGCACTTTCAAGGACAAGCGTACGCTGTTCCTGGCGGCGCTCGAGCGCTACGACGAGCGCGAAATCGGAGCAGCCGTGCGCCATCTGCGCAATACGGCGGGGCCGGGCCGCGAGCGCATCCAATCGTTGTTCGATGGCGTCATCCGCAATGTCGAGGAGCGCGGGGATCGCCGTGGCTGCCTCGTCTGCAACAGCGCGGTGGAGCTGGCGGCGACGGACGCAGAGGCCGAGCGCCTCGTGAAGCGCAGCCATGAGCGCCTGACCGCGGCCTTCTCGGTGGCGCTGGCCGCCGACCCCGGCTACCCGAGCGAACCGGAACGCCGCGACCGGCGCGCCCATTTCCTCACCGCCACGCTGATGGCCGTCCACGTCATGGCCAAGGCCGGCGCCGCGCCCGATACGCTGCGGGGCATCGTGCGAATCGCGATGCGCGGGCTGAACTGAGCCGCCCGGTCCCGGAACCTCCGCGGCGTCCGCGCGTAGTCCTTGGCGGCAGAGATGCGCCGCAGGAGGCATGCGATGCGGTCGGTCATCATTGGCATGACGGCAGGGCTGGCGCTGGGTTTGGCGCCGATCGCCGCCTTGGACGGCGTTTTTCCGCGGTCGCCGATCCCCTACAGCGGCGAACAGCTCCGCTTGGCGATCGCCGACGGAATGAGCCGCGCCGGGGCCGCGGTCGCCACTGCCGAGAGCCCTGCGCCATAAGTCCCGCCACGGAAACGGATCGCGGCCGGCCGTCAGCGCTTCGCCATATCTCCCCAGTCACCGGGCGGGTTGGTTCGCACCGCGAACGCGGTCTGGCCCGCGATCTCGCGATAATGCGCGAGCGCCCACCGCGTCGTCGGAAAGGCGAGCTCGGCGTCGGGTATCTCGTCCCAGCGGAACAGCGCCACATCGAGGCTTTCGGGCCCGCAGGCCACGCTCTCGCGCAGCAGGCGAGCGCGGAAAAACAGGTGAACCTGCGAGATGCGCGGGATGTTGTAGACGGCGAACAGATCGCCGACCTCGATTTCGGCGCAGGCCTCCTCGAGCGCCTCGCGCCGGGCGCCGTCGGCTACCGTCTCACGCGATTCGAGATAGCCGGCCGGCAGTGTCCAGAAGCCGCGGCGCGGGTTGATCGCGCGCCGGCACAGCACGACGCGCCCGTCGTGCTCGATCACCGAGCCTACGACGATCTTCGGGTTCTCGTAATGGATATAGCCGCAGTCGGCGCAAACCAGCCGCTCGCGGTCGTCGCCGGGCGGAACCTTGTAGACGGAGGGCCCAACCGTCTGCCCGGTGGGGCTACGGCGCGCCTTCGGCGGTTCGGAATCGGACATGATGTCAATTTGACCTCGCGCGCCGGGGCTGACAAGACAGTGCCGGGTTTCCGAGAGATTTTCGTTCCCAATGGCCGCCAGCCAGCGCCTCACGGTCGCCGACGAACTGATCCGGCAATATGTCGGCATCATCCCGCATGTTTCCGAGCTCGGCATGGAGACGGTTCACGCGGCGCGCGGCATGGCGATCATGAAACTGCCTTATCAGCAGCGGCTCGTCGGAAATCCCGAGACCGGTGTCATTCATGGCGGCGCCGTGACGACTCTGATCGACACGGTGTGCGGCCTCGCCGTGATCACCGCGCCGGACGAGCCCTCGCGCGTCGCGACACTCGACCTTCGCATCGACTATCTGCGGCCGGCCACCCCACAGCGCGATCTCTACGCGCGCGCCGAGGTTTACAAGCTGACGCGGCACGTCGCGTTCCTGCGCGCCGAAGCCTACGAGGACGATCCGCGCGACCTGGTCGCTGCGGCTACCGGCACTTTCATGTTCGTGCGCCGCAACGCCGGCAAGGGGCAGGCCAAGCCATGACCTCGGGCCTCGCGGATCTCGTTCGCGCCGCCCGCGACGCGGGCGACATCAACCGGTTCATCGAAGCGATACCCTATGCGCGCTTCCTCGGCATCTCCGCCGCGGCGGAGGGGGGAGTCCTGACGGCCAAGCTCGCCAGCTCCGACAAGATCATCGGCAATCCCGCGCTGCCGGCGATTCACGGCGGCGTCGTCGGCGCCTTCCTCGAGACCGCCGCCATCCTCCAGCTGCTGTGGACGCTCGACAGCATCCGCATTCCCAAGACCATCACGATCACGTTCGACTATCTCCGCTCGGCCGGCCCGCACGACACCTTCGCGCGCGCCGAGGTGACGAAGCTGGGCAGCCGCGTCGCCAACGTGCGCGCCTACGCGTGGCAGGGCGACATCGCGAAGCCCGTCACCAGCGCCAACGCCAACTTCCTCATCACGCCGGCCGGCGAGGACGCGGATGGCTAAGCGCGCGATCGAGCGCGGCTGGCAGCGCGAGCGCGTGCTGAAAGCCGATTTCTTCAGCCAGGTCGAGATCGGCCGCTGGCCGGAGCGCTGGGGCGGCGCGCTCGTCGTGATGCGCGACGTCGGCGCTTCGGTCTGGTGGATCAAGCCGCTCGCGCACTTCATGATCCGCAAGGAAGTGCGCGCGTTGCGGCGGCTCACCGAGGCGGGCTACCCGCACGCGCCGCACCTGTTGCATTGGGACGGGCGCTATCTCTGCCGTTCGTGGCACGAGGGCCAGGCGCTCAAGACCGCGCAGGTGCGCGAGCCCGGCTTCTATCGGGCGGCGTTCGGAATCCTGCGACGGCTGCACCGGCTCGGCATCGCGCACAATGATCTCGCCAAGGAGCCGAACTGGCTGGTGACCGCGGACGGCCGCCCGTTTCTGATCGACTTCCAGCTCGCGAAAGTCTCGCCGCGGCGCGGCTGGCTGTTCCGCCGCATGGCGCGCGAGGATCTGCGATACCTGCTGAAGCACAAGCGCAAGTACTGCCCGGAGGCGATGACCGCGCGCGAGAAGCGCATCGCCGCCACGCCGGGGCTGTTCTCGCGCGTTTGGCGCAAGACCGGCAAGAAGGTCTACAATTTCGTCACGCGGCGAATCTTCGGCTGGGAAGACGCCGAAGGCGAGGGCCACTACAGGCGGTATGTGAAGAAATAGGGGCGGGTGCCCGACCCGCCCGCCCTCGCCGACGCCGAGCGAACCCGCGAACACTTGCGCTTCGTCGCAACGGGCGGGTCGGGGACACGCGCCTACAACGTCATTGCCGCAGATGCGCCGGCACCTTGATTCCCTTCTCGGCGAAGTATTTGAGCGCGCCGGGATGGTAGGGGAGGAAGGTGTTGCGATCCCAGTTCTCGGGCACCGTTTCCTTCGCTGAGGCGTGGCCTTTCACGATCAGCCCGCTCTGCTCCATCACTGTCTTCGTGATGCGATAGGCGAAGCTGTCGATCATGTCCATGTGCGCCACGAAGAAGTTGAACGTGCCGAGCGTCTTGTGGTCGCCGTCGAGCTGGCGGTAGGTCGTCCGTGGAATGGTCGCTTCGGTCAGCTCGGGCAAGGCTTTGCGGATTGCCGCGATCTCCTGATCGGTGTAGCGAACGAAGCGCACCGCGCGCTCGTCCTCGATCAGGCTGAACGCGTCGATCGGAAGGCCCGCGGCGAAGGCGAACGCGTCGATCTTGCCGTCGATGAGCTGGTCGGCCATGGCGGCCGCGCCGCCGAACTGGAAGTCGGCCGCGATCCCGAGCGTCTTGAACATCATCGGGAAATAGGTGCCGGGCGTGCCCGACTTGGGGCCCACCCCGACCTTGCGCCTCGCCATGTCCTTGACCGAACGGATGTCGCTCTTCTCGAGCACGACGAAGTGGAACGGCGTGTCGTACATCGGGAACAGGGCGCGGATTTCGCGAAACTTCTTGCCCTTCGTCCACGGCGCGCTCGCGGTCCAGGCCTGGTGCGCGATGCCCATGGTCGTCATTCCGATATCGATCTTCTTCTCGCTGAGGAGAACGATGTTGTCGTTGGGCCCGTCGGTTTCGCGCGTGACCACGGGAATGCGGGCTTCCTTCGCGATCAGGCGCGCGACGAACCCGCCATAGATCACATAGGTTCCGCCGGGCCGCGCGGTGCCGAGCGTGAGGTTCGCGGGCTGCCCGGCGGCGGGACCCGCTCCATGGAGCGCCGCGACGAGCGCGAGGAGGAGAATGCAGAGCGCGCGCATGTCCGAAATGCCGCTTCGAGTGAACGGCAGCTACATGCGGCGCCGTCGGTAAAAATGCGCTAAGCGCGAAAGGTTAACGGCGCGCGGGCGCTCACTCGGCCGCAGTCTTGAGGGGCTCGGGGCCGGCGAACGTCCGGTCGTGCTGCAGCGCCGGGATGCGGCGGCGCGCTTCTGCGGCTTTCGCCGGGTCGATCTCCGCCACGATCACGCCCTCGCTTTCGCCGCCATCGGCGATGACCTCGCCCCACGGGTCGACGATGAGCGAATGGCCATAGGTGCGCCGACCCTGCGCATGCGTGCCGCATTGCGCCGCCGCGATCACGAACGCGCCGCACTCGATCGCGCGCGCGCGCATCAGGATGTGCCAATGCGCGCGTCCGGTCTGTTCCGTGAAGGCCGCTGGCACGGTGAACATCGTGGCCCCGGCCTTGGCGAGCGCGCGGTATAGCTGCGGAAAGCGGATGTCGTAGCAGATCGTCAGGCCGAGAACGCCCCAAGGCGTCGCGGCGGTCACGGCGCGATCGCCCGGCACGATGCGTTCGGACTCGCGATGGCGTTCCCCGCCGGGGAGATCGACGTCGAACAGGTGCAGCTTGTCGTAACGCGCGGCCACGTTGCCCGCCGGGTCGAACAGCAGCGAGCGGTTCGCGTATTTCGCCTCGCTCAGCCTGATCGAGAGCGAGCCGGCGAGAATCCAGGCTCCGGTCTCGCGCGCGAGCGCGCGGAAGGCTGGGATCCCCGGATGCTCGGCCTCGGGCAGCGCCTTGCGGATCGCATCCGCGCCGACGGGCTCGATCATCGTCACGTTCTCGGGGTAGGCGATGAAGTCTGCGCCCATCCGGCGCGCGTCGCGGCCGAGGCGCAGCGCCGTCTCGAGGTTGGGCCGAAGCTCGCGCCCGGCCGTCACCTGCACGCAGGCGGCCTTGAACCGCACGCTCACGACGCGGCCTTCAGCATCGGGTCGAGCTTGCCCTGGGCGTCGAGCGCGTAGAGGTCGTCGCACCCGCCGACATGCGTGCCGCCGATCCAGATCTGCGGAACCGTGCGCTGGCCGGATCGCTTCATCACGTCCTTGCGCTTCTCGGGATCGAACGTTACGTCGGTCTCTTCGTAGGCCACGCCCTTGCGATCGAGCAATGCCTTTGCCGAGGCGCAATAGGGGCAGAGAGCCGTCGTGTAGATTTCGATCTTGGGCATTTTCCTCTCCGCGCCGCCGCGCCCCATCCCCGCGGCGGATCGCTCACGGGACAATTCTGACGCAATTGGCGTGCCGGATAAAGACCGGCAGAACCACTACGCGGCTAGGCCGGGCAACGTTCCTGGAGCCAGGGCAGCACCTTGCCCATCTGCTCGCGAACCGGCTCGGCAGGGTCCTCGCCGTCGTTCGGCTCGAAATAATGCAGCCGGTCGGGGAAATCGAAATACGCCTTGTCCTCGGCCGCGAGCGCGCGAAAGATCGCCTTGGAATGCGCCTCGGGATAGACGTCGCGGTCGCGGCCGGCATTGACCAGCGCGGTCGGCACCGCGACGGCGGCGGCGGTCTTGAGGAGGTTCGCGTTGCTCGAGAGCCCCGACCATGTGGAAAGCCAGGCGTCCGGCGTCTGAAGGCGGCCGAAACCGAGGAGCTGGTAGTTCATGAGATCCGGCCGCTCGCTCAGCAGGCAGCCATAGCCGCGGTTCGAGGGATCGAGCCTGCGATCCACGTAGTTGGGATTGGCCATCGTGCGATAGACGGTCATCACCGGCTGGAACGACGCGCGCTGCAGGATCGCGCGCTGCTGCGCGAACGGCAGGCGGGCGAAAGACGGGTCGGCGCAGCCGGACTCGGCGCCGGCCTGGCGCTCGATCATGCCGCGCGCCGCCGCATCGATGCGCGCCACGCGCGCCACCTGAGCGGCGCGGTAGCGCGCGAGGAACGCCTCGTCGTATTCGCTCCATTGCGGCGGCGGCCTGAAGCCGTTGCGCGGATCGTAGAGATCGAGCGACGGATCGGTGAGCAGCGGATCGTTCTCGTCGACGACGGCGGGGTCGATCACGTTGTTCATGATCAGCCCCTGGCCCGTGTGCGCCGCGGAAATGATCATCGCGTCGAACGCCGGCAGCGAAGCCGCGGCGAGCGGCACCGGCCGTCCGGCCGGCGTTCGCGCGAGGCGCGCGGCCGGCGCCGCCACGGCCTGCTGCTGATAGAAGCCCCCGAGCGAACCGCCGCCCGAATTGCCGAGCCACACGATCTTCTCGATGCCCTTCTCGTCCCTGAGCCAGGTGGCGTAGGCGCCCAGGTCGAGCAGCAGCTGCTCGTGCACGCAGTTCACGTCGTTGTTGATCGAGCGCAGGTTGGCGCCGAGGCAGGCATAGCCGGCGCGCAGGAACTCCGGGAACGCGTAGTGCTGGCCGAAATCCACGCGGCGGCGGAGGCCGCAGGCTGGCAGTTTCCGCTACGCCGCTCCTTGGGCGTCCAATAGAGGCCGCGCACCTGCGCGCCGTCCTGCGCGTGAACCGTCACCGGCTCGAGTTGGGCGAAATCCACCTTCTCGCGGAAGCGGATCCACGTGCCGCGCCAGTAGGTGCGCGATACCTGCGGCTGAGTCATCTCTGCTTCCTCACATCGAGCGCGGCAGCCATGTGGAAATGGCCGGGAAGGCGAGCAACGCCGCGACCACGAATATTTCGATCACGAGGAAGCGCCAGACGCCAGCGAAGATGGTGTCCACCGGCACCTTGCCGCCGGTCGCGGTGTGGATCACGAACACGTTGAATCCGACGGGCGGCGTGATCAGGCCAATCTCCAGCATCTTCACGACGATGACCCCGAACCAGATGAGGTCGATGCCGGTTCCCTGCATCAGCGGCACCAGCACCGGCAGCGTCAGCAACAGGATGCCGAGCGGGTCGAGAAACATGCCCATCACGAGATAGAGCAGCACCACGGCCAGCAGCAGCGACCACTGCGCGAGGCCGAGCGCGCCCATCCAGGCGACGACGGCGTTCGTCGCACCGGTCAGCGCGATGAACGTCGCGAACATCTTTGCGCCGATCGCGACGAAGAAGATGCTCGCCGTCTGGATCACCGTCTCCGACATGGCGAGCTTGAAATCGGCGCGCGAAAGGCGCCGCCCGAGAATGCCGATCGCGAGTGCCGCCGCCACGGACACCGCCGCCGCCTCGGTGGCCGTGAAGATGCCGCCGTAGATGCCGACGACGATGATGAGGAACAGCAGCGCCGCCGGCCAGGCCTTCAGCATCGCCGCGAGATTGTCGCGGCGCGTGAAGCGCAGGCCCGGCGAGGGCACGTCCTGCGGCCTTGCGCGCGCCCACCAGATCACGACGACGATGTAGGCGAGCATCGAGAGGATGCCCGGCAGCACGCCGGCGAGAAACAGCTTCGAGATCGACTGCTCGGCGAAAATTCCGTAGATCACGAAAGGCACGCTCGGCGGGATGAGCGAGCCGAGCGTGCCGCCGGTGGCGACGGTGGCGGTGGCGAAACGCGGCGCGTAGCCGAAGCGCAGCATTTCGGGCACCGCGATGCGCCCGAACGTGGCAGCGCACGCCACGCTCGATCCGGTGATTGCCGAAAAGCCGCCGCAGCCGAGAATCGAGGCGATGCCGAGCCCGCCCGGCACGCGCGCCAGCCACACGCGCACCGCGTGGTAGATGTCGGTCGTGATGCCGGTGCGGAACGCGATCGCGCCGAGCGCGATGTAGAGCGGAACGAGACTCAGCTCGTAGGAATGAACGAAGCTGAAGCTGCTGCTCGAGACCAGGCGAAGGGTGGGGCGCACCGCGGCGTCGGCATCGAACGCCTTGCCCTCGGGCCAGGCATAGAGGACGAACGTCGCCACGAACGCGACGCCGCCAAGAGCGAATCCGATCGGCATGCGCAGCGCGATGAAGAGCATGGCCACCGCGAAGGCGACGCCGCCGAGGAGGATCGGGTCCATCGCTCAGTGCCGGGCCTTGCCCTCGGCCGGGCTCTCGCCCGGTGCCGCCAGCGCGTAATCGGTGAAGAGGCGATGTATCGAACGCGCGACGAAGATCAGCATGCCCACGAGAAATGCAAGCCGGCCCGGCCATTCCGCGATCTCGAGGCCGCCGTCGTAGTAGCCGCCGGTGCGCCACGCGGACGCGAAATTCGCCCAGCCGCTCCAGACGATCGGAACCAGGAACACCATCGACAATGCGCTCATCGCGGCGTTGATGCACCGCTGCGCGCTGGGCGAGAGCCGGCGCACCACGAGATCGACGGTGATGTGCGCGCGTCTTCCCGCCACGGTCGCCAGCGGCAGCATCACGGCCAGCACCATCAGGTCCTGGATGATGATCTCCGCGTCGGGAATGCCGAAGCGGAACGCGGTGCGCCCGACGATGTTGATGCAAATGATGGCGCCGGCGGCGAGCACCGCCGCCGCCGCGACGGCGATGGCGATGCGCTCGATCAGCCGGAAGCCGGCCTCCATGGCGGCGCTACCGCTTCCAGGGATAGTTCTTCGCCTTGCGCTCGGCTTCGTACTTGTCCATGTGCGCGCGGTATTGCGCGAGGATGCGGTCGGCGGAGTAGCCGGCCGCATTGGTTTTCGATTTCCAGTCCTCGAAGTACTTCTCGCCGGCCTTCAGAAGCTTCTCCTTCTCGGCCGCCGGGAATTCGTGGACGTTCACCCTGTGGCCGTCGATGCCGGCCTTCATCGCCGCCAGCGCGTTGTCGTTTGCGCCGATCATCAGCTCGGCCACCTTGTCGACCATCGCGCTCCCGGCCTCGCGCAGCGCTTTCTGTTGGTCCGCCGGGAGTTTCCCGAAAACGTCCTTGTTGACGATCACGGCCCAGGCGAGATGCTGGCCCCAGTCGAGCTTGATGATGTCCTTCGCCGCCTCGTAGTCGCGCAGGATGCGCATGCCGTAGAGGTAGTTGTGGTTGCAGGTGATGGTGCCCGCGTCGAGCGCGCGGTTCGCCTCCGTGCCCGAAAAGCGCAGCACGCTCGCGCCGAGGCTCTCCATCACCTGGCCGTAGAAGCCGGCGGAGCGGATCTTCACGCCCTTGAAATCCTCGACCTTGCTCAGAACCTTGTTCTTGCAGATGAGCTGAACCTCGGTGGTCGTGAAGTTCGAGAGGTAGACGACGTTGGCGGCGTCGAACGCCTTGCCGAGGTCGGGCGAAGTGGTCGCGAGCTCGTACATCGCGCGCAGGCCCACCCACACGTCGGACGAGCCCACCGGCAGATCGCCGACGTTGTAGGGCAGCATCTCCCGCGCGGTATAGCTGCCCACGATCGAGCCCATCTCGGCGGCGCGGTCGCCGACGCCCTTCAGCGAGGAGCGGGCATCCATCAGCGCGCCGCCCCAAAAGAAATTGATCTTGAGAGCGCCGTTCGTGCGCCTGGCCACGTCGGCTGCGAACCAGTTCAGCGCGGTCGCGCGCTCGCCGCGGTTCACCGAAGGTTCGGTGTAGCGCAGGACGGTCTCGGCCGACGCGGCGGCCGCGAATGCCATCGCCGCGGCGAGGCCGGCGGCGGCCGGCGGAGCGAACTTGCGCATGTTGCCCTCCCTCGAAGCTTAGATTTCTATGTTTCGAAGGATAATCGGCGCGCCCGCGCGTGTCCATGCGGCGGTCGCGGGCCGCGCATTCCGCGGAGGACGCCCGCGATGCCTCAGCCCTCGTCGCCGCCCTCGACGATGTCCTTGAGGCCCCAGAGGTCCTTGATGGCGAGGCCGGAGCCCTGCTTCTCGGCGATCCCCTTCTTGATGAGATCGCTCACCGCGCGCGCCACGGTCTCGCGCGTCGTTCCGCAGCGCGACGCCAGATCGGAATGCACCGGCAGCGGGTCGATCAGCGCCGAGTCCGCGTCCTCCTTGGCGAGTGTGCGCGCGAGGCGCAGGACCTCGGCATAGACGCGCGTGTATGCGCCGAGCGTCGAAAGATCCATGATCCGCTCGTTGGAGGCGCGGATGATGGATGCGAGCCGCTCGATGACGGAGACGGCGAATTCCGGGTGCTCGCGCATCGTCTTCTTGAAAATCTCGGGGGCCAGCGATGCGATCAACGAGCGCTTGATCGACACGACGCTGGCCGAGCGCGGCTTGCCGTCGATCGCGGAGAGTTCGCCGAACATGCCGCCCGCGCGGATCTCGTCGTAGCTCACTTCGCGCCCGGAATAGGAGTAGTTCACGATGCGCACGACCCCGCCGACGACGAAATAGACGTCGCGGCTCTCGCTCTCGCGATCGATGATCTGCTCGTCGGACTTGTATTCCTTCCACACGCAGCGCTTCTCGAGCTCGCGCCGCACCGCTTCGGGCAGCGGCTGGAGGACCGGAATCTTGTCGAGCGAGCGCTGCACCGGCCATGTGGCGCCGCGCAGCCGGCGCTGGGCCGTGCCGGAATCAGCCATGTTCCCCTCCCTTGGGGCCGTAGAACACGACCCAGGTACCGAAATCCGCGCTGAAGGATTCGAATCGGTGTTCGGCGCCGGCCGGCGCGAACAGCGCGTCTCCAGGCCCGAAGGCGACGCGGCGCCCCGCGCAGACGAAGGTACCGTGGCCGCTGGCGACGATGTAGATTTCGTCCTGGTCGTGCGGGGTCTGGGCGTCGGCGCCGTTGGGCGCGTAGTAGCGCAGAGCCATCGAGCCGTGCCGCATCATTTCGGCGGAGCGGAAGCCCGCCGGAATCGGCGCCTGCCTGGCTTTATCGAGCGTTGCGTGTAGAGGCGGGGCCATGGGCTGCTCCGGGTACTCGGGCGCTCAAAGTGCCCGCTCGCCTGCGCCTGTCAAGTCATGCCCCTGGCGCACTCTTAGTCGGCTTTGAGTACGCGCGCAATGGCGAGCGCGTTCACGCCGGCGGCGCCGGCGCGAAGCAAAGCGCGGGCGGCGGAATCGAGCGTGGCACCGGTCGTCAGCACGTCGTCGATCAGCACGATGCGCTTGCCCCAGACGAGCGGCCGCCGTCGCGGCGGCACCTTGAAGGCGCCGCGCACGTTGAGCCGCCGCTCGCGCGCGCCGAGCCCGCCCTGGCTCGGCGTCGGCTTGATGCGCGCCAGCGCGTCGGGTGCCCAGGCGATGCCGGTCTGCCGCGAAAGCGCGCGTGCCAGCAGCGCCGATTGGTTGTAGCGGCGGCGAAACAGGCGCCGCCAGTGCAGCGGCACCGGCACGAGCAGATCGGCCGATTCCAGAACCTCGCGGCCGGCCCGCCCGATCCAGCGCGCCAGCGCCGGCGCCGCATGAACGCGGTCGGCGTTCTTGAAGCGCAGGATCAGCGGCTTGCTCGCATCGTCGTATCGCATCACCGCGCGGGCGCGGTCGAACGACGGCGGGTGCGCCAGGCATGCGCCGCAGATCGCAGTCGCCTGCGCATGCTCGAATGGCAGGCCGCAACGGTCGCAATGCGGCGGGCCGATGAAGCGGATCGCGCCCCAGCACTCGGGGCAGAGGGCGCCGGGCTCGCCGACCGGCTTGCGGCAGGCGAGGCACAGCGGCGGCAGCACGAGATCGAGCGCCAGCCGCGCCGCGCGGCGGACGCCGGACATACGCCCAGCCAGGGTTCCGGTCATGGGGGTGATCCTAGCGCGTCGTTGCCGGGCGTCACAGCGCCGCGGCGGCTCACCTCCGCCCCGGTTTCGGGCTACAGTCGCGCCCATGACATTCATTCTCACCCCCGGCGCGCTCGCGCTCGACGACCTCGACCGATTGCTCGCCGCCGGCGAGTCCGTGTCCCTGGCACCCGGCGCCGTCGCCGGGATCGCGGCCGCCGCCGTCGCCGTGGAGGCGGCTCTGTCGCGGCACGAGCCGGTCTATGGCGTCAACACGGGCTTCGGAAAGCTTGCCCGCACCCGCATCCCCGACGACCAGCTCCGCGATCTGCAGCGCCGGCTGTTGCTGAGCCACGCCGCCGGCGTGGGGCCGCCGCTGCCGGATGCCGTCGTCCGCCTCGTGTTGATCTTGAAGGCGAACGGGCTCGCCCGCGGGTATTCCGGCGTGCGGCCGGTCGTCGTTCAGCGCCTGTTGGATTTCGCGAATGCCGGCGTCCTGCCGGTGGTTCCGGAGCGCGGATCGGTCGGTGCGTCCGGCGATCTGGCGCCGCTCGCGCATCTCTGCCTGCCGCTGATCGGCGAGGGCGAGGTGCGACTGAATGGCGAGCGCATGCCGTCCGCCGAGGGCTTGCGGCGCGCCGGCCTGGCGCCGGTGGTGCTCGCCGCCAAAGAGGGCCTCGCGCTGATCAACGGCACCCAGGTGTCGGCCGCGCTCGCGCTCGTCAACTTCCTGCGCGCCGAGCGGCTGTTCCGCGCCGCGCTCGCGATCGGCGCGCTTTCCGTCGATGCGGCGATGGGCAGCGACACGCCGTTCGATGCGCGGCTGCACGAATTGCGCGGCCAGCCCGGCCAGATTCGCGCCGCCGCCGTCTATCGCGCGCTGCTCGCCGGCAGCGGCATCCGCGCCTCGCACCGGACCGGCGACGACCGCGTGCAGGATCCGTACAGCCTGCGTTGCCAGCCGCAGGTGATGGGCGCCGCCATCGATACGCTGCGTCACGCGGCGCAGGTGCTCGCGCGCGAGGCGAACGCCGTTTCCGACAATCCGCTGGTCTTCGCCGATCGCGGCGAGATCGTCTCCGGCGGCAATTTCCACGCCGAGCCGGTGGCGCTCGCGGCCGATCACCTGGCCGTCGCGATCGCCGAGGCCGGCGCCATCGCCGAACGCCGCGTCGCCCTGCTGATCGACGCGTCTTTCAGCACGCTGCCGCCGTTTCTCGTCGCCGAGCCGGGCCTCAACTCCGGCTTCATGATCGCCCAGGTCACGGCGGCCGCCGCCGCCTCGGAAAACAAGTCGCTCGCGCATCCCGCCAGCGTCGATTCGCTGCCCACGTCCGCCAACCAGGAAGATCACGTCAGCATGGCCGCTTTCGCCGCCCGGCGCCTCGGCGCGATGAACGACAATTTACGCACCATCCTGGCGATCGAATTTCTCGCGGCGGCTCAGGGCATCGATTTCCACAAGCCGCTCGGCACTTCCGCCCCGCTGGCGCAGGTCCACGCGTTGCTGCGCGCGCGCGTGCCGTTCCTCGATAGCGACCGTTTTTTCGCGCCCGACATCGCGGCGGCCGAAGCGGTCGTCGAGGCGCCGGCGCTCGCCGGCTTCGCGGGCCCGCCGCTTTGGCGAGATTGAAGGGCTTGGCGTGCCGGCAAACGGGACCATGTTCAAGGCGGGTGTCCGCCGGACGCCGCCGCACCGCGTTGTTTCGCGCCCGAGCGTGCGATATCGTCGCGTGGGGTGCCCTCGCTCCCAGGGAGGAACGCTATGAAGCGCAATGACAACACGATCGACCGGCGTACGGCGATGAAGACCGGCGCGGCGGCATTGGCCGTCGTGGCGGCGGCCGGCACGCTGGCGAAGCCCAACATCGCGCGCGCGCAGGGCGATGGCCCGATCAAGGTGCCGGCGCTGCCCTATGCCGACGACGCGCTGGCGCCGGTGATCTCGGCCAACACGGTCGGCTTCCACTACGGCAAGCACCACATCGGCTACGCGACGGCGCTCAACGCGGCGCTCGCCGGCCCGGCCAAGGACTATGCCGCGCTCTCGCTCGAGGACATCATCAAGACCTCGCGCGCGAATCCGAATCGTGCCGGCGTCTTCAACGCCGCGGCGCAGATCTGGAACCACACCTTCTACTGGAACGGCATGAAGCCCGGCGGCGGCGGCGAGCCCACCGGCAAGCTCAAGGACGAGATCGGCAAGGCGTTCGGCGACTTCGCGAAGTTCAAGGAGGCGTTCGCG
>ERZ761602.2578-NODE-2578-length-27901-cov-16.655678_pt1 | contig 27901 bp, 29 predicted proteins | sample MGYA00512165_ERZ761602 | MGnify/ENA primary metagenome ERZ761602 (study PRJEB28899, sample SAMN02445085) | bioreactor sludge metagenome | biome: EBPR sludge; isolation source: Thorneside wastewater treatment plant | place: Australia: Brisbane, Thorneside...
GTGGGCTCGGAGATGTGTATAAGAGACAGGCAGTACACCTGTTCTTGGTTATGTTAGTTATCAAACGTTCATTCAAGAACCCACCGTCACTTTACCTCCCCCTTTCATTATAAATACAGTAACAAGTACTTCCACACCTACTGAAACTCCCCCACAATGTGGCGGACCAAGAGCAATGTTTATCTTGGTAGTTGGTAGTGATGCACGTGCAAATAACTACATCAATGGTTTGGCAGATGCAATTCGCATTGTACGCATTGACTTTGTAAACCCAAGCATGATGATACTTCCATTCCCAAGAGATTTGTATGTTGAAATTCCAGAAATCTCAGACCACCACAACATCACCCATGGAAAAATAAATCAGGCGTATTTATATGGAAATGATGGCTTCAAATACTATGATGGACCCGGGCAAGGGCTTGGATTATTAGGCTTAACACTGGAACACAATTTCGGTGCGCAAATAGATTATGGTGCCGCTGTCAATTTACAATCTTTTGTAAAAATTGTAGATGCACTTGGCGGCATTGATATAAATTTACCTACTGCAATTGATGGGCGTGTGAGAAATTCGGTTGACCCAAACTTTTATTTTCCCGCAGGTGAACAACACCTTAATGGCTATCGCACCATGATTCTTGCTCGTTTGAGACCCAATGGAGATATTAACCGCACTGAAACGCAAGATTTAATTTTGACGGCGCTTTTCAAAAAACTTTTTACGCCTGCAACAATTGTTAATCTCCCAACTATTATTGAGGCTTTCATTACTTCGATTCAAACTGATTTGACCGAAACAGAAATCGCTCAACTCCTTTGCCTTGCACCCATGCTTGACTCGGAAAAAATTCAAACGGTTAACTTCCCAGAAGAACTCTTCAAAACAAAAAGAGTGAATGACCCAATTTTAGGAAACACATCGGTATTAGATGTAGATTTTGCTATTTTAAGCAAGTATGTAGAAGAATTTAATAAAGGCTCTTGGCTTGATGATATACCTCAGCCATAATTTGATTAAAAAGATAATCCCACAGTATTAGGTAGACATTGATATCTATAAGTAAAATTCTTAAAAGGAGAATTTCATATGGAAGATTTATTTATAGTATTTTGGTGGTCAGGCCCCATTGGATTGGGCATTTTCTTCATGGGTTTAGGGATTCTGCTATGGGGTATTAGCAAGATTCATAATAAGTAATCTAAAACAAAAGAGGCAGCTTATATAAGTCGCCTCTTTTGTTTCAGGTTTTATCCACCCGCAATCTTGACTTTATATCCCAACTTAATCAATATCTCAGAAATTTTCTGACGATGTTCGCCTTGAATTTCAATCACGCCATCTTTAATCGTCCCGCCAGTTCCACACTGTTGTTTTAGTTTCTTTGCCAAAGCCTTCATATCATCCACAGAAAGCACAAGATTTTTCACCAAGGATACAGGCGTACCATTTCTTCCACTGGTCTCACGATGTAGATAAATCGTCTGCTGTTGAGGTGGCAAAGATTTTGTATGGGATGTGTTTTGATTTTTATTTCTCAGATCACCTTGCGATGATGACCAAACCGTTTTGTTATTAGACATGAGGCAATTATAGTCTTCAATTCCTTTGCAGGGACACAGCAAGACGATTCTTTGTCAAAGTCATTAATCAATCTCCCTGTGTCCCTACGTTTAGTTTTATTCCATTGCTTTTTTCAAGCCTTTTAAGTGGTCACCATCTTCTTTTTGTAAAACGGCTGAGACGATTGGAAGCATCAATTTCTTTAATCCACTGGCTTTGAGGGTGCAAACCAATTCGACTTGTGTGCCATTATTCTCAGGATGAAATGTATATTGATAAATTACTTCAATCCCTTCAGTAAAGTTTTTCACTGAATAAGTTTGATGCGGTTGATATTCAATCACTTCTAATTCGGTTTGATGTTCTTTTCCGTTCATTAATCGCGTTTCAAGATATTTTGTCCCAACGCGCAGCGGACCATCTGTCAGCTTGACCATGCTTTTGATAGCGGGAGCAACTTTCGGCGCGTTTTCTGAAGCGGTGATAAATTCAAAAACTTCTTTAGGCGAGCGAGCAATCCATTCTTTCATTGTAAATCCAGACATATTAATCTCCTTTATTCTTTTCATTCTTTTCAACAGGCAAATAAATATCGGTGAAGTGAATACGCATATCATCTTTTATCAATGAATAACTATACACTTCAAAAGGCGTACTGTGGCGTAAACGATATTTGCCTGTTGTAACAAGCGAATCATAAATATGAATATAAGTTTCTGCCAAGTTATCAAACGAACCATAATGCCTGCCCACGCCAAACAAACCTGCTGAAATCGTTTGGCATCCTATATGACCCGATGGGTTGCGAAATTCAGGAATTTGAATACAAACATCAAAGCGTTGTTTTTCAAGTGGCGTTACAGATGGGTCATCTTGTGGAATTCCTATAAGCAATGAATCGGCATTAATTAATTTATTGGCGTTGCCCCATTGAAACAATTCATTCCACAAAACAGACATAGATGAATCTTTTTCAAGCAATTTATCATACGCACCCACATGACGTACAAATCCAACAATAATAGGGCGAACATGTTCCAAGCGAACTTTTTTTGCAGTAGAAAGATTTGGAAGCAAACTTGAATCATCTTTCAAGTTGTAATCAGTTAAATATTTCGGTTGAAGTTGTTTTTTTCTTTCACGCGATGCTCGTAAAAAATTATTGCGGAATTCATTTGGGACGATTCCGAATTGTCTTTGAAAAGCCCGCGTAAAGGATTCGTGAGTCTTGAAACCTGCTTCCAGTGCGATTCTTAAAATCGCTTCTTCACTAACCTTCAACCTGTATGCGGCTTTCTCAAGCCTTAATCTGCGGATATATTCTTTGACTGGCTCGCCAATGGTCTCATGAAAAATTCGATGAAAGTGATAAGGCGAAAACCCGACATGGCTTGCAAGCGTTTCTAAATTCAACTCCTGTTCCAAATGTGTTTGAATAAAAAGAAGAGCCGAAAGCAACGCTTGCTCATATTTTTCATTGGTCTTGAAAATCATTTTGCTCATCCCCCAAACTATACAACAGAAATAAGGTCATGGCTTGACTTTTCTTGCTATTTTGTAAAACTCTATTTGTCTCAGGTATACTGAGAAAAAATTGAATCAAGGAGAAATCATCATGTCTGAAACAAAAACTGCAATCTTCCCATCCTCTGGACCTTATACCCCAGGAATCGTCAGTGGAGGGTTTTTATTCATTGCTGGTCAAGTAGGGATAAAAGCGGATGGCACTATTGGTGCAACAATTGAAGAACAAACTCAACTCGTGATTGAGAATCTCGGTAATATATTACGCGCCGCAGGTTGTGATTTTAAAGATGTTGTCAAAGCAACAACTTACATCACCAAACCTGAATATCTCCAAGCCTATAATAAAATTTATATGGAATATTTTCCTGAGCCACGCCCTGCTCGTGCAACTGTGATTGCAGGTTTGGTAGATGAAAAATTCTTAATTGAGATTGAAGCGATTGCGAAATTGCCGTAAATAAAAAGATGACAGGTGACTGTCATCTTTTTATTTAATTCTCTAACAAATTTTTTTGTGCCGCAATAGCCACAGCCGCCGCGCGTGAATCAACCCCAAACTTTTGATAAATGCTTTGCAAATGCGCTTTGACCGTTCTCTCTGTAATCCCCAATTTGAAAGCAATTTCCTTATTTCTTTCTCCAAGTGAGGCAAGTTGTAAAACTTCGAGTTCACGTTCTGTTAAAACAGATTCTGTTTGAGATGTTACTTCCTTTTTTACAGAAGTTTTAGACGATAACACACGTGCCAAAATCTCAGGTTTCAGCAGTGTCTCACCTTTTGCAGCGGCTTGGATCGTATCAATTAAATTTTCACGGTTTGAATCTTTCAGCAAATATCCGCGTGCGCCAGATTGCAATCCGCGAATCATCAAATCATCTTCGTTGTAAGTTGTCAGAATCACAATTGCAATTTCAGGATATTCTTTTCGCAAATGTTCAATTGCAGTAATGCCATCCATGCGTGGCATTTGCAAATCCATGAGAATGACTTGCGGATTTAATTTCTTGACCAACTCCAAACATTCTGCCCCATCTTTCGCTTCACCTACTAACTCAATGCCATCGGCTGTTTCGAGAATCAATCGCAACCCCTCGCGGACAATTAAATGGTCATCCGTAATCATCACACGAATCATTATGGTCTCCCGACAATAAATTGAATACATGTGCCATTTTGATTTGATTCAACTGCAAGTACGCCACCTGTTAGACGTGTACGTTCATGCATTCCTAACAAACCATAATGTCCGCTTGTGTTTTGAGAAGGATTAAAGCCGATGCCGTTATCACGCACTTCAAGTTCAAGTGTTTGATTTTGAACAATAAATTTTATTTTCACTTGTGTTGCTTGCGCATGACGAGCAATATTCGTTAGTGATTCGCCTAAAATACTCAAAGCATGATTTGTGATTTCATTTGAAAATTCATTTTCATGGATAGAAATTTCCAAGTCACATGGAATTCCTGTGGCTTGTGTGAAGCGATTTACTTTTTCATTAATAGATTCAGACAGATTGCCAGATGTTGACCTCAAATCGTCAATCGCGGCACGTGATTCAGATAAAGTAGCTCTCGCTCGAAGCAGAGCCTGCTCCACGATGGAAGAAGCGCGTTCTTTTCTATCCGCTGAAAGATGAGCTTTGACCGCTTCCAATTGCAAAACGAGTCCAGCCACACCTTGAGCAAGTGTGTCATGTAATTCTCTTGCCATGCGTTGACGTTCATTTTGCAAAGTCAATGATTCAATCTTGGCATTGTACGCCGCCAGTTTGGCATTGGCACTTTCAAGTGATTCAGCCAATTCAACTGCTTTTTCTCTTTCATACATTTGTTGATTAAACAAAATCATAATCAAAATAATCCAGCCGCCATTGATTAACAAACCGCTCAACGATGGAAAAATATTTTCGCGTTCATTGAAAATGATAATCAAAACAATAGAAAGCAAAACATAAAACCCGCCGATTGAAAATGCTTTGCGAGTGTTACCCCACCAACCGAGTGCCTCTCCGATAATACAAATAATTGCCGATTCAAAAAGTGAAATATTGATTTCATACTTTCCGCGTGTGATGAATGCAATGGCAATAATCAATAAAGTTTGCGAAAGATAATAAAAAATCCACCAGCGGATATTTTTTTCTGCTCTTCCATTTAACCAATACAAACCAATGTGTGCAACACAAATTGCAATTGTGAAGCCTGCCAGAGTTGTATCACCGATTTGAAACAGAGAAATCGTTACAAGAACTGTTAGGTAACTTAATAAGAGCGTAATAAAACCATACAGCGAAAATGTGCTAAATCTGCCTGTAGTGAGTTGATTTGATTCCATGATTTGATTTTACTTTACAGAATAAGAAAGCGTACATTGTCCGAATGGACAATGTACGCTTTGGGATGGTTTGGACGATGTTTTATAAAGTTGAAATCTATAAAATGATGCTCATTGACCATAGACGATAGACCGTAGACCGTTTCACTGTCCATCGTCCACCGTCTATGGTCAAACAACCACAAACAAATTTTATGGAGACTACTCACATGAACAAAAAATATATCTACCTCATCATCGCAACAATTTTCGGTTTATTCATCGGTGGCAAATGGAACATTCCACTCGCCGCATGGATTGCCCCCATCTTCGCACTTCGCTTCTTCCGCGAAAGTGAAAAAGCAGGTCGCAACTTTTTATTACTATGGCTTGCATCATCCATCCCCACAATCATTTCATGGCAAGGCGCAACCTTCATGTCCAAAATTCATCCCGTTGCCGAAATTGGATTTTTCTTATTGACCACACCTATCGGTTTAATTCCATACGTCATCGATAGAATCTATTATCGTCGTTTCGGTTCAACAGCATGGCTCACATTGGTTTTCCCAATCGCCGTCACCGCCATAGATTTCTTTTCATCCACTGGCACACCGTTCGGCACATTCGGCGCCGCCGCCTATTCACAACGTGACTTTTTATCAGTCATGCAAATTGCATCCGTCACAGGTTTATGGGGAATCACATTTTTGATTAACTGGTTTGCAAGTTTGATGAATCATCTTTGGGATTCAGGATTCAAATTCACACGCCTCTCTCTGACTTTTACTTGTTTGCTCGCCCTCATCATTTCTCTTGGCTTCATGCGGACTCTGCTCCCTGCTCAACCTGAATCCACTGCCACAATTGCAGGTTTTTCACTTCCAAATGGAAAACTGATTGAGGTTATGAATCAACTTCAAAGTGGAGATGAAGCGGGTTTTCATCAAAGTGTAAGTGAATTACATATTCAACAATTAAATCAAATCCGCAAACTTGCAGATGAAGGTGCAAACATCATCTCATTACAAGAAGGTGCTGGGATTGGTTTTACAAACGAAGTTGAACAATTAATTGCCGATGCTTCTGCGATTGCACAAGAAAAAAATATTTATATTGTGCTACCAACTTTTGATATGGAAAAAACACCTGCTGAAAATAAAGTTCATATCATTGACCCAACTGGTACAGTAGTTTTGACTCACACCAAATATGGTGGCAATGACTTTGAAGGCACGCTCAAAGGCGATGGTATTTTGCAAAGTGTTGATACGCCATATGGAAAATTGAGTGCTGTGATTTGTTGGGATGCAGATTTTCCAGATGTGATTAAACAAGCTGGCGAACAAAATATTGATTTGCTTTTCATTCCATCACAAGATTGGCTTGAAGTAAAAGATATTCATTCAGGCATGTCTGTTTTCCGCGCTGTTGAAAATGGTATGACGATTTTCAGACAAACGGGTCAAGGCGTTTCAATTGTCACAGATGCGTATGGCAATCAATACAACCGAGTCGACTCATTTGAAAATGAAACCGAAGGCTTTGCTTCTGTTCAAAATGTATCAACACCAATTGGTTCTGTAAATACTTTATATCCGTCACTCGGCGATTTTCTCGGAAACTTCATGCAAATTGGTTTGTTAGGCTCGATAGTTGGTTTATTTATGACTAGAAAAAAGAAAGCAATAACGAATTTACAAATGGAAGTTGCAACAAAGTAAATAACAAAAAATTCGGAAGTCTAAAGACTTCCGAATTTTATTTAACTTGCTTTTACAACACTAAATTTTTCTTTTCCAATTTTGTAATTGCCGCTATGTTTGATAACTTGATCCACAACATCAGCAGGCACATCAACAAATGAATGTTTATCTTCAATACGAATTTTTCCAATCGTATAACCTGGAATGTTCGCATGAAACGCAATTTGACCGACAATATCATTCGGGCGAATGTTATGTGATTTGCCTTTATTGACCTTCAAACGAATCATGCCCTCTTCATGTGATGTTGCGCCTCTTCCACGCTCACGCTTGCTTCTGCTCCCCGACTCTCCCCTACGCCCAAACGATTCCTTGCGCCCGAAAGATTCTCTGCGACCACTACCGCGTTCATCTCTGCGGTTGAAATCAGATTTAACTTCTGAAACTTCAGCAATGGGTCTTTGTTTTTCATCGCCACGAGAAATTTTAATTGCGGCGGCGGCAATGTTTAATGGGTCATGCCCAGCATCAATTAACTCTTGCACCATTTCTAATTCACGTTTGAATCTTCCGCGACCGAGCCAGATTTTTAAGTTTTCAACGGTTTGTGTTTCACGATGTTTAATAATATCAGCTGGTGTTGGTAACTTTAATTCCATTACAGGTTGTTTGGTTAATGCTTCTACTTCTCGTAATCTGCGTTTTTCTTTTGGAGATAACAGGGTAATGGCAATACCAGTTTTACCTGCACGACCAGTACGACCAATTCTATGCACATATACTTCAGCATCATCAGGTAAGTGATAATTGAAGACGTGGGAAATATCATCAATATCCAAACCGCGTGCGGCAACATCTGTTGCGACTAACACTTTCAATTGATTGGCACGGAATCTTCCAAGCACACGTTCGCGAGCATTTTGATCTAAGTCACCATGAATGGCTTCGGCTGGGATTCCGCGAATGACGAGTTCATTTGCAAGCGTAGCAGTCTCTGCGCGGGTGCGAGCAAAAATCAATGCGGAGTGAATCGGTTCAATTTCAAAGAGACGAGTGAGTGCATTTGTTTTATCTCTATCATGTACAAAATAATATCTTTGGTCAATGGCTGAGGCGGTGAGTGTGCTTCTTTTAACAGCAACAGTTTGAGGGTCACGCATGAAGCGATCTGCTAATTTGCGAATCCGTTGTGGCATGGTGGCACTGAACAAAGCAGTTTGTCTTTCCGCTGGAGTCGTTGAAAGAATTTTTTCAACTTCTTCAACAAATCCCATGTTGAGCATTTCATCGGCTTCATCAAGTACAACTGTTTTGACATCTTTCAAAATCAAAACGCCACGTTCAAGCAAATCATTCAAACGACCTGGCGTGCCAACAACAATATCTACACCGCGACGAAGATTATTGATTTGTGGTCCATAAGGTTGACCACCATACACAGCCAGCACGCGAATATGCAAATGTTTGCCGTATTCGTTCATTGAATCGGCAACTTGCAAAGCAAGCTCACGCGTAGGTGCAAGCACCAAGGCTTGAGGATTTTTTTGTTTTTGAAAATTATGGAGAATGGGGAGAGCAAACGCGGCAGTTTTACCTGTGCCTGTTTGGGCTTGACCAATTACATCAACCCCCGTGAGCATGAGGGGAATCATGCCGAGTTGAATGGGCGTAGGTTCAGAATAGCCAAGTTCGTTGAGGGCTTGCGTAAGCTCGCTACGCAAGTTTAAAGAAGAAAAATCGGTTGTCATACTTGTCCTTAATTTTGTCTTATTGGTCTAATTGGTCTTACAAGTCTAATGAGTCATAAGCGACTATTAAGACCAGTAAGACTTATTCGACCTTTCGACCATTGGGGACTATTTTGACAACTCTTATTTACTTCTTTATTGCTAATAAGGTTTGCTTTTTCAAACAAACCTACCCAACAAAAAAGCCCGATTTACTTTCATCGGGCTTGGTGTTTAGAGCTAGTCAAAACAAATTCCCAGAAAATTGCCCTCCATTGAGAGCGAACGTGAGTTTACCACATTTTTAGACGGTGAACGATAGACGATTGACCGTTTGCAAGAATGAAAGTTATTCTAAAGTCTCCATGCTCAACAAAACCCACACGCCACCATCTTTGACTGCGAATACTCGATACAGACGTTTAGGTTCGATGATTTCAAACAAAGATTCTGAAATCAAAAATTCTATTGAGTCCATTGTCAAGACATACGATATTTTCGATGATTGATGTCCGCGACGATTGATTCCACCTTGAGATTTTCTCGTTTCGACACGCGCTTCAATTGTTTGGATTTCGCCAAGCGGATTTTCAGTGAGACCTGTTCCCATGGCGTTATACATCTCAACTGTAGATTGATATTGGCGTGGAATTACAAAAACTACCAAAACAGCGACGATGATTCCGATAACGCACAAGACAGGGAAAACTAACGCTCCGAGTGATTCTTGTAAAATATCAAATACACCGACGAAATATAAAACGACCCCAAAGAATAATGCGCCAATACCAAAAATCAGTGAAATTAACCAGCCTTTGTTATCATATTTTTTAGAGCTTTGTTTTATAAAATCTCGTTCTTCTTCAAAACGCTTGAGTTGCGCAGGTGAAAACTTCCCTGCTTTATTAGCTTCAAGGTCAGTGGCGGAGAAATTACCTTTTTGTTGTAGAGCATAATTGTGTTCGTAAGTAGAATCCATATCTTTTCTCCTTATATTGTCATCAATATAATTGCAATCAAAGCGGAAATCACTCCAACCCATTGATTGCGCGTTAGTCTTTCTTTGAGAAAAATCCATGCGAGCAAAACGGTAGAACCTGGGTAGAGTGAACTCAAAACCGAAGCCACATCTAACCTGCCTGCCTGACCAGCCAAAATAAAAAAGCCATTGCCAGTTAAATCTAATATGCCGTTTAAGCCAATCACTGGGAGTGCTGAGGTGTCGTTAATCCGAAATGAGATTTTTTTTATCAGCATGTAAACAAACAAAAATAAAACGCTGGTCACACGCGAAGCGACCATTGTCCAAAACAAGGCGCCATCGCTGGTGGCTTCGTGCATGACGATAAAGTATAAGCCAAACCCAATGCCGGCGAGCAGAGGCAGTTTCAAGTCCGAGAGATGCGAAAAAATATCTTTGACTCCGTTTTCACTTTGGGAGACCATCCACATGGCGAATAAGGCAAAACCGAATCCTATCAAGGTTAAAAATTCTGGTAAACCTTCGGTGATGATTCCTATCAAGACGGGCAGGGTTGCCGCCAACACAGCCGAAACTGGTGCGGCGATGCTCATGGTTCCATTTGCCATTGCGAAATAAAGAAACGTTAAACCTGCCATGCCAAAGATTCCTGCAATCATGGCATACACCCAACTTTGTAGAGATGGCAATGATTCGTTACTGATAAATGCGACGATGCTGACGGCTATTAAACCGACGATGGAAGCATAAAACACTGCTTGCACGGCACCAACTTTTCGTGCGGCAAGCCCACCTGTAAAATCGCCTGCTCCCCAAGTGAAAGCAGATAAAAGACCATAAATGATGGATAGCAAGTTGACTCCTATAATTTTTTGATTTAAGTTTAATTTTTCCCCGCCGCTTCAGCCCGTGATAAAACTTTTTGTGCATGCTTCAACAAAGGCATATCAATCATTTTTCCATCTAAGGAATACGCGCCTCTGCCTTCTTTTTGACTTGCTTCAAACGTTTCGACAATTCTCTTAGCGTATGCGATTTCTTCTTCTGAAGGGGTAAATGCTTTTTGCACCACAGCCACTTGCACTGGATGAATAATTTGTTTACCGCTAAAGCCTAATCTTGCGCCAAAGTCTGATTCGCGTTTTAATTTTTCTTCATCTTTATAATCAATGGTGACAATATCAATCGCTTGCAAATCATTCGCGGCGCAAGCGACTATGACTGCTTGACGTGCATACAATAACTCAATCGCCTCTTTTGTACGCTTTGCACCAATAGATGCCGCGAAATCTTCTCCGCCAAAAATCATCGCATCCAAGCGCGGATGTGACGCAATTTCTTTGAGATTCAAAATTCCTTTGGCAGTTTCAATGCCAATCAAGATTCGAATCGAATTAACTTTCCGGCCATGTTTCAATTCTGCTGATTCGATAATTTTGCTCGCCCACTCGACTTGTTCATAAGATTCGACTTTCGGAATCACAATCCCATCAGGATGAAAAGGCAAAACAGATTCAATATCATCTTTTTCCCAACCTGAACCAACAGAATTAATCCGCGCCAGTTTTTCACTTGACCCAAAATCTAATTCCTGCAAAGCCTTTGCAATCGTTTCTCTTGCTTCTTGCTTTTTATTAATCGCCGCGCCATCTTCCATATCCATACAAATAGAATCAACTCCAAGTGTGATGGATTTGGTGATCATTTTCCAGTTATCGCCTGGCATGTAAAGTAGTGCTCTTCGTGAACGCATAAGTTCCTTTTATCTTATTGGTCTTAATGGTCTAACAAGTCTAAAAGGTCAATTGACCAATAAGACCATTTAGACCTATTCGACTCGTTAGACTATTTCTTCAAAAACATCGCCGTTCGTTCAAACTCAACGACAACCGTTCCCTTTTGATTTTTTCCTACACATTTAATTTTTATAATCCCCGCATTGGGTCTTGATTTTGATTCTCGTTTTTCAACAATTTCACTTTCGGCATAAATCGTGTCACCATGAAAGACAGGTTGTGGATGCACAATTTTATCGTATCCTAAATTGGCAATAATCGTGCCGTCAGTTAAATCGGAGACAGACAATCCAACAACCAATCCAAAAGTAAAAATACCATTGACAAGGCGAGTACCAAATTCAGTTTTAGAAGCAAAATCCTCGTTGATATGAAGCGGTTGTGAATTCATCGTCAATGCTGAAAATAAAACATTATCCATTTCAGTAATCGTTCTGCCACCATGTTGAAACTTCATACCAACTTCTAATTCATCAAAAAATTTTCCAGCCATTTAATTCTCCATCTCAATCAAAATTTGTTCGCGCTCCACCGTATCCCCTTGCGACACAAACACCGATTTCACTTTTCCATCCATCAACGCTTGGATTTTAATTTCCATCTTCATCGCTTCCATCGTCAACAAGGTTTGACCTTTCTTGACCTCATCACCCTCTTTGACATTCACGCTTCTTACTTGACCCGGCATGGGTGCTGTTAAACCTCCAGCATGGTCGTGGCGGACACCTTGTTTCGCACCCGATGTCTTCGTAAGCAAAATAGTTTCACCATTAATCGTCACCCAACGCTTCGCCAAATCAGATGAAACATGAGCAATGACTCGTTTGTTATCAATTAACAATTCCATTTTATTATTTTGCAAATCCAAGCGAATTACTTTGATAAAAAGATTTTTATCATCAAGTGTGGCAATATAACCATCAGCAGATGGATTGAGTTCAATTGTTTGTGTGTTAAGAGTTGTTTTCATAATGTGTTTATGTCATTGCGAGGACGCTCTTGTTCTTTGTCCGAAGCAATCTCATAATTAAGTTGGAGATTGCTTCGCCTTCGGCTCGCAATGACATGGCTCGTTAATTCCTAAAACTATTTATCTTCTTCCATGGACTAAACGGGTCAGTCTCATTAGAAACAGCGGATTGAGGTTTTCCGCCAACAAGAACAACATCCGCTAATGCGGCTGATATTAAAGATTCGATTTCAGGTTTGGCAGGTTTCCATTCATTAAATTCTTTCTCAATCCATCTTGTTGTAACTTTTCCATTCGCAAAATCTTCATGGCTTAAAACGGCTTGCATGTAATCAATATTGGTCACAACGCCATGCACAATAAAATCTTTCAAAGCATTTTGCATTTTATGAATTGCAGATTCGCGATTCTCAGCATAGACAATCAACTTTGCAAGCAATGGGTCATAAAAATGTGTGACTTCATCCCCTTTTGCAAACCCTGAGTCAACACGAATGCCAGGTCCATGTGGCTCGATGAATTGTAATAATTTGCCTGTGCTGGGTAAAAATCCATTAGACGGGTCTTCTGCATAAATACGACATTCAATAGCGTGACCTCTTTGCATAAAATCATTTTGTTTGAATGGAAATTTTTCTCCACTTGCAATGCGGATTTGCCATTGTGCTAAATCAATTCCTGTAACTAATTCAGTCACTGGATGTTCGACTTGCAAACGCGTATTCATTTCAAGAAAATAATATTCGGATGTTTTAGGGTCAAAGATAAATTCAATGGTGCCAGCATTGAAATAATTAACTGCTTTCGCGGCTTTAACTGCGGCTTCACCTATTTGATTTCTTAATTCTGGAGTCAATAATGGTGAAGGTGATTCTTCAATAATTTTTTGATGCCTGCGTTGGACTGAACATTCACGTTCAAATAAATGAATCAAATTCCCAAACTTATCACCAAATACTTGAATCTCAATGTGATGTCCATCAGCAATATATTTTTCGATTAACAATCTTTCATCACCAAATGAATTTAAGGCTTCACGTTTTGCGGCTTGAATGGCTTCACTTAATTCGCTTTCTTCATTTACTACGCGCATTCCTTTTCCGCCACCGCCCGCCGCCGCTTTCACTAAAACTGGATAACCAATTTCTTTCGCGGCTTTCACAAAATCTTTTTCACTTTCTAAACCTTCAAAGCCCGGCACGGTTGGCACGCCAGCCTTCTTCATTAGTATCTTTGATTCAGCTTTATCACCCATTGCGCGAATCGAATCTGCTGAAGGACCGATAAATGTCACATTCGCTGATTCAACTTTCCCTGCGAAAGAAGCGTTTTCGGATAAAAATCCATAGCCGGGGTGAATCGCATCTGCTTGCGTTTGAATCGCGGCATCTATTAATTTATCAATATTTAGATATGATTCTTTTGGAGCGGAATCGCCGAGATAAAACGCCTCATCCGCGAATTGCACATGTTGACTGTTTTTATCAGCATCGGAATACACCGCGACAGTTTTTATGCCGAGTTCTTTGCACGCGCGCATGATGCGAATTGCAATTTCGCCTCTGTTTGCAATTAATACTTTATTGAACATTTAGTTTTTCCAATAATTCTTTTTCGCGTTCGGGTTTCAAACCTGCTTTTATTTCATAATCATTGGGAAGTTCGTTAATCCATGTGAGTGTATCTTTGATTGTGTTTTCAAGTGCAGAAAATTTAAGACCTGCATTGATGGCTTTAGAAATATCTACGCGAGAAAAACCTGCATCGTCAACAGTATCAGGAATCCATGCGGGCAAATCACTCCACGGCGCAATGTTATTTTGATTGATAAAATCTAAACTTGCCCACTTAAATTTTGCATCACTGCCGCTGATAAGTTTGCAAGTATCAAGTAATAAACCAAATGAAAGCGGAGTATCAGGTCCAGTTGCATTGAACACACCAGAAACATCACTTTCAATTAATGTGAGAATAAAATCTGCGAGGTCGCGCACATCAATAATTTGTGTCACGGCTTCGGGCTTTTCAGGCGCAAGAATTTCTCCACCTTGTGCAACGCGCTTGACCCAATATGTGAAGCGGTCTGTTGGATCATGTGGACCAACAATTAATCCAGGACGAATAATCAAAGAATTGATTCCTAAAATTTCTTGCACAGTTTTTTCACATAAGGCTTTCAACGCGCCATACGTTTCACCAGTGATTTCTTCAACACTTTCATCTTCAAGTGTTGCCACTTCATCACTTTCGTTAATTCCAATTTTTGCAAAACTTTTATAAACAGAAATGCTGGAGATAAAAACATATTTTTCTGTTTTGAGTTTTAACATATTGGCTGACAACTTAACTATGCGTGGAACATATCCACATGTGTCAATGACCGCATCCCACGTGCCTTCAAGTTGATTCAAATCTTTTTCACGGTCTCCATGAATTTTTTTCACTTTGCGAAATAAATCAGGATTGGTTTTGCCACGATTAAACAAAGTGACTTCATGTCCGCGAGCGCGGGCTGAATTGACGAGGTGTCTTCCAAGAAAGCGTGTTCCACCAATAATGAGGATTTTCATTTTTTCACCTTAGTTAGAGTCATTTCGGTTGCTTTCATCTCTTCGCCTTCGGGTGTGATGTTATAAGCCGTAATCACCAAATGATTCGCATCTATCAATTGCACTTCGGTACGCCAACCCCAATCTGGTCCTTCAGTAGGGTCTGGATAACTACCTAAGACTTGAAATCCATTTTCTTTTTCTTCACCAGCACAAAACATAATGGATGTGTTCATATGAAATGAATCGACCCAACTGGCTTCAAATTGATTGGATGTAGTGTTAAATCCAAATGTGAACATACCATGTTGTGGCTCACCTTCAATAGAAGACTGATATAAAAATAAAGCAAACCTTCCATCTAAGATAATTTGAATAGTTCCGACAATGGGTGCTTCGTCGGCAAGTTTATCTGGTTCAAACCAAAGTTTAGAGGAGCCTGTCCAGTTGCCAGCAAGTTGGGATAGGAAGTGGTGGGGTGTGGAGGATTTGTGAGACATAGAATATCCTAGTGAATGGGAAGTAGTGAGTGGATTAAGAAAATGGAATCTCTGAATCGATATTGAAATCTGATGGTTTTGATGAAATATTGTAATCAGCTTGTTCTTCTCTGATTCCTTTTTTTCTTTGATTTGGGGTAAAAACACTTAACATCTTGATAATTTGAGTCAAGAAATTAATACGATGTGTTACGACTTCATCTTTCAAAGTATGTTTTGATTTGAAGTACCAATCGCGAGTTTCTCGTGCAGAGCCAAGGGAATATTCTAAAAAACGGGCTTTGTCTTTTCCGGTAGAACGAGAATAACCTTCAGCAATATTAGCAGAAATTGAACAAGCGGCACGATATAGTTGGTCAGCGATATTACGAGTAAGTGATGTTTTATTTAATACAAGTGCATCTTGCCAAGAAATTTCGGCAATAAATAAGGCAAGTCGATAGACTTCAAGTTTCCAAAGAGAATCGCCTTTGATTTCATCAGGAACACCAGCTTGCCATTCTAAATACTTCAATTTAATTCTCCACTCACCACTTTCTACTTTCTACATCCTAAACACACCAAAACTTCTTTCTTCAACCGGTGAATTAAGTACAACAGACAAAGCCAAACCTAACACCTGACGAGAATCAGCAGGGTCAATCACGCCATCATCCCATAAACGCGCCGTGGAATGGTATGGACTTCCTTCGCGTTCATATTTTTCTAACAGTGGACGTTTGAATTCATCTTGTTCTGCTTGTGTCAGCAAAGGTTTGCCTTCACGGGCAAGTTGGTCTTGTTTGATAGTGAGTAAAACATTTGCGGCTTGTTCACCACCCATCACGGATATTCTTGCATTGGGCCACATCCACATAAAGCGTGAACCATAAGCACGACCTGCCATTGCATAATTTCCTGCTCCAAACGAACCGCCGATGACTAAAGTCAATTTTGGAACACGAGTTGTTGAAACAGCATGAACCATCTTGGCACCATCTTTGGCAAGCCCACCATTTTCATATTCTTTGCCAACCATAAAACCTGTAATGTTTTGTAAAAATATCAATGGGATTCCGCGTTGGTCGCATAACTCAATGAAGTGAGTCCCTTTCAATGCAGATTCGCTAAACAAAACTCCATTGTTTGCAATGATGCCAACTGGATAACCATGAATGCGAGCGAATCCGCAAACTAATGTTGTGCCATAACGCGCTTTGAACTCGCGAAATTTACTTCCATCTACAATGCGTGCAATCACCTCGCGGACGTCGAACGATTCTTTGGAATTGCGCGGCAGGACTCCGTACAATTCATCAGGCGAGTATAAAGGTTCCTCTGGAGGAGCAACTTCAACCGAAGAAAGATGCGTGTGAACGTGTCCGCGTGGAAGAGTCTCAACGATGCTTCTTAACATTTCGATGGCATGATCATCATCTTCTGCAAAATGGTCAGCGACTCCGCTTCTTCTCGTGTGGACATCTGCTCCACCAAGTTCTTCAGCAGTTACATCCTCACCAGTTGCGGCTTTGACGAGTGGCGGACCGCCCAGAAAAATTGTGCCAGCACCTTTGACGATAATGGCTTCATCACTCATGGCAGGGACGTATGCTCCGCCTGCCGTACACGAACCCATGACCGCCGCAATTTGCGGAATTTTTTTGGCAGACATACGCGCTTGGTTATAAAAAATTCTGCCGAAGTGATGCGCATCGGGAAATACTTCATCTTGAAACGGTAAATTCGCGCCGCCCGAATCGACGAGATATAAACATGGTAAATGATTCTCTTCGGCGATTTGTTGCGCGCGTAAATGTTTTTTGACCGTGAGCGGAAAATACGAACCACCTTTGACAGTTGCATCGTTGGCGACAATCATGACTTCACGATTGGCAACGCGTCCAATGCCTGTGATGATACCTGCACTTGCCGCGTCGTTATCATATAAGTTATATGCCGCAAGTGCAGACATTTCTAGAAATGGGGAATTAACATCAAGCAAACGTTCAATGCGTTCACGCACAAATAATTTGCCTTGTTCTTCGTGACGTTTGCGATATTTTTCTCCACCACCTTCGCGGACGAAAGCAAGTTTTTCTTTTAATTCTTTCGCTAATGCGCGGTTATGTTCGGCATTGGATTTATATTCTGGTGATTGGGGATTTATTACAGACGAGAGAGTTTCCATTTTTTAGTTTTGTTTGTCCTAATGGGTGAATTAGTCTGACAGGTCTTATTGGTCTAAAAGGTCTTAGTGGTCAGTTATCAGTAATCAGTTTTGTTGAGTCTAGCATAAATTAGTGGGTTGTGAAATGTTTTATGTTACGATTCGATTTATGAAATTTCGAAAAATATTTCAATTTACACTTTTCATCTTCGTCATTGCCTGCTCGTCGCAAGTGATTTCAACGCCCACCATTTCGCCAACGGATACGCCATCACGACCGATTCCGACGCCAAATTATGATTCTCCTACGCAGAGTCAAGCATCCCCTACGCCAGAGGCGACTGTTACAAAGCAAAAAACTGTCACAGCGACGGAAAATGTCAATGCGGAGGTACCATCTACTGAAACGCCGATATCGAATGAATGGATGAATGCGCCGATTTTGCCTGAACCCACTGAAAACGTTCGTGCGATTTATGAATATGGTCAAACGTTGGGGAATAACCCGAATGCGTTTTCAATTTTTGGAGATTGCCAAGCGCGACCCGATGAATTTTTTGGTCGGTTTGAAACGAATGAAGCATTAGTTGCAAGTCTCACGCCTGAGTTGCAAGAAACTGTGAATCATTTTTATGGTTCGTTCAATCGTGAAAGCCCGACGGCGCAAGATGGCACAACACCGGGCGCATTGTTATGGGACCAATGGCATCGTGGTGAATATGGTTGCACGTTTGCAGAAACACCTGTAGATTGTGAATTGCGAATTAATAATCCATCGTTTGTGATTATTCAAATCGGGTCACATTTTGAATCGCGTAATACAGAATACTTGCGAAGAATTATTACGCAACTGATTGATAGAGGCGTGGTGCCGATTCTTGCTACCAAAGCGGATAATCGCGAGTTAGATTTTCGCGTCAATCGTGATATGTACCTGCTTGCTAAAGAATTTGATTTGCCTCTCTGGAATTTTTGGGCATCGCTTTCTGATTTACCCAATCGCGGACTTTACACACGTGATGACCGTCCGTTACAAGGTGATATTTATTTAATTGAAGAAGCACAAGAGATTCAACGTCAAACAGGTTTGGAAGCGTTGAATATTGTCTGGCGTTATGCGACAGATAATTAATTTATAAATTAAAACGTAGGGGCGACGTTTCGTCGCCCACATAAATAAAAAGGACGCGGAGACCGCGTCCCTACAACATAATTATGCAATTGCTAATTTGTTCCCCCCAGAAGGTTTCCCAAATTTTCGGCTTAACAAAAATAATAGTAGCACTTCACCAATCGCTAAAAACCAAGCTCCATCTGATGTGATGCTCAAATTTGTAACAAGGCAAGGAAAACCATTGGCAGATGTTAACCATTCAGCAGTAGCTTGAATAGTAGGAATTGATATTGTGGTAGCACCTGTATATGGAAGAACCATAAGCAAATACGCTTGGTCAAAACCTGCCGCAATGAGTGGAAGTGTGCCTGCAACCAAAATAACCGATAATGGTTTAAATGAAGTATCTTGATTTAATAATTTACCAAATCGAAGACTTCCTAAAATCAATATTAACTCTAATAAGATATATGAAACCCAGAAATATAAACCAAGGTCAAAGACAATATACCGAATCATAAAACTAATACTGAGCAAAACTAACAAGCCAAATAAAAATGGTTTGCTTCGTAAATAATTTTCTAAATCTTCAAACGAAATCTTAAAAGTCATGGCAACCTCTTTTTTGATAAGAAAAACTAAGTTTTTCCAAGCTTGTGCCGCTCGCAGTTGAGCAGGCTGATTGCCATTATCTATTTTTGTCTTTTCAAAATCAACTGTGGATTGCAACAGGTCTGGGTAAAATCCATCACCTGTGGATTTCCCAAGTTTAAGAATCAGCTCCACCCGTGAAGTCACTTCCATTTTTATATAAATATTTTTTAAATGAAATTCAATTGTCCGTTCAGTAACCCCAAGAGCCAAAGCAATCTGTTTATTACTTTTTCCCAATAATAGCAAATCAACAACTTGCTTTTCACGCGGACTTAACATCTCAACCTTTTAACTTTCAAACCTTTAAACTTTTTAACCCTTAAGCGGTGGCGCATCTTTATCATACACAAACACTTGCACATCCATGCCATCCGAATTCAACATATCCAATGCAGGTTGAAAGGTTGCATCTTTAATTTTTTGCATATCACCCGCTGGCGCATACACAGAGAGCCTTGCCTCTTCATCAGACATTTTCGCGGCTTTGACTTCCGCACTCGCACAGGCGGCTTTGATTAAGTCTGTCATCTTTTTAATCGCATCATCAATGGACATAAACGGCTCCTGTTTTTCAAATTATACAACATCAACTTGCATTCAACTTTGCAACCGTCACACCTTCACCGCCTTCAGTGTGACCACCTTCTTCAAAAGATTTCACATACGAATGTCCACGCAAGGCATCACGCACGGCTTGTCTTAACTTCCCAGTTCCCTTGCCATGAATAATTCGTACAAACGGCAAACCCGAAAGATAGGCTTGCTCTAAATATTTTTCCATTTTATCTAATGCATCTTCACTCATCAATCCGCGTAAATCAACTTCCATGCCGGGGGATTTTGTATTTGGTGATGATAACTTACTTGTAACTTCTGCCTTCTGCTTTCTGCCTTCTGATGACTGTTCACTGGATTTTCTAATTAACTCCGACATCCTCGCTCTTACACGAATCGTCCCGATTTGAACTTCCGCATCAGACTCGCCGATAGCTGTTACTACACCTTCAGCATTCAACGTGCTGACAGTGACTCGTTCTCCCAACTTAATACTGCCAACTGATGACTGTTCACTGCTTTTTCTTTCCACAGGTTGAGTTGTTTTATTTTCTATTTCTTCAATTTTCTCTTCAATAGACTTAATCGCTTGTAAAGGTTGACTTGCTTTCTTCAATTGACTCTTCAATGAATCAATATTGCTTCTCAACACAGCAACTTCCAATTCACCTTCGGCTCTTGCTTTGGCTAAAGTCTCACGGCGTTCATCTTCTATTTTTTCAAGTCGTTTTTCTAATTCCAAATTTTGTTTTTCAAGTTTAGTTCTTGCTTTTTCTAACTTTTCTCTTTCACGTGAAGTACGATTTCTTTCTTTACGAATATCATCTAATAATTTATCTGCTCGCAAATCTAGCGGATTAATTTCCGCTTTGGCAGAATCAATAATAGATTGTGGAAGTCCAAGCCGTTGCGCAATGGCTAAGGCGTTGGACCTGCCGGGGAGTCCAAGAGTCAGTTTGTAGGTAGGGCGAAGCGTTTTTATATCAAATTCTAAAGAAGCATTTACCACGCCATCGGTTGAATGAGCAAATGTTTTTAATTCGGGATAATGAGTCGCAACTAAAGTCATCGCGCCTGTTTCAAGTAAGTGACTCAAAATCGCACGCGCAATCGCGGCACCTTCTTGTGGGTCTGTGCCCGAACCAAGTTCATCAAAGATAACTAATGAACGATGATCAATTTCTTTTAAGATGCGAATGATGTTTGTGATGTGACCAGAAAAAGTTGAAAGCGATTGCTCAATAGATTGTTCATCACCAATATCCGCATACACCGAATGAAAACATGGAAGTTGCGAACCGCTTTGCGCGGGGATATGCAAACCACTTTGCGCCATAAGCACAAGCAAGCCAACTGTTTTTAGTGAAACAGTTTTCCCGCCAGTGTTTGGACCTGTAATAACAATGGCGCGTGTTCCTTCTGCTGGATCAACATCAATTGGCACAACGTGTTCAGGATTCAATAATGGATGACGGGCTTGTAACAAATGAAAGAAGAAAGAGGAAAGAGGTGCATCATTCGTCTTTCTTCTTTCCTCTTTCTTCTCATGCAATATTGGTTCACTTGCTCTCAACTCCTCCGCATATTTTGCTTTTGCAAAGGCTAAATCTAATACGGCTAAATTTTCAACGCCATACTTTAATTCAACAGCGTGTTCGCCCACTAACGATGAAACTTCGGCAAGGATGCGTTGTTCTTCATCTCGTTGTGCAAGTTGTAATTCACGAATTTCATTATTCGCTTCTACAATTGGAAGTGGCTCAACAAATAAAGTTGCGCCACTAGATGATTGGTCATGAATAACAGATTTGATTTTGCCCTTAAATTCTGCCCGCAATGGAATCACATAACGCCCATCACGTTGTGTGATGATGGGTTCTTGTAACATTTGTGATGTTTTAGAATCCGTGACATATTTTTGTAAGCGACTCATCAAACGGTCTTGTGCGATTCTTAAACTTCGGCGAATGTCCGCAAGCTTTGGTGATGCGGAATCTAAAACCTCGCCACGTTCTGAAAGGACTCGCGTAATCGCATCTACAATGCCATAGGTTTCGGGCAAGCCTTCTACAATCAAACTCAAACGCGGGTATTCAATTTCTTTTTTATCAAAATTCTTTTTCAAATCTCGGCAAGAAATTAAAGTAGATTTCACATCCAACAAAGCACTTGGGTCAAGCACACCACCTCGTGCCGCCAAATCCGCTTGCGGACGAATATCATGTGCCGCGCCAACGCCAATGCCTTGTAAAGATAAAATTTTTCGCGCTTCGGTCGTTTCACTTAAACGTGAAATCGCCAACTCATAAGAATCAGTTGGTTGCAATTGGCGCGCCAAATCCATCGAAGCGGAAAAGTCACAGAAGCCTGCCAGTTTTTCCAAAATCTTTGGGTATTCAAGTACGTTGAGTGTCTTACTGTCCATAGCGGGGGAATTATAAACCTATCGTCAGGTAATTTGGGTGATGCATTGAAAATATAAATTCAGATACAATCAGGCAGTTTCCAATTCAGGAGTCCTCAATGAAAAATATAGATACGCGTCAATTAATCACAAGCATCACCGCCGGGTTAGTGGCAGGTTTAATTGTGATTGTATTTTGTATTTCATTAGCAACTTTAATTTTCAGCGGCGAGATGAGCGCATACGTCTCACGCGGTATCGGCTTATTTTTATTTGGCGGTTTTGTGATGTCCATCTTAATTAGCATCTTTGGGACATTGCCCGGCACAGCAATTGGTCCACAAGATGGACCCGCCGCCTTGATTGCTGTTGCCGCCAGCGGAATTGTCGCTTCACTCGTCGGGACACCTGATTCTGTTTTCTCGACAGTGGTTGCTACCATTATGATTTGTTCATTTGCTACAGGAATTATCTTTTTCTTAATCGGCACATTCAAACTCGGCAATTTAGTTCGTTATATTCCATATCCAGTCGTTGGCGGATTTTTAGCAGGCACAGGCTGGTTATTGACTCGCGGCGCCATTGAAGTAATGACCGGGCAAACATTAAGCATGAATATGTTAGGAAGTTTGCTTAATTCAGAAATGTTAATCCGCTGGTTGCCGGGCACAGTTTTTGCAATTATTGTGTTAATCGTTTTACGAAAGGTGAATCACTTTCTAGTGTGGCCTGGGATTGTTTTCAGTGCTATCGTTTTATTTTATATTGCTTTATTCTCAACCAATACTTCGATTGAACAAGCCAGAAGCTTAGGTTTGTTATTACAAGAATTTCCATCAGGTGGTTTATGGAAACCATTTTTAGCCGCAGAATTTAATCAGGTGCAATGGAATGTATTAGCAAATAACATAGATAAATTAATTCCAGTGCCATTGGTGAGTTTGATTGCATTCTTATTAAATGCCACAGGCTTGGAATTAGTCACCAAACGCGATATCAATCTCAATCACGAATTACGAATCACAGGCATTGCAAATGTGGTTTCTGGTTTCGGAGGCGGACCCGCAGGCTATCACATGTTGGGAGCAACCGCCTTAGGTCAACACATGGGAGCAAAGACTCGCATCGTCACCATCACAACGGCTGTGATTTGTGGATTAATCTTATTAGCGGGTGGTGCTTTCATTAGTTATTTACCTGTAGCTTTATTAAGCAGTTTACTTTTGGTGTTAGGTTTATCTTTCTTAATAGATTGGGTTTATGATGCTTGGTTCAAACTTCCACGTTCAGAATATTTCATTGTGTTGATAAGTTTGGTAGTGATTGCAACTATCGGATTTCTTGAAGGCGTTGGTGTTGGAATCATTGCCGCGACAGTGATGTTCGTATTCAAATATAGTAATGTCAACACGGTACGCGATACGTTGAATGGAAAAATTTATCACTCCAAAGTAGAACGTCCGCAAGTTCAACGCGATATTTTGCATGAATATGGCGAAGGCATTCACATATTCCGTTTGCAAGGTTATATCTTCTTCGGCACAGCAGATAAATTGCTGACGCGCATCCGTGAATTTTTAGAAGATAAGAATATCAAAGAACATTTCATCCTTTTAGATTTTCATCGTGTGTATGGTTTAGATTCATCGGCTGTTTCCAGTTTTACACGCATGCGTCAGGTAGCAGAATTGCATGGGATTCAATTGGTGCTGAGCGAAGTAGATGATGTGATTCGCAAATCTATGGAGCGTGGTGATTTCAAAGCGGATGAGTATATTCACTACTTCCCCACTTTAGACCATGGCGTGGAATGGTGTGAGAATAAATTGCTTCAAAAGTATGAAGCCTCTACTCAATTTATTCAAGTCGGAATCAAATCTCAATTAAGGCGCACATTTCCAAAACCTGCTTTGATTGATAAATTAATTCTTTATCTTGAACGCATGGAAGTGGCAGAAAATTTTTACCTAATGAAACGCGGAGACTTGCCTGAATCTATGTATTTCATCGAGTCTGGAAGATTAAATGTCCTGATAGAAACTGCTGAGGGTGAAATCACCCGTTTGAGTAGCGTCAGAAGCGGAACTGTCGTCGGAGAGTTAGGTTTATATCTAAAAAATAAGCGTACAGCGAATGTCGTCACAGAACAAAAAAGTGTTTTATATAAATTGACGACGGAGTCAATGAAAAAAATGGAAAGTCAAGACCCAGACGTCGCGTCTGCATTGCATGAGTGGATTGCGCGTTTGTTAGCCGAACGCATGGCGGATAATAACCGCGCCATTGAAGCGTTATTAGATTAAGCATAGGAGAAAACATGATTGTCGTATCGGATATGATGGGAACATTGACCACAGGTTCTCCATTTTTAGGGTTAGTAGATTGGGTCAAGCATAATCAAAGCAAGTGGCAAGCAAATTTAACCATGGCATCTATCATGCCTTCTTATTTGTTGGCAAAAAATGGAATCATTGATTGGCAAACTTGGGGACAAAAATTAATGATAAATAGTTTGGATTATGTCAAAAATATTGATGAAGAAAAATTGAAACAAGTTTCTGAATGGGTTGTGGAACATAACTTGTGGAAGAAACGCCGCGAAGATGTAATTGATAGACTCATTAAACATCGTGAGCAAGGTGCACAAGTGTATATTGCTAGTAGTGTCGTTGAGCCATTCATTGAACCTTTTGCAAGAAGAATCGGTGCACAAGTGAGTGGTACGCCTGTGGAAATTAAAGATGGACGTTTGCGAATGGTTGGTGAATTAGTCTCAAACGAAAAAAAGATTGAACAAGTTTTGAGTCGTTTGGCTGTAGATAAAATTGATTTTGCTTATGGTGATACCAGTTTAGATGTCCCATTGCTTGAACATGCAGACCATCCTGTGGCAGTTTATCCAGATGCAAAGTTGAAAAGAGTTGCTTTGGAAAAAAATTGGGAAATTATTGGTGATACGCCAAAATACGGTTAACCGTCATTGCGAGGGTTGATGGTCGAGTGTTGCGAAGCAACGTATCGAGACCCAACCCGAAGCAATCTCGTAATTAAGTTGGGGATTGCTTCGCCACAAAGAACAAAAGCGTGGCTCGCAATGACATAGGAGAAACAATGGGTCTAACTACAATTCGCAGAATCAGAAAACGAAAAGCAGAAAATAAAGTCTATTTATGTGCGCCTGTAAATTCTTTGGTGGAAGGAATTTACGAGCAGAATATTCCGTTTTCTGAAATTAAAAAACATGGTGACTTTGGACTCGGCACCTTCAACGATTTAGATGGCGAGATGATGATGGTGGATGGAGAAATTTTCCGCGTCGGGTCTGATGGGAAAGTGAATCAAATTACTGACGAAGAAACCTGCTCTCCATTTGCCTGCGTGACGAAGTTTCAACCCGCTAGTGATGAAATTCTTGATAAAGAATTAAATTACAACGATTTTCTGAAATGGATGATTGATTTGATGCCGTCACCAAATATTTTTTATGCCTTTCGCATCACAGGTGACTTTGCTTACGTCAAAACTCGTTCTGTACCAAAACAAGAAAATTATCGCCCACTTGTTGAAGTGGCAAAAGAACAACCGACTTTTGAATTTCACAATGTCAGTGGATTAATGGTCGGGTTTTACACGCCCCATTTTGTTTCCTCAATCAGTGTGCCAGGTGTGCATTTACATTTCTTGACGGATGACAAATCCAGTGGCGGACATTTGCTTGAATGCCGTCCTAAACATATAAAAATCGAATTGCAATATTTATATACGCTAGAATTATCACTGCCATCGAATTTGGATTATCTGACTTGGGATTTTCAACGCGATATTGGCAAAGATTTGGATAAGGCGGAGAAATAATGAAAATCTTAATCATATGAATTTCGTTTTTATCAATTCAAAATCTTTCTGCTTACCTTCTTTTTGCGACCATCGTTCAATTTCTTTAATATCAACTTTATTCTCGTTAGCTACTAATATGGCTTGACTCAGAGATTGTTTATCTCCCCAATGATAATAAGCGGCGAGTCTATCTTTTACACAATCAGTTGCTGAGATCACTTTCAAAACACCAGTTGAAAATTTGATTTGTCGTGTTTTATGAACGACTTCATCACCAACTGTTAATGGACCTGGCGGAAATTCAATAATGAAAGGAGATTCTGGGTGCTTGAAATATCGATTTTTCTCAATAAAACCAATTTCTTTCATAGCAAGACTGAGTCTTCTTCTACTCACTGAATAAACATCTATTAAATCAATATCTTTTGAGATATATTGATTATTACTATAAAGCGAAACTGAAGCACCGCCAGAGAGAACTACTTCGATAGATTTTTCTGCTAAATGCGAACAAACATATGCCCCAATTTCTAATTGAGTCATTTCCTTTATTGGTTTCATAAGGGTTTATTACGACGGCGAGGTCTCCGTCTGTTCATTGTAAGATTTTCTTGCACTTTCTTTGGGTAAAAACTTAATGCTTTTAGTAATAATGCTTTTAACTCCCCAAGAAACTGATATTTTGGATTAAATTCGTAAATACGAGTTCGCCCCATATTTTGACTGACTAAAACCCCACCTGCTTCCAAGCCATCCATTTGTTTTTGGACTTGATTTAGATTGATATTAAAGAATCCTGCAATTTCTCTCGCATATCCCTTTTCACGAGCAAGGATAAACAAAAGAACTTTCTCTCGAACGGCAGACCCAAAAATTGCCTCTAACATAGTGACCTACTTTATAGGTTATATGACCTATTTTATGGGTCATTATATCAGAATTCTAAACTCAAGAAAAAGATGGGAAGTAGTGAAAAGAACTTTTGCAGGAGATTCTTTTGAATGTGTAGAAAATGGATCAAGTATCAAGTATCAAGGGTGGTTAGTGCCAACAGAATAATATCACTTGGGATTTTCAACGTGATATCGGCAAAGATTTGGATAAGGCGGAGAAGTAATGAAAATTTTAACCAAGGCTGGTTAATACCAAAAGAATAGTGCTAAGCAAAAGTCCCTAATAAATTAGGGACTTTGTTTGTTCCGTGAGTGGGAATTGAACCTACAACCTAGCGCATAAAGATTTTCTTCCTAGTGAGAGTTTCTGGTAATCATTCAATTATTAATTGTATTAGGTAAGTAGTAATTGCTCCTAGTACTGCACCTATTATCAATAAAATAACTTGGTCTTTATTCCTTTCAAAAAAGCCTTTTTGTTTTTTATATGATGCTAGGATTATTGTTGAATATTTAGCACCTTTATTTTGGTATCCAAATATAGATAAAAATATAAATAAATTCAAAGTACACATTATGATCAAGTAATTTATCTGTGTGATGGGAATAGCTTTTAAGCTGTAAAGTATGATTATTGTGATTGAAATGATGCATGTTATCAAG
>ERZ761602.2579-NODE-2579-length-27897-cov-41.614898_pt1 | contig 27897 bp, 24 predicted proteins | sample MGYA00512165_ERZ761602 | MGnify/ENA primary metagenome ERZ761602 (study PRJEB28899, sample SAMN02445085) | bioreactor sludge metagenome | biome: EBPR sludge; isolation source: Thorneside wastewater treatment plant | place: Australia: Brisbane, Thorneside...
TTTCCAGCGTTTCTCAAAACGCCGCTGTCGCTTGTACAATGCCGGGCGGTCGGGCGTGACCTGTACCGCCATGATAAACCAATAAACCCTGACAAGTCGCTCTCGCTGGCCACCGATTTTTCAGACTGCCGTTACATATGCCTTAAAAGCGCTAGTGTAGTCGCTTTGCTTAAGAAAACGCCAACGTTTCCAATCGCTCTAACCGGGCTTGTTAGCCCAAATTATAGACAGTCGATGGAGAATATTGACGTGATCACTGATCGGCATCTAGGTTGCGCGGTATTCGATGAACCTCCATGCCGGGGTTATGACGCGGTGGGGCCACCACAACTGCACCAAACCCGAAAAATCTGGCTCTGGGCGGTCGCGGGCGACGCGGGTGGCGATCGACCCGCCCGGCCCTGGACCGAAATCGGGGGCGCGCGACGACGCCCTGGATTGAAGCCGTTCAAGACGTGGCTGTACATGGTGGGCCTGCTGTTGATGTTGTTCAGCGCCACCATGTTGCCGCCGATGGCGGTAGCGTGGTGGTACGACGGTTACGCCATGATGCTGCCCTTCGCGGAAACGCTGGGGGCGACCTTGGGCTTGGGGCTGCTGTGCTGGACGCCGCTGTATCGCTTCAAGGTCGAATTGCGCAACCGGGACGGTTTCGTGCTGGTGGTGGCGTTTTGGTTTTTGTCCTCGTTGCTGGGCGCGCTGCCGTTTCTGCTGGCCGACCATCCGGATGTCCGCTTCGTCGACGCCGTGTTCGAGACGGTCTCCGGTTTGACCACCACCGGCGCGACCGTGCTGTCCGGGCTCGACCATTTGCCCAAAGCCATTTTGTACTACCGGGCGCAGTTGCATTTTCTGGGCGGAATCGGGATCGTGGTGCTGGCGGTGGCGCTGTTGCCGATGCTGGGGATCGGCGGGATGCAGCTTTATCGGGCTTCGACGCCGGGACCGATGAAAGACGAGAAGCTGACGCCGCGCATCACCGAGACCGCCAAGAATCTTTGGTTCATCTACGTCGGCCTCAATCTGCTCTGTTTTTTGGCGTATTGGGCGGCCGGCATGACCGCCTTCGACGCCGTTTGCTACAGTTTCACCACCATCGCGCTCGGCGGTTTCGCGCCGCACGACGCCAGCATCGGGTACTACGAAAGCCCGCTGTTCGAATGGATCACGGTTTTTTTCATGCTGGTGGCGATGGTCAACTTCGCGCTTTATTTTCTGGCGTGGCGATCGCGGAGTATCAAGCCGATCTTTCGCGACGCCGAATTCCGGTTTTGCATGAAGGTGGTGGCCGGCATTATCGGCTTGGCTTGCTGGCATCTTTACTGGGAAGGTGGATCCTGGGGCCATTCCATCCAGCGGGGGACCTTCCAGGGGTTGTCGATCGTGACCGGCACCGGTTTGACCACGGCCGGCTATCCGGTGGCGGATCACTGGCCGGCTTTCGTTCCGCTGCTGTTCTTGTTGGGCAGTTTTTTCGGCGGTTGCGTCGGTTCGACGTGCGGCGGCATCAAGGCGATCCGTTTTCTGCTCCTTTACAAGCAAAGCGTGCGCGAATCCCGCATGCTGGTGCGGCCGTCCGCGCAAATCGCGGTCAAGCTGGGCGATCATTCGGTCCCGGATCGGGTGATGCAGGCGGTGTGGGGCTTTTACTACTTGTACATCTTCTGCTATTGCGCCTTTTCGCTGGGCTTGGCGGTGACCGGCGTCGATTTGGTGACCGCTTTCGGCACCACGGCGGCTTGCCTGAACAACATGGGCGTGGGTTTGGGCGAGACGGCGGGCGGCTTTAACGTGCTGAACGATGAGGCCACTTGGTTGATGTCCTTGGCCATGCTGGTCGGACGGCTAGAAATCTTTCCGCTGCTGCTCATATTCCTGCCGGATTTTTGGAAATAGGAGGTCTGTCGATCATGAAAGAGGCCGACTTTGGCCCACAAGCGGAGGGGGAGCCGCCGGAAGCGTCGCCTCCGACGCGTGCGCCCGCAAAGTCCAGCGCGCCTGTCGCCAGAGGGTTTGACGGCAAACGCTGGCGGATCGAGCAACGCCGCTCGCCGCTGAAAACCGCGCTGTACATGCTCGGGGTGCTGATGATCGTGTTCAGCGCCACCATGCTGCCGCCGATGGCGGTGGCGTGGTGGTACGACGGCTGGTCCATGGTGCTGCCGTTCGCCGAGGCGATGGGGGCGATGCTGGCGCTCGGCTTGCTGTTTTGGCTGCCGGTGCATCGTTACAAGGTCGATTTGCGCAACCGCGACGGTTTCGCGGTCGTCGTCTTGTTCTGGGTATCGCTTTCAGTGATCGGCGCGCTGCCGTTCATGCTGTCGGAGAACCCGCACATGCGGCTGGTGGACGCGGTGTTCGAGACGGTCTCCGGCCTGACCACCACTGGCGCGACCGTGCTCTCCGGCCTGGACGCCATGCCCAGGGCCATCGTCTACTATCGGGCGCAACTGAATTTCTTGGGCGGGATGGGCGTGATCGTGCTGGCGGTGGCGCTGCTGCCGATGTTGGGCGTCGGCGGGATGCAGCTGTACAAGGCCGAGACGCCGGGGCCGATGAAAGACGAGAAGCTCACCCCCCGCATCACCGAAACCGCCAAAAACCTTTGGTATATCTATGTCGGCTTGAACGTGGCCTGCACTTTATCGTATTGGGCCGGCGGCATGAAATTGTTCGACGCGGTTTGCTACAGTTTCTCGACCATGGCGCTGGGCGGTTTCGCCCCGCACGACGCCAGCTTGGGATTTTTCAATAGCCCGATTCTCGAACTGCTCGCCGGCTTTTTTACCTATCTGGCGGCGGTCAATTTCGCTTTGTATTTTTTGGCGTGGCGCTCGCGCAGCCTCTGGGCGGTGTTGCGCGACGCCGAGTTCAAATTCTTCACCGTGGTCATGGCCAGCATCGTCGCCGCGACCAGCTCGTATCTTTACTTCAACGGTAAGTTTCCGCTGTGGGAGTCGTTTTATCACGGTTTTTTCCAAAGCTTGTCGATCGTCACTAGCAACGGTTTGACCTCGGCCGGTTATCCGGCGGACTGGCCGATTTTCGTGCCTTTGCTGCTGCTGTTGGCGAGTTTTTTCGGCGGTTGCGTCGGTTCCACCTGCGGGGGCATCAAGGCGATCCGCTTTTTGCTGCTCTACAAGCAAAGCGTGCGCGAGGCGCGGCTGCTGATTCGCCCGGCCGCCCAGATCGCGGTGAAATTGGGCAACCAACCGGTTTCCGACCGGGTCATGCAAGCGGTATGGGGGTTTTATTATTTGTACATTTTCAGCTATTGCTTCATGGCTTTGGGTTTGGCCATGAACGGCGTCGATCTGGTGACCGCCTTCGGCTCGGCGGCGGCGGGGCTCAACAACATGGGCGTGGGGCTGGGCGATACGGCGACCGGATTTGGCGTCCTCAACGACACGTCCACTTGGTTGCTGTCGCTGTCGATGCTGATCGGCCGGCTGGAGGTGTTTCCCTTACTGGTGTTGTTCCTACCGGATTTCTGGAAGTGAGATCATGAGCGGAGCGCGACGGGGTTACGCCGGCGAACAACCGCCGGAACGCTTCAACATGGCGCGCTATTGCTTGGCGGCGGCGCGAGCCACGCCCGATAAGGTCGCGCTGGTCGTCGTGTCCGACGCGCAAGCCCCGGTCGAACGGGCGGAAACCTGGACTTACGGGCAGTTGGACGAGGCGGTCCGCCGGGTCGCGGCCGGTTTGCGCGACTTGGGATTGGAACCGGGCGCGCGGCTGATGATCCGCATGGGCAATACCAGCGATTACGCGCTGCTGTTTTTCGGCGCCATCGCCGCCGGTTGCGTGCCGCTGCCGTCATCGGCCCAGCTGACCGACCAGGAAGCCGATTTTCTGTTGGCCGATTCCGGCGCGCGAGTGATCGCCATGTCCGACGATCTGGCGATCCGGCCGCCGCCGGATGTGCGCGTGTTCGGACCTGCTGACGTGGCGGCGCTGCGCGCGAACCACGCACCGCAAGCCTACGCCGATACCGCCGCCGACGATCCGGCGTTTCTGGTTTATACCTCCGGCACCACCGGCCAGCCTAAAGGCGTGCTGCACGCCCAGCGCTCGGCGTGGGGCCGACGGCCGATGTATCAGGGTTGGTATGGCATCCGTTCGGACGATGTCATCTTGCATGCCGGGGCGTTCAATTGGACTTACACGCTGGGGGTCGGCTTGACCGATCCGTGGGCCAACGGGGCGACCGCCGTGTTGTACAACGGCCCGCGCGATGTCGCGGTCTGGCCGTTGCTGATGGCGAAATTCCGGGCGACCTTGTTCGCGGCGGTGCCGGGTTTGTACCGACAGATTTTGAAATACAACGACTTGCGTGATTTCGACTTATCCAGCTTGCGACACGGCCTGACCGCCGGCGAAGCCTTGAGCGCGGCCTTGCTGGAACAGTGGCGGACGATTACCGGCAAGGAGCTGTACGAGGCGCTGGGGATGAGCGAATGCTCCACCTATATTTCCTCCTCGCCGAGCGTGCCGGTCAAAGCCGGCAGCCCCGGCAAGCCGCAACAAGGCCGTTGCGTGGCGGCCTTGCCGGTCGAGGGCGGCGAGGAACCGCTGCCGCCCGGCGAAACCGGCCTGCTGGCGGTGCATCGCGGCGATCCGGGCCTGATGCTGGGCTACTGGAACCGGCCGGAGGAAGAGGCGCTGGTCTATCGGGGCGAGTGGTTCATCGGCGGCGATCTGGTGCATTTCGACGCCGACGGCTACATGATCTACCACGGCCGCAACGACGATGTGATGAACGCCATGGGCTATCGCGTTTCGCCCTTGGAAGTCGAGCACTGCCTGAGCCAGCATCCGGCGGTGGCCGAAGTGGCGGTGACCGAACTGACGGTGCGGGAGGGCGTTTCGGTGATCGCGGCCTTCGTGGTGCCGCGCGATCCCGACGAGCCCGAGGGCATGGACGCCGCGCCGCTGCTGGCGCACGCGCGCCAACATCTGGCCGCTTACAAATGCCCTCGCGAAATCCTGTTCACCGATAGCCTGCCGCGCACCGCCAACGGCAAGGTCCGCCGCCGCGACTTGGCGAACTGGCGGCGTTGAGCGGGCTTCGGCGAAACCCCCGCTCTTGAGAGAGCGGGGGGCCAGGCCGCGCTAGCTTCGCTTAGCGGACGTAGTCGTTGCGGAGCGCGCCGTCAAAAGCTGCCCGACTTGAGGCAACAGCGTTTGAAACGACCTCCCGGAGCCGCACGGGCAAGGGTCGTTGCGTCCCAGCTTTTCCACGAGTTCCTTATAACCGCGCACGAGCCGCTGGCCTTTCTTGACCCGGCTTTCGGAGGGGAAGCCTTTACGGCGTTTGCGGGTGAGCTCAAAAGGATTCGGGCGATGGATGGCGAGAAGACATGACGCACCTCCTGTGAATGTTCCCCGACGGTCGGGGGTGGCCATGATAGACCCAACGCCTAAAAAAAAGAATTCGAGGCAGCGGGATCGCAAAAATCGCCGGGGCGGAACGTCGGGGTCTTCAGCCAAAAGACGGGATTGAGCAGGAAGCCGGACGCTGGCTTTGCTATGATCAATAAAGCCGCGCGGTGAAATCCGCAATCTCGGTCGAGGATCGACGAGTCCCAGTCGAATTAATCAGCCCATCACGTCTCACGCGGGTCGCCGCGTGCCGGCGAAAATCCGTTTCTAAAGCATGTTGCTCACGTTGTTACTGGTGTTGCTGCTGGTCCTGCTCGCCGCCGGCGGTTACGGGACGGTCGCGCCGGCGCGTCCGCAAGGCAGCCGTTATCTCTATGGCGTCAGCTTGGCGGTTTGCACCGTTTTGTTGTTGCTGGCGCTCGCCCATCTGTTGAGCGGTCGCGAACCGCTCCATCTGAGCTTGCCGCTGGGCCTTCCGTGGCTGGGCCTGCATCTCCGCTTGGATGCGCTGTCCGCGTTCTTCCTGGTCGTGGTCAATCTCGGCGGCGCGGTCGCCAGTTTGTTCGGCTTGGGCTACGGCGCGCACGAGCGCGAGCCGGAACGGGTGTTGCCGTTTTATCCGGCCTTTCTGGCGGGCATGAACCTGGTGCTGCTGGCCGACGACGCCTTCGCCTTTCTATTCGCCTGGGAATTCATGTCGATCAGCTCTTGGGCGTTGGTTATGGCGCACCATCGGGAGCCGGCCAACCTTCGCGCCGGTTATCTCTATCTGGTCATGGCCTGCTTCGGGACTCTGGCGTTGCTGCTGGCCTTTGGCCTGCTGGCCGGCGTCGATGGCGGTTACGGCTTCGCCGCGATGCGGGCGAGTCAGACGCCGCCGGCCCTGGCGGCGCTGGTGCTGGTGTTGGCGCTGCTGGGGGCGGGCTCCAAGGCGGGATTGGTGCCCTTGCACGTTTGGTTGCCGCTGGCGCACCCCGCCGCGCCCAGCCACGTATCGGCGCTGATGAGCGGGGTCATGACCAAGGTGGCGGTGTACGGCTTTATCCGCATCGTGTTCGACCTGTTGGGCGGAGAGTCGGCGGTTTGGTGGTGGGGCGGTCTGGTGCTGGCCGCAGGCGGCGTCACCGCCGTGCTGGGCGTGCTGTACGCGCTGATGCAGCACGACCTGAAACGGTTGCTGGCCTATCACACCGTCGAAAACATCGGCATCATTTTCATCGGTCTGGGCCTGGCGCTGGCGTTTCAAGCCAATCTGATGTATTTCAACGCGGCGCTGGCGCTGACCGCCGCGCTGTTCCACGTGCTCAACCATTCGCTGTTCAAGAGCCTGCTGTTTCTCGGCGCGGGCGCGGTGCTGACCGCCACCGGCGAGCGCGACATGGAGCGATTGGGCGGTCTGATCCACCGGATGCCCCACACCGCGCTGGCCTTTTTGATCGGCTCGGCGGCGATTTCGGCGCTGCCGCCGCTCAACGGCTTCGTCTCCGAATGGATGACCTTTCAGGCGATTTTGAACAGTCCGGAACTGCCGCAGTGGTTGCTGAAGTTTCTGGTGCCGGCGGTCGGGGCGCTGCTGGCGCTATCCGCCGCCCTGGCCGCCGCCTGCTTCGTCAAGGCCTTCGGCATCACCTTTCTGGGCCGGCCGCGCTCGCCCGCCGCCGCCGATGCTGGAGAGACCGACCGCTTTTCGTTGAGCGCCATGTTCGCGCTGGCCGGGTTGTGCCTGCTGGCGGGCGTTTTGCCGGGTTTGGTGGTCGATGGCCTGGGGCCGGTGGTGGGTTTGTTGAACGGCGGGGCGCGGCTGACCGATCAATACCATCAACCCTGGTTGACGCTGGTGCCGGTGGGTCCGCTGAAAAGCAGCTATAACGGTTTGCTGGTGATGCTGTTCATGGCGGTGTCGGGCGTCGCCGCCGCGTTGCTGATCCACCGGTTCGCCTCCAGCGCGGTCCGGCGCGGTCCGGCCTGGGATTGCGGTTTTCCCGACGCCAGTCCCGCCACCCAATACACCGCCGGCAGTTTCGCCCAACCGATCCGCCGGGTGTTCGGCAGCCTGGTGTTTCAGGCCCGCGAGCGGGTGACCATGCCTCCGCCGGGCGATTTGCGGCCGGCGCGGCTGGAGGTGGAATTGCACGATCCGGTGTGGGAGCGGGCTTACGCGCCGATCGCGGCGGCGGTGATCGCGGTGTCGACCCGCGCCAACGTCCTGCAATATCTCACCATCCGCCGCTATCTGAGCCTGGTGTTCGGGGCGCTGGTGGTTTTGCTGCTGGGGATGGCGTTATGGCGCTGATCGATTATCTGGTGCAGGGCGGCCAGATGCTGTTGGTGCTAATGCTCGCGCCGCTGCTGACCGGCTGGGTGCGTTGGGTCAAGGCGCGGTTGCTGCGCCGGCGCGGGCCGTCGCCGCTGCAACCCTATCGCGACCTGGTGAAGTTATCGCGCAAGGAAGTGGTGCTGGCTGAATCCGCGTCCTGGTTGTTTCGGATCGCGCCCTATCTGATTTTCGCCGCGCTGTGGGTGGCGGCGTCGCTGGTGCCGACCTTCGCCGGCGGATTGCCGTTCAGTTGGACGGCGGATTTGATCGCCATCGTCGCTTTGTTGGGAACCGCCCGCTTTTTTCTGGCGCTGGCGGGCTTGGATGTCGGCACCAGCTTCGGCGGGATCGGCTCCAGCCGCGAGATGATGATCGCCTCCCTGGCCGAGCCGGCGATGCTGATGATGGTGTTTACCCTGTCGCTGTTGGCGGGCACCACCGAACTGTCCGCGGTCGCCCGCTTCATGCTGACCGCCGATGTCGGCTTGCGGGTGTCGCTGGCCCTGGCGCTGCTGGCGCTGGTGATCGTGGCGATCGCCGAAAACGCCCGCATTCCGGTGGATAATCCCGCCACTCATCTGGAACTGACCATGGTGCACGAGGCGATGGTGCTGGAGTATTCCGGCCGCCATCTGGCGCTGATCGAATTGAGTTCCTCGCTCAAGCTGGTGCTGTATCTGTCGCTGGTGGCGTGCATCTTCGCGCCGTGGGGCATGGCGAGCGCCGGGGCGGGGTCGGCGGCGTATGGGTACGCCGCAGTGATCTATGTCGCCAAACTGGCCTTGGGCGGGGTGTTGTTGGCTTTGTTCGAATCCAGCATCGCCAAGATGCGGGTGTTCAGGGTCGATCAGTTTCTCGGCGCGGCGCTGATGCTGGGTCTTCTCGGCGCGCTGCTGTTGTTCGTGTCGCGGAGCCTGTGATGCACAGCCTGGAATTCGACATTGCCCATTTCCTGGCCGGCGGCATGGTGGTCTTGAGCTTTCTGCTGCTGTATCAGGATCGGGTATACGCGCTGCTCAACGTCTTCGCCCTGCATTCGCTGGTGCTGGCGCTGGCGGTCGGCTGGCAGGCTTATATTCAAGAGGCTCACCATCTGTATGTGACCGCCGGCATCGCCCTGGTGTTTAAGGCCATCGTGATTCCGATGGCGCTGCGCCGGATCGTCCGGCGGCTGGGCATCCACCGTACCCTGGAGGTGGTGGGCGGGGTGGGTCGGGACATGCTGGCCGGCGCGGCGCTGGTGGCGCTGGCGATCATGGTCATGCTGCCGGTGACGGTGGGGGCGGACGCGCTGGCGCGCGAGGATCTGGCCTTCGCCTTGGCGGTCCTGTTGCTGGGACTGTTGTTGATGGTGAACCGCCACAACGCCATCAGCCTGGTGATCGGCTTCATGTCGTTGGAAAACGGCTTGGTGCTGGCCGCCGCCGGGGCGCGCGGGATGCCGCTGGCGGTGGAGATCAGCGTCGCTTTCTCGGTGTTGATCGCCTTGATCGTGATCGGCGTTTTCCTGTTTCGCATCCGCGAGCGATTCGATAGCGTGGACATGCAGGCCATGGACAGCTTCCGGGAGAGCCGGCTCAAATGAGCGCCTTGGGCGGGTTGGCGATGGCGGTTTTGCTGCTGGTTCCGGCCGGGGCGGGGCTGCTGCTGGTCGGTTTGGCGGATTATCGGCGCGGGGCGCGCCTCAACGTCGGCGCGGCGCTGGCGAGTTTCGTGGCCGCCCTGTTGCTGATCGGGGCGCGGCCGGAGGCCAATCTGTATTTGCGGGTGGATGATTTCAACATCTATCTGATCGTGCTGAACAATTTGGTGAGTTTCACCACCAGCGTATTCAGCGCCAGCTACATCGCCCACGAACTGGAAACCGGCAAGCTGACCCCGGCTTATCTGCGCTTCTATCACGCCACCTATCAGGCCCTGCTGTTCGCCATGAATCTGGCGCTGCTCGCCAACAACATCGGGCTGCTGTGGGTGGCGATCGAGCTGGCGACCTTGATCACCGTGCTGATGGTCGGCCTGTACCGAACGCCGGCGGCGCTGGAAGCGGCGTGGAAATATTTCATTCTCGGCAGTCTCGGCATCGCCCTGGCGCTGTTTGGCACCATTCTGGTGTATCTGGCGGCGCAGCCGGTGATGGGTCAAGGCTTGCCGGCGATGGCCTGGGATCGGTTGCAGGCGCACGCCGGCCAGTTCGACCCGGCGCTGCTCAATCTGGCGTTCGTGTTCCTGCTGCTCGGCTACGGCACCAAAGCCGGACTCGCGCCGCTGCACGCCTGGCTGCCCGATGCCCACGCCGAAGGCCCGACGCCGATTTCGGCGGTGCTGTCGGGTTTGTTGCTGAATGTCGCGCTCTACGCGGTGCTGCGTTTCAAGATGTTGATGAGCGCCAACCCGGCGGCCTTGGCGCCGGGGCCGTTGATGGTCGGCCTCGGGTTGCTGTCGCTGCTGTTCGCCGGCTTGATGCTGTACCGGCGCGGCGATATCAAGCGGCTGTTCGCTTATTCGTCCATCGAGCACATGGGGATTATTACCTTCGCCTTCGGCATGGGCGGACCGTTGGCCAATTTCGCCGGTCTTTTGCACATGACCATGCACAGCCTGACCAAATCGGCCATTTTCTTCGCCGTGGGCCATATCTCCCAAGTCAAGGGCACCCAGCGAATTTCGACCATTCGCGGCCTGACCGCCAGTCATCCGCTGCTGGGTTGGGGCTTGATCGCGGGCGTGATCGCCATCGCTGGAATGCCGCCGTTCGGGGTGTTCATGAGCGAGTTTCTGGTGGTCAGCTCCACCTTCGCCCGCCAGCCGCTGTTGGCCTTGCCGCTGGTTTTGGGTTTGCTGCTCGCCTTTGGCACCCTGCTGTGGCGGGTGCACGGGCTGGCGTTCGGAGTGCCCGACAACGCGCCCGCCGCGCCGGTGCAAGCGAGCGTCTGGCCGATGCTGACGCACTTGGGCCTGGTGCTGCTGGCGGGGATTTGGCTGCCGGGGCCGCTGGTCGCCTGGTTCCATCACGTGGCAGTGCTGCTGGGCTGAGGGGGAAATCATGAGCGACGGTTCCCGCTTGCACGCCGCGCTGGCCGCTGGTGAGTTTGTCGGCGGCCACCGGCCTTGGCCGCGCGCGCGGGTGACGCCCGAGCTTTGGCGCGAGCTGATTCAAGGGCTCGCCGGTGGCGCTTGGAGCTTGCTCGGCTTTTGGGGCGAGCCGGACGCGGTGCATTTGGGGTTGTGGGAGGAATCGAGCGGAACCGTGGGCGTCGCCAGCCTGTCCTGCCAAGACGGCCAGTTTCCCTCGGTGGGACGCCGCCATCCGCCCGCGCAACGCCTGGAGCGCGCCATCGTCGATTTGTTTGGCTTGCAAGCGACCGATGCGCCGGATCATCGGCCGTGGTTGGATCACGGCCGCTGGCCGCTGGCGTATCCGCTCGCTGAAACGAACGCGCGCGCGCGCCCGTTGCCGCCTTATGCGTTCTTGCCGGTGGAAGGGGAGAGCCTGCACCAAATTCCGGTGGGGCCGGTGCACGCCGGCATCATCGAACCCGGTCATTTCCGCTTCACCGCCAACGGCGAGGCCGTGGTCCGCTTGGAGCAACGGCTGGGTTATGTGCATAAAGGCATTGAATCGCTATTGCGCGGCGCGAGCGTGGAGCGGGCGGCGCGGCTGGTGGGCCGGGTGTCGGGCGACAGCACCGTCGCCTATGGATTAGCGTTTGCCCGCGCGGTGGAGGCCGCGACCGAAACCGAGGTTCCCGAACGCGCGCATTGGTTGCGGGCGCTGATGGCCGAACTGGAGCGGTTGGCCAACCATTGCGGCGATATCGGCGCGATTTGCAACGACGCGGCCTTTGCGCTGATGCTGGCCCATTGCGGAGTGTTGCGGGAAAAGGTTCTGCGCGCCAGCGCCGTCTGTTTCGGTCATCGGTTGATGATGGACGGCATCGTTCCCGGCGGGGTCTCGGGCGATCTGGCGGTGGAGGGCGAGAAGGCGCTGCGCGAATTGCTCGCCGAATTCCGCCGCCGGTTTCCGCCGCTGATCGATTTGTATGACAATACCGCCTCGCTGCAAGATCGCACCGTCGCCACCGGTTTCACGCGGCCGGCTTTGATCAAGCAATTCGGTTGCGGCGGCGTGATCGGTCGGGCCGGAGGCCGCGCCTTCGACGCCCGCCGCCAACCCGGTTATCCGCCCTACGATCGGCTGGAGTTCGAGACGCCGGTGCTCGGCGACAGCGATGTCAACGCCCGCGTCTGGATACGCATCCGCGAAGTCGAGCAAAGCCTGCGGCTGATCGATCAGATTCTCGATGGCTTGCCGGCGGGGCCGACGCGCGCGGAGCTTTCTCAGTCAGGCGAGACCCGCGAGGGCGTTGCGCTGGTGGAAGGCTTTCGCGGCGATGTCCTGGTTTGGCTGCGCTTGAATGCCGGCGGCGAAGTGGCGCGCTGCCATCCGCGCGATCCTTCCTGGTTTCAGTGGCCGCTGCTGGAAGCGGCCATCGAAAACAACATCGTGGCGGATTTTCCGCTCTGCAATAAATCCTTCAACTGCTCGTATTCGGGCCACGATCTATAGCCGTCGCCATGCGCAAGCTCCTGTTGCAAAGTCTGCTGCAAGTACCGCTGACGGTTCCCGCGCCCGCGCCGTCCGAAGCGGCGCTGGCCGAACTGGCGTCGAAAGTTGATCGGGCCGCCCGGCGGCGGCTCGGCCGCAGTTTGTCGATCCGCGAGGTGGACGCCGGTTCCTGCAACGGTTGCGAGCTGGAAATTCACGCCCTCAATAATGCGTTCTACGATTTGGAGCGGTTCGGCTTTCACTTCGTCGCCTCGCCCCGTCATGCCGATGTGCTGCTGGTGACCGGTCCGGTGACGGCCAATATGCGGGAAGGGCTAGAGCGCACCTATCAGGCCACGCCCGATCCCAAGTGGGTGGTGGCGGTCGGCGATTGCGGGCGGGACGGGGGCGTCTTCGCCGGTAGCTACGCTTGCGTCGGCGGCGTGTCCGCCGTGATTCCGGTCGATTTGCATATCGCCGGTTGTCCGCCCGATCCCCTGCGCTTGCTGCAAGGCTTGCTGGCGCTGTTACAAACGGCTTGAAAAACCCCAGCCATGTTGCGCTTGCCCGATGACTTCCAACCGGCCTTGTTGCCGGAGCATGATCCCGATGCGCCGATCCAATGGTTTGTCTTCGCTGGCGGCAACTTGTTGGTGCGGTCCGTGGGCGAGGGCGTCGAATTGCCGCTCGCCTCGATTTGGCCGTTCGCCAAGTTGCCGACCAAGCGGCGGCTGTATCTAGGCGCCCTGAACGGCCGGCCGTGCCACGCCGCGGAGGTCGAAGCCGCCGCGCCGCCGCCGGGGATGCGCTTCGAGAGCTTGCGCGCATTGTGGACGCGCCTGGACGAGAAGCTGCTGGGCGTGGCCAGCCATGCGGCGCAACTGATCGAATGGGACCGCAGCCACCAGTTTTGCGGCTGTTGCGGCGCGCCGACCGAGCGGCGGGCCGACGAGCGCGCCCGCCATTGCCCCGCTTGCGACGCGATGGTCTATCCCCGCTTGTCGCCGGTGGTGATGGTGCGGGTGGCGCGGGATGGCGAAATTCTGCTGGCCCGCGCGCCGCGTTTCCCGCCCGGCGTCTACAGCGTGCTGGCGGGCTTCGTGGAGGCGGGGGAAACGCTGGAACAAGCCATCCAGCGCGAAGTCTTAGAGGAAGTGAACGTTCGAGTCCGCAACCTGCGCTATTTCGCCAGTCAATCCTGGCCGTTCCCGCATTCCTTGATGATCGCCTTCACCGCCGACTATGCGGGAGGGGAGTTGCGCGCGGACGGTCGGGAAATCGTCGATGCCGGTTGGTTCGCGCCCGCCGACCTGCCGGGCTTGCCCAGCCCGATGAGCATGGCCTGGCGGCTGATTCAGGATTTCGCGTCGAGAGGAGGGTGATCGGGGTTGCAACGGGAGCCCGTGTCGTTTGCCGATCCTGCCCTGTATGCGGCGCGCTTCGCGGCGCTGTGGAGCCGCGCCATGAGCGGCGCGTCCGCGACGGCGGGCGTCGTATACGGACGGTTGACCCAGCGCTATGGCGAATCCCATCGCCGCTATCACACCCTCGATCATATCGGGCGTTGCCTGGAAGAATTCGACCGGGCGGCTCTGTTGGCGGACGATCCCGATAGCGTTGAGATCGCGTTATGGTTCCACGATGTCGTCTACCGGCCGGGCGCGCCCGATAACGAGCGGCGCAGCGCCAAGCTCTTTCAAGAATGCTCGGCGGGCTGTGAGGATCTGGCGTTGCAACGGCGGATAGGCGATCTGATCATGGCCACGACCCACCGCAAGCCGCTGAACCAGCGTGACGAGCGGTTGATCGCGGATATCGATCTCGCCGGTTTCGGGTTGACCTGGGAAGCGTTCGAGCGCGACGGCCGACAGCTTCGCGCCGAGTTCGCGGAGGTGCCCGACAGCCGATACTATCCGGGTCTTCTGCGGTTTTTGTGCGGCTTGCAAGGCCGGCAAACCTTTTTTTATACCGACGATTTTCAGCAACGCTACGAACCCAAGGCGCGCGCCAACCTTCAACGCTTGGTCGAGAATTTAGTCGCTCGCGGTTATAGTGCTGGCTGACGATGCGAGTTGAGAGGCTCAGAACATGGTGCAAAAGCTGAGCGATCTGATGTCCGGGCTGACCGACCGGCCGGCCTCGGGCCAACAAGTGGCGGCGACCGTGTTGTTCGCCGATATGTGCGGCAGTACCCGATTGTTCGAACAGTACGGCGATTGGCAAGCGCGGAAAATCGAAAGCCGGATGTTGGCCGTGCTCTCGGCCAAAACCGTCGAATTCGACGGGAAGGTCATCAAGACCATCGGTGATGAGATCATGTGCCGTTTTCCGAATCCGGAAAGCGGGGTCAGCGCCGCCTGCGACATGCACGCGGCCCTCAAGGCCGATCCAAAATTGAAAGCGTTGAACATTGCGGTCAGGATCGGTTTGCATAACGGCATGGTGTTGATCGAACAGGGCGATCTGTTTGGCGACGCGGTCAATATCGCGGCGCGCATGGTCGCCCAAGCCAAGGCCGATCAGATCATCACCACCCGCGAAACGGTGGATTTGCTGGCGGATGATTGGGCCCAGACGATCCGCAGCCTCGGTCGGGTTCGGGTGCGGGGCAAGCAGGAAGAACTCGAACTCTGCGAGGTGATCTGGCAGGAGGAAAGCGCGAGCCTCACCCAGCTGTTCAACGTCGACCGGCAGGAAGAACTGCGGCTGCTGCTGCAACAGCGGCTGACCTTGGAATACGGCAGCTACAAAATCGAAATCAAATCCGCCAGCCAACCCTTTCGGATGGGGCGCGGCGCGCAGAACGATTTGGTGATCGACCGCGAACTGGTGTCCCGCAGTCACGCCAATATCGAGTTCCGTCAGGGTAAATTTGTCCTGGTGGATCACAGCACCAACGGCACTTATCTGATGCTGGAGAACGGATCGCGCTTCTTCGTGCGTCGCGAGGAATTTACCTTGCAGGATCGCGGCATCATCTGTCTGGGTCAGGCGGTTTCGAAGGAGAAGCCCGATCTGATTCACTACGCTTGCGGCCTCCTTTAGCGCGGTGCCGAGGCGCCGGTCGGGCGGTGGGCCAGCGCCCGAAGCGCCGACGCTATCAAAGCACCTGCTTCAAGAAGGTTTGCGCCCTGGGTTCCCTGGGAGCGGTGAAAAACTCGGCGGGCGGGGCGTCTTCCAAAATCTTGCCGGCGTCCATGAACAGCACCCGCTGCGCCACTTCGCGGGCAAAGCCCATTTCGTGAGTGACCACCGCCATGGTCATGCCTTCCCGCGCCAATTGCTGCATCACCTCCAACACCTCGCCGACCATTTCCGGATCGAGCGCGCTGGTGGGTTCGTCGAACAGCATCACTTTGGGATCCATCGCCAAGGCGCGGGCGATGGCGACCCGCTGTTGCTGGCCGCCGGATAAACGCGACGGATATTCGTGCGCCTTTTCGGCGATGCCGACCTTGGTCAGCAGCGCCATCGCCTTGTTCTCGGCCTCGTCCGCCTTGCGCTTGCGCACGACCCGCTGCGCCAAGGTCACGTTTTCCAGCACGGTCTTGTGCGGGAATAAGTTGAAGTGCTGGAACACCATGCCGACTTCGCGGCGCACCGTGTTGATGTTGGTTTTGCTATCGCCCAAATCCACGCCGTCGATGATCACCTGACCGTCGTCGAACGCTTCCAAGCCGTTGAGGCAGCGCAAGAACGTGGATTTCCCCGAGCCCGAAGGACCGATGATCACCACCACCTCACCCTTGTTGACCTGGGTGGAGACATCATCCACCGCCCGCACCGGCTTGCCGCGGCTAGCGAATACCTTGGTCAGATTGTTGACTTTAATCACTGCGAGCGAACCTCCGTTCCAGCCAGAACAGCAACTGTGAAAGCAGCGAGGTCACCACCAGATAGAGCAGGGCGACGGTGAACCAGATTTCGAAGGTGGCAAAACTGGAGGTGATGATTTCTCGTCCGCTTTTGGTCAAGTCAGTGATGGCGATGACCGAAACCAGCGAGGAATCCTTGATCAGGCTGATGAATTGACCCGCCAGCGGCGGCAACACCCGCTTGAGGGCCTGCGGCAGCACGATATGGAGCATGGTTTCAGCCGCCGTCATCCCCAATGACCGGGCGGCTTCGGTCTGACCCTTGGCGATGGATTGAATGCCGGCGCGAATGATTTCAGCGGTGTACGCGCCGACAAACAGCGCCAAGGCCCCCACGCCGGCGACGATCCGATCCAGATTCAAGACCGTGCCGATGAAGAAATAGAAGATGAAAATCTGCACCAGCAGCGGCGTGCCGCGAATCAATTCGATATAAAACACCGCTAAACCGCGCAGGGTGGGGTTGGGCGATAAGCGGCACAGGCCGGCGACCAAGCCGATGGCCAGCCCGAAAAAGCCGGAAACGAAGGAGATCCAGATGGTCACCCACAAGCCTTTCGTCAGCGGGCCGATTTGCCAATGGCGTTGCGCGCCGATCTCATCGCCCTCGGCGACTGTATCGCCCGCTTTGACCTTGAGCGTTTCGGTTTCAACCGCGACGGCGGCCGGCGCTCCACCGTCGGCGGGCTTGATGTCCACGCGGCTATAAGCGCCATCAGGGCGGATTTGACTGACTACGCCGGCGAGCGGGGCGGATTGGGCTCGTTCGTCCTGATAAAAGAAATATTGTGGTACCCGCTCCCAGCGCCATTCGTAGTTGACCCGTTTGGTCGCAATCCAAAGTCCGACCGCCATGGCCAGCAAGATGAGCCCCAGCAGCGCGTGCCAAGGCCACTGAGCCTGGTGCCGTTTGAGAGGCACGGCTACTGAACGTCTTTCAGCCAGTCAGTATTTTTAAACCATTTGTTAAGTAACTTTTGATGGCTGGTGTCCTGTTTGACCTTGCTCAGAAAGTCGTTGATCGCTTTTAAAAACGCCGGATCGCCCTTGGCAATAGCCCAACCGATCGGTTCGTCGGTAAAGGGTTGGTCGAGAAACACCAGTTTGCCTTCGCCGCGTTGGACGTTGGCCACCAGATTGTAAGGAGCGTCGTAAATAAAGGCGTCCACCTTGCCGTTGACCACTTCCATCACACCTTCGGCCTCGGTTTCGTAAGAAAAATATTTGGCCTTGGAGATATGTTTCTTGGCGGCGATCTCGCCGGTGGTTCCCAGCTTGGAAGCGATTTTATAGTCAGGGTTGTCGAGATCCTTGTAGGATTTAACCTTGTCGGCCAGCGCCTTGCGCAACAGGACGGTCTGACCGATCAGCATGTAAGGCTCGGAAAAATCCACCTTCTCCTTGCGCTCGTCGGTGATGGTCATCCCGCTCATGATGATGTCGCATTTGTTGGTGAGCAGCGCCGGGATAATGCCATCCCAAGCCGTGCTGACTAAATCCAGCTTGGCCGCGCCGAGTTCCTTGGCCATGAGCGCGGCAAGATCGGGATCGAAACCGATGATTTTTCCGCGCTTGTCGGTCATTTCAAAGGGCATGTAGGCCGGCTCCGTGCAAACCCGCAGACCGTCTTTCTTGATTTGGTCCAATTTACCGGCCCAGGCAGGCGACCACCCCAAGCTGAAGGCAGCGAATGCGGCAAGCGCGACCAAGCGGTTTTTCATGCGGGAATTCTCCTTGTGAAGGGTGAGAAACAAAAATAAACCGACAAACTGAGCCCGGCATTAAAAATGCTGGAGTCCCTTCATTATAAATTCATTTTTGGAGATTTCAGGGGGTGGCGCGTTTCGAATTCCAACTTTAACCGCAAAATTCTGTCATTGAGACGTCAAATGATCGTTCAGTCCCAAGTGCTGATGAGCGGATACAGAGGAAACGGTTTAAATCAATTGCGGTCACATAAAAATGACAAATTTTCTAGTTTGCGCTGATTGCGGGATTACTGAACATCCTTCAGCCAGTCGGTGGTTTTAAACCACTTCTTATACAACGCATAGCGAGAACCATCTTTTTGAATCTTGGCGAGAAACTCGTTAAGCCAACGCAAAAATTCCGGGTGGTCCTTGCTGACGCCCCAACCGACAGGTTCCACGGTGAAGGGAGCATCCAGAAAGACCACTTTTCCTTCGCCGTGCCGTCCGAAGGCGACTGCGTTATAGGGAGCATCGTAAACAAAAGCATCGGCTTTACCGCCGATCAATGCCGGAAGCGCCTCATCCTCGGATTGAGCGGACAGGTGCTGCGCTTTTGGCATGTGGGTTTTGACCGCGGTTTCGCCGGTCGTGCCTTTTTTCGACAAGACTTTGTATTTAGGGTCGTTTAAGTCGTTATAAGATTTGACTTGGCCCGCCAATTCCTTGCGGAGCAGAACCGTCTGGCCGACTACGACATAGGCGTTGCTGAAGTTGATTTTTTGACTGCGTTCCTCGGTGACGCTCATGCCGCTCATGATGATGTCGCATTTATCGGCGATCAGTGACGGAATAATGTCATCCCACGCGGTTTTGACCAGTTCCAGCTTGCTCGCTCCTAATTCCTTGACCATCAGTTCGGCGAGATCGGGATCGAAACCGATTATTTTTCCTTGTTTATCAAGCATTTCAAAGGGCATGTACGAGGGTTCCAGACAGACCCTCAAACCGTCTTTCTTGATTTGCTCCAAAGTGGCCGCCCGAGCGGCGGGCGACCCGATAAGGCACAATACGATCAATGCGCTGAAGGCAAACAGTCGATTTTTCATGCCGTAACCTCCTTATTGATAAGGCGAAAAGTTGCATGACTACATTCCAGCCAACGCCGCCAACTGAAACTTGGCGGTGACATGCAACTTTAATTCCAGCATCGACTGGCCGTTGCCGGCTAACTTGATTTGCCCTCATCCAGCAATTCGCGAATGATCATGCGAGCGCCGCACTTAGGACAGTTCGGCATTTCTTCGATAGGGATATAAATAATCGAGGTATAGCGACACCTCGGGCATTGAATTTGGACCGGCTCCGCTTTATCGCGCATGGGCTAGTTCCTCGGCGGCCGGGACGGTTTGCGACAGGAGCCGGGCTACGATTCGTTCGAAGCGCTGCAAGCCCGTCTCGATCAGAGCATCGGGAATGATCAGGGAAGGCGCCAAGCGAATAACGTCAGGGCCGGCCACCAAGACCAGCAAGCCTTCATCCAGCGCGGCTTTAATAAAGTCCCGGCTTCGGCCGCGCCAGGGTTCGATCAGCTCGCAACCGAGCAGCAGCCCTTTGCCCCGCAGCTCTTTAAAGATCCCATGGCGTTGGTTGATTCCGCGCAAGCCCGTCATGAACAGCTCGTGCTTTCGACGCACCCCGGCTAACAGCGTTGGGTCGGCCAACAGGTCCAGCGCCGCGTTGGCGACCGCGCACGCCAGCGGATTGCCGCCGTAAGTGGTGCCGTGACTGCCGACGCTCAGGCTGGCGGCAATGGTGGCGGTGGTCAGCATGGCGCTGATCGGAAACCCGCCGCCCAGACCCTTGGCGGTCGTCAAAATATCAGGGGTAACGCCGTAGCCCATGTAGGCGTACAGATCGCCGGTGCGACCGTTGCCGCACTGCACTTCGTCAAAGATCAGCAACGCGCGATGCCGGTCGCATAGTGCGCGCACCCCTTGCAGAAATTCTGGAGTGGCGCTGGTGACGCCGCCTTCGCCTTGAACTGGCTCCAGAATCACCGCGCAGGTACGGTCGGAAATGGCCTCGGCAAACGCGGGCAGATCGTTGAAGGGAAGGTGCTTGATGCCCGCCGGCAACGGCTCGAAGCCCTCGGTGTACTTCGGCTGGCCGCCGACTGTGACTGTAAACAAGGTCCGTCCGTGAAAAGATTGGGTGAAGGCGATAATTTCGCGCTTGTCCGACCCAGCATGGTCGGCGGCGTATTTGCGGGCCAGCTTGAGCGCCGCTTCGTTGGCCTCCGCGCCGGAATTGGCGAAGAACACCCGTTCGGCGAAGGTAAGCGCGCACAGTCGTTGAGCCAGTTTCAAGGCCGGTTCGTTGACCAGGACATTGCTGACATGCCAGAGTTTTTGCGCCTGTTCGGTCAGCGCGGCGACCAGCTTCGGGTGTGCGTGCCCCAGGACGGTAACGGCGATGCCGCCCGCGAAGTCGATGTAGTCTCGGCCTTCCTGATCCCACAGTCGCGAGCCTTCGCCACGGACGGGAACAATGGCCGCTGGAGCGTAGTTGGGCACCATGACTTCATCGAACAACGCGCGGGTGACAGGAAGGTGGCTCATAAAAGTAATCCTGAACAATTTTTGAGAACCAAAATCATAACATTCACGGCAAAAGGGTTCACGGTGTGTTTTGGATGTTGTTATTTCGTGATCCGTGTGATTCTTTGTTATCGAATAACGCCTATTGCTACCACGGTCGGAGGAAAATAACGGATCGGGTGCCTGGCTTAGCGCGATCCTACCGCCGCTCGGCGTATTTCTTTGGATGGGAATGAAGGGGCAACCAGGGCTGGCTGTCTTGTTAAGGTGGTTTGACTCAATTCACGATGCCGTTTGCGCGGTGTGGCGCAGGATAAAAAATACCTTTTTGCTATTGAAGGTTAGGCGTTAATTAAGCTTAGTAAACCTTTAAGGATTAGCCAGCTCAAGGAAATGAGTAGCCCTAGAATCAAAAACACCAAAACCATAACGCCGACTGCTAAAAAACGGCTGGAACGGGCGGTCGTATCGGGATTATCCCAATAGCGCTCTAGCAGCTTGACGTTTCGCGCATTGGCTTTCCAAGTCATGTCGAAGATATCGCCAGCAAATGGAATAATGCCGATGACGGATTCGATCATGATGTTAAAAAACATGCGCAGTAAAACGCTCTTGGGCGCGCCCAATCGGACTGCTTCTCCTAAAATATAAGTGGATAGCGCGGCCCCAAGCGCATCCCCAATTCCTGGAACCAAACCGAGCAGGCTATCGACGCCAATCCGATACCCGCCTAGTCCTGGCACAGGAATCGAATTGTCTAAAATCCAAGCTATACGGTCCAAGTGGTGCCGTTTTTTCTGGGAAGGTTCAGCGGGTTTCTTGACGGCTATCGGCTCGTTCACGCTCGGCGCTCTCTCCAAAGGAATAGCCTATGAATGATAAGCAAATTCTTTCAAGCCATTTTGTTGTAAGCTGTTACATAAGTCGACTTCCTTGGCGGAAAGTTCCCTCCGCCAAACCTCATCGTTTTTCTTGAAGGACCAATTAAAATTCAAGCGCATCTGGTTGCCTAAAATATGATGATCATATTGTTGTTTTAAATAAATATTTTTATCAAAATCTACCGATAGAAACCCGCATATTTTCTCTAATTCCGCCGCTGGATTTTCGCATAAATCTTCATAACGAATATTAAGTAAGCGAATGCTGGGGTTGCGCGCTTTGAGCTGGGAAATTTCGTTTAAGTAAGCTTGCCATTTGTTAGCGATGAAGTGATCGCTTTCTGTCGTTGTTGGATTATTTCTTTTATAAGAGTGAAAATAAGCTCTACCATCTCTTACTAAATGAATAATTTTTAGATTAGGATCAATAAAATCTAAAAATAATTCGCAGCGTTGGATGGATTTAGTGTTGTCTACATAAATCTTTGCGTTTTTATATTGACATGCTTTATTAATAAAATCCAAATGTAAATCCAGAAATGTTTCTCGTTGTTCGCGTAAGGACGATATCCATTCCAGAACGTTTTTTCTAAAAGAATAAGGGATGGCAAGAATCGAGATAAATTTATTAATCAATTTATGGGTTTTGTAGTCTGGATGAATTGAGAAATATCGGTAATTTTTATTTGAAGGATTGCGTAAATTAAACTGGTCCGCGCAGCTGAGATAAAAATCACACTCTTTAAGCTGCTTTCCGCATGAGCATCTGTATAAATCTGTTTCAGAATAACTAAAAGGAAACGTTTCACCGTTGCAAAGCAATTGAGAATGATTATTGAGAAAGAAAGCCAATAGCGTTGCGCCAGAATAATAATTTGCGAAGAAGAAAACGATTTCCTTATTCTCAAGACGAGCTGATTTTTTCATGGGCTATTCCGGGGATTCGGTTGAATCTCCACTTTTAATCACTAAAAATAATGCAAAATAAGGGCCTGGCGTCGAGGGAATATCTTCGAAGCGCTTGACGATGCGCTGCGCGGGTCGGCTGGCTTGCTCGATATAGAAGGTGTCCTTGGCGCGCCCCGTTTCCCGAAGCAACGCCAACAAGCGCGGCCGGTGGCGTCCCGGCTTGAGAATCGCCACGCTTTCGCTGTTGAGCAAGGTCTGCCGCAAAACGTCATCGTCGGCGGTGGCGGGAATGACGGTCAGGCGTTGTTCGCCGGTGATCAGCGGCGCGGCGGCGGCGGCGGCGGCAGCGCTGACGGAGTTGATGCCGGGAATCACCACGCAGGGAAAGCGATCCGCCAAGCGTTGCAACAAATAACTGAAACTGCCGTAAAACAGCGGATCGCCCTCGCACAGAATCGCCACATCCAGGCCCTCCGCCAGCTCCTTGGCGATGGCGGTAGCCGCTTCATCGTAACCCTCGTTGACGGGGCCGCGATCCAGCATGCACGGCATGGCAATCGGAATCTCCCGCTTGCCGGTCAGCCACTGGGCCGCGATATCGCGGGCTTGAGCGCTGCCTTGCGGGGTGGCGGGGTAGGCGACCACCGGAACGCTTTGCAGGATGCGAACCGCTTTGAGCGTCAGCAGTTCTGGGTCGCCGGGTCCGACGCCGACGCCGTAAAGCGTTCCGCTATCGCTCATCAGGTTTCTCCAACTTCATTAAAAGCACCGGTAGATAAGGCCGCATGACGCGCTGGCCGGCCAATGACTCGCCGCGCGCGATGCTCAGTTCCGTCCATTCCGCAGCCCGTCCGCCGACGAAGTCGTGCAAATCCACCCGGCTATCTTCAGTCACGGCGCTGGCGACCAGCCGACCGCCCGGCAATAATCGGGCCCACACCGCTTCCAGCATTTCAGCCAAGCTGCCGCTGCTGCCGCCGATAAAGACCGCTCGCGGATCGGGTAATTCGGCGAGCGCCTCCGGAGCGCGACCCGCGATAATCTGTAAGTTGGCGACCGCGCCGAACCGTTCGCGATTGACGGCTAAATGCTCCAGCCGTTCCGGGTGGACTTCGACGGCGTAAACCTGACCTTGAGAGTTCCAGCGCGCCCATTCCACCGAGACGCCGCCGCAGCCCGCGCCGACATCCCAACCGATCTCGCCGGCGCGCGGGCCGAGCAACGAGAGGATGGTCAGCCGCACCTCGCGCTTGCTCAACAAACCCTTGCCGGGTTCCGCGCCGGTGCTGAAGCGTTGGTCGGGGATACCGGGAAACTCGGGCAGTACGCCGCCCGGCCCGCGCGTGTCCAGCATCACGACGTTCGAGGGAGCGCAATCGAGTGGGGCATCCGCCAATTCGGCGGCTTTGATAAACCGCAGCCGCTCCCGATCCGATCCGAGTTCTTCGGCGATCCACATATCGGATTCGCCGAAGCCGGTTTCGACCAAGATCCGCGCGATGGCATCCGGCGAGCTTTCGCGGTCGGTCAGCAGGCCGTACAGTCGATTCCCCCGCAGCGCCGCGCGCAAGCTCACCAGCGGCCGCCCGTGCAAGCTGAGCCATTCGGCTTCCTGCCAGGGCCGGCCCAAGCGAGCGAAGGCCGCTTGTAAGCTGGAGACGTTAGGATGAAACACGAGCTGCGTCGGGGATAAGTGGCGGAGCAACGTGCTGCCGATACCGTAAAATAACGGATCGCCGGATGCGAGCAGGGCGATGCGCCGGCCGGCGTTGGCGCGCAGCATCGCCCACAAACCGCTCATCGGGCTAGGGTAGGGGCGCTTTTCGGCGGATAACGCCGGTAACGCGGCCAGATGCGCCGCCGCGCCGACGATCAGTTCTGCTTGATCGAGCGCCGCGCGCGCCGCCTGACCCAAGGCTCCGGTTTCCATGCCCATGCCGATCACCTGAACCGGCGGACCTGGCCAGTCGGATTCCAGCGCCATCAGAACCGAATTCCGTGGGTCATCCGCGCCAGGGCGTTGAGCGTGGCGGCCGCCAAGGTGCTGCCGCCGCGCCGGCCTAACAAGGTGATGCAAGGCGTCTGAAATTCGCCCGGCGCAACATCCCATAACGCCTGTTTCGATTCGGCGGCGTTGATGAAACCGACCGGCATTCCGATGATGAGAGACGGTCGGGGCGCGCCTTCGTCCAATAGATCCAGCAGCCGAAACAAAGCGGTCGGCGCGTTGCCGATGGCGACGATGGAACCCGGCAAATGCGTAGGCCATTCGGCCATGGCCGCCATCGAGCGGGTTTCACCGGTTTGGCGGGCGCGCTCGGCGACTTCGGGCGCGTTCAAAAAGCAATGCACTTGGCCCGTCAGATAGCGCTTGCTGATGCCGCGACCGACCATTTCGATATCGCACAGCACATCCGCGCCCCCGCGAAGCGCCGCTAAGCCGGCGGCGACCGCGCCGGGACTGAAATACAGGTCCCGGACGATGCCCGGATCGCCGGAGGTATGCACCAAGCGCATCGCCACCTGTTGTTGGTCGGGATCAAAGCGCGACAGGTCCGTCAGCTGACGGATTTGGACAAACGACTGGCGTTCGATTTCATCGGGATCGCTCAGGTAATCGAATCGGGGCATGACGGCTCCGGCGCGCGGCGGTCAGCCGCGCGGGGTAGGGTGATGGGGATGATGGTCGTGATGGTCGTGATGGTCGTGATCGTGATGGTGGTGACTATCATCATGCTGATGGCCGGTTTGCGGCGCGCCTTGCCAGTCTTCTCGTCCGACGACGGGCGCGCGGTACGGGCAAAACTGACAATTCATGCGCGCTTCGCCCGCTTCGGCTTCCCGCAAGCGCTCGAGAAAGGTTTGGACCAGCAGCGGATGATTGTTCAAATACGGAGCGGTCACCACCTTGATATCGGGATGCGCGGTTTGATGGGCGGCCACGGTCGCGCGCACCTGTTCCACCAGCCGGCCGGTAAACAGCAGATAAGGAAACACCACCACGCGCGTGAAGCCCAAGCGATGCGCCCGCTCCAGAGCAGGCGCCATCAGCGGCGCGGCCACGGCGGTATAGGCGGTTTCCGCCCAGCCGAAGCCCATGCCTTCCCACAGCATCCGAGTGATCTTGCTGATGTTGGAATTGGCGTCGGGATCGGAACTGCCGCGTCCGATCACCACCAGCAAGGTGTCCTGTCGCTGATAATCCAGGCCGAATTCGGCCTCGGCGGTTTCGATCCGTTCGCGGGCGATTTGGAGGAGATTCGGATGGATGCCCAAATCCGCGCCGAAGGTGATTTGCAGTTCGGGGTGCGCGGTCTGAAACTCGTTCAACAGCGCTGGAATGTCGTTCTTGATGTGACCGGCGGCCATAAGCAGCGCCGGCAGCGCGATAATCCGGCGGAAACCCTGCTCTCGCAACGATTCCAGCGCCTCGGGCAAGGCGGGCGCGACCAGTTCCAGAAATCCGGCCAGACAGGTGCGACCGGGCAAGGCTTGCCGCAGCTGCTCGGCGAGCACGCGGAATTCCGTGACGCCGGCGGCGATGCGGGTGCCGTGGCCGATCAACAGCACGGCCGGAGAGCTAGAGAGGGATTGAGAAGTCATTGCGGTCAGTGAGAGCGTCGGCGGTGGTTTAAGATGATTGTACAAAGCGCGGCGTTCGTTGTTGAGCTTTTTACTGAGCAGTGATTTTTTAAAGCCATGCCCGAAAGGCGGATAAATGAGATTCAGTTCAGTTATAAAATTTTGAAAATCATGAATTTAAATCAAAGGCAACAAGAAATTTTGCAGCGGGCGCGGCACGCCGGTTCGGTGGCCATCGAGCCCTTGGCGCTTCATTTCGGCGTGACCCCGCAAACCATCCGCCGCGATATCAATCTCCTGTGTGAATCGGGCTTGCTGCGGCGCTTCCACGGCGGGGCGGGGCTACCGTCCAGCGTGGAGAATATCGCCTATCCGGCCCGGCAGGTGTTGCATCACGACGAAAAGCGCCGGATCGGCCGGCTGGTGGCCCAGCATATTCCCGATCAATCGTCGCTGCTGATCAACATCGGCACCACCACCGAGGAAGTGGCCAAGGCCCTGGTGGATCACGCCGACATGCGAGTGATCACCAACAACCTCAACGTGGCGATGCTGCTGTCCGACAATCCCAGCTTCGAGGTGATCGTCGCGGGCGGCGTGGTGCGCCGCCGGGATCGCGGCGTGATCGGCGAGGCGACCATCGATTTCATCAAGCAGTTCAAGGTCGATTTCGGAATCATCGGCATTTCCGGCATCGACCTGGACGGCACGCTGCTGGATTTCGACTATCGCGAAGTCCGAGTCTCCCAGGCGATTATCGCCAATTCCCGCCAGGTGCTGCTGGTCACCGATCACAGCAAATTCGGCCGCAACGCCATGGTCCGGCTCGGCTCCATCGCCGAGGTGGATATGCTGTTCACCGACCAAACCCCGCCCGAGCCGATGATCGAGCTGCTGGCGCAGGCCGAGGTGCACGTATTCGTGGCCTAAAGCGCGCCGGCTGTTCGAATTTTCAGTTTTGTTCGTATCAAAAAATTTTTTTCGTTATTGGCGCTTTTATCGTGATTTTTGGTCGCTATACTCTTTAATAATGTTCTTTTGAACATCATCTGAAGGGCGATCCGCGAAAGAGGCGAGCGAATGAGTGTGGGATACGTGCTGGCCATCGATCAAGGCACCACCGGCTCCACGGTGTTGATTTTTGATCGCGACGGCCAAATCAAGGGTCGGGCTTATTCGGAATTCACCCAGCACTACCCGAAGCCGGGTTGGGTGGAGCACGACGCCCAAGAAATCTGGTTGGTGACGGTGAGAGTGATCGCCGAGGCGTTGCAAGCAGCCGGCTTGCGCGCCAGCGAACTGCACGCCATCGGCATCACCAACCAGCGGGAAACGGTGGTGCTGTGGGATCGCGCGACCGGCCAGCCGGTGGCCAACGCCATCGTCTGGCAGGACCGGCGCACGGCCCGGTTCTGCGACGAACTCAAGGAACAGGGTTTTGAGGAGACGGTGCGCCGCAAGACCGGATTGGTGATCGACCCGTATTTTTCCGGCACCAAGGTCAAGTGGCTGCTGGATCACGTGGACGGACTGCGCGCGCGCGCCGGACGGGGCGAAATCGCCTTCGGCACCATCGATTCCTGGCTGGTCTGGCGCTTGACCGGGGGCAAGGCGCACGTCACCGATTATTCCAACGCCTCCCGCACCATGCTCTACAACATTCAAGACCTGTGCTGGGACGATGAACTGCTCGAACGGCTAACGATTCCTGAGGCTATCCTGCCGGAAGTGAAACCGTCCGCATGCGTGTATGGCGAAACCGACCCGGAAATGTTCTTCGGCGCCCGGCGCATTCCGGTGGCGGGTATCGCCGGCGACCAGCAAGCCGCCCTATTCGGTCAGGCGTGCCACAGTCCGGGATTGGCGAAGAACACCTACGGCACCGGTTCCTTCGTGTTGATGAACACCGGCAATCAAATGGTGTTGAGCGAGGAAAAGTTGCTGACCACCATCGCCTGGGGCATCGGCGAGGAGCCGGTCGAATACGCGCTGGAAGGCGCCATTTTCATCACCGGCGCGGCGGTGCAATGGCTGCGGGACGGGTTGCGGATGATCGGTTCGGCGGCGGAAATCGAGGGATTGGCGCGATCGGTGGCCGACAACGAGGGCGTCTA
>ERZ761602.2580-NODE-2580-length-27896-cov-10.832944_pt1 | contig 27896 bp, 23 predicted proteins | sample MGYA00512165_ERZ761602 | MGnify/ENA primary metagenome ERZ761602 (study PRJEB28899, sample SAMN02445085) | bioreactor sludge metagenome | biome: EBPR sludge; isolation source: Thorneside wastewater treatment plant | place: Australia: Brisbane, Thorneside...
TCGACGGCGAGAAGCCCTCGCACATCATCATGCCGGCGATCCACAAGACCAAGCAGCAGATCGCCCGCCTGTTCGCCGACAAGGTGCCCGGTGCCCGCTACACCGAATCGGTCGACGAGTTGATCGGCATCGGCCGCGCCGTGTTACGCGAGAAGTTCATGAGCGCCGAGATCGGCTTGTCCGGCGTCAATTTCGCCGTCGCCGAAACCGGCACCCTGTGCCTGGTGGAGAACGAAGGCAACGGCCGCATGTGCACCACCGTACCCGAAGTGCATATTGCCATCACCGGTATCGAAAAAGTGGTCGAAAAGCTCGAGCACGTGCCGCCGCTGTTCGGCCTGTTGACCCGCTCGGCGACCGGGCAGGCGATCACCACCTACTTCAACATGATCAGTGGTCCGCGCAAGCCCGGCGAGAAGGACGGCCCGGGTGAGATGCACCTGGTGCTGGTCGACAATGGGCGCACGCAAGCCTACGGCGACGAGCAGTTGCGCTCGACCCTGCAGTGCATCCGCTGCGGCGCGTGCATGAACCATTGCCCGGTGTATACACGTATCGGCGGCCACGCCTATGGCACCACCTATCCCGGGCCGATCGGCGAAATCATCTCGCCGCATATGCTCGGCCTGAATGCCACGCACGTTCTGCCGACCGCTTCCAGCCTCTGCGGCGCCTGCGGCGAAGTCTGCCCGGTGCGCATCCCGATTCCGGAACTGCTGGTCCGCCTGCGCGAGGAGGCGCAGCACGATGCGCGTCCCGGACATGCACCGCTGCGCGGCCAGGGGGCGGCCAAGAGCCGCCTGGTCGACGCCGTCTGGTCGGGGTGGGCGGCGCTGTACACCCGCCCGGCGTTCTATCGCGCCTTCGGCTGGCTGGCGACGCGCTTTCGTGCGCTGACCCCACCAATGCAGGGCGGCTGGACGGTCAGCCGTACGCCGATGAAACCGGCCGCGCGGACATTGCATGAGCTGATGGCGGAGAGAACGAAGCGCTGAGATTCGCGCGCCAACCGAAGGGGCCGGGGGCAGAGGGCGCGCTCGTGACTTTCACATTAGAAAGCGAAAAATCAACGGAGAAGAATTATGTCTGCACCCATCGAAATCCTGCGCGGAGTTGTACATCCGTGGTATTGCGACAACTTCGGCCATATGAATGTCCGTTGGTATAGCCATTTTTTTGATGACGCCGCATTTCACCTTTGGCCGCTCTACTGGGGGAGTCACAAGAAAATGCAGGATGAGTTTGCAGTGCATACGGTAACCGCTTCTGCGACGGTGCAGTTCTTGCAGGAACTGCTGGCAGGGGATTTGATTTTGGTAGATAGTTCGCTGACCCGTGTCGGCCGCAAGAGTTGTACTTTTACAGAGCGAATGCTGCATGTTGACACGAAGGAAGTGCATGCTACCTACGACACCGTAGAAGTCTTCTTTGACCCACGAACGCGCAAGGCAACAGAGATCCCGGCTCCAATCCGGCGGGCCTTGGAAAATGCATACCAGGTCGCGCCACAAGACCAGAAGCCTAACGGTGATGACACGTGCAGACACCCCAAATCATCATCAGAGTCATGATCATTCCCCTCTTCCTCTGGCCCTTCTTCCGCAAGGCGAGAAGGGAGGTTCGCAAGTCGCGTACGCGACTTTCACGGTAGGCGCGCTCATCGCGCCTCCCAGTGCGGCGGTTGTGCGCGGATGGCGTGCTTCCGCAGGAAGGTCTCAACGATGATCTCGCCGCGCTACAGTCCGGGCAGACGAAGGTCGGCGGCGCGCTAGCGGCCAGTGCACCGGCTCCCTGACGTTTCGCGTCGGCAGCGGGCGACACGTGCAGCAAGGCCCGCAGCGTCGCCAGATTTTCTCTGCGCCGCGCATTTGCGATCAGCCCATGGTGCCGGATGCGGTGAAAGCCGCTGGGCAGCACCTGCAACAGGAAGCGACGCATGAACGGCAGAACAAGCTGCTCGGGATCATCCCTTACGGCGACAAGCCGAAAGCCTATTTCCGCCGCTTCCAAAGTGCCAGCCAGCAGATTCAAGCCGTCATGCGCCAGATTTGCACCGCCCGTGCAAGTAACTGAACGCCCGTGTGATGCGGGGGGCGTGGCTCTTCCTTGATGTCGAACAATAGGCCTGGAAGGAATAAGCAGCAAACTTTTCATTCTTTTGCAGTCTTTGGGCTTTGCGCTACCTTGGCGCGCCGGTTTGCCTCCGCCCTCTCGACCCTTAGCCCAAAGGCCTGTTGATGTTGCTTCCCGAGTCACTGCACGCGCTGACTGTCGGCCTGACGCTGGTCGGCCTGTTTGCGTGCTTCGTGCGCGAATGGTTGAAGCCGGATGTGGCGGTAATGAGCGCGGTGGCCTTGCTGATGGCGCTTGGTTTGCTGACTCCGAAGCAGGTGCTCAGCGTGTTCAGCAACAGCGCGCCAATCACGGTTGCCTGCCTGTTCATCATCAGTGGGGCGTTGAGCAAGACCGGTTGCGTCGATCGCCTGGGTGACTGGCTGGGGGCGATGGCCGGACACAGCGAGCGTCGCTTGCTGTTGGCAATGCTCGCCGTTGGTCTGCTGGTGTCGCCGTTTATCAACAATACGCCGGTGGTGATGGTGATGATTCCGGCGGTGATCACGATGGCCGGGCGCTACGGGGTGGCGCCATCACGGCTGCTGATTCCGCTTTCCTACGCGACCATTCTTGGCGGCATGATCACCATGGTCGGTACCTCGACCAACATCCTGGTCGATGGCGTTGCGCGTCAGCATGGGCTCGAGCCGTTCCGGATGTTCGAGATCAGCGCTCCGGCCATGGTCATCGCCTTGATCGGCTGCGCTTTGCTGCTCTGGCTGGCGCCGCGCTTTCTGCCCGTGCGCGAGACCTTGACGCAGCAGTTCACCGGTAGCGGCGATCGTCTGTTCATGAGCGAGCTCTTCGTGCCTGAAGGCTCCCATCTGGCCGGACGCAGTTTGCAGGAGGCGCGGCTGGCGAACGGCACGATCGAGGTGCTGAAGCTGTTTCGCGGTGACGAGGAATGGTCTACGCCCTTGCCGGGGACTGCACTGATGGTCGGCGATCGGCTGGTGGTCCATAGCCGCAGCAGTGCGATGATGGATCTGCGCAGCAGCACCGACCTGATGGGTGTGCAGGCACAGGTAGCTGATGCGCACGACCTGGAAACGCTGCGCCGCCGTGGGGTGGTAATGGTCGAGGCAATCGTCGGCCAGACCTCGCGTTACGTCCTGCGCCCGATCCGCGACCTCGATCTCACCGCCCGCTATGGCATCCACCTGGTCGCCGTGCATCGCAAGAACGCGTCGATTGCCGATATCGGCGACGACTTCCAGTTGCAGTTTGGCGACGTTCTGTTGGTCGAAGGCGGCTCGGCGCAGATCAAGCGCTTCTGCGAAAACGGCGATCTGTTCGCCATCACCGAGGGCCTCACGCCGGTGAGCAATCATCGCCGGGCGCCGATCGCCCTGGCCAGCATCGTCGGCGTGATGACCCTGGCCGCTTTCAACGTGATGCCGATCGAAGGGCTGGCGATCATCGGCGCGGTGCTCGTCGTCGCAACTGGTTGCCTGCGCGCCGACGAGGCCTACAAGTCGATCGAATGGCCGATTCTGGTGCTCATTTTCGGCATGTTGGCGCTGAGCATCGCCATGCACGAATCCGGGCTCGACAAGTTGATGGCCAGCGCGCTGGTCGGTGTCGGCGGCAGCTTGTCGCCATGGATGATGCTCTCGTTGGTGATTCTGCTCACTTCGATTGCCACCGAATTCCTCAGTAACAACGCCGTGGCGGTGTTGTTTACGCCAATCGTGATCGGTATCGCCGAACATCTCGGCGTCGATCCACGCCCCTTCGTGGTGGCGGTGATGTTCGCCGCCAGTGCGAGCTTCGCGACGCCGATCGGCTACCAGACCAATACCCTGGTCTATACGGCTGGCAATTACCGCTTCGCCGACTTCGCGCGCCTCGGCATTCCGCTCAATCTGGTGGTCTGGGTGACGGCGAGTGTGTTGATCCCTCTCTTCTGGCCGCTGCGGCCGGTTTGAGGCGGAAGGCGAGGGAGGGGGGGGCTGTCGCCTCGACGCGGCGGCGGCGTACCGTTCTCAGTCGCCGCTCACTCGTGGTGCGGTGAGAACGTCGGGGCGCAAGGCCTTGTCGAGTTCCTCGCGAGTCATCAGGCCTTTTTCGAGTACCAGCTCGGTAACGCTGCGGCCGCTACGCAGGGCCTCGCGCGCCACCCAGGTGGCATTCTGATAGCCAATATGGGGATTCAGCGCGGTGGCCAGGCCGGCCGAACTGCGCACCCGCTCGGCGAGCAGCTCGCGGTTGGCCGTGATTCCCTTGACGCAGTTCTCGGTGAGCGTCCGGCAGCCGGCGGCGAGGTGCTCGATGCTCTTGAAAAGCGAGTGCCCGATGATTGGTTCGAAAGCGTTGAGCTGCAGTTGTCCGCCTTCGGAAGCCATGGTGATGGTGACGTCGTTACCGATCACTTCGAAGGCAATCTGGTTGACCACCTCGGGGATGATCGGGTTGACCTTGCCAGGCATGATCGACGAGCCGGCGGCGCGCTCGGGCAGGTTGATTTCGTTGAGCCCGGCTTGCGGTCCGCTGGAGAGTAGGCGCAGGTCGTTGCATACTTTCGACAGCTTGCAGGCGACGCGTTTCAGGACGCCCGACAGCTGCACGAAGGAGCCGGTGTCCTGGGTGGCCTCGATCAGGTTGTGTGCGGGAACCAGACGGACGCCAGCGAATTCCGAGAGCAGTTTGGTGGCCAGCTTGGCATAACGGATATCGGTGTTGATCCCGGTACCAATCGCTGTTGCGCCGAGGTTGACCTCCTGAATCAAGGCGATGGCCTCGTGCAGGCGCGTACTGTCTTTGGCGATCATCACCGCATAGGTCATGAATTCCTGGCCGAGCGTCATCGGCACGGCATCCTGCAACTGGGTGCGTCCCATCTTGAGCACGTCGGCGAATTCGTTGGCCTTGGCTTCGAAAGCGTCGCGCAGTGCGCTCATTGCGTCCAGTAGGTCCTGGATGGCGAAGACGATGGCTAGCTTGAGGGTGGTCGGGTAAACGTCGTTGGTGCTCTGCGCCATGTTGACATGGTTGAGCGGGTGCAACTCGTCGTACTCGCCCTTGGCGTGGCCCAGCTTTTCGAGGGCGAGGTTGGCGATCACCTCGTTGGCGTTCATGTTGGTCGAGGTGCCGGCGCCGCCCTGAATGACGTCGACCACGAACTGATCGTGGTGCTTGCCGGCCTCGATATCCTTGCACGCGGCCATGATGACGTCGGCGCGCTTGTCGTCAAGCTGGCCGAGTTTCTGATTGGCGCGTGCAGCGGCTCGCTTGACGAGTGCAATGGCGCGTATGAGTTCCGGATAGCTGCTGATCGTGCGACCAGTAATCGGGAAGTTTTCGACGGCGCGCAGGGTATGGATTCCCCAGTAGACGTCGGCGGGGACTTCACGGTCACCGAGCAGATCGTGTTCGGTGCGAGTCAGGGAAGAGGGCATGGGATGGGTCCGTTTGAAAGAACGGCTAATTGTGGTCTGCAGTGCGCGTCCACATGATGCTATTTACGAATTGTCGATGCCGCTTCTGCATGGGCCCTGGGCGGGGCGAGCGCGTACCGGTTCGGCGATCAGTTTGCCGATGCTCCGAGGCAGGCATGCCAGATTCTTTCAACCTCCGGACGACTGGGCTCGGCCTGGCGATAGAGCGAAATCTGCAAACTGGCCGTGTGCCTGTCGTCGCCCGCGTAAACGAGCGATCCGGCTGCCAATTCGTCGCGGACGGCGAGTTCGGGAATCCACGCGATCCCGGCACCGGCGACTACGCCGCTCTTGAGGACGTCGGACATCGAGCATTCATAGCGAAAATCCAGCCTTGCCGCGAGATTCTCGCGATCGATCACCGATCCTGTCAGGCGGCCAAGGTAGCTGTTGCTCGGATAACAGAGATAGGGGAGCATCTCCCTGCTGGTCAGGGAGTAACGCGCCGAGCCGGTGCTCTCCGGCGCACTGACCGCTACCAGGCGTTCGCTGACCAGTGCGGCGGAGGGGTAGCGATTCATCTGGGCCAGCGTCGGTAGTGCGGCGCTGCTGTACGCCAGCATCAGGTCGCAGTGCCCGGTGATCAAGGCTTCGACGCAGCCGGCGACATTGTCGGCAATGACGCGTGCCTTGATTGCTCCGGTGTTGGCCTGCAACTCGGCGTGCCAGTCGGCGAAGAAACTCACGGCGATGGTGTGTGAGGCAGCGATGGCGACGATTTCCCCGGACTTCGTTGGCATCAGCCCTTGTGCTTCCTCGCGACCATTACGCAAGGTGTCGACCGTCTCCTGGGCCGTTTTGCGGAAGGCTTCGCCGGCGACGGTAAGGCTGATCGGGAAGAGGCTACGATCAATAAGCACGGCGCCGACCCAGTACTCGAGATTGCGGATGCGCCGACTGAACGCCGGTTGCGTGACGTTGCGCAACTCGGCCGCCCGCGAGAAATTGCGGGTGATCGACAGGGTCAGGAAATCTTCGAGCCAGTTTACTTCCACGCGCGTCTCCATCAGCCAGCACGCCAGGGCGCACCACAGGGGATCAGTTTTCTGCATGGTAATCGGGAAGTGATGCGGCCATGCAAAATTTGCATGGCTGGTAAGAAAACGGAACTGGACGAAGCGTCGGCTGCTCCGTATAAGTGTTCTGAAAATCGACGAACGGCGCCGGCTTCCTGGAATTCGGCCTGGCACCTGCGGGCAAGGCATCACTCTGCGTCGACTGATGCGGCAGGTTAATGTGAAAGTCGTGCAAGCGACTCACGAAACTCCCGTCTCCCCTTGCGGGAGAAGGGCCAGGGGAAGAGGGAAACGGTCATGACTTCCATCACCTGGGGTATCTCGACATGTCATGACCGTTAACCAGGGCTCGGATGCTCCGAGCACAGATCAGGAGGAAACGATGGGGAACTCACCGACAAGCACCCGCAGCGGAATGTTTGCATTCTGGACGGGGATGCAGCTCTGGAAACAGATTTTCATTGCCCTGACGCTAGGCCTGGTCTTTGGCGTGCTGCTTAACCAGACCGGCAATGCCGACGTTGCCAAGAGCATCAAGCCGGTTGGCGACCTGTTTATCCGCGGCATCAAGATGCTGATCGTGCCGCTGATCTTCGTTTCCCTGGTCACCGGTGTGGCGTCGCTGCGCGATCTGTCGACCATGGGCCGCCTCAGCCTGAAGACCATCGCCCTCTATCTCGGCACGACCGCCGTGGCGATCACCATCGGTCTGGCGCTGGCGACGATCTTCGAGCCGGGTGTGGGAATCGACCTTGGCGCCGGCAAGGCGGTTGCCGTAAAAGAGGCGCCGAGCGCAGTGGATACGATTCTCGGCCTCGTGCCGACCAATCCGATGGCTGCTTTTGCCGAAGGAAATGTCCTGCAGATCATCGTTTTCGCCATCTTTGTCGGCATATCGATCACCCTCGCGGGAGACGCTGCCAAGCACGTGCGCAACTTCTTCGAGTCGGCTGCCGAGGTGATCTACAAGCTGACGTCGATCGTCATCTCCTTCGCCCCCTATGGCGTCTTCGCGCTGATGACCTGGGTTGCCGGTACCTACGGGATGGACGTTCTGGCGCCCCTGGCGAAGGTCATTGGCATGGTCTATCTCGGCTGCGTCGTCCACGCACTGGTGGTCTACGTCGGACTCGTCAAGTTCCTCGCCGGCCTCAATCCGGTACGCTATTTCCAGGGTGCCGTGGAACCGATGATGGTCGCCTTCACGAGCACCTCGAGTTCAGGAACGCTGCCGGTGACGATGATGTCCTGCGAGCGCAACCTCGGTGTGTCGCGTAGCGTTTCAAGCTTCGTGTTGCCCCTCGGCGCGACCATCAACATGGATGGCACGGCCTTGTATCAGGGCGTTTGTGCAATCTTCATCGCGCAAGCCTACGGCGTCGATCTGAATACCGGCCAGTACCTGACGATCATCCTGACCGCCACCCTGGCGTCGATTGGAACGGCCGGTGTTCCCGGGGCCGGCCTGATCATGCTTTCTCTCGTGCTGACCTCGGTCGGCTTGCCGCTGGAGGGGGTGGCGATCATCGCCGGTATCGACCGCATCCTCGACATGGCCCGCACGGCCCTGAACGTCACCGGAGACTGCGCGGTCGCTTGCGTGGTTGCCCGCAGCGAGGGACAACTCGACGAGACGGTCTACAACCGAGCACATGTGCTCCGCGCCGACGTCGATGTCGTAGGCACCCCAGAAGCGGTCGCGGCGCGTCCCTCGCAACCCACCACTTGAACCGCAGGAGGGGCAGGAAGTGTCCTGTCCCTCTGCGCAGCCTTCGCCGATCCAAGGACCCGATGAGCAAGCGACAATTTCCCTCGACCAGTGACGGCAAGACTCCGGCCAAGCACCGCTACGGCGTGGTTGGCGGGCTGGGGGTCATTGCCGGCGCGGATCTGCTGCTGAAGATGATTGGTGCGACGCAGCGCAATCCGGAGCTGCGTGACGTCGACATCGCTTTCGAGCAGCGTCACTTCGACAGTGGGCCGGGCATCGCCGACGCGACTTATAATCCGAGCCGGCGCAAGTTCTACGTCTACAACACGCTCAAGGAGATGGAGGCACGCGGCATCGACACCGCCCTGGTGCCGTGCTTCGTTTCACATACCTTTCTGCGCGAGATCACGCCGGAGCTTGACATGCGCGTGATCAGCCTCTTCGATGCCCTGCGCGACTGGCTGGCGCGCGAGCATCCTGCGCTGCGAACGATCGGCGTATTGACCTCGACCTATGTCCAGAAGTCCGGGATCTTCGAGCGCGAGCTGGGTGGCCAGTACCAGATCGTTTACCCGGATGCGGCGGTTCAGTCCGACAAGCTGATGCGCGCCATCTATGGTCCCGCCGGGGTCAGAGCCGGACACCACGGCGGTGAGTGCGTCGAACTGCTCGCCGAGGCTTGCAGCTGCCTGGTCGCCAAGGGCGCACAGATCATCGTCCCCGGCCTGACCGAAGTGCCGGTGCTCATCGAGTCACTGCGGCCGCTGGTGGCCGTTCCGGTCATCGATTCCAATCTGGTCTATGCCGAGTATTCGCTGGGCTGTGAAACGGCACCGCCGGTGCGCGAGTTCAAGCTCGGAGTGGTGGGTGGCGTTGGCCCGGCCGCGACGGTCGATTTCATGCACAAGGTCGTGCGCCTGACCGGCGCTGCGCGCGATCAGGACCACATCAAGATGATGGTCGAGCAGAATCCCCAGATTCCCGATCGCACCGCGAACTTGATCGGCAGCGGCGCCGACCCGACGATCTCGCTGCTCGCTACCTGCAAGCAGCTCGAAGCGGGTGGCGCGAACGCCGTGGCCATTCCCTGCAACACGGCGCACGCCTTTGTCGACCGCATCCAGCCCTATCTCAGCATTCCGATCGTGAACATGCTCTCGGAAGTAGTGCAGCATGTCCGCTCGCAAATGCCTGCCGTCCGCCGCGTCGGACTGCTGGCTACCTCGGGGACGGTGGCCAGCGGGGTCTATCGCGAAGTCGCCGAGGCGGCAGGCTTGCAGCTGCTGGTTCCCGAGGACGCGGTTCAGGATCTGGTCATGCAGGCGATCTACGGGGAGCGGGGAGTGAAGGCGGGATTCACTTCCGGCCTGTGCAGCGACCACTTGGCGACGGCGATCGACCATCTCGCCAGGCAGGGGGCTGAGGCGATCATTCTCGGCTGTACCGAATTGCCGCTGATTGCCATCGACGTCGCCATGGGGCAAGCAATGGCGCTGCTCGACCCCACCGAAATCCTGGCGGCCCGCTGCGTCGCACTCGCTTCCGAATCAGCCGTAAAGCCTGGCATCGACAAAGGCAAAGCCGCGCTTGCTTGATTGATCGGGTGGGCCCGGCTATAGTCCGCGGGCGGTCTAGGTACCGCTTCGATTATTGCTAGCGGCCACCGCGTTTCGACGCCTGGCCGCGTTCAAGCTGCGGCCCACTCCGTGCCGTGGCGGGTCTTTTCAGGGAGTTTCCTCATGCTTCACCTCTCGCGCCGTCTGGCGCTCAAGAGCGCGCTTCTCTGTGCGCTGGCTAGCCCCTTCTTCAACACCTCTGTAGCTGCTGACGCTGTCCTGCGCGTATCGGCAATTCCCGACGAGGCGCCAACCGAACTGCAGCGCAAATTCGCGCCGCTCGGCAAGTATCTCGAGAAAGAACTGGCGATGAAGGTTTCCTTTGTGCCGGTTTCCGACTATGCGGCGGTCGTCGAGGCGCTGGCCAGCGACAAGCTCGATCTGGCATGGCTGGGTGGCTTTACTTTCGTGCAGGCGAACATCCGCACCAAGGGCACTGCCATGCCGCTCGTTCAGCGCGAGGAAGACGCTCGGTTTACGTCCAAGTTCATTACCGCCGACGCGAACATCAAGGCGCTGGCCGACACCAAGGGCAAGGTCTTTGCCTTTGGCTCGCCATCGTCGACCTCTGGCCACCTGATGCCGCGCTACTTCCTGCTGCAGGACGGAATCGACGCCGACAGGGACTTCAAGAACGTCGCTTTCTCGGGCGCCCACGATGCCACCGTGGCTTTCGTCGCTTCTGGCAAGGCAGACGCCGGGGTCCTCAATGCCTCGGTCTGGGAGAAGCTGGTCGATCAGAAGAAGGTCGATGCCAAGGTCCGCGTGATCGCCACGACGCCGCCCTATTTCGACTACAACTGGACGGTGCGCGGCGATCTCGATCCCGCGCTGATCAAGAAGATCGAAGCGGCTTTCCTGAAGCTAGATGCCGGCAATCCGGAGCACGCCGAGATCCTCGCTCTGCAAAGGGCTACGAAATTCATCCCGACGAAGAAAGAGAACTACGCGGGGATCGAGCAGGCAGCGAAGGCGGCTGGCCTGCTGAAGTAGGCCGCTTGTTTTGCCTGCATGACGTTGAGCTGACGCACGCCAACGGATTTGTCGCCCTACGCGAGATCGCCCTGGCGCTGCAGACTGGCGAGCAGCTGGCCATCGTCGGTCCTTCAGGGGCCGGAAAGACGACGCTTCTGCGTTTGATCAGCGCCGCCTTGCGCCCGAGCAAGGGGCGCATCGATCTGCTCGGCGGCGATCCGTGGGCGCTATCGGCGGCCGAGCTGCGTCGCTTGCGCACGCGCATCGGTGTGGCGCATCAGGCGCCGCCGCTACCGCCGCGGCAGCGGGTGGTGACCGCCGTTCTCGCTGGTCGCCTCGGGCAATGGCCGTGGTGGAAGGGAATCGCCTCCCTGGCCTATCCCGTGGACGTCACCGGCGCGTGCGCGGCACTGGCGCGGCTCGAGCTCGGCGAACGTATCTTCGATCGCTGCGACCGGCTCTCGGGCGGTCAGCTGCAGCGTGTCGGCATTGCCCGGGTGCTTTATCAGCAGGCACAGCTGGTCCTCGCCGACGAACCGGTCTCGGCCCTCGATCCGGCGCTGGCGCTGCAGACCGTCAAGGTGCTGTGTGACGACGCCGCGGCGCGTGGTGCAACGCTGGTCGCCAGTTTGCACGCCGTCGATCTGGCGCGCTCGTGTTTTCCGCGCATCGTCGGCATGCGCGAGGGGCGGATAGTTTTCGACCTGCCGGTCGCGGCGGTCGACGATGTGCTGTTGAGCGAGCTCTATGCTACCGAAGGCGGCGGCCTGCCGCTGCTCGCCGGAGAGCAGCCGGGAACAGTCCCGCCGACGGTGGAAGCAGGCCTGCCGCGGCGCGGCACCTGCTGGCGGTGAAACACCCGCGCGACCCGGCAGCACCCGGGCGGGCAGCCGCTCTGCTACTGGCGATGGTCATCCTCTGGCCACTGGGGGTGATCGGCGAATTTCGTCCGTGGACCCTCTTCGAAGCCCAGAACCTGCGTGTGATGGGCGGCTTTTTGGCGGCTTTCCTGCCGCCCGCAAGTGGCGGCGAGTTTCTCGTCTATCTCGGCCGCGCGACGCTGGAGACGCTGGCCATTGCCACCGCGGGTATCGCGCTGGCTTTTCTTCTCGCCGTGCCGCTGGCGATGGCTAGCACGCAGGCCCTGTCGGTTTCACGCCTTGGCCCGGGAGCAGGGCGCCGCCGTGGCGAGTGGCTGCGGGCGGTCTTGCGCGTCGTGCTGGTGGTGCTGCGCGGCCTGCCCGAGCTGGTCTGGGCGCTGCTCTTCGTGCGCGTCTTCGGGCTTGGGCCGGCGGCCGGTGTCCTGGCGCTTGGACTGACCTACGGCGGCATGCTGGCCAAGGTCTATGCGGAAATCCTCGAATCGGGCGACAACCGGCCGGCTCGGGCGCTGCTCGAAGCCGGTGCGAGTCGCCTGCAGGCCCTGTGCTACGGCCTGCTTCCCGGTGCCGCACAGGAACTCACTTCCTACACCGTCTATCGCTGGGAGTGCGCGGTGCGCGCTTCAGTGGTGATGGGCTTTGTCGGTGCGGGTGGGCTGGGCCAGTTGATGGACCAGTCGATGCGCATGCTCAATGGCAGCGAGGCAGCGACCATTCTGCTCACTTTCCTGCTGCTGGTGCTGGCTGCCGACGCGCTTTCCGGCCTTTTGCGTCGGCAGCTTGGCGAGGCAGATGGACGCGCTGGCGCCCTCGCCTTCGGCAGACGGACCCTGTTGTGGTTGCTGCTTCTTGGCAGTGCCTTGCTGGGCAGCTACCTCTGGCTGGAGCTGGGGCTGGCCGCCTTGCTGTCACGGTCGGCGCTGACCTCCATGGCCGATTATTTCGGCGCCTTCTTTCCGCTTGATCTTTCGCCTGGCTGGTTGGCGGCCGTTGGCTGGGGAGCGCTGGAAACCGTCGCCATTTCCGCTCTCGGGACGCTGCTCGCCGCGGCGGCAGGCCTGCTGCTGGCCTTGCCGGCGTCGGGGCGTTACGGCCAGGCCTTCGAGCAGCTGACGCGCTTCCTGCTCAACGCGCTGCGCTCGGTGCCGGAGCTGGTTTGGGCCACGCTGATGGCGTTGGCGGCGGGCCTTGGGCCCTTCGCCGGCATTTTGGCACTGGCGCTGCATACCAGCGGCGTGCTCGGGCGCCTCTTTGCCGAGGCCTTGCAGAACGCGCCGCCGCGGCCTCGCGACGCCTTGCTTGAAGCCGGTACGCCGTCGGGTATTGCTTTCCTCTACGGGACTTTGCCGGAAGTGTCGCCGCAGCTCATCGCCTATTCGCTCTACCGCTGGGAAATGAATATCCGCATGGCGGCCATTCTCGGCTTCGTTGGCGCTGGCGGCCTTGGGCAGCTGCTCTATGTCAAGCTGTCGCTGTTTCAGTACGCGCAGGCGAGCACGGTAATTGCCGCCATGCTCTTGCTCTCGGTGGCAGTTGATGCCGGCAGTGCGTGGCTTCGCCGCTGGCTGGCTTCGCCAGGCGGCTGAAGCTTGCGCGGGCATTCGCCGCTTGCTGGCGGCGGTCGCGCTTGACGCGCTTCCCACCGCCGTGCGCTGGCCGCGTCTTACTTGGGCTGGGTGACGACGCGCAGGTAAGGCTTGAGCGTCTTCCAGCCGTTTGGATATTTCTCCTTGGCGGCTTCGTCCGAAACCGATGTCGGAATGATCACGTCTTCACCCGGACGCCAGTTCACCGGTGTGGCTACGCTGTGCCTGGCGTTGAGCTGGATTGCATCGAGCGCGCGCAGGACCTCGGAAAAATTGCGCCCGGCGCTCATCGGATAGGTCATCGTCAGCTTGATCTTCTTGTCCGGGCCGATCAGGAATACCGAACGCACGGTTGCGTTATCGACCGCAGTGCGCCCGGCCGCATTGCCGCTGGCATTGGGGTGAATCATGTCATAGAGCTTGGCGACGACCAGCTCGGTATCGCCGATCAGGGGGTAGTTGAGCGCTGTCCCTTGTGTCTCGGCGATGTCGTCCGCCCAGCGCAGGTGATCTTCGACGCTGTCGATCGAAAGACCGATGACCTTCGTGTTGCGGCTTTCGAAATCCGGTTGGAGACGGGCGAGGTAGCCCAGTTCCGTGGTGCAGACCGGCGTGAAGTCCTTGGGGTGGGAAAAGAGGATTGCCCAGCTGTCGCCGATCCATTCGTGGAAATGAATCGTGCCTTCGGTGGTCGGGGCAGTGAAATCCGGTGCTTCGTCGCCGATGTGCAGGCCCATGGTTTGCTCCTTTCTACAGTGGGTGGTGAAACGGGGAAAACAGCGGTAGTCGCCAGTGCTTTTTTTCTTCGACTCCTGCTTGCCCTTCTCTACACAATTGACCTACGGCTCCGTTCCCGAGTTCAACGGATAGGCCGCCACTCGCCACGCCTTCATACCGCCGTCGAGGGCGACCACGTGCGGGAAGCCCATCTCGCGCAGGGTGGCTGCGGCCAGGGTCGACACCTGACCCAGCTCGCAGCAGGTGAGGATGCGCCGCGTCGGGTCTGGCAGCTCCTGATTGACCCGCAACTCGAGCTGACCGCGCGGTAGCAGCCGTGCGCCGGGAACATGACCGCTTTCGTAGGCCTCGCGCTCGCGTACGTCGAGGACGATCAGGTCTGCGTCGGCCGTTTCGACGCGCGCCTTGAGCTCGGCCAGGGACATGAAGGGAACTCTGGCGGCGGCTTCGGCGAGCAATTGCGCGACCGATTTGCCGCCGCTCATGTTGGTGCGCAGCGCTTCGGTGACATGCCTCGGCATCGACAGGTTGAGCTCACGCATCATGTCGACGAAAGCGGCACGGTCGCGCTTCTGCAGGCGTGGGTTGCTGGCGATCTCCTCGCCGATGCTTGAGCTTTGCCGGCCCTTATAGTCGTGCGCCGGGAAAACCTTGAGGCTTGGGTCGAGCTTCAGGAGGCGTTTGAAGAGGCTGTCGTAAAGGGCTTCCGGATCGCCGCTGGGCAGATCGGTGCGGCCCGTTCCACCGATCAGCAGGGTGTCACCGGTGAACACGCTGTCTTCGATCTGCAGACACATCGAGTCGCTGGTATGACCAGGCGTGTGCATCACCTGCAAGCGCAGCCGCCCGAGCATCACCATCTCGCCGTCACCGATGCGCATATCCACGAAGGGCGCGGCACTCGTTCGGTACATCAGCACCGGCACGGCCAACTTCAGCGCCAGTTGCCGGGTCGCCGAGAAGTGGTCGGCATGCGTGTGGGTGTCGATCAAATAGCGGATGCGCAAGCCGTCACGCGCGGCGAGCGCCAGATAGTGGTCGATCTGGCTTATCTCCGGATCGATCAGCGCTGCCGTGCTGGTGTCGTTGCAGCCGACGAGGTAGGACTGGCAGCCGCCAGTGGGGATTTGTTCGAGAATCATTGCGTCATCCTCCTCTGTGGTCAAGGGAGTACTTGCCGCCGGGCAGGACCGGGCCGCGCCGGACGGGCCGGCTTGTGCCATGGTACCGCAGCTTGGCGACGCTCGTGCCCGGGAAAAAATGAAGCGCACGAGGTGTGTTTGGGCTACTGTGAGGTGAGGTTTATTGCGGCATTTCCAAGGTGCAAAGGGGATACCGATGAGCGCGCTGTTCAGTCGTTCCGCGGGACGGTGGTCCGCCGCTGGCCGTCCTGGCCACTGGCGGTGGGTGCTTTTCCTGCTCGCCTTGCTGGCGGCGGGGGCGGGGATTTCGAAGATGCCCGGCACGGTTCGTGCCGAGGGGAGTGCGTCGGCGCGGGCGCCGGTCATGGTGCTCAGCGTGCAGGACGCGATTGGTCCGGCCAGTGCCGACTACGTCGTGCGCAGCCTGCAGAGGGCGCGAGAAGAGGGGGCGCCCCTGGTGGTCTTGCGCATCGATACACCCGGCGGGCTGGATGGCGCGATGCGCCAGATCGTCCAGGCCATTCTCGCCTCGCCGGTGCCGGTGGTTAGCTATGTCAGCCCGCAGGGCGCGCGCGCGGCGAGCGCCGGAACCTACATCCTCTACGCTAGCCACCTTGCGGCGATGTCGCCCGCCACGACGCTGGGCGCCGCAACGCCGGTATCGATAGGGCTTCCGGGCGCGCCGCCGAGCCGCCCGGAGCCCGCGTCACCGGGGCCGGCCGCATCGCCGGCGGACGCGCCAACTCCTGAAGCTGCTCCGACTTCAAAGTCGGCACCGGGGTCAGCTTCTGAACCCGCGCCGCAGCACGCTGCTGCCCCGGCATCCGGAGACACCATGAAGACCAAGCAAGTCAACGACGCCGCAGCCTTCATCCGCGGGCTGGCGCAGCAGCACGGCCGCAACGCCGAGTGGGCGGAGCGCGCGGTGCGCGAAGCGGTGACGCTGACCGCTTCCGAAGCCTTGCGCGAGAAGGTCATCGATGTCGTCGCCACCGATGTTCCCGATCTTCTGAGGCAGATCGACGGACGCAGCGTACAGCTGCAAAGCGGCAAGCTGACGCTGGCGACGCGCGCTCTGGCGACGGTGGAGGTGCTGCCCGATGCGCGTCATCGTCTGCTCTCCGTCATCGCCAATCCGAGTTTCGCGCTGATTCTGATGATGATCGGAATCTACGGCCTGATTTTCGAGTTCTCGTCGCCGGGTTTCGGCGTCCCCGGCACGGTTGGCGCGATCTGCCTGTTGCTGGCGATGTTTGCGCTGCAGATGTTGCCGGTCAATTACGCGGGCCTGGCGTTGATCGTGCTGGGCATTGGCCTGATGGCCGCCGAGCTGCTGACGCCGACCTTTGGCGTACTCGGGGTCGGCGGCGTCGCGGCGTTCATCGCCGGCGGCCTGCTGCTTTTCGATCGCGATGTCCCGGGCATGGGTGTGCCGCTGCCATTGCTCTTCGGCCTGGCCGCCAGCTCCGCGGCGTTGGTGTTGCTCGGTGGCGGCATGGCACTGCGCGCGCGCCGTGCGCCGGTGGTCAGTGGCCGCGAAGAAATGATCGGCGCTCGCGGTGAAATCGCGCTGGTCGATGGCGATGATGTCTGGGTACAGGTCCACGGCGAACGCTGGCGCGCGCGAGCCCGCGGCCCGCTGTTTGCCGGTCAGCGCGTGCGCATCAGCGGCATCGACGGTCTGACCCTCGAGGTGCAGGCGAGCGACGATTTTCCCCCATCAAAAGGAGAAGCACCATGATTTTCGACCTCAACCTGGGACTGGGCGGCGTCCTGGCGCCGATATTTCTGATTCTGCTGCTCGCCTCGCTGCGCATCCTGCGCGAGTATGAGCGCGGCGTGGTGTTCCAGCTTGGCCGTTTCTGGAAGGTCAAGGGGCCTGGACTGGTGATCGTCATTCCCGGCATTCAGCAGATGGTGCGCGTCGATCTGCGGGTAGTGACCATGGACGTCGAGCCGCAGGATGTGATCTCGCGTGACAACGTCTCGGTCAAGGTCAACGCGGTGGTCTTCTTTCGCGTCGTCGACCCGCAAAAGGCGATCATCCAGGTCGAACAGTTCCTGATGGCCACTTCGCAACTCGCGCAGACGACTTTGCGTGTCGTCCTCGGCAAGCACGAGCTCGATGAGATGCTCGCTGAACGCGAACGGCTGAATCTCGATGTGCAGAAGATCCTCGACGCGCAGACCGACTCATGGGGAATCAAGGTCACCAATGTCGAGATCAAGCATATCGACCTCAACGAGTCGATGATCCGGGCCATCGCCCGTCAGGCCGAGGCAGAACGCGAGCGGCGGGCCAAGGTGATTCACGCCGAAGGCGAAAAGGAGGCGGCATCGGCACTGCTGGAAGCTGCGACGATGCTCGCGCAGCGTCCGGAGGCGATGCAGCTGCGCTATTTGCAGACCATGACCCAGGTCGCCGGTGACCGGGCGACGACGGTGGTGCTTCCCTTGCCGCTCGACTTGCTTGCCGCCCTGAAACCGCGCGCGGCAGGCGATAGCTGATGGCGCACTGATCAGCTTGCGCTGGCCGCTAGCAGGAAGTCGACCGCCTCTCGCCACCAGGCGTCGTCGAGGCGAGCAAACCAGTCGTTGTGTTCGGCGCCGTCGATGACCGCCAGTCGCTTCGGTTCGCCGAGGGCGGCATAGAGGGCTTGGCCGAACTGCGGCGGGACGATGCTGTCCCTGGCGGCAATGGCGACCATGACCGGGCGCCCGAACGATGCCAGGTGTGTGGCACTGTCATATTGATCGCGCAGCAGCCACTGCACCGGCAGTAGAGGGTAGTGGTGAGCGGCGACCCGTTCGAGCCGGTCCCACGGGGTGATCAGCAGCAGCCCGCGGATCAGCTCGCGCTGCGCGGCGCTGGCGGCCGCTGCCACGCCGGCGCCCAGCGACTCGCCGATGACCAGCAGCGGTCCGCCGTAGTGGCGCTGCGCCAGGGCAATCGTCTGTTCGGCGTCGGCGACCAGGCTCTTCTCGCCAAGTTCGCCCGCGCGCGGGCCGTAAGCAGGATACTCGGCGAGAATGACCCGCAGTCCAAGCCGCGTCAGCACGCCGGCGTAGAACTGGCGGTGGCCGGCATGGCCGGCGTTGCCGTGGAAAACGATCGCCGTGGCGCGTGCCGGGCGGTCGGGCTCGGCGAGCAGGCCGCGGAAGTCGGACGGCGTTGGCCAGGGCGACAGGCCGCCGGAGGCGAGCTCCATTTCGGCAACACTGGCCCGCTCGGGGAAGTACAGGAGCTTGTCCTGGAACATGCTGATTCCTGCCAAGAAGATCAGATAGGCGGCAAGCGCAAGGAAAGCCATCCGCGAAGCGGCGCGGGCGCCGCCGTGGCCTTGCGCTCGGCTGGCGCGGCGCGGCTCGGCAGGCGGCAGCGACGAAACCGCCATGGCGCGCTCACTTCCTGCCGACAAGGCGGGGGTCTTCGAACAGGGAGGCGATTTCAACCCTGGCGATTTCCGGGTGGTCGGGCACGACGTAGAGAATCGGCGTGATCAGTTCCTCGAAAATCCCGCGCAGGCTGCGTGCGCCGGTCTTGTACTCGATGGCGATTTCGGCAATCTGTTCGAAGACTTTCGGGCCGATGCGCAAGTCGACGCCTTCACCGCGAAAAATCTCGATGTACTGCCGATAGATCGAGTTCTTCGGCACGCTCATGATGCGTACCAGCATCGCCCTGCTCAACTCATGCAGGTTTGCGATGACCGGCAGACGGCCGGTGAACTCGGGAATCAGTCCGAACTCGAAGAGGTCGGTCGGTTTCACCCGCTTGTTCAGGCGATCAAGGATGTTCTGGTTGTCGTCGGCCGAGGTGGCGATGAATCCGAAGCCATGCGTCTTGGCCATGATGCCTTCGATGCCGACAAAGGCGCCGCCACAGATGAACAGGACGTTGCTGGTGTCGAGGTACTGATTGTCCTTGAGCTTGACTGGCGAACCTTCCATGATCTTCAGCAGCGCGTGTTGCACGCTCTCGCCGGAGATTGCCCCGGACTGGGTATTGGTCGCCTTCAGCTTGTCGATTTCGTCGATGAAAATGATGCCGTGCTGGGCATTCTCGATATTGCCGTCGGCCCTGTCGAGCAGTCGCTGCAGGACGGCCTCGATTTCTTCATTGACGTACTTGGTCTGGGCCAGCGAAGTAGCGTCGGCGGTGACGAAGGGAACCTTCAGCATCCTCGACAGAGTATCGCAGAGCAAGGTCTTGCCGGTTCCCGAAGGTCCAACGAGCAGCACATTGCTCTTGGCGATCGAGCCCTTGTCGTTCGCGAAAGTGGCGATCTTCCGATAGTGCGAGTAAACGGCGACGGCGAGAACCTTCTTGGCGTCTTCCTGGCCGATGACGTACTGATCGAGATACTTGACAATTGCGCTGGGTGTGGTTTCTCTGGCTAGCAAGCTGGTGGCCCAAAAAGTCGACGGTGGGTTGCGGCAGGCGCCTATCTTATGCCGAAATTAGCGCTGCTGTCCGGCATGAGCTGCAGCGGTTCTCAGCCGCTGCGGCGGGGCCGGATCAGCGTCATGTAGGACAGTGGCGCGAGCGCCGTGCAGATCGCCACCCCCACCGCCAGCGCTCCGCCACCTCCCGACAGCGCGTGTCCGACAGCGATGCCGACGGTTGCGGCGAGGGTCATTTGCACGAAGCCCATCAGCGCCGCAGCCGATCCGGCCATCGCCGGATACGGCGCCAGTGCCTTGGCGATGGCGTTCGGCATGACCAGGCCGGTGGCTACGGTACAGAAGAACATCGGTCCGAGAATGGCGGCAATGCTGCTTTCGCCCGAGAACTCGAGCACCGCCATGCACAGGCCGGCGACAGCGCCGAGCCAGGCGCCGAAGGCGAGCAGGGTGTCGCCACCGAAACGTCTGACCAGTCTTCCTGAGGCCAGCGAACCGAGCAGGTAGCCGGCGACGACCAGGCCGAAGCTCATGCCGAATACTTCCGGCGAAAGCCCATGCCTTTCGCTGAGCACGAAGGACGATGCGGAGATGAAGGCAAAGAGTGCGCTGTAGGAAAACGAAAAAGTGAGGACGTAGCCGAGGTAGCTGCGGTTGGCGAGCAGCAGGTGGAAGTTGGCGAGGATCTGGCGTGGTTGCGTTGCGCCTGGGTGTCGGTGGACGTTGCTTTCACCGAGCAGGCGAGCGACGGCGATGATCTGGACAAGGCAAACAAGCAGCAGGATGACGAAATTCGATTGCCAGCCGAAGAGGACGGTGAGAAAACCGCCCAGCGTGGGTCCGAACAGGGGTGCAATGGCCATCGCACCCCCCATGTAGGCGATGATGCGCGCCGACTCGGTGGCTCCCCAGACGTCGCGGACGACCGCGCGGCCGAGAACCGGGCCGGCGCAGGCGCCGATGGCCTGCACGAAGCGCGCAGCGATCAGCATCTCGATGCTCTGTGCCAGGACGCAGGCGATCGTCGCCAGGCAGTAGATAGCCAGTCCGCCGAGCATCAAGGGTCGACGACCGAAGCGATCGGAAAGCGGGCCGTAGAAGAGCTGGCCAAGGGCGAAACCGGCCAGGAATACCGACAGCGTCAGTTGTACGCCGGCTGCATCGCTGCCGAATACTCGTGCCAGGGTGGGCAGGGCTGGCAGGTAGAGGTCAGTGGACAAGGGGCCGAGGGCGACCAGCGTGGTCAGCAGCACCGCCAGGCCGAACGAGGGCGGTGGCGCGGTCACCGTCACCACCTCTTGCCCTGCGACCGCTTCATGGCGTCTGCAGGGCGGCCAGTTCCTGCTCGTCGAAGCCCGCCGCGCGGCGCGCTACAAGGTTGAAGGGGCCGCGCAGACGAGGCGCTCGATAGCGCTGCGCGAGCTCGGCGTAGCTGCTTACCGGATCCTGCCCGCGTTGGGCGCAGAGCCGGCGGTACCAGCGGTTGCCGATGGCGACGTGGCCAATCTCGTCGGCGAGGATGGTCGCCAGGATTGCCGCGCCACGCTGGTCACCGACAGCTTGCAGCTTGTCACGAATCGGTGGCGCCGCGTCCAGGCCGCGCGCCTCGAGCGTTCGTGGAACGAGCGCCAGGCGTGCCAGGAGGTCCCCTCGGGTTCGCTCGGCCATTTCCCAGAGGCCGTCGTGGGCGGCAAAGTCACCGTAGGCGTAGCCCATCGTTCCGAGATGTTCGCGCAGCAAGGCGAAGTGGCGCGCTTCGTCGCCGGCGACGCCGATCCAGTCGCGATAGAAGTCGGCCGGCATGGTGTCGAAGCGCCAGACGATGTCCAACGCCAGGTTCACTGCGTTGAGCTCGATGTGAGCCAGCGAATGGATCAGTGCAGCGCGCCCTTCGACGCTGGTCACCGGTCGCCTGGCGAGTTGTGCCGGTGCTACCAACGCTGGCCGGTCGGTGCGGCCGGGAAGCTTTTCTTTCGCCAGGCGGCGGCTATCGGGCGTGGCTACGATCTGGGTGTCGCTGGTCAGGGCGGCTGCTGCGGCCAGCGAGATGCTTTCGACCGCGCTGCACTTCTCGTCGGCACCTTGCAACAGCAAGGCATCGAGAGCGAGCTGCCGCAACATCACGGCGGATCTCCCGGCGGTGATTCCTGCGGCGAGGCAATGAAGCCGTAGCCTTGCGCGATCTCCGAGCGGAGCAGCGCGCGCACCGGCAGGTGCTGCTCGTGCCAAACGAGCGTCAGCGCGCTGGCGCCGGCCCGGGCTTGCTCGATGGCCGCCAGCAGGGCGTCGTCGTCGGCGACTTCGCCGTTCGCCAGGTGCAGGCAGGGCAGCAGGGCGGGCAGGTCGCGGTCGCAGAGGAGCGCGATCCCGACGGGGATCTCGAGCAGCAGGTTGCCTTCTTCGTCGATGGCCGCGCCGCGCAGTTCGCCGACTGTTTCGCCGACCTGCGTTTCGAGGCAATCCGGCGCCGTCAGCTGCAGGATCCACGGCGTGTAGTCGAGATCGACGAAAACCCGTTGCGGGCCGTTCTGGACGAAGTAATTGCCGTACTCGTCGTGCGCGTACTGCCGATTGAGGAAATCCTTGAGGCCTTGATGACTGACCGTTTCGCCGCGCATGCGCCAGCGACCGCGCTGGTCGAGCGACAGCCAACCATAGCAGTTCGGCACGTTCGGCCAGCGCAACATACCGCTGAAGTCAGGCGTCGGCATGGGTGCTCTGGCCTGCGCGTGTCAAGAAGGCCTGTCGGACCAGGCCCCGGATCGTCACCGAGGTGACTCGCGTTGGCTTCACAGGAGGGATTCGATGTCCTTGGCGATGCTCTCCGGCGCGGTCGCCGAGGCGTAGCGCTCAATCACCTCGCCCTGGCGGTTGACCAGGAACTTGGTGAAGTTCCACTTGATGGCCTCGCTGCCGAGCAGGCCGGGAGCGGCCTTCTTAAGATACTGGTAGAGCGGGTGGGCGTGCTCGCCGTTGACGTCGATCTTGGCAAACATCGGGAAGGCGACGCCGTAGTTCTTCTGGCAGAAGCTGGCGATCTCTTCGGCTTCGCCGGGTTCCTGCGCACCGAACTGGTTGCACGGAAAGCCGAGGACCTCGAAGCCGCGTGGGCCATAGCGCATATGGAGGTCTTCGAGGCCTTGGTACTGAGGCGTGAAACCGCAGTTGCTGGCAGTGTTGACGATCAGCAGAACCTTGCCGGCGTAGTCGGCAAGCGACTGGACGCCGCCAGCGAGGCGCTCGGCAGACAATTCGTAGATTGGTGCGCTCATGGTCCATCTCCTCGGGAAGGGTTGAGAGGAGGGGGAAGTGTACCCAGAATTCGACGCGAGTGCGTAGTCGCAGCGCTGGCGGATACGGATAAGACGATGCCCTTGTTCTGCGGCACGGCAACTTGAGCCATTGACCGGCGAGGCGAATGCCGCCGGGGTCTGCGGCTGGCCGGCGTGCTTGCCCGTTAGGAAGCGCAAGCACGCCTCGCGAAGGCTGCCTTGAAGGCCCGTGGCGTCTGCTTTGGGCAGCTCAGTTCGTCGTTTCGTCCTTCTCGGTAGCCTCGGCCTCGTCGATCGGGACGCAGGAACAGAACAGGTGGCGGTCGCCATGCACATCGTCTACCCGATTGACACTTGGCCAGAACTTGTTCTCGGCGACATAGGGCAGCGGCAGGACAGCTTGCTGGCGGCTGTAGGGTCGCTTCCAGTCACTGTCGACGATGTCGGCCTGGGTGTGCGGGGCGTTCTTGAGCGGGTTGTCGTCGGTCGGCCAGTGGCCGACTTCGATCTGGCGGATTTCTTCGCGGATGGCGGTCATCGCGGCGATGAAACGGTCGAGTTCGGCTTTCGATTCCGACTCGGTGGGCTCGACCATTATCGTTCCGGCGACCGGGAAGCTGATCGTCGGTGCGTGAAAACCATAATCCATCAGGCGCTTGGCGATGTCGGTCTCGGACACGCCGGTGGCCGCCTTGAGCGGTCGAATGTCGAGAATGCATTCGTGCGCCACCCGGCCCTGGCTGCCGGTGTACAGCACCGGGAAGTGCGGGCGCAGGCGACTGGCGATGTAGTTGGCGTTGAGAATCGCGACCTGCGTCGCACGCGTCAGTCCGCTGCCGCCCATCATGGCGATATACATCCACGAAATCGGCAGGATCGAGGCCGAACCCCATGGGGCAGCAGCCACCGCACCTTGACCCTGGTGCGGGCCGCTAATGGTTTGCACGCTGTGGTTGGCCATGAATGGTGCCAGGTGCGCCTTGAGGCCGATCGGACCCATCCCCGGGCCGCCGCCGCCGTGCGGGATGCAGAAGGTCTTGTGCAAGTTCATGTGGCTGACGTCGGCGCCGATCAGCGCCGGTGAAGTCAGGCCGACCTGCGCGTTGAGGTTGGCACCGTCCAGGTAGACCTGGCCGCCGTGGGCGTGCACGGTGGCGCAGATTTCTTGCACTGATTCCTCGAAGACGCCGTGCGTCGACGGGTAGGTAATCATCAGGCAGGCGAGGGAGTCAGCGTGCTGCGCCGCTTTGGCGGCGAGGTCGCCGAGGTCGATGTTGCCCGAGTCGTCGCAATTGACCACCACTACCCGCATGCCGCACATCTGTGCGGTGGCCGGGTTGGTGCCGTGCGCCGAGCGCGGGATCAGGCATACCTTGCGCAGCGTGTCGCCACGGCTGGCGTGATAGCGGGCGATGGCCACCAGGCCAGCGTACTCCCCCTGAGCGCCTGAATTGGGCTGCATGCAGATGGCGTCGAAACCGGTAATGGCCTTCAACCAGTCCTCGAGTTCGCCAATCATTTGCAGATAGCCCTGGGCCTGGTCGAGCGGGGCGAAGGGGTGGATGTCGGCGAATTGCGGCCAGGTGATCGGCATCATCTCGCTGGTGGCGTTGAGCTTCATGGTGCACGAACCCAGCGAGATCATCGAGTGGTCGAGTGCCAGGTCCTTGCTCTGCAGCTTTTTCAGGTAGCGCAGCATTTCGTGTTCGGTGTGGTGCGTGTTGAACACCGGATGCGTGAGAATGGCGTCGCGGCGCAGAAAGGAGGGTGGCAGGCTTGGGTCATCGTGGCGCAACTGCTCGTCGAGCGGGCCGAGATCCACGTTGAGGCCGGCGAGCAGCTTGATCAGCATGGCGATGTCGGCCGGCGAGGTCTTTTCGTTCACGGCTATGCCGAGGATGCCGGGAGAGACCTGGCGCAGGTTGTAGCCGGCCTCGATGGCGGCCTTGTAGGCGCTCAGTGCGTGGCCGCCAAGGTCGACGCACAGGGTATCGAAGAAGTGCCGGGTCAGCACCTTGATGCCGGCACGCTGCAGGCTTGCGGCGAGGATGGCGGTCAGCCGGTGGATGCGCTCGGCGATCGTGCGCAGCCCTTGCGGGCCGTGATAGACCGCATACATGCCGGCGATGTTGGCCAGCAGGACTTGCGAAGTGCAGATGTTGGAATTGGCTTTCTCGCGGCGGATGTGCTGCTCGCGCGTCTGCAGCGCCATGCGCAGGGCCTTGGTGCCGCGGCTGTCGATCGAGACGCCAATGATGCGGCCGGGGATCGAACGCTTGTACTCCTCTCGGGTGGCAAAAAAGGCTGCGTGCGGACCGCCAAACCCGAGCGGGACACCGAAGCGCTGCGAAGAGCCGAGAGCGATGTCGGCTCCCATTTCCCCCGGCGAGCGCAGCAGGACCAGCGCCATCAGATCAGCGGCGACGGCAACGACGGCGCCGCGTGATTTGGCTGCGGCAATCGGGCCGCTGAGGTCACTGACTTCACCGCATTCGTTCGGATACTGAAAGAGGGCGCCAAAGATGTCCTGTTGCGCGGCCAGTTCTGGCGCTCCCAGAACGAGGTCGAAGCCAAAGAAGGCGGCGCGGGTGTTGAGCACGTCGATGGTTTGCGGCAAACAGCCGGAATCGACAAAGAAGCGCTTCGATTTCGACTTGCTGACCCGCCGGGCCATGGCCATCGCTTCCGCGGCCGCGGTCGCTTCGTCGAGAAGCGAGGCGTTGGCAAGTTCAAGACCGGTGAGGTCGACGATCATTTGCTGGTAGTTGAGCAGTGCCTCGAGCCGACCCTGTGCGATCTCTGCCTGGTAGGGTGTGTACGCGGTGTACCAACCGGGGTTCTCGAGGACATTGCGCAGCACCACCGCCGGGGTCAGGGTGTCCGCATAGCCCAGCCCGATCATCGCGTGCTGCACACGGTTGCGCCTGGCCGTTACCCGCAGCGCTTCGAGTGCTTCGCGCTCGCGACGGGGCTCGGCGAGTGCCAGCGGCGAGCGCAGGCGAATCGCTGCCGGGATCGTTTGAGCGATGAGTTGCTCGAGCGTGGAGACCCCGATGCTGGCCAGCATGGCCGCGATTTCATTGCCGCAGGGACCGATGTGGCGGTCGATGAAATCGTCGCGCTGTTCCAGTTCCGCGAGCGTCGGAGACTGAGACTCCACGGTGGGCTGCAATGCGGGCTGCGGTGGGGGTGTGGCGTGCATGGCGTTTTCCGGTGGCAATGGTGGCGATGCGACTTGCCTAAGCGGCGTCTACGATCTGCTGGTAGGCGCTGGCGTCGAGCAGTGCGTCCAGGTCGGCAGCAGCGGCCGGCTTCATCTTGAACAGCCAGGCCGCGTAGGCGTCCTGATTGACCACTTCCGGGCTCTCGACGGCGGTTGGATTGATTTCGACGATGCTGCCGGTCACCGGTGCATAAACGTCGGACGCCGCTTTCACCGATTCGACGACGGCCACCTCCTGCTCGGCAGAAAACTCGATGCCGACATCCGGAAGTTCGACGAAAACGAGGTCGCCAAGTAGTTCCTGAGCGTGGTCGGTAATCCCGACGGTGATCGTCCCGTCGGCTTCGGTGCGGACCCATTCGTGATTCCTGGTGTACTTGAGATCGCTGGGGATGTTCATGTTCATTCCTGAGAAGTTAGATGGAAGTTCACGACAGACAATCGGCAACTAAACGAGAACGTTTCCGTTGCGCACAAAGCAAGGCTTGACCACCCGCGCAGCGAGCAGCTTGTCGCGAATCGCCACCTCTACGGTGTCATTGATCGCGACGGCGAGGGGCAGCCGGGCAAGGGCGATTGATTGCTGCATCGTCGGCGAGAAGCTGCCGCTGGTAATCTCACCGGCGCCCTGGCTGCTTACGACCTTCTGGTGCGCGCGCAGTACGCCGCGATCCTTGAGTACCAGGCCGAGAAAGTGCTGCTGCTGCCCTCTGGCGACGAGCGCCGCCTTGCCGACGAAGTCACGCGCGGCGATGAGATCGACGGTCCACGCCAGGCCGGCATCCAAGGGCGAAATACTCTCGTCCATGTCCTGGCCGTAGAGATTCATTCCCGCTTCGAGGCGCAGCGTGTCACGTGCACCGAGACCACAGGGCTGGACGCCAGCGCCAGCGAGCGCTGTCCACAACTTGCTCGCCTGCTCAGCGGGCAAGGTGATTTCGTAACCGTCTTCACCGGTATAGCCGGTGCGAGCAATAAAGAAATCCCCGCTGCGCGCGGCAAAAAACGGCTGCAAGGATTCGCACGCAGAGCGGCAGCCGGGCAATACCTGCCAGACTTTCTGGCGCGCCTCCGGGCCCTGCACGGCGATCATCGCCAGTGCGTCAGCACCCTCGCGGCGTGGCGTGATCGTCGCCGCAAGTTGCCAGTCGGCGAGGCGCTCGGCCATCCACCGCAGATCCTTGATCGCGGTGCTGGCGTTGACTACCACCCGATAGCTGTTTTCTTCGAGGTAATAGACAATCAGGTCGTCGATCACGCCACCGGCTTCGTTGAGCATGGCGCTGTACAGCGCCTTGCCGGCGACCTGCAGCTTGTCGATGTTGTTGGCGAGCAGGCGGCGCAGGAAAGCAGCGCTATCGGCTCCGTCGACATCGACGGCGCACATGTGCGAAACGTCGAACATGCCGGCGCCGCGGCGCACAGCATGGTGCTCCTCGATCTGCGAGCCGTAGTGAAGAGGCATCTCCCAGCCACCGAAATCGACCATTCTGGCGCCGCTCCGGCGATGGTCTTTGTTGAGGACAGTTTTCTGCATCGTATCAGACCCTTGTGATGGCTTATTCAAGCGGATTCCAGAAACAAAAAAGGGGCGAACTCAGATCGAGTTCACCCCCCTGTCCATGTACCTGAGAGATTCTGCAGCCGAAAAGTGAATCGCAGCCACACGCCCCATCGGTGGGCGCTGCACCTATACGCGCGCGCCGCTCTCCAGAGTTCAATGCACGAACGGTCCTTTTGCCTGAGCGTTTCCGGGTGGATTGCGCCTTCGGCGGCGGCT